>Ga0157369_10009651_pt1 | contig 11038 bp, 6 predicted proteins | sample C25metaG_FD_113461 | JGI IMG/M metagenome (GOLD analysis project Ga0157369, IMG submission 113461) | Corn rhizosphere microbial communities from Kellogg Biological Station, Michigan, USA - C2-5 metaG | ecosystem: Host-associated > Plants > Roots > Rhizosphere > Soil | place: USA: Michigan... | reverse complement strand
TGCTGGTCTTCATCGCCGTGCAGCTCAACGGCGTCATCGCGATGCAGGCATTCCTGGTCGGAATGCAGGTGATGGCAGTCGGCGTCTATTTCGTGTTCTGGGCGATGCTCCCGAACACGATCGAATATGGCGAACGGGCGACCGGGCTGCACGTCGAAGGCACCGTGTTCGGCGTCGCCGCGCTGCTCCAGCGGATCGCCATCGGCATCGCGACGGCGATCCTCGGCTGGGGGTTCGATTCGGCCGGCTATGTCGCCAACGTTCGGCAGAGCGCGGCGACCCTGACGGGCATGCGCATGACCGTCGCGCTCACCCCGCTGCTCTTCCTCGCCCTGTCGTGCATCGCGATGCTGTGGAACCCGCTCGGGCGGCGTTCGAGCCAGGCGCCTGAAATCGCGGCGCCGGCCTAGGCGACGAGGTCGAAGCTGCCGTGGACGCCCTCGGCTTCGGCCGACGGCGCGATCCACACGTCGAACGTGCCGGGCTCCACTGTCGGGCGATCCTGCAGCCCGTAAAAGGCGAGGTCACCGGGGCTGAGGGTGAAAGTCACCACCTGCGACTGGCCGGGGGCGAGCGCGACCTTGCGGAAGGCCTTGAGCTCGCGAACCGGCTGCGTGACGCTCGCGACCCGATCGTGGATATAAAGCTGAACCACCTCCTCGGCCGCGCGCGAGCCGCGGTTGGTGACCGTCGCCGAGACCTGGATTGCGCCGTTCGCCGGCATCGACGGGCTGCTCAGGCCAAAGCCGCTATATTCGATACTGCCGTAGGTGAGGCCGTGGCCGAACGGGAACCGGGCGCTGTTCGGAATGCCGCGGAAATGCGCCTTGTAGGGCTGGAGCTCGCCCGGCGGGTTCGGACGGCCGGTTGGCTTGTGCGCGTAATAATAGGGCTCCTGGCCCGACTTCCACGGGAAGCTCGCCGGCAGGCGCCCGGACGGGCCGTAGGCGCCGAACAGCACGTCGGCAATGGCGTTGCCGGTCTCGCTGCCAAGGAACCAGGTGGCGAGGATTGCCGGCGCGTCGGCGACGGCGCCCTCGAGCGCGAGCGCGCGGCCGTGCTTCAGGACGACGACGAGCGGCTTGCCGGTCGCGGCGACGGCTTCGGCGAGCGCCTGTTGCGGGGCGGGAACGACGATCTCGGTGCGCGACTGCGCTTCGCCCGACATGTTCGCGCCTTCGCCGATCGCGAGGATGACCACGTCGGCGGCGCGCGCGGCGGCGACCGCCTGCTCGATCCCGCCCGCCAGCGGTTCTTCCACGCCGGAGCCCTGAGCGACCGTCACGGAAGCCGCGTCGGCGACCGCAGCGCGGACGCCGGTCGCGAGATCGACGGCTTTTGCGTCGTCGCCATACACCACCCACGGACCGACGAGGTCGTGAGCGCCGGCAGCGAACGGGCCGATCAGCGCGATCTTCTTGCCCGAGCGCGGCAGCGGGAGGAGGTCGCCGTCGTTCTTCAACAGGACGATCGCCTTGCGGCCCGCCTCCCGGGCAAGCGCGCGAGTCCGCGGGAGCATCGATCGCGCCGCCTCGCGCTTCTCGTCGATGCGGCGGAAGGGATTTTCGAACAGGCCGAGCATGGCCTTGAGCGCAAGCACGCGCCGGACCGACTCGTTGAGCTTCGCCTCCGGCACCTCGCCGCTGCGGACGAGCGCGGGCAGGAACTGGCGGTAGAGGCCGCTCTGCATGCTCATGTCGACCCCGGCGAGGAAGGCGATCCGGGCGGCGTCGCGCCCGTCCTTCGCATAGCCCGCGGCGATCATCTCCTCGTCGCCGGTATAGTCGGAGACGACGAACCCTTCGAACCCCCACTCGCCGCGCAACAGCTCGGTCATCAGCCAGTGATTGCCGGTCGAGGGAATGCCGTTGATCTCGTTGAACGACGCCATGGCCGACAGCGCACCGGCGTCGAAGCCGGCTTTGTACGGCCGCAGGTAAACCTCGCGCAGCCGCCGCATCGAAATGTCGACGGCGTTATAATCGAGACCGGATTCGGCCGCCCCATAAGCCGCGAAATGCTTGATGCACGACAGCAGATGCTCGTTCGACTTGAGGTCGGCGCCCTGGAAGCCGTGCACCCGCGCCGCCGCGAACAGGCTGCCGAGCAGCGGGTCTTCGCCGCCGCCCTCGACCCCGCGCCCCCAGCGCTGGTCGCGCGCAACGTCGACCATTGGCGAGAAGGTCCAGTCGATGCCCGCTCCCGACGCCTCGAACGCTGCCGCTTCGGCCGTCCGGCGGGCGAGTTCGGGCTCGAAGCTTGCAACTTCGGCAAGCGGCACCGGGAAGATCGTGCGATGGCCGTGGATGATGTCGGCGGCGAAGATCAGCGGGATCTTCAGCCGCGAATGGCTGACGGCGGCGGTCTGCAGGATCCGGGCCATGCGCGCGCCGTTGCCGTTGAACACGCCGGTGAGCTGCCCCTGCCGCGCCTCGTCCACCTGTTGCTGGAAGTCGGATCCGTTGCCGGGCGGATTGAGGCTGAGCGCCGTGCCGCCGCCCCATGCCGAGGCCATGAGCTGCAGCTGCCCGGCTTTTTCCTCGAGCGTCATTCGCGAGATCAGCTGGTCGACGAAGGCGGGCACGGCGACCTTGCCGGCGGCCTGAAGTAGCGCGCGGGCCGGGCTTGCAAGCCACGCGGCCGCGGCACCGGCGGACATGAGAATGGCGCGTCGTGAAACCGCCAGGTCCAGCATGAACTCTCCCTCCACCGTCCACGGACCGAGCGCAATAGCGGACATTTCAGGCCGGCGTTACGGCCGTGCTTGACGCTTTGTGTAACCGGTTACATGACGCAGGCGCAGTGCAATTGCAATCGCTCGACGCGTGACTTTTGCGCCGTTTGCTGCCGATAGGACACAAGCTCACTCGGCTCCTCATGGGGAATGCATGCCCGAAGCCACGATCCGCGACGTCGCCCGCCGAGCCCAGCTTTCGGTCGCGACCGTGTCGCGGGCGCTCAACGGTTTCGAGAACGTCAGCGAAATCGCGCGCGAGCGCGTCGCCGAGGCAGTTCGCGAGCTCGGCTATGTTCCCCATGCCGGTGCGCGCAGCCTCAGCCTCGCCAAGACCAACGCGATCGGCGTGGTGCTTCCGGACCTTCACGGCGAGTTCTTCTCCGAGATCGTGCGCGGCATGGACCGCGAGGCGAGCCGCCGCGGCTATCTGCTTCTGCTTTCGAACCTTCACGCGCGCGCCGAGCAGGCGAGCCTGGCGCTGCGGGCGATGAACGGGCGCGTCGACGGGCTGATCGTGATGGCGCCGCAGCTGACGGCGGAGGAGCTCGCGACGGCCTTGCCTTCCGGCGTCCCTTCGATCCTGGTCAACACGCGCGGCGGTGGCAGCCGGCGCGGCGCCATCCATCTCGACAATGCGGCGGGCGCGCGGGCGGTCGTCGACCATCTGGTCGACCTCGGACGCAAGCGTCTGGTCCATATCGCCGGCCCGCGCGGGAATATCGACGCCGACGAGCGCGCGGCCGCCTTTCGCGAAGCGTGCGCCGAGCGCGGCGTCGACTGCGAAACCTTCGGCGGCGACTTCGAGGAGCGGTCGGGCGAGCAGGCGATCCTCAGGCTGCTCGACGGCGGGCATCGCTTCGACGCCGTCTTCGCGGCCAACGACAATATGGCGATCGGCGCACTGGCGGCGCTACGCGCGCGCGGCGTTTCGGTGCCGCGCGAGGTGGCAGTCGCCGGCTTCGACGACATCCCGCTCGCGCGCCACCTCGGCCTCACCACCGTCCGGGTGCGGATCGACGAGCTTGGTCAGCGCGCGATTGCGCGGCTGCTCGATTCGATGGGCCAGCCCGACGGCGGCGGCGACGAGCGCCACGCGCCCGAGCTCGTCGTGCGCGGCACGTCCGAACGGAGCGGACGCAGCTGATGCTCGTCGATCGTCGGGAAATGCTCAGGGGATCGTCGCTGCTCGTTGCAGCCGCGGCGCTGCCGGCGCCGGCGCTCGCGTCGGGTTCGCGTTCGCTGCCGATCTTCTACGAGGAGATCGAGCGGCGCACCTTCCGCTGGTTCTGGGACCATGCGAGCCGCCGCAACGGCCTGGTGCCGGACCGCTGGCCGACCCCGAGCTTCGCGAGCATCGCTGCGGTCGGCTTTGCGCTTCCCGCCTACGCCGTCGGGGTCGAGCGCGGCTGGTGCTCGCGCGCGGAGGCCCGCGACCTCACGCTGACCACGCTGCGCTTCTTCTGGAATGCGCCGCAGGGGCCGCAGGCGACCGGCACGACGGGCGAGGCGGGCTTCTTCTACCACTTCCTCGACATGGAGACGGGCGCACGGTTCCGCGACGTCGAGCTGTCGAGCGTCGACACCACCATCCTGCTGATGGGCGCGCTGTTCGCCGGACAATATTTCGATCGGAACGAGGCCGGCGAGCGCGAAATCCGCCGGCTCGCGAACGCGCTCTACGACCGCGCCGACTGGAACTTCTTCCGCAGCGACGGGCGGGCCGCGATCTCGATGGGCTGGCATCCGGGCGAGGGGCTGATCCCCGCCAACTGGGTCGGCTTCAACGAAGGCATGTTCGTCAACGTGCTTGCGCTCGGCTCGGCGACTCATCCGGCGCCCGCCGACCTGTGGCAGCAATGGACCGCGACCTATGCCGACTATTGGCGCGGCCAGGGGGCCACGCGGCGGCTCGCCTTCGCGCCGTTGTTCACGCACCAGTACAGCCAGATCTTCATCGACTTCCGTGGAATCCGCGACGCCGTGATGCGCAAGGCGGGGTTCGATTATTTCGAGAACAGCCGGCGCGAGACTTATGCGAACCGCGCCTACTGCATTGCGGACCCGATGGGCTGGCGCGGCTATTCGCGCGACCTGTGGGGCCTGACCGCGTGCGACGGCCCCGGCGATTTCGCCCTTCCCTACCGCGGCGCCCGGAGGCGCTTCTACGGCTATGCCGCGCGCGGACCAGCGGGCGAGCCGGGGGGCGTGGACGACGGAACGATCGCGCCGACCGCAGCGCTCGGCTCGTTGCCCTTCGCGCCCGAGATCGTGCTGCCTTGCGCCGCCCAGCTTCTCCGCCAGCCGCGGCTGTTCGACCGCTACGGGTTCAAGGACGCGTTCAACCCGAGCTTCACCTACGCCCGTGAGGAGATCGACACCGGCAGCGTCGATCCGAAGAACGGCTGGGTGGCGAAGGACTATCTGGGCATCGACCAGGGGCCGATCCTCCTGCAGGCCGCCAACTACCGCGACGATTTCGTCTGGCGATACATGCGGCGCGTGCCGGCGATCCGCCGCGGCCTCGAGCGCGCGGGGTTTGCCGGCGGATGGCTCAGCGGATCGGCACGACGCGGCTGAGCTTCGACACTCCGCTTTCGTTGAACGACTCGACCGCCGCCCAATAAGGCACGCCGGCGTTGAGCGAGCGCAGCTCCTTGCTCAGCACGCGGCCGCCGCCGAGGTCGTCGGCCCAGAGCTGGTAGGTCAGGGTCAGGCGGTCGGGGCGAATCCCGAAGCGAATGTTGTAGCCGGTCGCGCCGGGCACGCTTGCCCAGCTGATGGTCGCGTCCCGCTGGTCGCGGTGCCGCGCCGCCGACAACCTCGCGGGAGCGGCAGGTGACGGGCCGTCGGCATTTCCGAAGACACGGATTTCGGCAACCGCGAGATTGGCGGCGCCGACATGACCGTGGACGTAGCGGATGAAGCGCGCGCGCACCGGCGAGGCGAGCTCGAAATAGGCGTTCGGGCGGTCGCGGCGCGGCGGCTCGGTCCGCGCGACTTCCTGCCAGTGCTGGCCGTCGGCCGAAGCCTCGAGCGTGAACTCGGTATAGACGTCGGGGGCATCGGCGAAGCGGCCCGACTTGTAATCCGCGTAATCGACCTGGATCGCGCGGACCGTGTCGAGCTTGCCGAGGTCCATCGTCAGCGTCTCGCCCGGCCGGTTCTCCGCCGCGACCCAGAAGCTCCGCGGATCCTCGTCGGTCAGTGCGGCGGTGCCGAAGCCCTTGCGCGTGGATGATGCGACCACCGGCTTGCGGTAGCTGAGCAGCATCCAGCCGGTGAACAGGCTGTCGGGATCGTCGACCTTGCCCGCGGGGACATAGTGCGGGAAGTCGCCGAACCGGGTCGATGCGGCCATTTGTCCGTCGGCATAGAATTTGACCGGATACATGACGATCCGGCGCTCCATGCCCCAATTGTAGCCGATCCAGCTGGTGCCGGTGTTCCACCAATTGCCGTGGTCGTCCTCGAACGTGGACCCATGACCCGCCCCCTCGGCGAAGCCGCCCGGCCGATACGCGACGGGATTATAGGGTGCGTAAGTGAAGGGGCCGAGCGGCTTGGCCGAGGTGTAGACGCCGTTGGCGTAGACGTTGAACTCGGTTCCCGGCGCTCCGTACTGGAGGTAATAAGTCCCGCCGTGCTTCGTCATCCACGCCCCCTCCATGTAGGAGGGGCTGGGCTTGCCCGGCATCCAGCAGGCGCAATGATCCTGCCCAAAGCGCTCCCACCCATGGATGTCCGGATGGAGCGACAGCATCGGCTCGGCGTGGGTCTGGTAGATTTCCTTGCCGTCGCGGAAGGCGATCTTTTGGCCATACATGGGGAAGACGTTGGACGAGCCCCAGTAGAGGTACCATTGCCCGTCGTCGTCCTTGAACAGCGCCGGGTCCCACGGGCCGGGCGGCACTTCGCCGGGCTTCATTTCCTCGGGCGGCTTGTCGACCTGTCCGGGCATCGGCGGCATTCGGCGCACCCAGAAATCCATCTTGCCGGTGTCGGGTGAGCTCGTCGACAGAATGGTGCCCGGCTCCATCATCGAGGGCTCGAGGATGATCCGTTCGCCGTCCGACCAGGCCGCCGGCGCGACGATGCTCTGCATCGGCCATTTGCTCGGCGTGACGAACTGCCAGTGAATGAGGTCGGTCGAGCGCCAATAGCCGTCGGCGAGCGTCAGGAAGAGGTAATAGGTGCCCTTGTGGTTGACGACCGCCGGGTCGGCCGCGGTGCGGTAGGACACGCCCTCATTGATCTGCTCGAAATTGTACCGGTAATCCACGTCGAGCGGATTGATGTACGTCCGCGGCTCGGCGCCCGCGGCGCTCCCCAGCACCAGCGCGGTGGCGAGCAGGACGGCTTTGCTTCGCATCTTCACGCTCCCTCAATGGCCGCGAACGAACAGATTGGCGGTCAGCCGGCCGAGCTTCGGATCCGCGCTGAAGGCCATGTCCGGCGGGATGATCCCGGAATGGAGCAGGCTTCCGTGGTAGATCACGAGCCGGTCGGGGATCGCCTCGACCGCGCCGATCTGCTCGAAGAAATCGTCCGAGCCGCGGATGTATCCCGAGTCCGTCGGCAGGAGCGCCGCTTCGGCTTGAGCAGCGCGGACGAAGTTCGCGAGATTGTCGTCGGTCACTCGCTCGATGCCGGTCGAGCGCTGGCGGTAGAAGGCCGTGCCGGAAGCGGGCGGCACCCGAAGGTAATGGAGCAGCGCGAGGTGCTTCTGGTCGGTGGTGTCGAAATGCGGCGCGCGCTGCGGCGGGGTCAGCTCGGAGGGATCGGCGCTGACGATCGAGAAGCTCGCCTCGAGCAGCTCGAAGCTGTCGATGTCGAACGCGCCGCCGATGAATTGCGCCGCGCGTTCGCAGGCTTCGGCGACGTAAGCTTCGGCGTCGGCATCGGCGCTGGTGATGACCCGACGAACTCCGGGGTAATAATTGCGGTGCCTCGGATAGGGAGCGAGCCTGTCGGCGATCTTGAGGATGCGGGCAAGATCGCCGGTGAAATGGTCGATGACGACGACGGGACTGGCCGTCTCGCCAAATCGTCGAAGCTCGGGCCTCACAGCGGCGACCTCGTTGACAAAAAAGGAGGGGCGCTGAGGCCCCTCCCAGACGGTCCGAGGGGAAACAAGGACCGGAAGCTCTGACGAACTAGAACTTGTACTTCAGCCCGACCTGGAACTGGCGCTGGTCGTTGGCGATGGCTCCGTGCTCCATCAACGGCGGCGGAGTGCCCGATCCGGCGCCCCATGTCGAATAGGTGCGGTTCAGCCAGTTGAAGACGTTGAAGACTTCCGCATCGACGGTGAGCTCGTGGCCCCACGGAGTCTTGAAGGTCTTGGCCGCCCGAAGGTCGAGCCGCTTGTAGCCGAACGTCTTGTGCGGGAAGTAGACGCCCGCGAAATTGCCTTCGCAGCAGGCGCCGACGGGGGTGTTCGGCAGGCCGAACTGGATGTGGCCGAACGCCGGCCCGGAATTGAGCGAGAGGATGCTCGAAAGCGTGATCCCCCACGGTGCACGCCAGGTGACCGAGGTGTTGGAGATCCACTTCGGAACGTTCGGCACGTAGTTCCAGCCGAACACGTCGATCGACGAACCGTTGAACATCTCGTCGTTGTTGAACGGATCCTGGCCGACATTCGTCCGCGCCCGCTGCACGGTCAGCGCTTCGGTGAAGCCCCAGGTGCTCGAGTCGGTGAACGGCTTCTCGATGTGCAGGTACAAGGCGTCGAGACGCGCCCTGCCCGTGTCGACGCCACGGTCGAGCTTGCCGTTGAAGCCGGTCAGCTGTCCGTTGGTCGCCGCGCAATTGGGGAACGGCCCGTTCGGAACCACGTCGTCGATCCACTGGTCGCCGCCGTTCTGACAGCCGGTCGGCGTCAGGAGCACCGATGCCCAGCCGTTGCTGTAGAAATTCGACCGCACGTACATGAACAAGTGGTGCGATTCGATGTGGCTGTAGGTGAGCGACGCCTGGATCCCGCCAAGCTGCTTGCGGACGCCGAGATCGAACTGATCCGAATAAGGGATGTGGAGCTTGTTCGGGAGCACCCACACTGCGCCGCCGGTGAAGCCCAGGCTCTTGATATAGGCGCGCAGCGCGTCGGGGTCGTGGCAATAGGCCGGCGGCGAGGCACCGGCGCAGGCCGGCAGCGGCTGGCCGATGATGATGCTGCTGTTCATCTGCTGCTCGATCTGGCCTTCGATGAACAGCGACTCGTCGTAGTAGCGTCCGGCGCCGCCGAAGATCACCATGTCGTGGTCGCCGTGGACGTCATAGGCGACGCCGAAGCGCGGCTGGAAGTGATTCCACTCCGGCTTCCGGTTGTGGCCATTGGAAATATAATCGTCGGCATTGATGCCGCGCGCCTGCCACCCGGGATAGGCGCGCAGGGCCGCGGCAATCGCCGGCGGGGTCACGTAATTGACGTTGTTGGGATTGCTCTCATAGTCCCAGCGAAGGCCGGCATTCACGGTCCAGTGAAGGTCCGGCTTCCACTCATCCTCGGCGTAGAGGCCGATCAAGGTGTTCTTGCCGGCGAGCGTCGGTGACGCCTGGATGTTGGCGATGCCCCAGTAAGGCTGGGCGGTCGCGACGTCGAAGCTCGAGATGCTGCAAGCGGGCGGCGGACTGCCCTGCCCCGCATTGGGGCACGGATTCATGACGAAATAGGTGCCGTTGAAGTGATCGTTCACGGTCCGCGAAAGATCGTAGAAGGTCAGCTGCGCGCCGGCCTTGAACGTGTGCTCGCCGGAGCGGAGCGTCGCGTCGTCCTTGAGCACCCACGACTTCTCGGTGTCCGCCTGCTCGAAGCTGTTGGCGCCGAGGAACACCTGCGCGCCGCCGGTGCCGACCACGGCGGTTCCCGGCGTTCCCGGCGCGCACGGACCGCTGATGATCGGGGCCGTCGTCGTCTGACAATTGGGGAAGCCGGTCAGGATATATTCCGGGCCGTTCGAGACGTCCGGCGTGCCCTGCGTCGCCTTGTCGTGCGCGATGTTCACGAAGTTCAGGAAATTCCCGGCGCTATGCTTCCACTGCAGCTGAAAGCGCGTCTGGTCGGTCTGGAGCAGGCGCCCATGCTCAGCCGTCGCATTGCCGCCATAGTCGCTCAGATTGCTCTGGCGCCGCGCGTAGCCGATCAGGTTGACCGTGTCGTCCGGCGTCGCGAACCAGGTCAGCTTGCCGAAATAGAGGCCCTGCTTGAACGTCTGCGGCTTCGAGCCGTTGACCTGATCCCGGATGTTCGTCGGGACCGACGCAGTGACGTTGAAGTTCACCGGCGGGAGGCTTTGGATCACGCCTTCGCCGGCGATGTAGAAGACGAGCTTGTCGCGAATGATCGGGCCGCCGAGCTCGCCGCCGAATTGCTTGCGGTCGAAATCGTTCTTCGGACCACTGGTGAAGAAGGGCTTCCCGATAAACGCCTTCGGCTGCCATTCGCCGAACACGGAGCCGTGGAACTCGTTTCCGCCGGTCTTGGTGACCGCGTTCAGGACGGCGCCGGCCGACTGACCGACCTCGGCGCCGAAGTTCTGGGTTTCGACCTGATATTCCTGGATCGCGATTTGCGGGAACGGGTTGCCGAACGACCCGAAGTTCTGCCCGAACATGCCGCCGTGGTTGATCGGATTCTTGAAGCTCATTCCGTCGAGAATGACGTTCGAATGGTCGGCGTTGAGCGCGCCGGACTGGAATTGCACCGCGCCGCTCGGGTTGACCAGGGAAATACCCGGCGCGAGCGTGGCGAAGCTCAGGAAGTTGCGCGAGTTCTGCGGCAGGTTCTCGATCTGCGCCGGAGTGATGTTGGTCGCGACGGTCTGCGCCTGGACGGGCTGGGTGGAACGACGTCCGGTGACGACGATCGCACCGCCCGCGCCCGCACGTGCCGCAAAGAAATCGACGTTGACGGCCTGGCCGACGCCGACAGTGGTGGTTTGCGCTGCCTTGCCGGCGACGGTCACCGAATAGGTCGAGGGCCGGAGACCGAAGATTTCATAGTCGCCCTGCGCGTTGACCGTGCCGATCTGGCGTTGCCCCGTCTGCCTGTCGACCGCGACCACCTGCGTTCCCGGCGCGGCGCCATCGACGTGACCGCGAATGGTGCCCGACTCGGCCTGCGCAAAGGCGGGCGAGGCGACGGTGAGCGCCGCCGCGATGGCGATGACGGAAATGCCGGATGCAAGCCGACGCTTGTTGTTCGTGATGTTCACTCGCGCTCTCCCCAGGTGCGATGTAACCGGTTACATTTACGCATCGGTCAAACCACGCTTCAGTCGGCGAAGAAACTCTTTCATC
>Ga0157369_10009649_pt1 | contig 11039 bp, 7 predicted proteins | sample C25metaG_FD_113461 | JGI IMG/M metagenome (GOLD analysis project Ga0157369, IMG submission 113461) | Corn rhizosphere microbial communities from Kellogg Biological Station, Michigan, USA - C2-5 metaG | ecosystem: Host-associated > Plants > Roots > Rhizosphere > Soil | place: USA: Michigan... | reverse complement strand
GTGACGAACACGACCCACTACGTCGGGCCGTTCGCCTACCACTCGATCACCCGCAGCGTGTTCAACACGCAGCTCTTCATCGGCGTCGCGGCGGTCTCGACGCTGTACCTGTCGGCCGTCGTCGCCGAACGGCAGCGGTTCGCGCTCCAGCTCGGCGCCAGCCGCAGCCGCCTGGTCGAGGCGGCCGACGTGGAGCGCAGGCGCCTGGAGCGGAACCTCCACGACGGCGCCCAGCAGCGCTTGACCTGGCTCGCCGTCGACCTGCGCCGGGCGGCCGCCCGCGCCCGCCGATCGCCGGGGGACGCGCCGGCGATGCTCGAGAAGGCCGAGGCCGAGCTCGAGCTCGCGATCGACGAGCTGCGCGACCTCGCCCACGGCATCCACCCGTCGGTGCTCACCGATCTCGGGCTGGCCACGGCCGTCCGGGGCGCGGCTCTGCGCTCGACCGTCCCGATCAAGCTGACGCGCCTGCCGGACCGGCGGGTGGACGAGACCGCCGAGACGACGGCCTACTACGTCTTCGCGGAGGCGGTTGCGAACGCGCAGAAGCACGCCGGCGCATCGTGGATCGACGTTTCGATCGTCGACCATGGCGAGACGCTCACGGTCGAGGTCACGGACAACGGCGCCGGCGGCGCCTCACCGCGGGGGTTCGGCCTGCAGGGCCTGCGCGACCGGGTCGAGACCGTCGGCGGAGGCTTCCGGGTCACGAGCGTGCGCGGCCACGGCACGGTGGTCGCGGCCACGATCCCGGTGTCGGCAGCGCACCCCGGCCCGGCCCGGTCACGGCCGCGGCCGAGCACCGATCCGGCCCCGGCCGACGGGACGTCCGCCCCCGGCTGAGCCGCGCTCAGCGGTGCGCGAGCAGCTCGGCCTTCTCGGCGGCGAACTCGTCGTCCGAGATCGCGCCGCGGTCGTGCAGCGAGGCGAGCTTCTCGAGCGAGCTGTAGCGCGAGTCCGTGGCCGGCTCGGAGGTCGTGCTGCCGCGGACGCCGTGGTAGGCCGAGCGCAGTCCGGACTGGATGCGGCTGCCCATGTCGCGTTTCGTGAGGTCGGGGAACTCGCGCCCCACGATCCGGCGGAGCGCCTCGATGCCGATCGCTCCCAGGATGATCAGGACGGGGGCGATGACCGGGTCGCTGGCCGCGGGCACCGGCGCCCAGGCGAGCAGCACCAGCACGATCCCCGCGTACGTGCCGTACGCAATCGCCGGGTCGCGCAGATACGGGGTGAGATTCCGGCGGGCGGCGACGGCGCGGCGGCCCGGGCCCGCGAACCAGGTTCCGATCAGGAGCAGCAGGCCCACGATCACCGTCGTCAGGTTCGCGGCGCCGAGCCGGTCGGTCGCGACCCACCAGATCGCGTGACCGGCGTCCCGGTTCTGGGGCAGCGTCGTCAGCGAGTCGATCAGGGCGTCGCCCACCACGCGGCGGACGAAGATGAGCACCACCGCCGCGGCCAGGATGCCGATCGCGATCGCCCGCAATGTCCTTCGCCGATCACGCGAGACCACGACGGCGATCGCGAACACTGCCAGCGCCAGCAGGGCGAGCGGGATGGACGCCAGCTTCAAGAACTTCGTGCCTGACTGGGCCGCGCTCAGCTGGTCGCTTTGCAGCAGCACGATCTTGCCGGTGCCCGGCGGGAGCGTGACCGCGCCGTTGGTGCGCTGGCTCAGCGTGCTCGAGAGATTCCCGACGATCGGGCTGAGATCGATCGACACCGTGCCGCTGGCGGTCGAGAACGGCCCCGACCCGCCGTTCAGAATGTGCATCAGCTGATCGTGGGCGCGCAGGTTCGCCGCCCGCCACAGCTCGACCACCCGCGGACGCGCCAGGCCGGCGGCGACGGCCCGCTGGATATAGGGCTCCGCGCCGACCGCGATCGGCCCCGCCAGCGGCTGGAGGCGCGGCGGAAGCGCCCCCGACAGTGCCTCCGGCACGTTCACGTTGGCATAGAGCTGGTCGACCAGGTATTCGGACAGCGCGGTGCGCACGGCCGGCTGCTCCAGGGCTTTCGTGCTGGTATCCGACCATGAGCCGGAGTCGAGCGCGACCCGGTCGACCCAGGTCGCGAAGATCGCCACGCACAGCATGAGCGAGCCCAGGAACACGAGCACGCCGAGGACAAGCTTGCGCCCTCGGCTGTTCCCCGCATGGATCGCGGGAGATCGCTCCGGCGGGGTTCCCTCCCTCGCCTCCTGGCCCTTCGTCACCGACATGCGCGACTCCCTCCGTCAGCGCCCGAAACGATCTTGGCCTCCCGGAGCGGGCTTGCCTTCATCCATTCTGGGTGACCGCCGCGCTCGCGGCCGACTCAGCTCTCGGAGAGACGCTCGTGTATGACGATGCGGGCGGCCGCCTCCAGCAGCGCCAGGTGGGAGAACGCCTGCGGGAAGTTCCCCAGGTGCCTGCCCGTGCCGGCGTCGAACTCCTCCGCGTAGAGGCCGAGCGGCGACGCGACCCGGAACAGGCGCTCCATCAGGTCGCGGGCCCGCTGCATGTCGCCGATGACGGCGAGCGCGGACACGAGCCAGAACGAGCAGATCAGGAACGTGCCCTCCTTGCCCGACATCCCGTCATCGGTCTCGCCGGTGCGATAGCGCAGGACGAACCCGTCCTCGGTGAGGTCGTCAGCGATCGCGAGCACCGTGGCGCGCAGGCGCTCGTCGTCGTCGGGCAGGAACCCGAAGATCGCGGCCAGCAGGTTCGACGCGTCGAGCGCATCGGTGTCGTAGTGCTGGCGCAGGACGCCGGCCTTGGTCAGCCCGTGGGCGAGGACGTCCTCTCGGATCTCCTGGGCGATCGCGCCCCAGCGCTCACCCTGCTCGGGATCGCCGCGGATCTCCGCCAGGCTGGACGCGCGGTCGAGCGCAACCCAGCACATCAGCTTCGACGAGACGTAGTGGCGCGGCTTGCCGCGTGCCTCCCAGATCCCCTGGTCCGGCTTGCGCCAGACCTTGATCGCGCACTCCGCCTGGCTCTGCACGATCGGCCACAGCCGCCGCGGCAGGCGCTCGCTGCGGCGGGTGTGCAGGAGGATCGAGTCGAGCACGGCGCCGAAGACGTCGTTCTGGCGCTGATCCCATGCGCCGTTCCCGACCCGTACGGGCCGCGCGCCGGCGTACCCCGACAGGTCGTCACGGGTCGTCTCGGTCAGGTCGCGGCGGCCGTCGATGCCGTACATGATCTGCAGCGACCCGTCCTCGGTCGGCTCGAGGTCGGCGACGAACTGCATGAACTCGTCGGCCTCCCAGTCGAGGTTCAGCCAGTGCAGCGCCCGCAGGGTGAACGTCGAGTCACGCATCCACGTGTAGCGATAGTCCCAGTTGCGCTCACCGCCGGGCGTCTCGGGCAGCGACGTCGTCAGGGCGGCGACCGTCGCACCCGTGGGCATGTAGGTGAGCCCCTTGATCGCGAGCGCGGCCCGCTGAGCCAGCTCGCTGAATCGGTGGTCGGGGATGCGCGCACGGCCGAGCCAGGAGCGCCAGTACCGGGCGGTGGCATCGATCCGGGCGGTGGCATCGTCGAGGTCCTCGGGAGTCGCCAGGCCCTCGGCCCACGAGAGCGCGCACCAGGCACGGTCGCCGGCCCTGAGGACGTGCCGGCCGCGGATCCGGTTGCCCTCCACGCCGAGTGCCAGGTCGGACGTCAGGCGCACCGTGACGCCCGCGCCGCTCGCGTCGGCGGTGTGGCGGTCGCCGTCGAGGACGTTCCACTCGGCCGGGGCCCGGCCGTAGTCGAATGCCGGCTCGCAGACCAGCTCGACCTCGACCTGGCCCTCGACGCACTCCACCGTCCGCACCAGGACGTGTTCGGCGTCGTCGTCGGCCGGAGGGCGCGTGTGCGGGGTGATCTCGTCTTCGTGCTTGCGCGGCCCCATGGTGAGCGCGTCGCGGACGACGACCCATCCGGACGGCGTCTTCCAGGTCGTGCGCAGCACGTTCGTGCCCGGCTCGTAGTTGCGCAGCGAGGGGTGGTTGATGCCGTACGGCGCGAACCGGAAGAAGCCGGCCTGGCGGTCGAGCACGCTCCCGAAGACGCTGGGCGCGTCGAACGACGGGACGCACAGCCAGTCGACCGCCCCGTCCGGCGCCACCAGCGCACCCGTATGGCAGTTCGACAGGAATGCGTACTCCGCGATCGGTGGGAAGGGCGAGGGGGCAGCCGCGCTCTGCGCCTGCGGCTCAGGCTCGGGCGCGCGCTTGCGCTTCGTAGGTGTCTTGACCGCGCTCATTCATCCCTCCCTGGTCGTTCCCGCAGCCGTCGCTCCGGCGGGGAGGAAGGTAGGCGGGAAGGGCGGTTTCTCCATCACCCCAACCGGACGATGCCGTCACCCGGCGGCGTCGCCAGTCTGCAGGGACGGGCTGCTGCGCAGCCGTCGCGACGAGTGGAGGGAGCGCCACCGGAAGGGAGCGATGCGATCGCCCAGCTCGGGCGCCGCCGGCCGGCCCTGCGACGTGACTTGCCCGTCAGCCGCACGGCCTGCCTCTGCCGATGAGCACACCCGCTCGATGGGACCCCTCCGGCACGGCGCCCGACAGCGCGGGAACGTCTCATGAAAGACGGGACGTGGAGTGCGGGCGATCGTCACCATGGCGGGCGGCTCCGGGCGGGGCTGCCCGCCGTCGGCGCTACTCGCCGGGCCGGTTCGCGATGGCGTCGAGCGTGCGCTGGACGCGGCTCGTCTCGCCGTCGTCGGCGGCCGCCAGCGGGCCCAGCCGCTTCGCGATCAGCGCGATGGCCGACTCGAGGTCGCCGGGCTCGATCCGGCTGCCCTCGTTCGACAGGCAGGCTTCGGTGACGCGCGCCAGCGCCACCTCGTCGCGGTCCGTTCCTGCGCCCGCAGGATCCCTGGCGACCTCGTAGGCGAGCTGGCTGATCCGCCGGGCGGCGCGCACGAGGGCGAGCACGGCGTCCGACGCCTGCGTCTGGGGTCCCAGGTCGATCGCCTGGAGCTCGCGCTGAAGCGCATGCATCTCGAAAGCGAGGCCGCTCTGTGCACTCATGGCATCGGGTTCGTTCGCATCGTGAACGACGCTGACCGGGGGCTTGTCAGGCCGCGTACCGTACTCCTCGCCGGAGCTCACTGCCTCCCCCGATCGCGGTAGATGCCGGGAACCAGCAGCGATGCCCATACCCCTCGCCGTGCCTGGATATTCCTGCTCGTGCGATCCGGGTGATGCGGCCGCGGCGCCGCCGCACGACGCTCGGGCCATGACGAAGAAGACCGATTTCGACCAGGAGGAGTGGGACCTGATCGCCGAGGGGCCGGCGACCGCGGGCATGATCGTGATCCGGGCGGAGGGCGGCGGCACGTTCCGCGAGACGATCGCGCTCGCACACGCGTACGGCGACGCGCGCAAGCAGCACGGCCAGAGCGAGCTGCTCGACGAGATCGTCTCGTCGAAGCCGGAGTTCGACCGGCATCGCTACCGCACCGACGCCGACCTCAAGGGCGAGGGCATGGCGAGGATCGGTCAGGCCGTCTCCGTCCTGCGCGAGAAAGCGACGCCGCAGGAGGTCTCCGACTACGGCTCCTTCGTGCTCACGCTCGCCAGGGCGGTCGCAGAGGCGCACACCGAGCACGGGCAGAAGATCAGCCCGGCGGAGCAGGCCGCGCTCGACGGGATACGCGAGCGAATCGGGAACAGCGCCTGACTGCCGCACGCCGGGCGAAAGGATCGAGCCATGAGCACGAAGCAGGAGAAGCGGTTCGCCGAGTACGCCGCGATGTTCCGGGTCAAGCCGGGCTCCAAGGTGAAGCTCAGCCGCGACTTCGACCCCGGGTTCAAGGCGGACTTCGTGCGCAAGAAGGACGGTGCCGGGCTGCTGCAGCGCGGGATCGCCCTGCTGGCCGACTACCAGGCCCGGCTGGCGGCGCAGGACACCTACGGCATGCTCGTCTGCCTGCAGGCGCTCGACGCGGGCGGCAAGGACGGGACGATCCGCCACGTCATGAGCGGCGTGAACCCGCAGGGGGTCGCCGTACACGGCTTCAAGGTGCCCTCCGCCGAGGAGCTCGACCACGACTTCCTGTGGCGTTATGCCCGCCGCCTGCCCGAGCGCGGACAGATCACGATCTTCAACCGCTCCCACTACGAGGAGGTCGTCGTCGTCCGCGTCCACCCGGAGAACCTCGACCGCCAGAGGCTCCCCCGGGAGAACAAGGGCACGGGCATCTGGGCGCGCCGCTATCGCGAGATCAACGACTGGGAGCGCTACCTGACGGATAACGGCTTCCGGATCGTGAAGATCTTCCTGAACCTCTCCAAGGAGGAGCAGCGGACGCGCTTCCTGAAGCGGCTCGACCTGCCGGACAAGAACTGGAAGTTCTCGTCCCACGACCTCGCCGAGCGCGAGCGCTGGGACGACTACCAGGAGGCGTTCTCGGAGATGCTCTCGCACACGAGCACCAGGTGGGCGCCCTGGTACGTCATCCCGGCCGACCGCAAGTGGTTCGCCCGGCTCGCGGCCGCAGTCGTGCTGGTGCACGAGCTGATGGACATCGACCCGCACTACCCGGCGGTGAGCGCCGCCGCGCGCAAGGACCTCGCGAAGGTGAAGGACGTGCTCGTCGCACAGGCCCCCAAGGGGGCGGCCGCCGACCCGTTCGCGGAGAAGCTCGCCAGGGGGCGGCGCAGGACAACGAAGCGCGAGGACGCGCCCGAGACCGAGCTCGTCGTCGCGGGGGTCGACGGCAAGGCGGGCACGTCGTGACCCCGGCGGCGGTGCCGGAGTCGCCCGCCCCGGCCGCGGGCGACGCCGAGCGCTGGTACGCCCACGACGTCGTCTACGCGACGAAGGGGCTGGGCGTGAAGCCGGCCCGGGGGCTGTCCGCGGCCGAGGCGGCGACTCGCCTCGAGCGCGACGGCCCGAACGCGCTCCCGACCGAGAGGCCGAAGCCGGGCTGGCGCCGGTTCCTGGACGAGTACACGAGCTACATGCAGATGATCCTGGTCGGCGCCGCGGTCGTGTCCCTCGCGATCAGGGAGTGGAGCACGGCCGTGGTCCTGGTCGCGATCACCCTGCTGAACGCCGTCGTCGGCCTGCGCCAGGAGGGCAAGGCCGAAAGCGCGATGAATGCGCTCAAGTCGATGATGAAGGAGACCGCCAGGGTGCGCCGCGACGGCACGGAGGCGGAGATCCCGGCCGATCAGCTCGTCGTCGGCGACGTCGTCCTGCTCGCGGCGGGCGACCAGGTGCCGGCCGACGGGCGCCTGATCTCGGCCAGCGCGCTCCAGATCGACGAGTCAGCCCTGACCGGCGAGAGCGCACCCGTGGCCAAGGGGCCGGACACGCTCGGCGACGACGAACGGTCCCCCGGCGACCAGACCAACATGGCGTTCATGCACACGCCGGTCACGCACGGCAGCGGCGTCATGGTCGTGACGGCGACGGGCGGCCGCACGCAGGTGGGCCGGATCGCCCGCATGCTCGAGTCGACGGCCGTCGAGGAGACCCCGCTCACGCAGCAGATGAACACGCTCACGCTGTGGATCGCCGCCGCAGCCGGGGTGACGATGGTGATCATGTTCGCGCTCGGGCTGAACCGCGGCGACTCCGCCCGGGCGCTCTTCATCACGGCCGTGGCGCTGGCGATCTCGGCCATCCCGGAGGCCCTGCCGACGGTTGTCCAGGTGGTGCTCTCGCTGGGCAGCGTCGAGCTCGCCGGCCGAAATGCGATCGTGAAGGAGCTGCCGTCGGTCGAGACGCTCGGTTTCACGTCGGCGATCAACTCCGACAAGACCGGCACGCTGACGATGAACCAGATGACGGCGGTCGAGGTGATCGACGCCACCGACCGCTACACGATCTCCGGCATCGGCTACGGCCTCGACGGCCAGGTGCACCACGCTGCCGGCAACGCCAGGAGCATCGAGGGCGCGATTCTCCCGTACGTCATCGCGAACGACGCCCGGCTCGAGTCCGGCAAGGTGGTCGGCGACCCGACCGAGGGCGCCCTGCTCGTGCTGGCCCACAAGGCCGGCCTCGACGTCGAGGCCACCCGGGAGCACCGGCCGCGCCTCGCCACCCTGCCGTTCGACCCGACGTACAAGCTGATGGCGACGTTCAACAGCGCCACCGACTCCTCCGGCAAGGAGGTCGTGCGCATCTACGTGAAGGGCGCGGGGCCGGCCGTGCTGGAACGGGCGGCATCCGCCCATTCCGCCGGCGGCGCCGTCCCCTGGGACAGGGACCTGGCCCGCCGCGCCGACGACAACGTCGTCCGCATGGAGGGCGACGGGCTGCGGGTCATGGCGGCGGCCGTCCGCGACATCAAGCCGAAGACGTTCGACCCCGACGGCGACCTGCTGGCGTACGTCACCGACCTCGAGATCACGAGCCTGGTCGGCATGCTCGACCCGCCGCGAGACGAGTCCAAGCGGGCGGTCGAGGACGCCCAGGCGGCCCATATCCGCGTGCGCATGGTGACCGGTGACGACGTCGTCACCGGCGCGGCCATCGCCGAGCAGCTCGGCATCGAGGGCGAGGCGATCCTTGGGGCCGACTTCGCCGCCCTGTCCGAGCAGGCGCGGATGGACCGGATCGAGACGATCGGCGTCGTCGGCCGGGTCGCGCCCGAACACAAGGTGCTCCTGGCCGAGACGCTCAAGGCCAGGGGCGAGGTGGTCGCGATGACCGGCGACGGCGTGAACGACGCCCCCGCGATCAAGGCGGCGGACATCGGCATCGCCATGGGCAGCGGCACCGAGGTGGCCAAGAACGCCTCCCGGATGATCCTCTCCGACGACAACTTCGCCACGATCGTCTACGCGGTCGAGCAGGGCCGCAAGCTCTACGACAACCTGAACAAGTACATCCGGTTCGTGCTCGTGATGCTGGTGGCGTTCGTGCTCACATTCCTGGGCGCAAGCCTCTTCAACATCGCCGCCGGTGAGCCGTTCACCTCGCCGCAGGTGCTGTGGATCCACTTCCTGATCAGCGCGCCGTTCGGCGTCGCGCTCGGGTTCGACGAAGAGACGCCGGGGCTGATGCGCCTGCGCCCACGGGCGCGGGGCGAGTCGATCCTGACGCTGCCCGTGAAGCTGACGGCGGGGCTGGTCGGGCTGTTCATGGCGGTCGCGGCGCTGCTCGTCCTCGAGCTGGGGATCCACCACTACTCGAGCGTCGTCGTCGGCAACTCGATGGCCTTCACGGCGTTCGCGCTCATGCTGGTGGCGGCCGCGTTCGAGTGCCGCTCAGAGGCGGGCAGCATCCTCACGACCGACACCTTCAACAGCCGACGGATGAACATGATCGCCGCCATCGAGGTGATCGGGGCGGCGATGGCGACGGGCTGGAACTTCCTCAACCGGGTGCTGGGGACGGTGCCGCTGACCGCCCAGCAGTTCGGCGTCGCGCTGCTCTGCGCGATCGCCCTCCTCGTCGCCTGGGAGGCGGCGAAGGCGATCGCGCGAAACCGGATCGAGGGAACCCCGGTTGCGGCGGATGTCGTCACGCAATGACCGCCGCCTCGGGTTCGTCGCCGGCGCGGCGCGCGGCGCGGCGGCCATCCCGGCGCGCGCGGCGGCGAACGTGGCCCGCGACCGCCTGGAGGACGTGGCCGACGCGATGCTGGCCTCGCCGGGCACGCTGCGCGCGGTCGACCGCGTCCTGGCCGGCCCCCTGCCCGAGGAGATCGTCCGCTCGGCGGTGCGCAACCGCGTGCTCGAGCGGATGGTCTCCGAGCTGGCGGCCGGCGGGGCGCTGGACGAGCTGGTCGGTGGCGCCCTGGAGAGCCGCCAGTCGCAGGCGCTCGTCGACCGGGTCGTCGCCAGCGAGGAGATGCAGCGGGTGCTGCGCGACGTCCTCACCTCCCCCGAGGTGCGGCACGCGCTGGTCGACCAGACGTCCGGGTTCTCGGAGGAGGTCGTGGGCGGCCTGCGCGGCCGGGCCGCCCGGCTGGACGAGCACACCGACCGCCGCGCCGTCCGTGCGGGCGCGTACGCCGGGATCGCCTCGCGGGCGCTCGCCTTTGTGGCCGACGCCGTCCTGTGCGCGGCGCTGTGGGTGTCCGTGTCCGGGGTCGTGGCGCTGATCGGCTGGATCTTCGGCGGCTTGCGCCCCGAGTGGCTCGTCGCCACGCTGGCGTCGGTCGGCCTCGCCGCGCTCAGCGGCTGCTACTTCGTCTTCTTCTGGACCACGGCAGGGCGCACGCCGGGCATGCACCTGCTGCACCTGCGGGTCGCTGTGGAGGACTCGCCCGCCCCGCCGTCGATCCGCCGATCGGCGGTGCGGCTGGTCGGACTGGTGCTCGCCGTCATCCCGGTGTTCGCCGGCTTCCTGCCGGTGCTGTTCGACCGCCGCCGGCGCGGCATCGCGGACATGATGGCCGGAACGGTCGTCGTCTACGGCTCGAGGTCGGCGGAGGCCGCGCCGACCGTCGCCGCGCCGCCGGCACCCTCGTCGCGCTGACGGAACGCTACGATCGCCGCCTCCACGGTCGGATAGAAGTGGTTCGGGTCGATGGTCCGTGTGAGCTCGTAGCGCTCGATCTTCTCCCGCACCGGATCCTTCATCTCGGCGAAGACCAGCGAGACGCCCTTCGCATTCACCGCCTCGTCCAGGCCGCTCAGCATGTCGGACGCGGTCGTGTCGACGTCGGTGATCGGCTCGGCCGCGATGACGATCCATTCCGGCGGCGGGTCGCTCGCCGCCAGCAGCGTCACCTGGTCGCGGAACGTGCGGGCGTTCGCGAAGAAGAGCGGCGCGTCGAAGCGGAACACCACGAGACCCGGCAGCTGCTCGGCCTCCGGGTAGCTGCGCACGTCGTGCCACCCGGGCAGCGAGGGCACCCGGCCGAGCGTGGTCTGATACGGCCACCAGGCCCGCCGGAACACGTTCGCGACCGAGAGCGCGATCGCGACCACGATGCCCGGCAGCACGCCGAGCAGCGCGACACCGAGGAAGGCAGCGATCGAGAGCCCGCACTCGGTCGGCCGCTGCTTCCACAGGCGGACCACGCCGGGGATGTCGGCCAGCGAGAGCGACGCGACGATGACCACGGCGGCGAGCGTCGGCTGGGGCAGGTCGCGC
>Ga0157369_10009648_pt1 | contig 11039 bp, 9 predicted proteins | sample C25metaG_FD_113461 | JGI IMG/M metagenome (GOLD analysis project Ga0157369, IMG submission 113461) | Corn rhizosphere microbial communities from Kellogg Biological Station, Michigan, USA - C2-5 metaG | ecosystem: Host-associated > Plants > Roots > Rhizosphere > Soil | place: USA: Michigan... | reverse complement strand
TCCTCGCGGCAGATCTGCTGCACCTTCGGGCAGCGGGGATGGAAGCGGCACGCGGGCGGCGGATTGGTCGGGCTCGGCACGTCCCCGCCGGGTATCTGCCGTCTGCGCGCGGCGGTCAGCTCGGGGTCCGGGACCGGCACGGCCGACAGGAGCACGCCGGTGTACGGGTGCCGGGGGCGCGTGTAGAGCGTCTCGGAGTCGGCCAGCTCGACAATCTTGCCCAGGTACATCACCGCGACGCGGTCGCACATGTGGCGGACGACGGACAGGTCGTGGGCGATCAGCACGAGCGTGATGCCGAGATCGCGCTGAAGGTCGCGCAGGAGATTGAGGATCTGCGCCTGGATCGAGACGTCGAGCGCCGAGACGGGCTCGTCCGCGATGATCAGCTTCGGCTGCAGCGCGATCGCCCGCGCGACGCCGATGCGCTGGCGCTGGCCACCCGAGAACTCGTGCGGGTAGCGGTTGAAGTGCTCGGGGTTGAGACCCACCTGCTCCATCAGCTGCTGCACCGCCCGCTTGCGCTCGCCCGTGCCCTCCTTGAGCCCATGGATCTTGAAGGGCTCGGCAATGATCGAGCCAACGGTCTTGCGCGGATTGAGCGAGGAGTAGGGGTCCTGGAAGATCATCTGCATCTCCTTGCGGAGAGGCTTGATCTCGCTGCGGCCCATGTGACTGATGTCGCGCCCCTCGAAGCTCACCGTGCCGCTGGTGGGCTGGAGCAGGCGGGTGATCAGACGGGCGGTCGTGCTCTTGCCGCAGCCCGTCTCCCCCACGATGCCCAGCGTCTCTCCGCGCAGCACGTCGAACGACACACCGTCGACGGCGTGCACCGCGCCGACCTGCTTCTGCAGCACGATCCCGCTCGTGATCGGGAAGTGCTTGACGACGTCGCGAACCTCAACGAGCGCTTCGCTCATGCCAGCCCTCCCTCGACGATCTCGGCGCGCGCCTCCTCAGGCGCCTTGCCCGCGGACAGCTCCTGCCAGAGCCGCTTGCGCGTCTCGCTGGGCAGGAGGCACGCGACCCGGTGCGCGGGGTCCTCGGGCACCGGCTCGAGCCGCGGGTCAACCTCGCGGTGGCGTGGGCGCACGTACGGACAGCGCGGGTGGAAGTTGCAGCCTGTGGGCAGCGTGATGAGGCTCGGCGGGCGGCCGGGGATCGGCACGAGCGGCTCGTCGCGCGGGCGGTCGAGGCGCGGGATCGACTGGAGCAGCCCCCACGTGTAGGGGTGTTCCGGCGCGCGGAAGATGTCGCGCTTGTCGGCGTGCTCGACGATCCGGCCGGCGTACATCACCCCGATGTGGTCGGTCACCTCCGCCACCACGCCGAGATCGTGCGTGATCAGGATCACCGCCATCTCGAGCTCGGTCTGGAGGCGCGCGATCAGGTCGAGGATCTGGGCCTGCACCGTCACGTCGAGGGCCGTGGTGGGCTCGTCGGCGATCAACAAACGCGGCTCGTTGACGAGCGCCATCGCGATCATCGCGCGCTGGCGCATACCGCCCGAGAACTCGTGCGGGTAGTTGTCGAAGCGCCGGCGCGGGTCCGGGATGCCGACCATTCCGAGGAACTCGATCGCGCGCTCCTTGGCCTCCGACTTGTTCACGTACTTGTGCGCCTGGATGGCCTCGACGAGCTGGCGGCCCACCTTGTAGAAGGGGTGCAGCGACGAGAGTGGATCCTGGAAGATCATCGCCACGTCGTTGCCGCGCAGGTCGCGCAGATCCTCGGCGGACGCCTGGATCAGGTCCTGGCCGTCGAAGCGCGCGGCGCCGCTGATGCGGGCGTTGCGCGAGCGGCTGAGGCCCATGACGGTGAGCATCGAGACGCTCTTGCCGGAACCGGACTCGCCCACGATGCCGAGCACCTTGCCCTTCTCGACGGAGAAGCTGACCCCATCGACGGCCTTGACGAGACCATCCTCGGTCTCGAAGTGCACGCGGAGGTCGTCGACCTCTAGAAGGGGGCTCACGAGTAGCGCACCCGGGGGTCGATGAAGGCGTACGCAACGTCCACGACCAGGTTCATCATCACGATGAAGAAGGCGCCAAGCAGCACCGTGCCCTGGATCATGGGCAGGTCGCTCTGCTGAATGGAGTCGTACGCCAAACGGCCGATACCCGGGATGTTAAAGACAGATTCGGTGAGGATCGCGCCACCGAGCAGGATCCCGATGTCGAGACCCGCTGCGGTGACGATCGGCGTGATCGCGCTGCGGATGCCGTGCCGCAGCACCACCCGCCGCTCGCGCAGCCCCTTGGCGCGCGCGGTTCGGATGTAGTCCTCGGACATCACTTCGATCAGGTTTCCCCGGAGCAATCGCGCATAGAACGCCGCGAACGACGCAGCCAGCACGAACCACGGCAGGATCAGCGACGTGAACCACTTGGTCGGATCCTCGCTTAATGGAACGTAGCTGCCGGAGCCGGGGAAGATCTTGATCTTGCCGATGTCGTTGGCGAACAGGTAGAGGCTGAGCAGGCCCAGCCAGTACACGGGCGCCGAGATGCCCACGAGCGCGCCGCCCATCGCCACTCGGTCGAAGAGGGACCTCCGTTTGATCGCTGAGATCGTGCCTACGGAGATCCCGATCACCAGCCAGACCACCGCCGCCCCGACCGCCAGCGAGGCGGTCGCTGGAAGCCGGTCGAAGATCTGCTGCTTGACCGAGATGTTGTTCTGGTAGCTGTAGCCGAAGTCGAAGTGGAGGACGAGCCCCTTCATGTACCGGTAGTACTGGACCGGGAGGGACTTATCGAGGCCGAGCTTGTGGCGGATCGCCTCGACGAGCGCCGGGTTGGGCTGGCGGCCCGCGCGGAGCTGCGCCGGGTCGGCGGAGGGGAGCGCGAAGAAGATCACGAAGGTGATCGCGCTCACGAGGAAGAGCAGCACGATCACCCAGAGAAGGCGGCGGACGATGTAGGTGGTCATTTGTGGTTCGTTGGACTGCGGTGGCCCCGCCGCCACCCGGGCGACGGGGCCTCCGCTATGTCACAGGTCAGGACACTGGCCTCGCTACTTCAGCGAGCTGAAGGTCAGGTCCCATGCGTTGCCGTTGAAGGCGCTCTGGACGCCCTTCACGTTCTTCGACGTGAAGTTGACCTCGTTGTCCCAGAGCCAGGTCACGTAATACACCTGGCCGGTGAGGTCCTTGTCGAGCTGGCCGTAGGTCTCGGCCCGCTTGTTCGCGTCCGTGATCGAGGCCGCAGCCGAGATCCGGGAGTTGAACTTCGGGTCGTTTGCCTCAGCCGTGTTGACGTTCCCGGACGGGACGATGTTCTTCCCGTTGAATATCGGGTCGATCATGCTCTGGGCGTCGAAGAAGTCCTTGCCCCAACCGAGGTTCGGGCAGAGGGCTACGTTCGCCTTCGGCACCTCGCAGAACTTCGAGTACATCGTGGCGTGCGGCACCTCGCGGAGATTCAGCTTCATGCCGATCGCCTTGAGCTGCTGCTGGAGCGCCTCGGCCGTTTGCTTGGCCGGCGGAGTGTTGTCCGCCACCGCCAAGATCGGCGGGCCGGTGTACTTGCCGCTCGGGTAGCCGGCCTTCTTCAGGTACGACGCGGCCAGCTTCAGATCGCCGTTCGGGTTCTTGTAGAAATCGTAACCCGGACCGGCGTTGCCGCCCGCCTGGTCGAAGCCAGGGATCAGCGGCGGGATGAAGTGCGTGGCGACCGTGCCGACCGCCGGCCCGCCGCGCGTCTGGCGCAGGGCATTGCGGTTGGTGGCCGCGGCAACAGCCCTACGCACGTTGAGGTTGTCGAACGGCTTGACCGTCGTGTTGAGCGAGAAGTAGCGGTTGCCACCGCTCGGCGAGATCTGGAACTGATCCTTCTTCGTCGTCAGTCCCTCCTTGAGGACCGCCGGGGGCGGAACCGCGTAGTCACCGCTCATCATGCTCGTACCGGACAGGATCTGACGGGAGGCGACGGTCACGTCGCTGCCGTTCTTGATGATGATCTTGTCGAAGTAAGCGGGCTTGAAATCCGTCGACTTGTCCCAGCTCGGGTTGCGGACCAGCGAGATCAGCTTCGCCGGCTGGTACCCGGCCTTCGACACCGTGCCGGAACCCGCGCCCTCGATCATGTACGGGCCGGTGAAGACCTGGTGCTGACCGTAGGTCGACTGGCTCTTGTTGTCGAACTTGGCCGCGTAGTTCTTCGGGACCGGGATCGTGCAGGGCAGACCCAGCGCGTTCGCGTTGGCGAGGATGCCCACCGGCTGCTTCAGCTGCAGGACGAGCGTGTTGTCGTCCGGCGCCTGGATACCGGAGATGTCCTTCACCTTCGAGGTCGGCGCGGACGGCGCGCCCTGGATCCCCGAGTAATAGGAGAAGGCGTAGCCGTTGCCGACCGGAGCCGCGAAACAACGCTCCATGGCGTACTTGATGTCGGCCGCCTTGACCGTCTGGTTCTGAAGCGGCGGGCTGTACTTGATGCCCGACTTGATCTTGATCGTGAGGGTCTTGCCGCCGTTCGAGATCTGCGGCGGGCCCTGCGCGATGTCTGGAGTCGGGACGTTGTCCTTGGGCTTCCAGCTGTACAGCCAGCGCTGTGTGGTCTGCCCAAGCTCCTCGTAATCGGTCTGGTAGTACCAGTAGCCCGGATCGAGGCTGTCTACGCTGCCGGCCGCGTCGAGGAGGGTGACTGTGCCACCTGTCTTCCCTGACGTCGACTGTGTGCCTGCTCCGCCGCCGGTGCTACCGCCGCCCCCGCTGCCGCAACCGGCGGCTACGAGAGCGAGAACAGCGACAGCGGCGAGAGGCATAAGCCTCCGCAACTTCTGCATTCTCGTCCTTTCCGTTGTTGACACTCTCTCCACCCAAATCACTCGTTCCTTCCTGCCCGGGGGTTGAGCGCGTCCTGTAGGCCGTCACCGAGCAGGTTGAACGCCAGCACGGTGAGCAGCAGCGCCGTTCCGGGGAAGACCATGTACCACCAGGCGCTGTCGAAGATGTCGGTGGCCTCGGCCAGCATCTGGCCCCAGCTCGCCTGCGGCGGCTGGACACCGACGCCGAGGAACGACAGCGCCGCCTCGAACAGGATGTTCTGAGGAATGATCAGCGTCGTGTAGACGATGATCGGAGCCACGAGGTTGGGTAGGACCTCGCGGAACACAATTCGGAAGTTGGATGCGCCGAGCGAACGCGACGCCTCGATGAACTCCTTCTCGCGTAACGAGAGGACCTGGCCGCGCACGATGCGCGCGATGTAGGTCCAGTTGACGAACGCGATCACGAAGACGACGACCGTGAGTCCCGGTTTGATCAGGCCTCCGAGGCAGCCGTTGCCGAGCGAGCACGCTGAGGCCAGGCCGATGCCGAAGAGCAGGATCGGGAAGGCGAGCAGAACGTCGATGAAGCGGGAGATCACGGTGTCGACCCAGCCGCGGTAGAAGCCGGCGATCATCCCGAAGACCACGCCGATGAAGACCGAGATCGCCGTGGCGATCAGTGCCACCTGGAGCGACACGCGCGCGCCGTAGAGCACGCGGCTGAAGAGGTCGCGCCCCAGCGTGTCGACGCCGAAGACGTTGTCCTTGCTCGGGCCGGTGGGAGTGCCGAAGGAGTCCAGGTACTTGGTGGCCTGCTGATCCGGCGGACGGGCGCCCACCAGCTTGACGATCAGCGGGGCCGCGATCGCCACGATGATCAGCATGACCACGAAGGCGAAGGCCGCCATCGCCACGCGGTCCTCTCTGAGCCTCCGCCAGAACAGCTCCAGCGGAGTGCGCGCCTGGATACCGCTTACTTCGGTATCAGCTGTCGACTCGCGTGCGAGATCGATCGTGCCTGTCAATTGATGCTTCCCCCGAAGCTCATCGCGGCCAAGCTAATGGACGGGGCCGCGTGAGTACCGCATTCGTAACTGATCGCCGGCTCTCCTCTCTCCCCAAAATTCCGGCATCGCGCACCAGTTCGCGGCCAGGAAAGTTACACCTCTTTCATGACCGCTAGGCCGGGTGCTCTGTTGACACGAGGTTAAGAAACGAGGTCAGGAGAGCTCCGCGCGCATGCGCGCGAGTGACTTGCGGATCAGGCGCGAAACGTGCATCTGGGACACGCCGACCTGCTCCGCGATCTGGGTTTGCGTGAGCCCGTCCTCGAACCTCATGCGCAGGATCTCTCGCTCGCGGTCGGGCAGCATCTCGAGCGCCGGCTCGAGCGAGGCGCGCTGCTCGGAGCGCTCGAAATTCGCGTCCTCGGTGCCGATCGTCTCCATCGGATCCAGCTCGCCCTCCTGGCCGGGGCCCGCTGACAGGGAGACCGGCGCATACGCGGAGCCCGCCTCCATGGCCTCGAGCACGGACTCGGGCGTGGTCTGCAGCTCGATCGCGATCTCGGCGATGCTCGGCGAGTGGCCGAGCTTGGCGGTGAGGCGCTCGATCGTCGACGACATCTTCGCGTTCAGCTCCTGCAGCCCGCGCGGGATGCGGATCGCCCAGCCCTTGTCGCGGAAGTGGCGCTTGATCTCGCCCACGACGTTGGGCGTCGCGTAGGTGGTGAGTGCGACCTCGCGCGACAGCTCGTAGCGGTCGATCGCCTTGATCAGCCCGATCGCCCCGACCTGCTCGATGTCCTCGAGCGATTCGCCGCGGCCCGCGTAGCGGCGGGCCAGCGCGCGCACGAGCGGCAGGTGACGCTGCACGAGCAGCTCACGGGCGCTGCGGTCGCCATCCACGTGGTAGCGGCGCAGCAGCTCGCGGTCGTCCAGTTGCGAGCTTGGCGCGGAGGCCACCGTCAAGCCCCCCGGACCACCTTCTCGAGGCGCACGATCAGCTGACCGTCTTCGGCCACCTGCTCGACTCCGAAGGAGTCCACGACCGTCTCGAGGATGCGCCTGAGGGTGAGCTCGCCCGGGGGCGGCGGCGGGCCCTGCAGCGCCTCGGCCAGGGCGCCTGCGCGCAGCGGCCCGATGCGGGTGCGCACGCCGGTCTCGGAGATGTCGAAGGCGAGCGTGACCGAATCCTGCGTCCCCGCCTCGAGGAGCAGGCGCTCGACGGCGAGCTGGAGATCGTCCAACTCCTCGAAGCCGAGGTTGAGCCGGTCCGCGATACCGCCGAGCACGAGCCGTACGACCGGATCCCAGTCCCTGCCAACCGGCGTCGTCAGCTCGATCGTGTCATGCGGCATTCGCGCCCTCCATTTCCGAGATCGTCCCCCATCCGACGACCGTGTCGTTGCACATTAGACAGGCGGTCTGGCCGGGTGCCGCACCGTCCACCGCATCCCCCAGTTCTAGTACCAGGCGCGGATGCTCTCCAGGCTCGAGATCTGCCCGCACGGCGCAGGCGATGGGCGACGAGCGGTAACGCAGCTTCACGCGGTTCACGGCGCTGCCCGGCCTGAGCAGCTTCCCGTTCCTTACCTCCACCTGGCGGGTGGCGAGCGCCTCGCGCGGCCCCACCGTCACGCGGCCACTCCGCGCGTCCTTGTGCAGCACGTACAGGGGCGTGGGCGCGGCCACTCCGAGGCCCCTCCGCTGCCCGACCGTGAAGGACTCCTGCCCAGCGTGGCGGCCGAGGACGTTGCCCTCCACGTCCACGATGTCGCCGGGATCGCCGAGCTGCAGCAGGCGACCGCGGTCGAGCCCCGCCAGGAAGCAGAGGTCCTGGCTCTCCGGCTTCTCCGCCACCGGCAGCCCGGCTGCGCGCGCGATGTCGCGCACGGCGGGCTTCTCCAGCGTGCCCAGCGGGAACCAGAGGCGGCCGAGCTCGTGCGGCTCGAGCCGGGCGAGCATGTAGGTCTGGTCCTTGCGCGGATCGGCGGCGGCCGTGAGCAGCGGCCCATTGCCGTCGTGCTCGATCCGCGCGTAGTGGCCTGTGGCCAGGCGCCCGGCGCCCAGCTGCTCGGCCAGCGCGAGCATGCGGTCGAAGCGCACGAGGCCGTTGCACCGCACGCAGGGGTTGGGAGTCCTGCCCTCGGCGTGCTCGTTCACGAAGTCGTCGACCACTTCCTGCTTGAACGCATCGCGCAGGTCGAGAGTCACGTGCGGGAGCCCCATGCGGTGGGCGAGTGCGCGCGCGCCGGTAACAGCCTGCGGCGAGCAGCAGCTGCGCTCACCGTCGTGGTCGGGGTGCGCCCAGAGCTCGAGCGTGACCGCTACTACCTCGTGGCCCTCGTCCAGCGCGAGCTTCGCCGCCACGGCGCTGTCCACTCCGCCGCTCATCGCCACCAGCGTGCGGTTCTCGTCCGGCGCGATGCGCGCCGCACCGTCGCGGGCAGCGGCGCCGAGCGCGCGGTGGAAGGCATCGGCAGCCAGCTCCGCCGCGTGGCATGCCTGCGGCGACAGGCCGCCGAGCGCGTCGGACACGTCGTCCGCCGTGAGGCGCGCGGCTTCGAGGAAGGGTTCGCCGTGTGTCAGCTCGACCACCGCGCTGCCCGCCGCGCGCGCGGCGGCGCAGCCGCTCGCCACGAACCCGGTCTCCGCAATGCGGTCGCCCTCGACGCGAACGGCGACGCGAATCAGGTCCCCACACGCGGCCCCGCCGGCGGCACCCGAGTGGGGTGAGTCGTTCAGCCGTCCCTGGCCTCGCGGCGCCGAGAGGTGGTCCGCGAGCTGCGTGCTGTCACCCATGCAGGGAAAGGGTCTCAGATCGAAGGGCTGGGCGAGAAAACAACGGCCCCAGCTTGCCGCTGCTGTCTCGGGAGTTGAACCTTGCTCAGCAAAGTTGGGTGTCCTCCGGGGCGGGCCACAGCCCAACCCCGAGCCGGACTCCCGCTCCCGTGGTGTTGGCTCAAACGAATGAGACAGCGGGCGAAACAAGCTCGGGCCGCGAGCAAAGGTAGCAGCCACCGTTCGTAGCCCATAGCCCGTAGCCCGTAGCCCATAGCCCGTAGCCCGTAGCCCATAGCCCATAGCCCATAGCCCGTAGGGCTTACTCCTTGGGCTTTGTGACCTTCAGCGCAAGCTCGTCCAGCTGCTCCTGGTCCACTGGTGCCGGGGCGCCTGTAAGTGGGTCGGCCTGGCTTGCCGCTTTCGGAAATGCGATCACCTCTCGGATGCTGTCGCTGTGCTTCAGCATCGCCACTATGCGATCGATGCCGAAGGCGATGCCGCCGTGCGGTGGCGCGCCGTACTTGAGGGCGTCCAGCAGGAAGCCGAAGCGCTCCTGGGCGTCCTCCTCGCCGATGCCGAGCGCGGTGAAAACCTTCCGCTGCACGTCGGGGCGGTTGATACGGATCGAGCCGCCGCCGATCTCCCAGCCGTTCCAGACCACGTCGTAGGCGCGGCTGCGCCACGCGCCCGGGTCGCCGTCGAGGTCGCCAGTCGGCGAGGTGAACGGGTGGTGCAGCGCGTCCCAGCGCGACTCGTCCTCGTTCCACTCGAACATCGGGAAGTCGACGACCCAGAACAGATCCTGGCCGTCGGCCGGCTGCGCCAGCTCGAGCCGCAGCTGGCCCAGCACGCGCGCGGCGATGTCGGCGGTGTCGGCGACGATCAGGATCGCGTCGCCCTCACTCGCGCCGAGCTGTTGGGTAACCGCGTTCATCTCACCGGCGCTGAGGAACTTGGCGATCGGCGAGCGCCAGCCCTCACCCTCCACCACCGCCCACACGAGCCCCTTGGCGCCGAGCTGCTTGGCCTGCTCGGTGAGCTCGTCGAAGCGCTTGCGGGTGAGATCCGTGCCCGCGGCCTTGAGCCCGCGTACCACGCCACCGGACTCGAGCGCGCCGCGGAACACCTGGAACTCGGACTGCGCGAACGCCTCGCCCAGGTCCTGGATCTCCATGCCGATGCGCCGGTCCGGGCGATCGGTGCCGTACCTCAGCATCGCCTCGTCGTAGGGCACGCGGTCGAACGGGAGCTTCACCTCGACTCCACCCGGCGCCAGGAACGCCTGGATCAGCCCCTCGCAGAGCTGCAGCACGTCCTCCTCCTCGATGAACGCGAGCTAGATGTCGAGCTGCGTGAACTCGGGCAGGCGGTCGGCGCGCGCGGACTCGTCGCGGAAGCAGCGGACGATCTGGTAGTAGCGCTCGAAGCCGGCGACCATCAACAGCTGCTTGAAGAGCTGCGGCGACTGCGGCAGGGCGTAGAACGAGCCCTGCTCCACGCGGCTTGGCACGAGGAAGTCGCGCGCACCCTCCGGCGTCGAGCGCGTGAGGAAGGGCGTTTCGATGTCGAGGAAGCCGCGCTCGTTCAGGTAGTCGCGGATCGCGGCGATCACCGCGTGGCGCAGCTCGATCCCTTCCCGCATCGGCTCGCGGCGCAGGTCGAGGTAGCGGTACTTGAGGCGCAGCAGCTCGTCCACCTGCTTGTCGCTGTCGATCTCGAACGGCGGCGTCTCGGCGTCGGCAAGCTGCTCGATCTCCTCCACGGCCAGCTCGATCTCGCCCGTCGGCAGCTGCGGGTTGACGGTGCCCTCCTCGCGCTTCACCACCTTGCCGCGCGCGGTCAGGACGTCCTCCGAGCGCAGCGAGTGCGCCGCGGCATGCGCCTTCGGCGCCTCCTCCGGGCGGAACACCAGCTGGAGCAGGCCTGTCCGGTCGCGCAGGTCGATGAAGATCAGCCCGCCGTGATCTCGGCGGCGGTGCACCCAGCCGGCCACGCGGATCTCCTGGTCCACGTGGTCGGTGCGCACCTGGCCGGCCCAGGTATCGCGGTAGAGGTTCTCGCGCGGCGGCTTCACGCGAGTAGCTCCTTGAGTGCTTCGAGCGCTGTCTTCACGTCGGGCGTGTCGCGCTGGTTTCCGGAGCTCATCTCTTTCACTGCCACGCCCTCGCCACCCAGGATCAGCGTGGCACGCGCGCCGACGCGGTCGGCCTGCTTGAGCTGGCCCTTGAGCGAGCGGCCGGCCTGCTCCATCTGTGCGCTGAAGCCGGCCTCGCGCAGCGCGCGCACCGCCGCGGCGGCGTCGCGGGTGCTCGCGCCGCCGTCGCGTGCCACGTACACGTCGGGCGCGGTCGCTTCCGCCTGCAGCCCGTCGGACACGAGCAGGATGCGCTCGATCCCCGCTGCCCAGCCCACGCCCGGGGTGTGCGGCCCACCGAGCTGCTCGACCAGCCCGTCGTAGCGCCCGCCGCCGCCCACTCC
>Ga0157369_10009645_pt1 | contig 11042 bp, 6 predicted proteins | sample C25metaG_FD_113461 | JGI IMG/M metagenome (GOLD analysis project Ga0157369, IMG submission 113461) | Corn rhizosphere microbial communities from Kellogg Biological Station, Michigan, USA - C2-5 metaG | ecosystem: Host-associated > Plants > Roots > Rhizosphere > Soil | place: USA: Michigan... | reverse complement strand
GGATCAGGCCGTACATGGTCTCGGTCAGGACGCCGTCGGCGATGGAATACCAGACCTTGGACACCGCGCCGGTCGGCCCGCCGTCGCGATACTGACCGTCGACATAGGCCTCGTATGAGGCGCCGGCGCCGGTCTTGGCCGCGCTGGACCAGACGGGCGGGGCGCCGGGCGCGCCGGGGGCGACGCCCGATTGGGCGCTTGCGACGGAAGCGAGGGCCAGGCCGGCGGCGCCGGCGAGGCAGAAGGTACGGAAGTGACGCATTGTGGTCCTCACGGGTTGCGCGTGGGGGCGGGGGAAAGAAGGAAGGTCAAAGGCACGTCCAGCCGCTGGTTCCAGGACGCTTCATTGTGCTGGGCGCCAGGGAAGACCAAGCTGCGGAAATCGCCGGGGCCGTAGCCGCGACGGCGGAAAGTCTGGTCCACTTGGGTCTGGAAGACGGCGTAGAACTGATCCAGCGTCTCGTCGCCCCGGTCGAAATAGAAGCGGTGGTCGCCCGGCGCGGGCAGGCCGCGTTCAATCACCCCGGTCCAGGCGGCGACCAGATGTTCGCGCCAGGCGTCCAGCGTCGCGCCGGGCTCAAGCCCTTCGACCTTCAGCGGCCAATGGGTGGACAGACAGGCGGCCGCGGAAAAGACCTGCGGCTGTTTTATCACCGCATACATGGAGATCAGGCCGCCCATGCTGGAGCCGGCGATCATCGTGTCCTGCGGGCCAGTCAGGGTGCGGTAGGCGCCGTCGATGAAGGGCTTCAACTCCTCCACCAGGAACCGCAGATAGCCGTCGGACAAGGACGGGCCGCCGTAAATGGCCTGGACCTCGTCGCGCATGTCGGCGGGCAAGGCGGCGATCAGGTCTGCGGGGACATATTCCCTGAGCCGCAGGTCGGTGTTCCAGATCCCCACCACGATCGGTGCCCGCACCTGGCCGCTCTCGATCAGCCGCGTCAGATGCTCGTCCACGCCCCATTCGCCGAAGTTGGCCGTGGCCGGATCGAACAGGTTCTGGCCGTCATGCATGTAGAGAACAGGCCAGGCGGCGTCGGACGCCTCGTATCCGGGCGGCAGCCAGACCGAGACATTGCGCGCCTTCACATGGGCCGACGCGACCGCCTCATGCAGCACCAACCGCCCGCTCGCGAGGGCGCCCTCGGCCCGCGCCACGCCGGCGAAGGGCAGGGCGGCCATGAGGGCCAGAAGACCCCGACGGTTCATCCGCGATGCTCCTTGACCATCAGCGCGCTCGCGGCGGCCAGAACGAAGGAGACGGCGCCCAGCACCAGGGCCCAGATCGCCTGACCATCGAACAGGGTCTTCAGGATCAGGCCCAGAACCGTGGCGGCCAGCAGCTGGGGTACCACGATGAAGATGTTGAAGACGCCCATATAGACGCCCATTTTTCGGTCCGGCACCGCCGCCGACAGGATAGCGTAGGGCATGGAGACGATCGACGCCCAGGCGAAACCAACGCCGATCATCGGCAGCCACAAGAGGCCCGGCTCTCGGATGGCGAAGACGCCGAACAGACCGGCTGCGCCCAGCAGCAGCATCAGCGCATGGGTCGCCTTGCGTCCGATCCGTTTGGCGATGACCGGCAGGGTGAAGGCCGCCAGGGCAGCCACGCCGTTATAGACCCCGAACAGAACCCCCACCCAGTCCGCGCCCGTGGCGTAGGCGGCCGAGGTGGTGTCCGTCGCGCCGTAATGGACGCGGGTCACGGCGGCGGTGGTGTAGATCCACATTGCGAACAGGGCGAACCAGCTGAAGAACTGAACGACAGCCAGGCCGCGCATCGTCTCGGGCATGCGGAAGATGTCGTTCAGGATTTCGGTCGCGGCGTTGGTGCTGCGGCGACGTTGCATCATGCCGACGGCGATCTGCAGCAGGCCGAACCCGGCGAAGAAGCCCGCAAGGATCAGCAGCTCCTTCTCCAGATCGAGCGCGCCGATCAGCACGAAACCCAGCCCGCCGAGGACGGCGCAGATCAGGCCCGAGGTCATCCAGCCCTGGACGCTGCGCGCCGGCGCTTCGGCTTCGACGGACGCGGTCGGCGCGTGGTCTCGGGCGCGTTCGAAGGCCGCGATCTGTTCGGGGCTGTACTCCTTGGTCGACAGCACCGTCCACAGCACGGCCGAGAACAGGCCGGCGGTGCCGACATAGAAGGCGATCTTGACCGACAGGGGCACCACGCCCGCCTCGGCGGTCGAGGCGATGTCGAAGACGTTGGACAACAGCCACGGCAGGACCGAGGCGAAGACCGCGCCGGCGCCGATGAAGAAGCTCTGCATCGCATAGCCGGCGGTGCGCTGCTCCTCCGGCAGGTTGTCGCCGACGAAGGCGCGGAACGGCTCCATGGTGATGTTGATCGAGGCGTCCATGATCCACAGCATGGCCGCGGCGAACCACAGGCTGGGGCTGTTGGGCATGGCGATCAGGGCCAGGGTGGTGGCGATGGCCCCGACCAGGAAATAGGGCCGCCGCCGGCCGAACCGGGTCCAGGTCTTGTCGCTGAAATGTCCGATGATCGGCTGGACCAGCAGACCCGTCAGCGGCGCGGCGATCCACAGGATCGCCAGGCTGTCGACCTCGGCGCCCAGCGTCTGGAAGATCCGGCTGGTGTTGACGTTCTGCAGGCCGAAGCCGATCTGGATGCCGAAGAAGCCGACGCACATGTTCCAGATCGCCAGGCCGGACAGGCGCGGGCGGTGCGAGAGCAGAGGCGTTCCGCTGCTCATTGCGCGTTTCCCATCGTCATTCCGGGGCGTGCGCAGCCCGAACCCGGAAGCCAGGAGAGCATCACCGCTCTATCCCCGTCATCGAGACTGATCCCCTGGGTTCCGGGTTCTTCGCTGCGCGAAGCCCCGGAATGACGAAAAGGGTTGACGCTCATTTCCGACGACGCCCCATCGGCACGAACCGGATCGCCTGACCGCCGCCGGGGGCCAGCGCCAGGGTCAGGGTGTCAGACGACGTCACCTCGCGCTGCTCGATGACGATGTCCTCGCGCTTGCCGCGATAGTCGGCGTCCGGCCCGTCGCGATAGATTTCGGCGCGGTAGCGGCGCCCGGCGTCCAGGAAGTCGAGCGGGGCCTTCAGCACGCGAGGATGCTCGTCGGTGACGGCGCCCAGGGCCCAGACATCCGTGCCGCGCTGCTTGCGAACCGTGACGACGTAGTCGCCCATGGCGGCGTCCAGCGTGCGGCTCTCGCTCCAGTCGACCGGCACATCCTTGATGAACTGGAACGGGCCGGGGTTGGCCTCGTAGTTGACCAGCAGGTCCGCCGCCATCTGGATCGGGCTGTAGATCACGACATAGAGCGCCAGCTGCTTGGCCCAGGTCGTCTGCACGCCGCCGGGGCTGCGCGTCTCCATGCCGAAGATGCCGGGCGTATAGTCCATCGGCCCGGCCAGCAGGCGGGTGAAGACCAGGTTCGGCTCATGCTCGGGCGGGTTGCCGGGGTTGCCCCAGGCCGAATATTCCATGCCGCGCTGGCCCTCGCGGCTGATGATGTTCGGATAGGTGCGGCGAAGGCCGGTGTCCTTGAACGGCTCGTGAGCGTTGACGGCGACCTTGTGGCGATAGCCGGCCTCGACCACGCGCATGTGGTGCTGGGCCATCGCCTGGCTCTCATGCCAGGCCATGACCATCTGTCCGTCCGGCCCGGCGACTCGGGCGCCTTGCGCGTCGGCGACATAGCCGGTCTTCACCGAATGGACGCCCAGCCGCTCGTAAAGCGCCATGGCCGGTTCCAACTGCTGTTCGTAGTGGAAAGCGTTTCCGCCGGTCTCGTGGTGGCCGATCAGCTGCACGCCCTTGGACCGCGCGTGGGCGCAGACCGCCTCGATGTCGAAATCGGGATAGGCTTCGGTGAAGCTGAAGTCCGAGCCGTTGGCGAACCACTGGCCGTCCCAGCCCTTGTTCCAGCCTTCGACCAACACCCCGCCAAGGCCGTGTTTGGCGGCGAAGTCGATGTGTTTGATCGCGTTCTCGGTCGTCGCGCCGTGCTTGGGACCGGAGTTCCAGGTCTTCAGGTCCAGGTGCATCTCCCACCAGACGCCGACGTATTTCATCGGCTTGAACCAGCTGACGTCGCCCAGCTTGTTGGGCTCGTTCAGGTTCAGGATCAGGCTGGAATCCAGCAGGCCCGAGGCGCTGTCGGAGATTTGCAGGGTCCGCCAGGGCGTGTTGAACGGCGCCTCGCGCACCACCGCCGCATTGGTCAGGCCCGGCGTCAGCTGAGCGCGGAACTTCGTCTCCTCCGACCGGCGCAGATTCATTCCCGTATAGTCGATGCAGGCCGCCTCGTGGATGGAGACGTGCAGGCCCGACTGGCCCCGAACCGTCATCGGCGTCTGGGCGCTGCCGACCGCATCGATGGGCGTGCGGCTATAGAGATATTCCTCGCGGTTCCACTCCCAGGCCGGGCACCACAGGGCCTCGCCGTTTTCGGCCAGGTTGAACTCGGTGATTTCCGAACCGATGCGGACGGTGGTCAGGCCGGCCTGCTGCGGGAACTCATAGCGGAAGCCCAGACCGTCGTCGTACAGGCGGAAGACCACGTCCACACGGCGTCGCAGGCCGCCCGTCTCGGCATAGGCGACGCGCCATTCGTTGTAGTGGTTGCGGATGAACTGGCGCTCGCCCCACGGCTGCTCCCAGATGTCGTCGACCGTGTTCGGCTGGCCTGCGGTCAGGGTCAGGCCGCGCTCGATGGCCGGCGCGTCGGTCAGCAGGAAACCCAGCTTGGACGGCGCCACCACGACCCGGCCCTGACGCAGCACCGAATACATCGGCCGCCCGTCGTTATCGGTGAAGGCCTCGACCGTCAGCACGCCCCCAGGCGAAGACGCCCGGGCATGGTTCGGCGCGGTCTGGGCGCGCGCGCCCGTCGCCCCCAGAGCCAGGATCGACACGCCGCCAAGGGCCAGGAAGGATCTGCGCTGCATCATGGGAACTCCGTTACGCCGCCTCTTGCCAACCGCCGCGAACGGTGGCTGAAATATTTGCAGAAAATTTTGCAGCGTCGCCATGCTGCTGTGAGGACCCGCGACCTTGAGCCGCAAGACCACCCGTCTGGAAGACATCGCCCGCCTGGCCGGCGTGTCCATCGCCACCGCCTCGCGCGCCCTGAACGACAGCCCCGCCGTCAACGATCGCACCAAACAGACGATCTGGAAGCTGGCCAAGGAACACGACTACCCGTTCCGCCGTCACATGCCCGCCGGCCCGATCGGCGCCCAGGGCACGATCGCCCTCGTGGTGCCGCGTCCACAGGGGCGCGAAGGCCGCCTCAGCGACCCCTTCTTCCTGGAGCTTCTGGCTGGGGTGGGCGAGGCGGCGCGCGAACGCGGCTGCGACCTTCTGATGAGCCATATCTCGCCCGCCAACTATGACGAGCTGTCGGCGGCGCTGAACACCAGCCGGGCGGACGGCGTGATCTTCCTGGGCCAATCCAGCCTGCATTCGGCCTTCAACCGTCTGGTCGACGCCGACCATCGCTTCGTCGTCTGGGGCGCCGAACTGCCCGACCAGGACTATTGCTCCATCGGCTCGGACAACATCTCCGGCGGGCGCCGCGCGACGCTGCATCTGGCGCGCTTGGCGCGAAAGCGCATCGTCTTCCTGGGCGATCTGGATCCGCCCGAGGCCATGCAGCGGCATCGCGGCTATCTGGACGCCCTGGGCCAGAGCGGGCTGGACGTGGACGCCGACCTGATCGTGCCTGCGCATTTCGAGGTCGAATCCGCCGAGGCCGCCGTGGACGCCCTGATCCGACGCGGCCTGGATTTCGACGGCGTCGTAGCCGCGTCCGACCAGATCGCCTTGGGCGCCGTGCGCGCCCTGCTGCACGCCGGCGTCGAGGTGCCGGGCCAGGTCTCGGTCATCGGTTTCGATAATGTGCCGTTCAGCCGCTACTCGCGCCCGGCGCTCAGCACCATCGCCCAGGACACGATGAAGGCCGGTCGGTTGATGGTGTCCAAACTGCTGGATCACGGCGGCGCCGCAGCAGGCCGTTCCGAGCGCGTTCCGACCGAGCTGATCGTTCGCGAGACCTGCGGCGGCTGACCCCGTCATCCGGCGTCGGCGAAGATCAGGCCGGCCAGCGGCCTCAGCGTCGATCCGTCCGCCTCGGTCCAGTTGACCGCCGCGACCCGGCGGGCGCGGACCAGTCCACGGCGTGGAAGCCCAGGTTGAACACGCACAGCAGACGCTCGCCGCCCTCGGCCCGTTCGAACCGGCGGAAGACGACAAGGTCGCCCGCGCTTTCGATCTCCAGCCCACCGGTCCGCAGCGCCGGATGGGCCTGACGCAGGGCGATGATGCGGCGCGCGGCGTGCAGGATCGATGTCGGGTCCGCCTCCTGCGCGTCCACGGCCAGCGCCAGATGGCGCGGATCGACCGGCAGCCAGGGCTCGACCGTCGAGAAGCCGGCGTTGGGCGCCGAGGCCACCCAGGGGATCGGCGTGCGGGCGCCGTCGCGGCCAAGAGTCTCAGGCCAGTTGGCGATGGCCTCGGGATCGACCAGCCGCTCGAACGGCACCTGGGCCTGAGGCAGGCCCAACTCTTCGCCCTGATAGACGAAGACATTGCCGCGCAGGCACATCAGCAACAGCAGGGCCATTTCCGAGAAGGCCTTCTCGTCCCGGCCCTTGGCCCAACGCGACACGGCGCGCGGCGCATCGTGGTTGGAGAAGGTCCAGGACGGCCAGCCCTCGCCCTGCTGATCCGGCCACATTCCATCGCCGACGCCGATCAGTTCGCTCTTCAGCGTATCGGCATAGAGATAGAGGAAGCCGTAGGCCGAGTGCAGACGGTCGTTGCCGGCGGTGAATTCCTTCATCTCGCGGTCGGCGTGATCGCCGCCGACCTCCGCCACCGTGAACCGGCCTTCATAGCTGTCGGTCAGGCCGCGGATGCGGTTCAAGAAGCCGATGATGTCCGGGTGGGACTGGTTGTAGATCTTGTCCTGGAAGTCGAACGGCCGCGTGCGCTTCTTGCCGTCCTGGATGGGCGGATTGTCGCGCAGGGACGGGTCATGGATGGCGAAGTTGATCGCATCCAGACGGAAGCCGTCCACGCCCCTGTCCAGCCAGAACCGCGCCGCCGCGATCAGGGCGTCTTGAACCGCCGGGTTCCTGACGTTCAGCTGAGGCTGGGAGGCCAGGAAGTTGTGCATGTAATACTGGCCGCGCCGCGCGTCCCAGGTCCAGGCGGGACCGCCGAACACCGACTGCCAGTTCGACGGCGGCGAGCCGTCGGGCTTGGGGTCGGCCCAGACGTACCAGTCGGCGTGTTCGCCGTTCCGGCTGGCGCGGCTGTCGGTGAACCAGGGATGTTCGTCCGAGGTGTGGGAGAAGACTTGATCGATGACGACCTTCAGCCCCAGGGCATGGGCGCGCGCGATCAGGGCGTCGAAGTCGGCCAGCGTGCCGAAGATCGGATCGACGTCGCAATAGTCCGACACGTCATAGCCGAAGTCCTTCATCGGCGACCTGAAGAATGGCGACAGCCAGATCCCGTCCACGCCCAGCGAGGCGACATGATCCAGATGGTCGGTGATCCCCTTCAGATCGCCGACGCCGTCGTCGTTGGAGTCGGCGAAGCTGCGCGGATAGATCTGATACAGCACCGCGCCCCGCCACCAGTCGTGAGCGGGTGCAGGGGCGGCATCCGCCGTAGAATGATCGAGAGGCTGGGCGGTCACGGGACGCTCTTGCAGACGAGGTAATCGAGGGGAGGGACGCTGACACGGACGCTGGCGGGCGCGGACGACGCGGGCGCGCAGTCGCCCCGCAGAGCCTGCCATCGAAGTGAGCCGGGCTCCACCTCGACCTGGGCGGCGACAGGCGCCGTCGAGGTGTTGAACAGGACCAGGATTTCCCGACCATCCTCGCCGATGCGGGACAGGGCGAACAGGCCCGGTGTATCGCCATAGGCGCGCACCACCTGGCGGCCGCGTCGCAGGGCCGGTTCGGCGGCGCGGATGCGGGCCATTTCGGCGACGGCGCGATACAGCGGCGCGTCGGTGGAATAGGCCGGCTGGCGACCGCCGACGGGCGTCTCGTTCGCATAGACGGGGGTTTGGCTGGCCCACATGTCCTGGCGCGAATTTCCGTATCCGCCCGCGCCGGCGAAACCCTGTTCATCCCCGTAATAGAGCGTCGGCACGCCCCGGCTGAACATCATCAGGGCATGGGCCAGTGTGATGCGCGCCAGCACCTCGGCATCGTCGGCGTTCGGATTGGCCTGTTTCACGAAGAAGCCGACCCGGCCCATGTCATGGTTGCCCAGGAAGGTCGGCAGAATGGCGGCGGTCTCAGCGCCCTTGTCATAGATCGTGTCGGCGTCGAACAGCTTGGCCAGGGCGTCGGTCCCGACCTTGCCGGCCGCCACATCAGTCGCCTGCTTCTGGAACGGGAAGTCCAGCACCGCCGGATAGCCGTCGACCCGCGTGAACCGCGCCGTCACCGCCGGATCGGGATCATAGACCTCGCCGAAGATGTGAAAGTTCGGGATGCCCTTGGCCTCGGCGCGCGCGATCATGGCGGGGATGAAGGCCTGCCAGAAGCCCGGGTTCACATGGCGGGCGGTGTCGATGCGGAAGCCGTCGATCCCGTATTTGTCGATCCAGCCGCCGAAGATGTCGATCATGCCCTGGACGACCACCGGATCTTCGGTCAGCAGGTCGTCCAGCCCGGCGAAGTCGCCGTCCAGGCTGCTTTCGCCGATGAAGGTGCTTTCGCCGCGATTATGATAGTGGATCGGGTCGTTCAGCCAGGCCGGGACCTTGGCGTTCTCCTCGCCCGCCGGAACATAGGGCGTATAGGCGTAGTCGGGCCGCGTCAGGCGCGAGAAGTCGCGACCGTCGAACCCCTCGTTAATCGGCGCACCGTCGACACCGCCACGACGAGTGTAGGGATAGTCGGCCCTGCTGCGATAGGCGCAGCGTCCTTCCGGGCATTCGCGATACTGGATCACGTCGGCCGTGTGGTTGGCGACGATGTCCAGATAGACCTTCATGCCGCGCGCATGGGCCGCCTCGACCAGGGCGCGCATCGCCGCCTCGTCGCCGAAGTGCGGATCGACGGCGGTGAAGTTGGTGATCCAGTAGCCGTGGTGCGCGGCGCCGGTATAGTTCCCATGTCTCTGCACCGGCTTGTTCTTGAACACCGGAGCCAGCCAGACCGCCGTCGCGCCCAGGCCCTGGATGTAGTCCAGCCGCTGGGTGACGCCCGCCAGGTCCCCGCCGTGATAGAAGTCGGTGTCGGCCGGGTCGAAGCCGCTCTTCAGCCGTTCGGCCGGATAGCCGCCGTGATCGTTCGATGGATCGCCGTTGGCGAACCGATCCGGCAGTAGGAAATAGATCACCTCGTCCTGAGGCAGGCGTTGACGCAGGTCGGTCAGGCTGTCCGCGCTGGCGGGGGAGACGATCAGCAGGCTCGCTGCGGCCGCCATGGCGTGCAGTCCGTTTCGGACGGCTGTCCTCTTCCTCATGACGATCGCTCCCTGCCGTCTGGAAAATGCAAAGCCTTCCAGATCGATTTGCAAGATTTTGCAGCATTGGTCGGACCTGTCAACGCGGGTTTAGTTTGCTGCAATGCAGCATAAGCGTCGCGGTTCATTGCAGTTTGCCCGCACCGTAAGGGCTTGAAGCGACGGTGGGCGAGGGCGGAAATCGGGCGGTTACATTAACTGCTTGCAACCTCACCGAAGATTTGCATATTTTTGCGACGGCTTCAGATCGCGACGTTCAGAATCGCGATTAGCCCCAGGGAGGATGACCATGTTCCAACGTCTCAACCGGCGCGCGCGCCTGCTATCCGGCGTCGCCTTCGGCGCAGCCGCCATGATGTCGGTCGGCGCGGCGCAAGCCCAGACCGCCGCCCCGACGGCCCAGGCCGACGACCAGGCGACCGAGGTCGGCGAAATCGTCGTCACCGGCATCCGCCGCTCGATCGAGGCGGCGATCTCGGCCAAGGCCAACAACACTTCGATCGTCGAAGTCATCTCGGCCGAGGACATCGGCAAGCTGCCGGACGTCTCCATCGCTGAATCCCTGGCGCGCCTGCCTGGCGTGACGATGCAACGCCTCGACGGCCGCAGCCAGCAAATCTCGATCCGGGGCCTTGGCCCGGACTTCACCACCGCCCTGTTGAACGGGCGCGAACTGGTCACGACCGGCGACAACCGCGGCGTCGAGTTCGATCAGTTCCCCGCCGAACTGCTGAACAGCGTCGTCGTCTACAAGACCCCGGATTCGGCCCTGATCGGTCAAGGCCTGGGGGGCACCGTCGACCTGCGCACCGTGCGCCCGCTGGCCTATGGCCGCCAGGCCATCGCCCTGAACTATCGCCACGAATGGAACGACATCGGCGCGCTGAACTCGGGCACCACCGACAAGGGCGACCGCTACACCGTCTCCTACATCGACCAGTTCCTGGACGGTACGCTCGGCGTGGCCCTGGGTTACGCCCACATGAGCTCGCCCTATCAGTCCGAGCGCTTCAACGCCTGGGGCTATCCCAACTACACCGACGGCAATCTGATCACCGGCGGGGTCAAGCCCTACGTCATGTCGTCGGAGCTGGAACGCGACGGCTATATGGGCGTGCTGGAATGGCGTCCGAACGATCGCATCCACTCGACGATCGACGCCTTCTATTCCGAGTTCAAGAACACCCAGGTCCTGCGCGGCATCGAATTCCCGCTGGCCTGGGGCGGTCTGGCCGAGAACCCGAACCGCAGCACCAATCCCGTCGTTCTGGGCGGTTGCCAGATCACCAACAATGTCGCGACGCCCAATGTTTGCCGTCCGGCGCCGTCGCTGCGTCCCGGCTACACCGTCGAGGACGGCCTGATCGTCGCGGGGACCTGGGACAACATCAAGGGCGTGGTCCGCAACGACCTGAACAAGCGCGACAGCAACATCAGGGCCCTGGGCTGGAACACCGAGTTCATGCTCAACGACGACTGGTCGGCGAACCTGGACCTCAGCTATTCGAAGGTCGAGCGTAACGACATCATCCTGGAAACCAACGCCGGC
>Ga0157369_10009644_pt1 | contig 11042 bp, 5 predicted proteins | sample C25metaG_FD_113461 | JGI IMG/M metagenome (GOLD analysis project Ga0157369, IMG submission 113461) | Corn rhizosphere microbial communities from Kellogg Biological Station, Michigan, USA - C2-5 metaG | ecosystem: Host-associated > Plants > Roots > Rhizosphere > Soil | place: USA: Michigan... | reverse complement strand
GAAGCCATCGCCTCAGGACGCGATCCCAGGGAAGCGCACCATGCCTTCGGCTCCGCTCTGCATGCCCGCGAGACGAGCCATGGCATTCGTGCCGCCGGCTGGCTTGAGTCGCTTCTCGCGGATCTGCGTTTCGGCTGGCGGCAGCTCTGCCGCAACAAAATCACATCCGCGGCGGCAGTGCTTTCGCTCGCGCTGGGCATCGGCTCGTGTGTGGGCGCATTTCGTCTCATCGACGCCCTGCTGTGGCGGCCGCTGCCCGTCGCCGGCTCAAGCAGGCTCTATTTCCTATCCCGAAAGCTGATCGGCCCTGAGGGCAAGCCTATCCAGGACGGCTACTGGTCTACGCCGGACTTCAAGGTCATGAGCGATGCTGCGAAGAACCAGGCGGACCTCATCGCCATCAGCGACGCCGACCGCACCGACATCACCTGGTCCAGCGACGACGATATTGAGAAGGCACACATCGTTTATGTCTCCGGCAACATGTTCCCGCTCTTCGGCCTTCAGCCCGCGCTCGGCCGCCTGTTCTTCCCTGCCGACGACCGAGGCACAGGGCTCGCTCCCTATGCGGTCCTCTCGTGGGACTACTGGAACCAGCGCTTTGGCCGCGATCCCCAGGTCCTCGGTCGGCCACTCCACATCGGCGATCAAACCTTTGAGATCATCGGCGTTGGCCCCCACGATTTCACTGGAACCGAAAAGGGAACTGTCACCGACATCTTTCTGCCGCTCGGCATGAACAGCCTTGCCACCCGGGAAGGCGTCACCTGGCACCACACTTTCCTGATGTTGAAACCTGGCGTCAACCCGGCCAGCGCCCTCGAACCGTTACGCCAGCACCTCTCCGCTGTCAGCCATGCCTTCGAGGCGCAATGCTCAACCTGCTTCCGGGGCGTTCCCCAGCGCACCATCGACCGCCTCCTTAATAAGACCCTCGTCTTTGATCCGGCCGGGGCCGGCATCTCCGACCTGCAGAAGGAGTATCGACGATTCCTCGGAGTTCTCGGCCTGCTGGCCGCTCTCGTCCTGCTCATCGCCTGCGTCAACGTTGCCAACATGATGACCGCCCAGGCCGCCGCCCGCGCCCATGAGATGGCTCTGCGCATCTCCATCGGCGCCGGCCGTCGTCGCCTTGTCCAGCTCATCCTCTGCCAGAGCGCGCTCCTCGCGCTCCTGGCGTCAACCCTTGGCGGATTATTTGCGGTGTGGTCGGCGCCCTTTGTGCTCAGTCTCGTCAATCCGCCCGACAACCCTGCGCGCCTCGCCCTTCCTGCCGACTGGCGTGTGCTCCTCTTCGGCTTCGGGCTCATGGTTCTCGTAGTGCTCATGCTTGGATTGCTTCCCGCTCTCCGTGCCTCTTCCGTCCGGCCAGTTGCCGCCCTCAAAGGTGGTGAAGATCCGCACTCGCCGCGCCGTCTCATGCGTGGAGCCATCGCCCTTCAGGTCGCTTTCTGCTGCCTCGTCCTCTTCCTGTCTTCGCTCTTTGTCGCATCGTTCCAACGCCTCGAGAACCGGCCCCTCGGCTTCTCCACCGACCGTTTGCTGCTGCTTGAAACCGTCGCCGGCAAAGGCCAGCTCCCGGCCGTGTGGAATCAAACTGCCGAAGCCCTGCGAGCCGCTCCCGGCGTGGACTCGGTCGCTGTCTCGGGCTGGCCACTTCTCGGCCGAATCAGGATCAACAGCGACGTCTCCATCAACGGCGCGCCTCCAAGTCCCACTCCCGCCTGGTTCCTGAATGTTTCGCCGGGCTGGCTCTCTACGATGAAGATCCCCGTGGTTGCCGGCCGCGACTTTGGCCCCCAGGACACTTCGCCGGGAGAGGCCATCGTCAACGAAACGTTCGTCAACACGTACTTCCCCGGCCAGGACCCCATCGGGCGCACATTTTCGCGCGGGGCCGATCAACCAGCCAACAAGATCGTCGGCGTCACCCCCGACACCCCTTACGGCGACCTGCGCGCGCCCAGCCGCCCCGTCTTCTACGTCCCTCTCGACGAAATCGATGCCGACTCAGCCCCCGGTCCGGTCCGCTTTGGCACGTTCGTCATTCACACCGAATCCCAGAATCCCATCGCCCTCGCCGACACCTTCCGCCGGCTCATCGCCGAGCGCCATAACGGCCTGCGCGTCTCGAACGTCACCACGCAGCTCGACGTGGTCCGCGACCAGACCATTCGCGAGCGCCTCATCGCCATGCTCGCCGCCTTCTTTGCCGCCGTCGCGCTGCTCCTCGCCGGCATCGGGCTCTACGGCGTCCTCAACTACTCCGTCCTCCAGCGCCGCCGGGAGATCGGTATCCGCATGGCCATCGGCTCCAGCCGCACCGGTATCGTGCGCATCCTCACTTGGGACATCTTCCTGACCATCGGGCTGGGAGCCGCCGCCGGCATCGCACTCGGATTCGGCGCCTCGCGCTATGTCGAGTCGCTCTTCTACCAGGTCAAAGCAACGGACGCCGATATGCTCGCGCTGCCCGCATGCGCACTTCTTGTCACGTCTCTCCTTGCCACCCTGCCCGCCGTGCTTCGCGCCCTGCGCACAGATCCTACCGAGATCCTGCGCGCCGAGTGAGTGACTCGGCGATAAAGCGTCAAGTGAGCTCGCATCCTTGGATCTAGCGGTGGTGCAGACGATCCGTCACTCCCCTCGCAGCGCTCGCATCGGATCGATCTTTGCCGCCCGTCTCGCGGGCAGCGCACAGGCCGCTACGGATATGGCGACAAGCACCAGCGACGCGGTGATCAGCGTCAGCGGGTCCAGCGCCGAAACTCCATACAGCAGGCTGGCCACGCTCCGCGCAGCCAACACTGTCCCGAGCAAACCGATGGTGACGCCGGCGAGAGCCATGCGCAGCCCCTGGGATGACACCAGCCACGCCACAGCGCCGCGAGGCGCCCCGAGTGCCAGCCGGATCCCGATCTCGTGGGTTCGCTGCGCCACAAGGTACGCGGCTACGCCGTAAATTCCAATCACAGCCAGTAACAGGCCAATACCCGCGAAAATGGCCAGGATTACGCCTGTGAAGCGCTTGACCGCCGTCATCGTGCCGATCAGTTCGCTCATGGTCACTTTTTCTGAGAGCGGAATGCGCGGATCGATGGCATGCAACTGCTGTTCGATAGAACTCTCAACAACTTGCGGTGCAAGGTCGGAGCGCACCAGCAGATCCTTGAAACCGGAGTTCACCCCTTTTGGCATCTGCCGGAAAAGCCCGATCAATTGCGGAGCCACGGGCAATGCCAAACCCTGATTGCGGTTGTCGCGCATAATGCCTACAACTGTCACCGTGACCCTCTGCGAACCCATCCACTCATCGTCTGCAAGCAACGTCGCCGGTGCGCCCACTTCAATGCGCCGCCCGACAGGATCTTCGCCCGGGAAAAACTGCTTCGCAAAACTCTGGTTGACGATCGCGACCGGCAGCGTCCTCTCTCCATCCGACTCGGAAAAATCACGCCCCTCCACAAGATCGATCCCCGCGGTGCGCAGATAATTCGCATCCACCACGCCAAAAATCGTGCTCGGGATGTCCTCGAGGCGCGAGACGGGCCGGCCCTCTATCGAAAACATCATCCGCCACCGGTCAGCCGGCGGGAAGATTTCGGTGATTGAAACAGACTGCACTCCAGGAAGGGCGCGCAGTCCCTCCGACAGCCGGTCGTAGAATCGATCAATCGACTCAGGCGTCGGATATTGCGCGGGCGGCAGGTATAACTGACCGTGCACCAGGTGGTCCGGATGAAATCCGAGATCCTGATTCTGAAGCCGCTCCAGCGTCTGGATCAAGAGAGCTGCGCCGACAAGCAGCATCAGTGACAGCGCGATCTGCGTGGTCACCAGGATCTTCCTGAATCCCTGCCGCGAAGAGCCGCTACTGGACCGGCCGCCGTCCTTCAGCACGCCGGCCGCCTGCACCCGCGTGCTCAAGAGCGCCGGCGCCATGCCAAAGAGCAAGCAGGTCGCCAGCCCGGCCGCCAGGGTAAACAGCACGACCCGCCAGTCAAGCGTCAGTTCCCGCAATTGCGGTAAATTTCCCGGGTCACTCACCCGCAGCGCTCGCGCGGCTGCCCATGCTATCGCGAATCCCAGCCCGCTCCCCGCCACGGACAGCAGCAGCATCTCCGCCAGCACTTGCCGCGCCAGCGCCGCTGGTCCCGCGCCCAGCGCCTTGCGCATGGCGAACTCGCGTTGCCGCGCCGTGTTCCGCGCCAGCAGCAGGGCGGCCAGATTGGAACATGCAATCAGCAGGATCAGTCCGACCGCACCCATTGTGATCAGCAGCATCGGTTTCAGATCGCCGCTTCGCATGTTCGCGAGCGGCGTCACCGCAACGCCCATGTCGCGATCGACGGGATAGGTTGCGCCCAGATTGTGCGCGATCCTCGCCAGATCCGCCTGCGCGTTTTCTATCGTTATGCCCGGCTTCAGCAGCCCGATCGTTCCATAGCCTCGCCCCCCTCGCGATTGCTCGCTCCACACGTCGGCAGCAGGCAGAAAAGGCTCCCAGAGGGCCACCGGGCGCAACTGGTTGTAACTCGTGTTGATCCATCCCGGAATCACATCGGCGACCACTCCGATGATCGTGTACGGCTCGTCGTTGATCGTCAATTTCCGCGCCAGGATCCCCGGATCTTGTTGATAGCGAGTGCGCCAAAAACTTTCCGTAATCACGGCCACGTGATTGCGCCCTGGGAGTCCGTCTTCCGCGCTGAATAGCCGGCCAACGATGGGCCGCACCCCGAACGATTCGAACAGTTCGCGGGGCGCCAGGCCCACCAGCAGTTCCTCAGCGTTCCCGCCGCCCGCAGAGGCGCTCACGTTCTTGCGCCACTCGTCATACACGGCCATCTTTTCGAAGGTCTGGTTCTGTGCTGCAAAATCCCTCACGTCCGGCGCCGAAGTCCCCACCGGCTTCCCATCCTTCAGCGACGTGATTTCGACCAGGCGGCCGGCGTTCTCAAATCCGAGCGGGCGCAGCACCACGGCGTTCAACACGCTGAACACCGACGTATTCGCCCCAATCCCCAGCGCCAGCGTCAGCACCACCACCGCGGTGAATGCTGGTGACTTGCGCATCTGACGCAATGCATAGCGAATGTCCTGCCAGAGGCGTTCGATTGGCGCCCAGCCCCATGCTTCATGAGTCTGCTCGCGGATAAGGGTTCGATTGCCTAAAGCCCTAAGAGCCGCATAGCGCGCCTCGTCCTGTGGCACTCCACGCTCGCGCTGCTCTTCTTCTTCGAGTTCAAGATCAGATTGCAGCTCGCGTTCGAGATCAGCCTCGCGCTTTCGGTTCCACAGCCATCGCATGTCAGACCTCCTCGGTCGCGGGCCACATCACGCGGCCCACAGCTTCTGTCATCTGCCTCCATTGCGATTCCTCAACCACCAGTTGCTTCCTCCCCTTTTCCGTCAGCCGGTAATACTTAAAATCCCTGTTTCGATCCGGAGCTGTCTCCCACCTGGAGACCACCAAGCCGCGCTTCTCGAGGCGATGCAATGCTGGGTAAAGCGAGCCGTGCTGCATCTGCAGAAACTCGTTGGTGGTGCGTTGTATATGTTTCCCGATTTGGTGCCCGTGTGCCGGCCCAGACTGAAGGGTGCGCAGAATAAGCATGTCGAGCGTGCCCTGCAGCAGATTTGCGCTTCGTTTCGCTTCCTGTTTTGGCATGGAAGACATTCGACCCTCATTGGGACGCAATGGTAGACATCCGACCACCGAGCTGTCAAGACAATCGGCTGACGCTCGGATGACGGATCCAGTCCAAATCACTCATCGAGATTGATTCACGTAACAAAGTCGAAATAGGTCGCCTGAAATCGCCCAAACATCCTCGGGTGTGCACCACCGACCCGCCTCCCCAAACTGGCGCACACCCGGTTCGTCCTTACCCATCCCCTGCCGATGAGTACGCGAATGCCCGAATCCCCTTCGGCGCGCGATGCGCTAGCAGGTACAAAGCCATTCCATGCGTGATCATCAACGCGGGCACGTAGATCACCGGGATCACGTACGCCGGTCCGAGTTGACCGGCCATCCCCGGCAGGCCCACCCTCACGGCATGGTAGTAGTCAAGCACCAGGTCGGTCATTCCCACCAGGTTGAACGCGGCCACGAAAAACCAGAACACCGGTCTCACTCGTACCGAAAGAAGCGCCAGGATTGCTAGAATTCCGGTCGCGAAATCCCAGTAAGCGGCGAACGTGGCAAATCCCGCGGGCAGATTCGGCCCCACCACGCCCGGAATAAGAAACACCAGGCCGAAAAAGCGAAAGCTGTGAAATGTAGCGATGGCGCGTTGCGCATCCACCCCATTCATCGCCTTGAGCCTCGGTAGGGCATAGGTGGTGAGGGCAAGTAGGCAAGCGACATAGCCCAGGACGAGTTGCGTCACGAAGATGATTTGCGGGGACATTAGACCTCCTGTTCAGTTTTGGGATGTTACGTGTAATCCCATTAGGTAAATTCTGTTGCAACCACTGGACCATCCCATCGACGCATCGGCCCGTCGCAGCGAAAAGCTCCGCATCGCTCGGAAGAAACTCCTCCGGCGCTTGCGGATTTCCTCCTGCCTCCCGGTCGACCCCTGCCGACCGCCGGCTGCACCTGGAACCAGAATCGAGTGAGACACGACAAGTCCTCCTCTTGCGGCATAGGATTATCCAAATCATCTAATCGATTCAGTTTATCTTCCGATTGCTTCCTGGGACTGGCCGCCGGTTGCATCGTGAGATGATGTGGCGCATCCTAGGGTCAGCCATGCGTTATCCACCCGAACATAAAGCGCAAATCCATCAGAAAATCGTGAAAGACGCCTCGCGCCGCGTACGCGCCGAGGGTCTCACCGGGGCTGCAGTCGCGGCAGTCATGCGCGACACTGGTCTCACCCACGGAGGTTTTTACAAGCACTTCGAAAGCAAGGATGAATTGCTCAGCGAATCGGTGCAGGAGGCCTTCCAGGACATCACAGACAAGCTGGTTCGCGCTGCAGGCCAATCCCGCCACGGAAAACCATGGAAGGCAATTGTGAATTGCTATTTGAGCCTGGAATACTGCGATCGCGTTGAGCGTGGCTGTCCGATGACGGCCCTGGCCCCCGAACTGGCGCGCCTCGATCGCACCGTCAGAAATCAGGTCTTCACCGAGCTTGTAAAGTACAGGGACCGAATGATCCCCTTTATGCCCGGCCGGAAATCCGCCGACAAGGAGCGCGCTTTCTTTGTCATTTTTTCAACCATGATCGGAGCCGTGCAGATTGCCCGCATGCTGCCGGATCGCAGAGCACAGCAGAAGGTGCTGGCCAGCGCACGAACGTTTCTCTTGCGAAGCTTTTGATTTCCCTTAGCAGCCAGGAACAAGCCAAATCTACGTCCGAGAATGGAGCATCGACAGCCCTCTCGGTTATCGCCATTCCCAAACAGCCTTCCTCCAACGGCCGCCTGGGACCTCCCGCCCGTGTCAAACGCGGCGGCTCCGTTTATCCCACACCTCCGTGACCGCCATCACAAACGAATAGCAGCAGCCATGCTACAGTACCTTTGCTCCTGGAGAAATCCGAGGGCTTGGCATTCAAACGGAAAAGAAAAACCCTCCGTTTTTTTATTTCTTTCTATTTTTTTGCGTTTTCCATAGATTTTTGGAAATCGCGTAAGGGAAATAGGGCCAGGCGTTTAGAGCAAATCGGATTCGAACGGTGGTTTTAGCGATTCCGCAGAATGCCGCCTTCCCCGCCTCCGCCAGGTTCTCAGGAGAATTGTCCTCACCGACTGCCTGTCCTCATCTGCCCCCGCCGCTCACAGACTTTGTAGCCACGCAAAAGGCGCTCCCGCAATGAGAGCGCCTTTCGGCATTGCAATGCCATCGCCTATGTCGTGGCGCGCGGCTTCACCCAGACGACGGTCGCCGGAACCACGCTCGGCGCCGGTGTCGTGATCTTGCACCCGGGATCGGACCCCGGCGTGCACGCCGGCAGGTTGGGACTGATCTGCTTGGTGTCCGTCAGCGTGGTGGTATCGATGTAGTGCACCTTGTTGTCGCCCGACGTCGAGACAAAGAACAGCGTATTGTCCGGGCTGAACGCCCCGGCAATCGGTGCGGTGATGGCGGAGCTGCCCGTCAGCGATACGTAGCCCACGGTCCCCAGCGAGCTGGTCTCGGCTGTCGTCTGGCTGTAAAACGGCAGCGTCGCTCCCGTTGTGGTCCCGTTGTAGAGCACGAAGCTTAAGCTTGAGCCAGCCGTGTTGACTCCCTGGCTCACGGCAGCCGGCGAGGTGACCACCGCGTTCACTGAACTCGCATTCGCAGCTACCGTGGTCTCCAAAGGCGTGCTTGCAATCGTGAGTGGCTGCAGCACTCCGTTGATCGGCGCGGGGCAGTCACCCGTAGGAATCTTCACCCCGATATCGGTCAGCGAGATCCCTGATCCGGTAGCTGCCGCCCCCAGGATGTGCATGCCATCGGTCGTGGCAGCCAGCACCTGGGTGTCGGCACTCACCGAATCGCCCTCTGGATAGAAGCTCATGCTCGCATAGTCGCCGGGCGTTCCGGTCGGGCACCAGGTGTGCGCCACCGTGGGGTTTCCGGCCATGTAGGCGCCTACACCGGGAACCGTTACCGCCAGATTCAGAGCTCCCGTTGATGTTGATGCGCCGGGGTTCGGAACGCAATTCGCGACGTTCGTTCCGGAACACGGCAGCGGATACGTAGTCCAGCCTGTGCTTGCGTTATAGACGTAGAGCGTATCCGTGTGCCCCGCACCCGCCGATGCGCTGTCGGTCACATAGAGCGTCTTGCCGTCGGGAGTCCAATGGGCCGCGGTGCCCAGGCCGCCGAATGTCCCTGCGATCGAGCCGTTTGTATTGGCCAGGTAAAACACCTGCCGCACTTGGTCGTTGATCAGAATCTGCTGGTTCTGCGGGCTCACCGCCAGCACCACTCCGGGCACCGCTGGATTCTCCGATACCTTCCCGTTGTTCGACGTGCTGAACACCATCAGCTCGTGCGACGAGCCGAAGTAGATGTTCGTGCCCGTCTGGTCCATCACCATGGAGTTCGGCACATAGGGCAGCCGCACCGTTGAGCCCACGGTTCCCGTAAGCAGCTCCACCGGCACAAAGTACTGCGACTGGCCCGGCGCGCCGTACCACACAAAAGAGCTCGCCGTGCCCGGCACCGTCACCTCCACCGGGTTGCTGGAAATGGAAAGTCCCGTCCCGTTCACGCCCACCTGGTTAATCGGCGACGGGTTGCAGATGCCCGGCTGGCATACCGCATAGAGCGAAGCGGATCCCGGAAAATTCGGCAGCACCTGCCCGGTTCCGGTGGCGACGATATTCAGCGCGTTCGTGGACTGGTAGTCGAGCGTTATACCCGTGATGGCATTGCCTTTGGTGTCGATCACGTTTGTCACCAGGTTCTGCGATACACCCTGGGTCACCGTTCCGCTTGTCTTGCCATTCAACGTTACGGAAATCGAAGCCGGCGGGCAGGTCGAAAAGTACCCTGCCGACGACCCCGAACCGGCCAGCGATGCCGTGATCACCGTCGTTCCCGGCTGCTCCGCCGTAATCTGGTTGGTCTCCGGGTTAATGTTCGCCACCGCCGCCGTGCCCGCCGTGTAGCTCATGGTGCCTATCGAGTTCGGGCAGCTCGGCACAGATTTCACGCCGTCCGGCAGGGGGCATGCATAATGGGCCGAGTCAACCGTCGAAGGCGCGCACATCAATACCTTTTTCCCATTGGAGCTGTAGCACGCCTGCGCATCCAGCTGCGCGGTCTCCGTCTGCGAGAGACACTGCGATGGCCCCACCAGCGAGATCGATGTCACCGGGGCGTGAACGTACACCTCTACCGGGTTCGACGTGACTGAATTCGCCGAAGCCGAGATGAACGCCGTCTTATAGGGCAGTCCGTTCGTGGTGGGAATTGGGTTCGGCGGATTGCAGATGGTGAAGTCCCCAATGCCGCCGCCGGAATTGCGGTTCCACGTTCCCGCGCACATGTTCCCCGACGGCGAAATGTCCACAAGCTGGTTGTTCGTGGTGCCGTAGGAATAGCCCCCCGGCACACTCACCGACGTTCCCTTGCAGCTCTCCGCGCTGGGAGCATTGATCTGACGCGTTTGCCCATAGGCCAGAGATACCCCCGTGTGCTGCGGCTGCAGACTGATGGTGTAAACATCATTGACCGTCGGGCCATATCCCGAGCCGTTGCAGTAATTCCCCCCCGGGTTGCGATAACAGCCGGTGATCGTGATCCCCGCAGGAATAGCCAGGAACAAAAGACAGACAAGCGTCAGAAACCGCCGCATGAATCCTCCCCGCTCCACCCTCGACTGCCCGCGGAACGGTCTCTCCCAGGAACGTAGAAAAATGTGCGAATAGCTTGCGCCGAAACGCCTTCACCAGGCCTGCGGCGCACGTTTCGCCCAGGTATCCGGCGCACACCCCGCATCGGGGTCCCGGCGACCGATTTGGCCGCTGGGATGACGAGGGCGCTTGGCCGGCCAACCAGGGTATGTGTTCTCCAGAAAAAGTGTATCAGGGCATGACGATCTCCGGCCCGGCGGGCCGGGACTCCCGTGCTCTATCCAATAGACTGGCTGCCGTGCTGCAGGCGAGCAACACCCCTATCGTCCTGATCCCTGATTCCCGTTCCCTGTTGCCTGTTTTTCCGGCATGTACTTGGCAAACCATTCGATTGCCCGGTCCATCACGTCGCGCCTGTGCTCGGGGTTCACAAACCCGTGCCCCTCGTTGGGATACACCACCAGCTCCGTCGTCACATGCTCGTCCTTCAACGCATGCCAGAACTCGAACGACTGCGGCGCCGGGCACTCCCCGTCGCGGTCTCCCACCACCACCAGCGTGGGCGTATGCGCATTCTTGATGTAGTTGATCGCCGAGCTCTTCGCATACACTGCGGGATCGTCGTAGACGCTGGCCCCAAAGTAGGGAATCATCCACTGGTCGATCGAGTTCTCCCCGTAATAGCTCAACCAGTCCGACAACCCGGCCCCCGACACCGCAGCCTTGAATCGCTG
>Ga0157369_10009643_pt1 | contig 11042 bp, 12 predicted proteins | sample C25metaG_FD_113461 | JGI IMG/M metagenome (GOLD analysis project Ga0157369, IMG submission 113461) | Corn rhizosphere microbial communities from Kellogg Biological Station, Michigan, USA - C2-5 metaG | ecosystem: Host-associated > Plants > Roots > Rhizosphere > Soil | place: USA: Michigan... | reverse complement strand
GGTGTTCCTGGCCGTGGCGCTGGCGGTGAGCGCGACCGTGGACCTCGCGGCCCGGCGCACCAGGGAGGCGGCCAGCGCCCGGGCCGAGGCCGAGACACTGTCCACATTGGCCGGTACCGTGCTGCGCGGCTCGCGACCGTTGCCGGCCCTGCTGGACCAGGTGCGCGAGGCGTTCGGTTTCACCGGCGTCACACTGCTGGAGCGGCGGCCGGACGCGCCGCGGAGCCCGGATCTGCAGCGGGACAAGGACTCCTGGCGGATCGCGGCCGCCGTAGGCGACCAGCCCTGCCTGTGCCCGGCCCAGGGCGACGCGGACGTGCTCGTGGACGACGAGATTTCGTTGGTACTCAAGGGGCATCCGCTGGCCGCCTCGGACCGCCGGGTACTGGGTGCGTTCGCGGCGCAGGCGGCCGTGGCGCTGCGCCAGGAGCGGCTCGCCGAGCAGGCGGCCACCGCCGGTACCCTCGCCGAGGCCGACAAGATGCGCACCGCGCTGCTGTCGGCGGTCAGCCACGACCTGCGTACCCCGCTCGCCTCGGCCAAGGCCGCCGTCACCAGCCTGCGCAGCCAGGACGTCGTGTTCGACGACCACGACCGGGACGAACTGCTGGCCACCGCCGACGAGTCGCTGGACCGGTTGGTACGCCTGGTGGAGAACCTGCTGGACATGAGCCGCCTGCAGGCCGGCGCGCTCGGTACCGCGCCCCAGGCGATGAGTGTGGCGGAGGCGGTGGTGAAGGTGGTGGCGGACCAGGGGCAGGCCGGTCACGGCATCGACATCCACATCCCGGACGAGCTGGCCGAGGTGCGCGCCGACCCGGCCCTGCTGGAGCGGATCCTGGCCAACGTGCTGGCGAACGCGCTGCGGTACAGCCCGCCGGACCGGCCGCCGATGGTCAGCGCGAGCGAGCACGGTGGGTACGTCGAGGTGCGGGTCATCGACCACGGGCCGGGCATCCCGCCGGCCGACCGGGAGCGGGTCTTCCTGCCGTTCCAACGGCTGGGCGACCGTACCAACGACAGCGGCGTGGGCCTCGGGCTCGCGCTGTCCCGCGGGCTGGCCGAGGCGATGGGTGGGGACCTGGACCCGGACACCACGCCCGGCGGTGGCCTGACCATGACGCTGCGCCTGCCGGTGGCCGACCAGTGACCCGGGTGCTGATCGTCGACGACGAGCCGCAGATCCTGCGCGCGCTGCGCATCAACCTCACCGCGCGGCAGTACGAGGTGGTGACCGCGGCCGACGGGGGATCGGCGCTGCGCGCGGCCACCGAGGAGCACCCGGACCTGGTGGTACTGGACCTCGGGCTGCCGGACATCGACGGGGTACAGGTGATCCGCAGCCTGCGCGGGTGGACGCCGGTACCGATCGTGGTGCTGTCCGGCCGCGCGGGCAGCAAGGAGAAGGTGGACGCGCTGGACGCGGGCGCCGACGACTACGTCACCAAGCCGTTCAGCGTGGACGAGCTGCTGGCCCGCATCCGCGCGGTGACCCGGCGTCGGATTCCCCCGGACGCGGAGCGGGTCGCGCGGATCGGCCGGTACTCGGTGGATCTGGAACGGCACACGGCGGTGGACGACGACGGCGGCGCGGCGCACCTGACGAAGACCGAGTGGCAGTTGCTGGACGTGTTGCTGCGCAACCCGGGGAAGCTGGTCAGCCAGCGGCAGCTGTTACAGGAGGTGTGGGGGCCGACCTACCTTGAGCAGACGCAGTACCTGCGGCAGTACATGGCGCAACTGCGGCGCAAGCTGGAGGACGACCCGACCCGCCCGCGCCACCTCCTGACCGAACCCAGCATGGGCTACCGCTACCAGGCTTGAGTTAGATGGCTCGCTTGCGCGCGCTATTAAGCGACCTCTTCCCTCGTCGCGCTCGCTTCGCTCGAAACCCGCTCCTCAGTCCAGAGGCCGCCGCGCGCGCTGCACTCGCTATTTACTGGGCCCGCTGGTGCGTTCGCGGGTGCCGGGGGTGAAGGTACGCAGCGGCTCCGCGACCCGCTGGTGTGCCTTGTCGCGTTGCTGCCGCGCCTTGTCCCGCGCGCTCAGCTCCGGCGCCAGGTCCGTACCGGCCGAGGTGAGCACCTCCGAGGTGTTGCGGTACACCTCGGGCGGCATCGCGCGCAGCGCCTTCAGCACGATGTCCGGCGCGCCCTGCCGCTGCGCCTCCCGCACGATGGCGTCCCGATCGGCCGGGTAGTCCACCGCCGACAGGTACGGGCGGACCTTCTCGAAGCTGACCATATGCCGTGGCTACCCAGGGCGGGCCGCCGCAACCGTCGCTTACACGGCCGTTTCCGCCTGTCCGGACCGGGTAGCCGGCGGGTATGAAGTACGACGAATTCATCGACGCGGCGGCGATCCGGGCCGGGGTGTCACCGGACGACGCCGAGGTGCTCACCTACGCCACGTTGCAGACGCTGGCCGAGCGGCTGACCGGTGGCGAGGCGGACGACCTGGCCTCCCAACTGCCGGTCGGGCTGCAGGACACGCTGCACAAGGACTTCGAGCAGGCCGAGGACTTCGGGTTGGAGGAGTTCGTCCAGCGGGTCGGCGTCAACGCCGGTACCGACACGGCGCTGGCGTGGCAGGGCGTGCGCGCGGTGATGACGACCCTGCAGGACGCGGTGTCGCGTGGCGAATTCGACGACGTGATGGCCCAGTTGCCGGACGAGTACCTGAACGTGCTCCAGCCCCAGCGCTGACGGCCCGCCCGGTACCGGATAATGCCTTCAGGAACCGACCTCCTGGAGGAACCGTGGAGCAGCAGACGGCCGCGCAGGCTGTGAGCGATGCGGCCGGCCGGGCGCGGGCGGCGGCCGGGTCACTGGCGGCCGCGAGCGACGCAGTCGTCGACGCTGCCCTGCGGGCGATGGCCCGGCTGCTCGGTGAGGCGGGGCCGGCGGTACTGGCGGCCAACCGGCTGGACGTCGAGCGGGCCCGCGAGGACGGCATGGGCGAGGGGCTGCTCGACCGGCTGCGGCTGGACCCGGCCCGGCTCGCCGAGATGGCGCGGCAGTTGGAGATCCTCGCCGGTACCGCGCCGGAGCCGGCGAGCCGGCACGTCCGCGACCTGCCCGGCGACCTCGTGGTGCAGGAGTGGCGCCGGCCGGTGGGCGCGATCGGCGCCAACTTCGAGGCCCGCCCCAACGTGACCGTCGACATCGCCTCACAACTGGTCAAGTCGCGCAACGCCGGCGTGCTGCGGACCGGTTCGGCCGCACTGCGCTCCGCGATCGCCCTGATCGACAACGTGGTCGGTCCGGGGCTCGCCGAGGTCGGCCTCGACCCGGGCGCGGTGCAACTGGTCCGGGTGGCCGGCCGCGAGTCGGCCGAGGCGCTGGTCCAGCAGCCGGGGCTGCTGCCGCTGGTGATCCTGCGCGGCAGCGGGGAGAGCACACGCAGCCTGGCCCGGCTCGCCGCGCTGTCCGGGGTACGCACGCTGGCCCACGCCGACGGCGGGGCCGTCATGTACCTGCACCCCTCGGCCGACCGCGCGATGGCCGCCGAGCTGATCGACCGCGGCCTCGACCGGCTGGGCGTGTGCAACCGGCTCAACCTGCTGCTGGTGGACGAGCGGATCTGGGACGAGACGGTACCGGGGGTGGTCGACCAGCTCGCCGCCCGGCAACCGAAGATCACCGCGTCGCTGCCGCCGCACGACCATCCCGTCGGGTACGAGTGGGCGTTGACCAGTGGCAACGAGGCGACGGTGACGATCGCCCCGGCCGCCGGCCCGGTGGACGCCGCCCGGATCGCCAACGAGGAGACCTCGGGGCTGGCCGCCGTCGTGGTCGCCGAGGATCCGGCCGCCGCCGGCGAGTTCCTGGCCGCCTTCGCGGGTACCGGCGCGTTCTGGAACGCCACGTCGCGGCTGCTGGACGGGTTCAAGCTGCTGGCGGTACCGGAGACCGGGATCAACATCGACCGGGTACCCGGACCCCGCGGCCCGGTGACGTTCCGCGACCTGTACCTGCGCCAGTATGTGGTGCTGCCGGCGGGACGAAATCCGTCAGTCGGGTAGGAACCACCCGCTGACCTGCGGAAACGTTGACGCTCGCAAGCCGCCAGTCGTACATTTGTACGATGGAGATGCGGCGCAGGCACTGGTGGAACGGCAAGTGGGGCCGGCTCGCGCGCCGCGACGTGCTGCTCTACCTCGACGACGAGACCGAGAAGTGGGCGGTCGAGGCCCGCGAGGGCGGCGTCGATGGTGACAGCCGGTGGTGGGAGCTCAACTGCGAGGCCGACGCGCTGCAGCTCATCGAGGGGCTGACCGAGCCGAGCGTCGTGGACAACTGGCGCGAGCTGCCGGTCAACTAGCGGTGCCGGTCAACTAGCCCGCGTCACGCTCCAATGTGGACAGTCGAGCGATGTTCTCCGCCTCGTCGGGGTCCGGGCCGTCGGTGTCCAGGAACGCCGCCAGCACCTCGACGGCGACGTCCGGGGCGAGCCGCTTGAGGCTCATCGCCAGCACGTTGGCGTCGTTCCAGCGCCGGGCGCCGCGGGCGATCCACGCGTCCCAGGCCAGTGCCGCCCGTACCCCGGGCACCTTGTTGGCCGCGATCGCCGTTCCGGTACCGGTCCAGCAGAGCACCACGCCGAGGTCCGCCGTACCGGTGGCCACCGCGCGACCGACGGCGGCCCCGATCTCGGGCCAGTGCTCGTCGGTCGTCGCGTCGACCACCTCGTGCCCCTGCGCGGTCAGGTACTCGATGACCGCGGCGGTGGTGGCGTTGCGATCGTCCGCGCCGTAAGCGATCCGCATGCCTTCGAATCTACGCGAGCGTGGGCGCCGGCTCGGCGACCGTGAGCAGGATCCGCTCGCCGAGCCGGATCTTCCCGTCGGTACCGCGCAGCCCCTCCAGGTGCTCGTGGGCGGTGGCCAGCAACCGGGGCAGTTCCGCGTCGGGTACCGCGTCCCACATCGAGCGGGCGGCGTGTGAACGGCTCCACGCGCGCCACTGGTCCACCCCGTCCAGCACGAGCTCCATGTCCACAATGGACGTCCGGACCGACCCGTACCCGGCGTCGGTCAGCAGGCCGTGCACACCCTCGGCGGTGGCCAGCCGGCGGGCGATCGAGCCGTGCCGGGCCTGGATCATCACCGGCGGCAGGAACGGCAGGAAGATCTCGTCGAGCAGCCGCCAGCCGGGATCGCGCGAGCCCCGGGTGGAGACGCCCAGCCGGCCGCCCGGGGCGAGCAGGTCGCGCCACGACCGCAGGGCGGCCACCGGATCGGGCAGGAAGAACAGCATCATCGAGGCGACCGCGACGTCGAAGGCGCCGCCCGGCAGGTCGGGTCGGCCCGCGTCCATCACCCGGATGTCCACATTGGACAGCCCGCGCGCGTCCGCGTCCGCACGGGCCGCGTCCGCCATGAGGCGCGACACGTCGACGCCGGTCACCTTGCCGTCCGGCCCCACCGCGTCGGCGAGGGCGAACAGGGCCGCGCCCCGGCCGCAGCCGAGGTCCAGTGCGCGCTGCCCGGGCCGGGGACCGACCTCGCCGACGAGCGCTCGCGCGATCGGCTGGAACCAGGGCACCCCGGCGCCATCGTAGGTGTCGGCCACCCTGTCGAACAGCGCGGCTATCCTGCTGGTCTGCCCGTCCACGGCGGCGATCCTCGCACAGCCGGCGGGTCCACTGCCGGGGGGCGCTACAGCGTGAGGGCGAGCTTGCCCCGTACGTGGCCGGCCTCGACCCGGGCGTGTGCCCGCGGCGCGGACTCCAGCGGGTACGACGCGTCGACCGGCAGCACCAGGCCGCCCGAGGCCACCAGGCCGACCAGTTCCACGAGGGCGGGCGTCGAGCGCGCGCCGACGCGCTGGAACCCGTGCTCGTTGGCGGCCCGGGCGTCAACCGTGGTACCGATGCGCCGCCGGTCCGCGACCAGTGCGAGGCTGGCCGCGATCGCGTCGCCGCCGACCAGGTCCAGTGCCGCGTCGACCCCGCCCGGAGCCAGTTCCCGGATCCGCTCGACGAGTCCGGGACCGTAGGCGACCGGGATCGCGCCGAGGCCGCGCACGTACTCGTGGTTGGCCGGGCTCGCGGTACCGATGACCCGCGCGCCGAGCAGCCGGGCGAGCTGGACCGCGACCGTACCCACGCCACCGGCCGCCGCGTGGACCAGCACCGTGTCGCCCGGCTCGACCCCGATGGCGGCCAGGGCCGTGTGCGCCGTCTGGCCCACGGCCGGCAGCGCGCCGGCCACCTCGACGGGCGCGCCGGGCGGCCTCGGCACGACGTCGGCGGCCGGTACCACGACGAAGTCGGCGTACGCGTCGCCGTCGGCCGAGCCGAGCACCTCGGCGCCGACGGCGAGCCCGGTCACCTCCGACCCCAGCGCGTCGACCGTACCGGCGTACTCGTTGCCCAGCCGCTGCGGGCTCGGTCGCTGAGGGGAGGTGGCCTGCGGGGGACCGGCCGGCGCGAAGGCGGCGAAGTCACCGCGCCTGCGCTTCACGTCGACCGGGTTGACACCGGCCGCGCGTACCCGAACCCGCACCTGACCCGGGCCGGGCTCCGGTACCGGCAGGTCCACGACCCGCAGCACCTCCGGTCCGCCGTACCCGTCGAAGACGACCGCGCGCACGCGGCCCAGCGTAACCGGGTCACTCGTCGCGACGTTCGCGGGCGCGGGCGCGGCGCTTGCCCGCGTGCATGGCCGCCACGCGCGCGATCGGGATCTCCCGGCCCTCCTCGACCAGGTCCGGGTTCAGCCGCTGCGGCGCGGGCATCAACCGCTCCCACGGGTCACCGTCGCCGAGCAGCCCGGGCGCGGTGTGCACGGTGAAGTCGGCCGGCATCACCCCGTCGAGGTCCTCCCACGCGAGCGGGTACGACACGGTGGTGCCCGGCCGCACGCGCGGGCTGTAGGCGGCCACCACGGTCGCCCAGCCCGCGCGGGTCGAGTCGAGGAACACCTTGCCCTCGCGCTCCTGGATCACGTACGCCGTGGTGGCCAGGCCGGGATCCAGCCGCGCGCCGCGCGCCGCGATCGCCCGGGTGGCGGCGGCGACCTCCTCGGTGGTGGCGGCCGGTTCGAGCGGTACGAACACGTGCAGTCCCTTGGCACCGCTGGTCTTCACCGCGCCCGCCATCCCGGCGTCGGCGAGCACCGTCCGGATCAGCCGGGCCGCGGTGACGGCCGCACCGAAGGGCTTTCCCTCCGGCGGATCGAGGTCGAGCACGAGGTGGGTGGGGCGGTCCCAGGCATCGGTGCGGACCAGCGGCACGTGGTACTCGATGGCCCGCTGGTTGGCGAACCACAGCAGGGTACGGCGGTCGTCGCACAACGGGTACGCCACCTCGCGGTGCGACGCCTCGGCCCACCTCGACACCCTGACCACCCAGTCGGGCGTGTACTTGGGGAGGTTCTTCTGCATGAACGGCGGCTGGTCGCGCAGCGCCCGGATCACCGACAGCGGCCGGTCCCGCAGCACGGGCAGGATCCGGTCGCGCATGGCGTCCAGGTAGTCCACGAGGTCGCGCTTGGTGGCCCCGGAGCCGTCGAACAACGGCTGGTCCAGGTTGGTCAGGGGTACCCCGTCGCGCTCTTCGCCGCTGCCGGCCATGGCCCCACTGTGCCACAGAGACGGCGCGGTCTCAGTCCAGCTTGAGGGAGACCGGCGGGACCTCGGTGGGCGCCGTGGAGCCGCCGGCCGGTTCACGCGTGACGGCGAACTTCTGCTCGGTGCGTACCCCGGCGACGAGCACCGTGCCGCTGGTCACCCCGGTGCCGAGCTTCCCCTTGTCGGTCGACTGGTCGCCCCGCTGCGTCCACAGCTGGTAGGTCCGGTCCACGCCCGGTGACTCCAGCCCGCCGAACGCGGCCACCGCCTCGTCGCGCGCCCGCGACGTCACCAGGGTCACGCGCCCCAGGCCGTCCGGTCCGGGTGCCGCCTGCACCATCGCGTCGGGCGCCGTCAGTACCGCCTCGATCTCGGCGGCCTGCGCGGCCTGCCGCTGGGCGTCCCGTACCCGCTGCTCCTGCGCGAGCGCCCCACCGCCCGCGGCGACCAGCACCACGGCCGCGGCCACGGCGACGGCGGCTCGGCGCCACCGGCGGGTCGCCGGCACCGCGTGCGCCGGCCGGCGGATCAGCGGGCCGATCTGCCGGGTGCGGCCGATCTCGTCGAGCACCCGCTCGCGCAGCCAGGCCGGCGGGACGGCGGTCACGGCGTCGACCAGCCGCGCCGCGGTCGCGGTCAGCTCGGCGACCTCCCGCACGCAGGCCGGGCACTCCTCGAGGTGCCGCGCGAACGCCACCCGTTCGATGTCGTCGACCGCGTCCAGCGCGTACGCCCCGGACAGGGTGTGGATGTCGCTCATCCGAAGCTCACCCCCAGACAGTCCCGCAGCCGGATCAGGGCGTCGCGCATCCGGGTCTTCACGGTCGGCAGCGCGGCGCCCAGCAACTCGGCCACCTCGCGATAGCTGTACCCGTGGTAGTAGGCCAGGTCGACCGCTTCGCGCTGCAGTTCGGTGAGGTTGCCGAGGCAGCGGCGCACCTGCTGCTGCTCGAACCGCGCGGTCGCCTCCTCGACGACCTCGTCGAAGGCGACCTCCGTGACGGCGGCGCGGCGGGTCCGGTCGGCGGTGGCCTGTTCGGAGCGGACCCGGTCGACGGCGCGGCGGTGGGCGATCGTCAGCACCCAGCTGATGGCCGAGCCGCGGGCGGGGTCGTACCGGCCGGCCGTGCGCCACACGTCGACCAGCGCCTCCTGCGCCACCTCCTCGGCCTGCGCCGGATCGCGGATGACCCGCAGGGCAAGGCCGTAGACCCGGGGCGCGATCCGGTCGTAGAGCACCGCGAACGCGTCCTCGTCGCCGCGGGCGACGCGGCGCAGCAGGTCGTCGAGGCCGGGGGGCTCGGCCGCGTCGGGCCTGACGCGGGGTCTGGGTGAGGTCATCACGACAAGTATTCGCTGTCCGCGGCCGGATAGATGGCCCGCGGACAACAAATTCACAACTACCCATCCGGTACCGGTGCCCGCTGCGAATGCCGGCCGTCTCCCCACTGAGCGCAGGAGGAAATTGCGCAGGAGGTGGGCCGCGCGGCTGACCCCGTCCGGTACCCGCTGGGCACGACTGAGCCGGCTCGCTCCGACGGGTACCGCCGCGTTGGTTCTGTTGGTGGGAATCGGCCTCGCCGGCCGTGCCCTGCTGGCGGTGGCCTGGCGAATCCACTGTGGACGGCCACGCAATCTTGTCGTACGCGAGCGACAGTGTGGGATCGACTACTGGTGATAATCAGGAAAACAGCGAATCGGCGACGGCTGAGGGATCTCGACGGTCGCCTAACCGGGATCGTCTAGCTTCTAGGGACAGGCACAGTCAGGCGGTGTCGAGTAGGGGCCCGGCTGCGGCGCGAAAGCGCTCCACCCATCAGCGGCGCTCCAGCGCCATCCGAGATGGTTGAGATTCGAGGCCGCCCACACGTGCGTTACCTCCTCGGGTAGCGCGGGATCACGGTTCGGCGACACGCCATCAAGAAACACGTTGAACACTTCGAACGGCGCCGTCGGTAGCATCGGCAGCAATACGAACACCGCTAGCTCACGGGGTTGTAGTCGTCCGTCCACGGCTTGATCTGAACGGCTGGATTTGTTGATCCACTGTGGACGGTGGGTCGTGGTTTTGTCGTACCCGACCGATAGCGTGTACCCGTGGATGAGGCGCTGGCGGTGATGGAGCGGGCGGTCGGTGAGTGCCTGTCCACACTGTTGTGCGCCCGTTCGTCCGAGCAGGTGGTGGATTATCTGGATCGGGTGCAGGTGCTGGAGCAGCGCCTGGCCGCGGTGAAGCGGGCGCTGCTGCGGGAGGTGGACGCCCGGGGAGTGGCGCAGCGGCAGGGCGCGACGAGCCTGGTGTCGTGGCTCAAGGACCGGCACCGCGTCGCGGGTGGCGCGGCGAAGCGGTGGGTGCTGTTGGCGAGAGCCCTCGACGACGATCTCCCGGCCACGTCACGGGCGCTGGCGGAGGGCGCGGTCAACCTGGACCAGGCGCCCGTCATCGCCGCGGCCGCCGCTCGGGTGCCGGCCGTGGTGCGCGCGGACGCCGAGGCGCGGTTGGTGGTCGACGCGACGAGCTTCGGGCCCAGGGAGTTGGGGCGGCTCGCGGAGCGGATCCTCGAACATGTCGCGCCCGACCTCGCCGGGCAGCAGGCGGACAGCGAGCTGATCCGGGCCGAGCGCGAGGCTCACGAGGCGCGACGGCTCTATCTGGTCGACGTGCCGGGCACCTGCCGCGTCCGCGTACACGGTCAACTGGACCGGGAGGGCGCGGCCCACCTGCGCACGGCGTTGGATCCGTTGACCGCGCCCTGCCCGGGCAAGGAACCCGACCCGCGCTCGCCCGAGCAGCGCCGCGCCGACGGCCTGGTGGAGATCTGCCGCCGGCTGCTTGCCGCCAAGGCGCTGCCCGTCAGCGGCGGCGACCGGTCCCAGATCGTCATAACCATGGACTACGACAAGCTCCGTGCGGGGATCGGCGCCGGCGCCCTCGACGACGGCAACCTCGTCAGCCCCGCGACCGTGCGGAGGATGGCGTGCGACGCCGGTATCATCCCCGCCACGCTCAAGGGGGCGGGCCAGGTTCTGGACCTCGGCCGGGAGCGGCGGCTGTTCTCCGGCCATCTGCGGCGCGCTCTCGTGGTGCGGGACCGGGGATGCGCCTTTCCCGCCTGTGACCGGCCGCCCCGCTGGTGCGACGGCCATCACGTCAAGCATTGGCTCGACGGGGGTCGAAGCGCCCTGAGCAACGGCGTTCTGTTGTGCGGCTTCCACCACCGCCTCATCCACCGGGGCGACTGGCAGGTCAGCATCCGCAACGGGATTCCGGAGTTCATCCCACCGTCCTATGTGGACGAGGCGCGCACGGCCTTGCGCAACCGGTACCACCGAAGACCCTGAACCTACTGGTTGACTCCGCCGAACGGTGCCAGCGCGAGGGCCGCCCAGCCGAGCAGTGCGAGCGGCAGGGCCAGCACGACGGCGGTCAGGTAGTAGCTGGGTGCCGCGACCACCAGCGGCGTGGCC
>Ga0157369_10009642_pt1 | contig 11043 bp, 8 predicted proteins | sample C25metaG_FD_113461 | JGI IMG/M metagenome (GOLD analysis project Ga0157369, IMG submission 113461) | Corn rhizosphere microbial communities from Kellogg Biological Station, Michigan, USA - C2-5 metaG | ecosystem: Host-associated > Plants > Roots > Rhizosphere > Soil | place: USA: Michigan... | reverse complement strand
GCCGCCGCCACGCCCGCCGGAACCATACGAACTGCGATCCATACCGCCGCCGCGATTGCCGAAGCTACTGCTGCCGCCGCGACTTGGATTCGAAGCCATGCGGTTGTTGCCGTAATTGCCGCGGTTATTACCAACACCGTTGTTGCCGACGCCGCCACGGTTGTTTCCGACACCGTTGCGATTGCCAACACCGTTATTACCTACGCCGTTGCGGCCGCCGACGCCGTTGTTTCCGACACCATTGCGGCCACCGATGCCGTTGTTTCCAACGCCGCCGCGGTTGTTGCCGACGCCATTCCGGTTGCCGATACCATTGTTGCCGACGCCGTTGCGGCCGCCCAGATTATTGGCGACCCGGTTGGCATCACCACGCCCACGGAAGTCCTGCCGCCCATTGGCACCGCGCCCGGAGTTGCGGCCGTATTTGTCGCGCAGCCCGTTGTTGCCGTAGCCGACGCCCTTGCGGTGATTCACATTGTGGTTCCAGCGCTGGCCATTGCGGACATTGTTGCGGTTGATGTTGTTGATATTGTTGCGATTGAAGTTGTTGAAGTTGTTGTGATTGACGTAGACGCCGCCATTGCCCCAGCCGACCCCGCTATTCCACCATCCACCGGCGATCGCGGCACCCGCCAGGAAGCCGAGACCCGCAGCCGCCCAGCCATAGCCATAAGGCGGCGGATAGGAATAAGGCGGATAGGACGGATAGGGCCAGCTGCCGTATGCCGTCTGCGTGTCGTAGTAGGGGACATAGACCGTGTTGGGCTCGGAGGGTTCGATCACGATCACCTGGCTACCAGAACCGCCGTCACTGCCCTGCTGATATTGAACTTCGCCGCCTCCTCCGCCACCACCACCACTGGCCTGATAGTCGCTAACGTTCTGCGTGGTCACGGTCTGTTGGGCCGTCGTCTTCAGCGTGCCATGCTCCTGGGCCTTGCGACGCAGCCGCTGCACCGCATCGGTCACGTCCTTTTCCTGCGACAGGAACGTGTCACCCAGCTTCTGCGTCCAGTCGAGACGCTCGCTCATCATCTTGAGAACGGTTGGCGTGGCGGCCAGCGACTTCACGTTGTCGTCCCAGCTCTGCTTGGCGACGGCGTCGTCGAGCGCGGACCCTTTGAGGCTCGCATTCGAGGCCGCCCAGCGATCAGCCTCCACGACTTCCAGCGGATAGGTGGACGCGATGAGCACCTTCGCGAGAAGTTGATCGGGATAGAGCGCAACCGGCGCAACAAGAGCGTCTATCTCGCCCGCGCTCAAAACCTTGTCAGGGGGCGGCTGGTCCTGCGCTGTCACTGGCTGAAGCGGAAGCAGAAGCGAGGAGAGCGAGAGGCCAATGATCGCGATTGCGATCCTGGCAGTCCGTGAAAGAGTCATGGAACGACCACCGTGATTTCCCGGCGACGGTCGCAAATCGCCTTGCGCCCCCTCAATTGGACGTTGGTCCAATTCCGTTCATCTCCAGCGAGGAAGATATTTCCCGCCGTAACATAGGAGACAGGTTTCATGCGTATCGCGGTCTGGATGGTTTCACTCGCACTCGTGGCAGGCTCCGCGATTGATGCGTTTTCGGACGAACCGCCCGCCACGCTGAACGGGATGCAACGCATCGCGAGTTCGCGCGTGAAGCTCGCCTATGTTCGTCCCGGTACGGACTGGAAGAAGTTTCGGACCGTTCAGATTCGGGAACTCTCGATCCCGCTGGAAGTCCGCGATGCCACGCCGCCCGGACAGACTAAGAAGTTCCGCGAAAGCTATGTGCTGGGAGAAAAGCAGGTCACAGCCCTGCAGAAGGCCTATATGGACGTGATGCGCGACAGGCTTGGCGATGCGGGCTTAACCGTCGTCGACACGCCGGCCGCCGACACGCTGATCGTCGCCACCAAGGTCATGGACATCAGGCTGAGTGCACCGATCGAAAGCACGCGCATGAGCTATTCCAGCCGTGGCAGCGTCTATTCGCAGGGTGGCGGCGCGATCGCGATTACGGCAGCGCTGGCCGATGGCACCAGCGGCCAGGTGCTGGCCGAAGTGGCCGACAGCCGGTGGCCGAACTCCGATATGTGGAGGATCAACAATTCCGTTTCCAATCTTTCGGATGCCAAGCAGGCGTTCAGCTTTTGGGCCAACGCGCTGCGCGACCGGCTGAAAAGCGTGCGCGGCGGATAGCGCCGGGAAAGCCGTTACACTTGCGCCGGTGTCAGAACGTTATGATGGCATCGGTGTGGAATATCCAGCCATTGCCCCCGACGACGTAGGGGTAGGAGAGACCGCCCACCGGAGAATGCGAGTCATAGATTCCCTCGGCGTTGATATGGACCTCGCGCCGCTTGAACGGATACCAGTTCAGTCCCACCGACGTGTCCCACGGCGTGCCGTACTGACCAAACACTTCCGAGCCCGCAACATAGACCTGCAACTGCTTCGGCAGGATCATCGCCGATGCCTGCAATTGAAAGCCGTGATCGAAGAGGCTGCTGACGGGGATGAACCCAGTGGTGTCGAAATCGTTGACCCAGCGCATGTAGTATTCGCCTTCCAGCGAGAAACCCTGATATTTGAACCCGCCCTCGAGGTCCGCCATCTGATAGGTCGCTTTGTTCACCTGACCGCCGGTGTTGAAGGCGTTTGGCGAGAACAGCAGTGTGCCATCGGAAAGCCGGATCTGGCTGTTCTCGATGTCGTCGACGCCGGGCTGGCTTTGCTTGTCTTCCCGACTGCGCGTGTAGTGCACGCCGAACAGCGTCGCGAGTTTCTCGTGGCCTTCGAAATCGCCAAAGCCTATCGCAGGGCCAAACTCTCCGGTCGTCGGCATCCACCAGATCGCGCCTGAGATCGTATTGAACTCGGCATTGAGCTGCGAAGCGGCGACGCCGAGTGCAGAGAGGTTGTTCGCGATCATGATCCGGTATTTCAAGTCGTCGGTGATCTTGCCGTCGGCCCAGACGCCCTGGCTGTAGGACGCGCGGAAGAAGTCGTCGGCGACCGTACGGTTGTCCATCTTGAGCCAGAACGGATAGGTCCAGTTTGTGCTGCGCGTAGAAGGAAGCGGCGCGATACCCCCGTAGACGTTCAGATAATCGTTGAAGTGATAGCCTAGCTGTCCGCCGACGACGACCTGCGCGCCTTCGCCCATGGCTGGCTGCTGCGTCCACACCCATGCGCTGTAGGTGAAATCGGGATCGATCAGCCAGCCCTTGAAGCCCAGATTGACCTTGTTCCACTGGACATCCTGACGCAGGTGGATCGACTTGGTGCGGCCGAAACTGTCGGTGTATTCGGGGTCGAGGCCGAGCTGATTGAGATAGCGCAAATAGGCGATGAGCGTGACCCTCAATTCGCCGTTTTTTCCGCGAACCGCGACGAACCCCTTGCCCGGCTCGTACAGGCCCCATTCCGTGGGGTCCGTCTTCTGAAGCGGTAGTGTGCTTTCAGGCAGGTTCACGCGCAGACCGGCATCCGGAAAGTTCGACGCGAGCGTCGGCTGCGTAGCCTGTTGCGCCGGCGCTGATACCGGCTTCGCCGCCACCAGCCTGGCTGATGTGGCTTTCTGCTCCCGCATCTCCGCTTCCAGCTTGTTGATGCGCGTTTCGTACGCACGCATCATACGCGCCATTTCCTTTTTCATCGCCTTGAGCTCGTCGAGGCGCTGCTCCTGAGCATCGCCTGCCTGAGCCGGCTCCGCCTGCACGCTCGCAGAGGCAAGAAGGAGCGCGCAGGTGAGCACCGCGAGGGCTTTCGATTTGGTCGTCATGCCAGCCTCCCGCGGAGCCCGTTACAGGCTAATCGAGGCGCCGAAGTCGTACTTGGCCGAGATCTGAATGCGCATATCATCGCCTGACGCAGGGCCGTTGTCCGAACGCTGACCCCAGAGGAATTCGCCACCGACCATGAAATTCTTCACCGGCGTGTAGAGCAGGTTGATCGAGGCATATTCGCCGCTGCGGAACGCGCTCGTGTCCTGGAGATTGGCGTTGTCGATCTTGGTGATGCTGTAGCCCAGCGACGTGGACCAGCGGCCGCTCCAATAGTGGTCGTAATAGGCGGAGATGCCGAGAAGCGGCACAGCCTGCGCGCGAACGTTGTTGGGGAACGCCCCTTCCGGCGCCAGATCGACGCCGCCATCGTTCATGTAGCTCGCGATGCCGTCGCCATATACGACGCCCAGAAGCACCTTGTCCTTCTCGAGCACGTTGATGTGGCCCGTGAGGTTCACGCCCCAGCCGGTTTCGCTGCCCTTGGGCTCATTGTTATGCGTATTGACAGTGTCATAGGCGACATTGCGCAGGATGGCAGCGAGCTGAACGTGTCCCCACGTATCCTGGTAATTGTAGTGCGCGGTGAGGTCGGGATATTTCTGATCGTTCTCGAGATTGTTGCCCAGCTCGGGGTCGAATTCGCGGATGGTGCCGACGTCGATATCGTTGCTGGGCTTTTCGATCGCGATCGCGAAGGTACTGTGGTCGTCCTTTATCGGCGTCCAGCGGAATTGTGGGTTGCGCAAGAACACCATGCCCGTCGGGCCCCAATAGTCGATCACGTTCGGAAAGATGTCGATATCCATGAACACGCTGTTGGTCTGGCCGGCGAGAAACTGGCCCCACTCGCCATAGGCGTGACGAAGGCGAAATGTCGTCTGGCCGGCGTCGACGCCGACACCGAAGAGGTCGAACTCGAACTTGAACGTGATGTCATCCATGCCGCTGCCGACCGGGATATCGCCTTTGACACCGAACCTGCTCTGCTTGGCGGAGAATGACGATTGTCCGTCGCTGCCGAACAGGCCTTCTACTGTTGGAATCTTTGAAGGACGAAGTGTGTCGTCCCAAGCGGGGTCGACGCGGTTGATGTCGTAGATGTAGTCGGCCATCGCGAAGCCGTAGATGTTGAAGGTTCCCACGCTCGCAGACGCACTCGTTGGCATCGCTCCGGCCAGAAGCGCGCCGGCAAGCGCGCACAAACAACCGCAAACACTCTTGTTGCGTGACATCAGGTCGTCCCCGTTCCGCTCGCGTTACGCCCGACGCCGCGCTCATCGCGGTTTTGGGCATGACGTCATTTGATCGCCGGGGTGCGGTTGCGACAATTGGACCTAGGTCCAACATCGTCGTTACGAATGTGAAAGGATGACGTGATGAATGACGCGCCGAAATCGCAAGCGCGCTATTTCAAACTGTCCCGTGCGGCGTTTTTCTTTTCCCACGCGCGCACGCGCTTGCGTGCGGTGTCGAACAGACGCTCGTAGTTCTTCATCCGGATATCGGCGCTCGCTTCGGGCGTGAGCTGCGCGAAGACGCGATCCCAGAGATGGAAAACGCGCAGCACCGGCGCCTGGTCGCGCGGCGCCACGACGTCGGTGCCAAAGAGGAACCGTTTCGGATAGCGATTGAACAGATCCGCCGTGCGTTTCTGGATATCCGGTGACGCATTCACATACTTCGCGACCTCGTCCCATGAGATATCGAAATACAAATTCGTCATGCCCGGGTCATCGAGCATCGCGGTCAGGATTTCGATGTGATTGGGGTTGCGCGTCGGCTTGGTGCTCGCCTGTGCGGTGGGACCCACCACACGCCCCAGCCCGGTATGGGCCCAGATCACCGTCGTGTGAGGATGACGCTTGACGAGCGCTTTCATCTGCTTGAGGTAGACCGGTTCACGATCGGGGTCGTCGAACGGCGTGTCGATGTCGCAATGGATGAGAACGACAAGTCCCACCTCGGCCGCGAAGTCGAATATGCGATCGAGCGCGGGGTTGGTAAGGCTCGCTCCATTCCCTGCCACTTTCGAAGACACGAATTCCTTGTGGATCGTGAATTCGCCGATGCCCTCGAACACGCCGGGAAATGTCTGAAGCACGCGGCGGATGTGATCGACGCCGTACATATCTGCGGGATTGAAGCCCGTGATCATGGGGTCGAAGCGTTCGCGGTCCCTGGGATGCAGCGAAAGATAGGTGGAGGCAATGATCGCATCGGTGAACGAGTAATAATAAAGCGGCGCGTCTGACTGCAGATAATAGGTCGGCGCGAAGTCACCCGAATTCTCATAGGCCCAGGTCTGCTGGAGCGGGATACCGAACAGTGTCGAGCGTCCGACCTTGTCGCCCATCGTCGCGAGATAGGTGCGCGCCGTCGGACCCTTTTGGATGTAGTTCGTCAGGTGAAAATGGGAATCGTTGAAGAGATATCCGTTGCCGGCCGCGGAACGCGCGCCGTGGGGAAGCAGCGTGGCGAAGGCCAGCGCCGCACAAAGCGCGAAACCCGCTGCCCCCTTCCCCGTCAACCGCAACATCGTTCGCCCGCTACTCGCCGCCAGCCATCTTCGCGCCGTTGTACGGCGTGACATTGTACGGATTGGAGCCGAGGGATTTGTCGACTTCTGCGATCGCAAGCTGTGCCTTGTAGCTGTTGCCGGCGCTGTCGAGCGGCGGCGAGATGGATGCGATCCCGTATTTGCCGGGGACAACCGCGATGATGCCGCCGCCGACGCCACTCTTTGCCGGCAGACCCGTTTTCGCGAGCCACTTGCCGGAGTCGTCGTAAAGTCCTGCCGTCGCCATGACCGCCAGGACCTCCGGCACATTCGCGGCTTTCATCACCGTCTTTCCGGTAACCGGATTCTTGCCGCCATTCGCGAGCGTTGCGGCCATGATCGCCAGGTCTTTTGCGTTCACGCTCACCGCGCATTGCTCGGTATAGATGTCAGTGGCGCGCGCCGGGTTGTCCTTGATGCGGCCATAAGCATACATCAAGGCCGCAATTGCCTGGTTGCGCTGATTGGTTTCGGATTCGGACTTGAAGACTTCTGCGTTGACCGACAACGGACGGCCAGCGAACTCGCCATAGGCCTCGAGGATATTTTTCCAGATACCCCGGCGGCCGTCGCCTTTGACCATGCTGGTCGTGGCGATCGCGCCCGGGTTGACGAGCGGGTTCATCTCCGCGCCCTTGTATTGCTCGATGGCCACGATGGAGTTGAAGGCCTGTCCGGTCGCGTCAACACCGATGGTCTTCTCCACTGCAGCCGGACCTTGCTGATCCATGACCATCGCCAGCGTAAACACCTTGGAGATCGACTGGATGGAGACTTCCGACTTCACATCGCCCGTCGTGTAGACGCGGCCATCGGCGGTTACGAGCGCAATCCCGAAAATCTTGGGATCGACCTTGGCGAGCGCTGGGATATAGTCGGCGTTCTTGCCGCCGTTCATTTTCACGACTTTGCTGTAGGCGTTTTCGAGCGCGGCCTTTATCTTTGCGTCATCGGATATCGACCAGGCCGGCGATATGCCGGCCATCGACAATACCAAGATCGCTGCCCCGATCTTTAATCCGGCTTTCGTGACCATGTTGGCTCCGCTCGCAATGAACTCCGCCACCGCGGATGAAACCGACGGATGGCTGCAGAACCAATAATCGCGCGTGCTGCCTCCCACCATTGGACATAGGTCCAATGGTCGCTCGCTGTCAGGCTAAATCGACTGCGTGGCGCTTCAGATCGGCGAGCGCGCAGTAGTCGAGTGCATCCTCATGCGTCGCGCGCAACACGACACGCGGCGCGGCGCCGGCTTCAAATGCTTCCTGCCAGCGCGGCGCACAGAGGCACCATCTGTCCCCGTCTTTCAGTCCGGGAAATCCGTATTCCGGCATCGGCGTTGACAGGTCGTTTCCGCGCGCTCGCGAAAACGCCAGAAATTCAGTCGTCATGACGGCACATACCGTGTGGCTTCCCGCATCTTCGGCGCTGGTATCGCAACAGCCGTTGCGGAAGAAGCCAGTCGTTGGTTTCGACGAACAGGACTCGAGCGTTCCGCCGAACACATTGCGGGACGGCCTGCGGCCGCGACCGAATTCCTTGGGCTCCAGCGACATCGTTGTTCCGCGCACCTCGTCTCTGCGGGACACTATAGCAAAAAAGAGCGGACCTCGCGGCCCGCTCTTCCAAGTCTGTCGGGGAGGCTACTAACTGCCGAGGTCGATTACCGCGCGGCGGTTCTGCGGTTCGCGAACGCCAGGGCCTGTGGCGACCAACGGATCGTGGAAGCTCTTTCCTTCGATCGAGATCGTGTCGCCGCCCATGCCTTCCTTGATCATCTCATCCTTGACGGCATTGGCACGGCGTTCGGAAAGCGCCTGGTTGTACTGGTCCGAGCCCACCGTATCGGTATGCCCGGTGATGAGCACCTTGACCATGCCTTCGGTCTTGGCGGTCCGAACCGCTTCCTGAACCACGACCACGGCCTTGTCGGTCAGGTTCGACTTATCGAAGTCGAAGAACACGATGAAGGTCTTCACCACCGGCGGAGGCGGCGGGGGTGGCGGCGGAGGCGGCGGTGGGGGCGGAGGCGGTGGAGGCGGCGGGGGTGGCGGCGACTCCAGATACCAGCGGATTCCTAACATCGCGACATTCTCTGACGGCGATTCCAGATGAACGGGACCGATGGACGCGAAATCCGATTCCACACTGTTGGCATCGACCTGACGATAACGGTATTCGACGAAGCCTTCGAGGCTGTCCCACACCGGCATCGAGAAGCCCGACTTCACCTGCCACATGAATCCGCTGTCGGCGCCGTGGATCACGTCGCCACCGAACGGACGGCCGGCATTCACGGTGGATTGGATGTTTCCGATACCGACGCCGGCGCCGATGGTCCATTTGAGGCCACCCCAGCCGAGCGGCAAGTCGTAATCGAGATTGAACAGCATCGAGCCGACGGAGAGACGGCCTGCATCCGGTGCGCCGGCAAATATGCCCTTGAGCAGACTGTGCTCGGAATATCCCAATTCCGCTTCACCGCGGAAATCGCCCCATTTATAGCCGAACGATGCGATGCCCAGCGCCGCATTGTTGAAGCCGAGATTTGCCACACCCGGAGGCTGCGGGCCGCCCCATGTCGCCTGGATATCGCTCAGGCCGTCATAGCCGACGCCAAGGCCGAGATACCAGCCCTGGAATTCCTCTGCCGTGGCCACGCCTGGCGCTGCACACGCCAGGAACGCAACGCCTGCCAGGAGCATCGAAGTGCGCGTCATAAAATTTTCCCCTTTTCCCGAAGGTGGTTGAAATGACCTTGCTCGCGGGATCAGGCTAGAAGAAGCGACGTGCGCCTTCGATTGGACCTTGGTCCAATAGAATCCGTAACGGGTTGGCAACCGTTATGCCGCGCAAAAGCCAACGGCACCGGGGAGGAGCTGCCGTTGGCGATTGCACCGATCGAAACGCCTACGGGACGATCGAAATCGTGGGCGTGGTCTTGATCGTGCCGCTAACGGTACAACCGCCCGCAAGCGCCACATCCTTGAATTTGATGACCCCGCTTGAGAGCTTCGTGGTCAAATTGCCGGGTCCGCAATTGCCGATCGGCGAGGTGAAGGACACGTTATAGATGATGACCTTCGTGGCGCTCTTGGCCAAGGCCTTCCACGGTAGTCCCCCGAGGCCTACACTGGTGCAACCCACCTGGCCGGTGAACGAGCCGCTGGTGATGGAGCCGACCCCCGTGGCATTGGTGTTTCCCTTGAAATTCGCGGTGCATGGCAGCGTGATGCCGTTCTTGGTGGCGGACGTTTTGCCGGTGCCGGTGAAATTCGTGCTCTCCGGAATGAGGTGGTAGGCGGCTGCGGGCGTTGCGCAGACGGTGCCGAACGACATGAGCCCGGCGGCTGTAATGGCGATGGCTTTTTTCATGGCGTTTCATCCTTTGCTGGTTGGCGGTGGAGCGATGGTATCCCCAAGTCATCTTCTCGCTCCGGATGGGCGACTGGGGGAAAGAGATGGGCAGACATTCGCGGAAATCTGTTCACTGCGGCCTCGCTAGAATGACTTGCTGATCCGCACGCCGTAGAGCCGCGGATCGGTTACGAAGACGTTTGTCGTCAGCGCCGTGTCGTCGCTGTTCAGGAACGCGCCGGTGATCGCCGTCGTGTCGAGAAGGTTCTTCACATACGCCATGACGTCCCAGCCGTCCGCGTCGTTGAAGGTCACCGACAGATTGACGTTTGAGTAGCCATGGATCTGATCGTAAGGCTTGTCGTTGAACACGCGCGCAAACGAACCGGACTGATAGTAGACGTCGCCACGCAGCGTGGCCGACCAGTCGCTGCTGAGGGGCCTGGTGTATTGCGCGCCCGCCGAGAGCGTCAAATGCGGCGCATTGGGTAACTGATTGCCGCTCAGATTCTTGGAGAATCCTTCGCCGCCGTTCGGCGCCGTACTCGGATCGAATCCAACATAGCCCGGAAGATTTACCGGGTCCGGATTGGGCACATAGGGTGCGCCGGTGACCGGGTCGAGATTCTGGCTGTATGCCTGCGTGCAACCGATCGTCAGAGTGTCATGTGCGAGCAGCTCGTTGACGACATATGTGGGCAGAACGCAGTTCGATGTTGCGGTGATGAACGGCCTGACGACCATCCAGTCGGAGTGACCGTTGGTGCGGTCCATAAGGTCGATGGCACTGGATCCGTTCGCAATCGTGCCGTCCTGAAGCCCGGCAGAAAGATTGAACACGAGGCCCGTGACGGGTTGCCAGGTGGACTCGATTTCCGCGCCCTTTACCGTGGCGTTGAAATTGAGGTTGACCGAGGTGCGATCGACGATCTGCGATATCTGATAGTTCAGATAGTCGTAGAGGAAGACGGCGCCATTCAGCGTCATCGTGCCGTCGAACAACGTGTTCTTCGTTCCGAGCTCGAAGGCGTTGACGAATTCCGGTTTGAACGTCAGCGGGTGGGTGTTCGGCGAGCTGTATTCGATGCCGCCGCTCACAATCGGAACGACACCAGGCGGATTGGCGCCGCCGGCCTTGTAGCCGCGCGAATACGAAGCATAGAAAAGCGACTCGTCGGTGAAGTCGAGTTTGGGCGTCCAGGTCGCGACCGCCCGGCCCGTTCCCTCCTGCCAGTGCTGCGTCAGCACGCCAGCCGCCGGAATGCCCTTGAACGCAATGCCGGCCCAGCTCGGAAATTCGGTGAAGCTCTTCTCGTCGTCGGTAAAGCGCAGGCCGCCGGTGAGTTTCACGTCGGGCGTCACCTG
>Ga0157369_10009641_pt1 | contig 11043 bp, 8 predicted proteins | sample C25metaG_FD_113461 | JGI IMG/M metagenome (GOLD analysis project Ga0157369, IMG submission 113461) | Corn rhizosphere microbial communities from Kellogg Biological Station, Michigan, USA - C2-5 metaG | ecosystem: Host-associated > Plants > Roots > Rhizosphere > Soil | place: USA: Michigan... | reverse complement strand
AGAAATGTTCAATTGCCTGTCTTTACAAAATATTTCCATTACTCTATGAGAATCGATATTTAGGGCACTACAGATATTGCCAATTTCATTTGCAAATGAAATTTTAAGTGCATGAAACGTATTATTAACATACTTCATGATTTCCGCGACTCTTAACTCTGTAATAATAATCTCCGCTGGAAGTTGACGGTAGATCTCAGCTACTTTTTCAGCGGCCTCTTTATTATCTGACCCTATAAGAGTTAAGGGAGGGAAAAAATAATCTTTTACCGCAGTCCCTTCACGCAGAAACTCCGGATTATCAACTACTGCAAAATCTTTGTTTCGTGTTTTCCCTGATATGTTTTCAAGCTCGCGGGCGAACTTATCACAAGTGCCCGGCATAATTGTAGAACGGATTACTATCGTATGAAACTCTTTTTTCTTTTTTAACGAATGACCTATATCTTCAGCCACGTTAAAAATATATTCAAGATTCAAATGTCCTTTCTCACTGCTTGGAGTGCCAACACAAATAATGCTGATTTCTGTTTTTAAAACTGCTTCATTTGAATTTATCGTAGCTTCTATATTCCCTGCTTTTTTTTGCTCGCATATAATTTCATCAATGTCTTTTTCGATGATCGTTGCTTTACCGGAATTGATTTGATCTACTTTGGTCTGACTCACATCAACTCCAATTACTTTATGTCCAATTTTTGCAAGACATCCGAGGCTTACACAGCCTACATAGCCAAGACCAAAAATGCTGATATTCATATTTAAAATCTTTTATAAAAATTTTTATACCATAGTTCAAGGGAAAGAAGCATAAAAAGCGGATTTTTATAGTTGCGCTTTTTCTTTCGGTGGTTATCGATTATTTTTTTTAAGGAATTTACATTGAAATAAAGCTGGCTAAAGGAACCTGAATCCGAAATCAAATCTTCCAACGTTTCTGAAAGGGTATCCTGAAACCACTCGTCAACAGGCGTGGAGAATCCCCTTTTTTTTCTTTGAATAATTTCCTTTGGTATCCATTCTTTAACTGCTTCGCGATGAAGAAATTTTCCAATTTTTCCTCTTACTTTGAAATGAATGGGTAGGCTTTCAATAAAATTTACGAGGTCGATATCAAGATATGGTACCCGGTTTTCTATTGAATTTGCCATCGTGATTTTATCATTAAATAGCAGTAAATCATCGGGCAACATACCTCGGGTGTCTATATATAACAACTTCGATAGTGATCCATTCGTGTTATCGGCGCTGCCAAAAGAATCTTCAAAGAGTGAATTTTGCTTTATGTCCTTTAAATATTGAAGATCCTTTTTAAGCACTTCATTCTTCAGATCGTCGTTGTAAATAGTAAAAATTCCTATGAATCTATCTAAATCATTCTTGTATTTCATAGCATACAAGCCTCTTTCAAGTGTGTGACTTCTGGGAAAAACTTTTTTTATCAGCTCCAAAGGCGCAAATTGGAGAAGTCTACTGTACTTCGAAAAAAGATATTCTCCAAAATATCTTTTATACCCCCCCATTGGTTCATCTATACCTTGCCCACTCATAACTACTTTAACGTATTGAGAAGCCAGCGCAGAAACACAATAAAGGGCTGGGATGGTCGGTTCAGCTATTGGTTCCTCTACATGATAAAAGGATTTATTGAAAGTTTCCAGATAAATTTTTTTGTTTATAAGTACTTCATGGTGTTGCGAACCTATTAAATTGGCTGTTTCTTTTGCATATTGCGTCTCGTTAAAATCTCCTTTCCCTTCGAATCCTATAGTGAAAGTTTTAAGTTGAGCAGAATTAAATTTTGATAAAAAGAAACCTAAGACTGCGGAATCTAGTCCTCCGCTTAGCAATAAACCAACCGGTACATCACTTAATAATTGCCTTTTAACAGCTTGTTCTAATAATGTGCGGTATTGATTTATTGCATCCTCAAACGAAATATGATGATTTATTTTTTGAGGTGTTCGCCAGTATTTACATTCTTTAAGTTCTCCGTTTAAATTATAACTTATAAAATGTGCAGCTTTTAATTTGTAAATTTTTTGAAAGATTGTTTGAGGAGCAGGATTGTATCGAAAGGATAATAAGGTATTTAATGAGTTTAAATCTATATCCTTTTTATAAGCGCTGTTCGATAGAATTGTTTTCAATTCGGAGCTAAAAATGAAAACATTAGAATCCCAATAATAATACAAAGGTTTAACGCCAAAATGATCCCTGGCTAAATAAATTTTGTTTTGAATTTTGTCTAAAAAGGCAAAGGCAAAGATTCCATTAAAATCATTAACACTCTCAATTCCAAACTTTCTTATATAGTAAAGAATGGTTTCCGTATCAGAGTGCCCTTTAAAATTTACTTCGGGTAAGCTTTTTCTTAACTCTAAATGGTTGTAAATTTCTCCATTAAAAATGATGCAATAGTTTCGGCAATCACTATACATAGGTTGATTTCCAGCTTCACTAAGATCAAGAATAGACAACCTTGTATGACCTAAATAAATCCTATTTTCATTAATATTCTCAACAACAAGTCCTTGAGAGTCAGGTCCTCTATGCTTCAAAAGGGCAACAGTCTGTTCATCTATTTCCGAGTTTACACTTCCTACAATTCCACACATTTATAATGATTTTTTTTATTAATAAGCAAGTAGTTTGTCAAAGAGTAAAATAGCTGCGATTGAGACCAGCGTAAGTATGGGATTTTATTTGGAATGTTTAAAATATTAGTCCTTGTATAAAAGCTTCCATCGCTTTTCTGATATTTATCTATAACTTCTTTTATTAATTTCCTGGAGATTTCACCAGCCTCACACTCATATTTTTCCATTTGTAAACAAAGTGATATTCCTTCTGCAAAATCATACAATTCTTTTTTTACAATATTAACCCTTGATAATTTTGAAAAAGGTTTTGGAGAATAATCTTCGTTAAGTAAATTCACTTTATAGAATTCAAACCCCTTTTTGATTGCTTTTGAGATTGCTTCATCTTTTAAAACTGTATTAACTTTCAACAAGTTTTTTAGTACAAAACACGTATGAAAATTATCAACAAAATTATCTCTTTCATCATTTATGGCATAAAGCCATGACCCGTCTTCTCTTTGAGATTTTAATATAAAATTGATATTCAGTAGAGCTTTTTCCAGTGCTTCCTCATTATTAAATCGATGATATCCTTCAACTAATACAAAAGAACGGTAAGCATTTGAATTAATTATTTGGCTATTATCAGAAGGAGAATAACTGGAAACTGCAGTATTATTATCTATCCTATGATCTTTAATATCACGGAGCGTAAATTGAAGAATAGAATTAGCAATTTCAAGGTACTTACTTTTTTTTGTTACATCGTAAAGATTAAGAAAAGCCTCGAAACAATAAACTGTAGTGGTCATTAGTGGAGTTCCGCTTTTCCATAATCCACGCGTGGTCATCCATTCAAATGGGTAGCCCCAGCAATAGCCGGAAAATCCAGGGATCGAACTTTTCAAGAGTTCTGAAGCAATATTCTCAGCTTCATTTAAGTGAGCAATGTCTTTCTTAAATTTATATAAATTAAGATACCCCATAATAAAATGAGCATCTGCAATAGGAAAACGTTTTTTCGTTACAAACAATTTTCGGGCTGATGGCAATATAAGCTCCGTTAAGAAAATGGGAGCAACGAACAGAGACCCTAATTTATTGTTCCGGTAATAAAGTTTCTTGCTCCATATTCCATATTTTGTATTCCAAAAATCGTATTGATCATAGGAGAAATATCCATTTTTGTCTTTCCATTGAAGAAAATGATCAATGCTTTCCCTAACTTTTTCTTCTTTCATTTTTAAATTAACTTCATTTGATAACACTATCTGCAATTTGATTTTTTTTGAAAAGAATTTAACTCGTTAAGCCACGTAATCCTTGTATTTTGTTTCTGGTCATTATTAGACAAATTGCTTCAGTAAATAAATGAATAATTGAGATTCTTACTTTCCTGAAATCTCCCCCAAAAATGCTTGTTGTGATGTAAAGATTATAAAGCTCAGAAAACCATATTTTAGACCTCCATCAAGTGGAAACTAAAAGTATTCCAACCTATTTGGCTCTCCGTTTTTAGTATGGCAGATTATGTTATAATTAGAGTGGTTCTGGTTTGTGTTTTTTATGAATGTGTCTATACCATTTTACAAACTCTTTTATTCCTGTATCAAAACCGTATTTAGGGTTATAGCCTATCTCGGTTTTTGCTTTAGAAATATCGGCATATGTTTTAATCACATCTCCAGGTTGCATTGGTTGCCGGTTTATTATCGCTTTTTTATCGAGGTTATCTTCAATTGTTTTTATTAATTGGTTAAGTGTAATCACATTTGATTCGCCCAGATTATAAATTTGATAACCCTTAATACGATTAGTAGCACAATCGATCCCTTCAACAATGTCCGCGACATATGTATAATCTCTTGAGGTACTGCCATCTCCATACAAAGGAATAGGTAGGCCTTCATCTATCAATCTGGTGAACTTATGAATTGCCAGGTCAGGCCGTTGTCGTGGTCCGTATACTGTAAAAAAGCGCAAACAGGTAATATTAAAATGGTAAAGATGATGATAGACATGACATAAAAGTTCTCCACTTTTTTTAGTAGATGCATAAGGTGAAATTGGGTTATCAACAGGATCTAATTCTGAAAACGGAACTTTAGCATTGTTTCCATAGATAGAGGAGGAGGATGCAAATATCATTTTTTTTACATCGTTTCGTCTCATCGCTTCCAATAAAAAGACCGTCCCGTTCACATTTACATCATAGTATTGCTCAATAGATTCGATAGAAGGCCGAACTCCTGCTTTGGCAGCCAAATGAATTACAACTTCAATATCATTTCGACGAAAAATTTCATTTAAGGCCTTGGTATCCCGAATATCTTCTTTATAAAAGCTGAAACGATTACTTTTTTTTAATTCAGCGATATTTGAATCCTTTAATTCAGCCGGATAAAAATCATCAAAATTATCAACACCAACTACGGAATCTCCTTTTTTGACAAACAACTCACTAACATGGGAACCAATAAAACCTGCAGCCCCGGTAACTAAAATATTCATTAATTTTTATTTTCTTGTAATAATTGCTGATACATCTGAAAGTAACTTTCAGTCATAATTTTCAAATCAAATCTGTTATGGGCCATTTCATAACTTTTCGCACCAAATTGCTGCCTTAAATTTGTATCACTCATAATTTTCTGAATAGTTTGTACCAATTGATAACTATCATGTGGATTTATCAAAAAACCATTTTCGCCATCACTAATTACTTCATTTGTCCCGCCTCCCCGTGTAGCAATTACCGGTTTTCCGAGCGCCATATATTCAATAATTGAATTAGAGATGCCTTCTCCATGAACTTTAGAATTCGTCAATAAAATACCTATGTCGAATATATTCACAATCGATTCTACATCATTTCGTTTCCCTAAAAAAATAATTTTATCAGTATATTTTTCAGACACACTTTTCTTTATTTCATTAAAATTGTTTCCGTCTCCTACTAATACAAAGCGGATTAGATCATCAGACGTAATAAGAGATAAAGCCGCCGTAATTAGTGTTTCATAATCTTTCCTATTTTCAAAACCTGCAACCATTCCTGCCACAAAAATGTTTCCGCCGCTTTTACCAAAAATATCCTTCTCAATAATTTCCCGCTCCTTTAATTTTTCAAAACGGTGAAAGTCCATACCGTTATAAATACAAGAAGATTTTTTAAAAGGAGCCTTATAGGCTACCAATCCAGCTCTGGAATTTCCAATAATTTTGTTAGAAAAAGGGAAAGTTAATTTTGCACGCAGCCAATGCTTATTAAAAATATTCTGTTTGACAGGTGTATCAACCACTAGTCCATTAACAAGTTTGATATTCAACAACCTACATGTGGGTGCCGAAATCACTGCTGTCATGCTATCCCAACAATGGACTATATCCGGCCTGTAATCCTTGCAAATTTTATAAAATTTTGGGAAGACTGATAAGTCCTTTTTTGTTTTTCTTAAAAGATAATGAATACGAATATTCAAACTGAAAACCTGATGATAGTGAACTCTCTTGTCCATAAGAACAATTTCAAAATTCACTTCAGGATTTAATCTCAGGCCTTTCATCAATTCTGTCAGCCTTCTTTCTTTGCCGCCGGCACATAAACTATCTATAAAGAATAATATTCTCATGAAGATTTATTTCCTGTTTAAATCGTTTATAAAATCTTCTATCATGAAATACTGCAGATTTAATGCGCTATCATACCAGTTTAAATCCCTATCCCAGTAACCTACGCAACAATCGGAAGCTCCTTCCATAGGAAAACAATAACTGATTTCAACAATTTTTGGGGTTTTTTCAAGCATCACGAAATCAAAAGCAACAGATTGAGTTTCCAATTTTTCAGCTATTTCAAACGCACTTTGAATGGAATCCTTATCAAATAATTCCGGTTCAAATTTGCACAGGCCACTTCCTGAAGCCCTGAAATCGTTTTTTCTGCAATAACGCCGGCAACCGAAACATCTGTTTCTTATAACAACAAGCCGTGTATCGTAATTATTATTTGGAATAAAATCCTGGAAATAGATATAACCTTTTTGCTTATGAGAAAAGCGCTCAAATTCAGTAGGAAAAAATAGCCTCGCAAAACCTCCAATTATTTTTTTTACAGATTTCAAATCTTTACCCCGCCTAAAAACCCGGAAGCGATCCTTTAAATCGGAAGTTCGGTTTACAGGTCGGAATCCCTCATTGAATGCTTTTTTAATTATTTGCCTGGCTTTTTTTTGTGTTTTAATTAAGCTAACATTAATAGACCCGGCTCCTCCCCTAAGCTTAAATACTTTTGGAAAAGAAGTTCCCTTAACCCAATCCAAAGCCTCTTTAGCTGTATAAAATACATAAGTTTTTACTAAAGGAGCCCCAATGGCTTCTAATAAATATTTTTGACCCACTTTATCATCAAAATGCCAGGAAGTATTTGTATCGGGAAAAACTTTAATTCCTTTTTTCTCTAATGATTTTGTTAATTGGCGTGCAAATAATGCTGCTTTATAATCAATTTGATTCCAATTCCACATCAATCCATCGCAATCATCAAGTATGCTGATAATATCGCTATCATAACAGTTCACTTTTTTAAAATCAATTTTATTCTGAAGGCAATAAGCAATCCATCGATCACTAAAACTTCCTGCATTGTCGTGAATAGCTATTTTCATTTCATTTTTAAGGAATCACTTCCGGCTGTAGATTAAACCTTTTTATTGGTTTGCTTATACAAATCTGATTGGGTTGAACTTAGTTAGATTGCGGTAAATTTAAGAAGCAATATTTTCATTTAATTCTCTTATAAAATCCTCTGCTATAAAATATTGTGGATTAACCGGAGTATTATGCCAAATTAAGTTGCTGTCCCAAAAGCCAGGACAATCATCATAAAATGATCCCATAATAAACGTATAGCTCATCTCAACAATCTTAGGTTCATTATCTTGCCAAATGAAATCAAATGCAACGGATTTCGATCTCAATTTTTTAGCAGTTTCAAATGCTACTTTAATGTTCCTTTTATCAAAAAGCTTCGGATCATATTCTTTGATTCCACTTCCTGAAGCCCTAAAATCATCTCTTCTGCAGTAGCGCCTTACTGCTATACATCTATCACCTATCACTATTAAACGTGTATCAAAATTGTTACCTTCTATAAAATCCTGAAAATAAATGTACCCCTTCTGATTAGGCGAAAATCGCTCAATTTCCTTAGGGATAAAAAATCGTGCAAAGCCTTTAATAATTCCTTTTACCGCATCCAGATTTTTGTCTCTTTCCAATTTCCAAAAACGATCTTTTAAGGTCGATATTCGGTTTACGGGAAGGAATCCTTCTTTAAAAGCCTTTTTAATTAAGTGCCTGGCTTTTTTCTTTGTTTTAACAAGCATAACGTTAATAGATCCAGCTCCTCCCCTAAGCTTAAATACTTTTGGAAAAGTAGTTCGCTCAACCCAATCCAAAGCTTCTTTAGCCGTATAAAATACATAAGATTTTACCAAAGGAGCCCTGATGGCTTCTAATAAATATTTTTGTCCTACTTTATCATCAAAATGCCAGGAAGTATTTGTATCGGGAAAAACTTTAATCCCTTTTTTCTCTAACGATTTTGTTAATTGGCGTGCAAATAATGCCGCTTTATAATCTTCCTGGTTCCAATTCCACATCAATCCATCAACATCATCAACCTGGCTCATTATATCAGTATCATAACAATTTATCTTTTTGAAATCAATTTTATTTTCCTGGCAATAAGCAATCCAACGATCACTAAAACTACCTGGACTATCATGTATAGCTATTTTCATTTAATTTTCGATTTTATAAGAGTGCTTTTTCAATTACACTTAAAAATCTTTAAGATTTTAAACTATCCGGATTAATATAATCATTAAGGACTTCAAAAGAAATATCTCTATGCGCTTCACAACGCGAATGATTCAAAATTGATTTTAATTGGTCGGTTCTTAAGAAAAGGGATTCTAATCCAGATTTTCGGATCGCGGATCGAAAATACTTATATTTCAAAAAATAAGAAGTACTAAAAATGGAGAGTATGTCTTTTTTTTGATTTTCTATTAAAGCCTGAAATTTCTCTTTCAATTTCTCTTTATCGGCAATTATTGAATTAATATTTTCAAGTTTCTTTTCAATAGTTGCTTTATCATTTTCTTCCAATATTTTTACTTTCCTATTTCTTTGTGAGAAAGGCTGTAACTTCCAATTAATTTCTTTGTTATGGTTGATCTCTATTTGAAGCAATAATCCTTCGTACCATTCATTCGAATCTGTATCTGAGTCAAACAAGAAATTACCTAATCCATAAAATATAGGAACGCCATTAAAGATTTCGTATCCGCTAATAAAATGAGAATGGTGGCCTATGATTATTGAAGCACCTAATTCTGCGTAAAACCGGTACTGTTCCACCATTCGGGGGCTTGGAAAATGATAATATTCATGTCCGCCATGAACAATCAGAATTACTATATCACTTATTTTTTTTGCTTCAAGGATTGACCTTGTATTAGCAATAAAGTTCATTGGATTGGCTCCCCCCCGGGTTTCACTCGCATTGCACCATTCATTTTCCGCAATATTTATTACTGCAACAGACAATTCCCCGAAATTTTTATAAAATATCTTATTTGCTTGAGCTAAAGTAAGGCCGGCGCCGACAGTATTTATATTATATTGATTGCACAAATTCAAAGTTTCTGACAATCCTAAAGCTCCATAATCATAGATATGATTGTTTGCAAGAGTTACCAAATTCGTTTTTAATAAATTAAGTACTCCAACTGTTTTAGGGTCTGCTTTCAAATTTGGTCCTGTCTTTTTGATTTTATCTTTATTTCCGCCGGTTGTCAACGGGCTTTCAAGATTTATTATGTTGAAATCAGCATTATTGAATAATTCCAAAATTTTGCTATCGAAAAGTGACGATGGATTCTTAATAGCGATAGTTTCTATTCTTCTGCCAAGAAATAGATCACCAACAACGTTAAGAACTATATTATCCATTTATATTCATTCAATAAATTATGAAATTAACATTGCAATTATATTCGAAAGGTAGCCAAAACTCTATTTTGCTGACTCTTGTAAATTCCGTGCTTTTTGCTGTTGAAGATGAATCAGAAATTATTCAGTAAACGAATAAATAATTGCAATTTTAATTATCAATTTTTTCTACCATAAAGGCCATCCGGAAATTCACTTTTTTGATTTTATGATTCGAATTACACCCTGATACCATTTTATGTATTTCAGTTGCATAATTGAGTTAAGATAAATTTTTATTACAAAAAAAACTCTCTAGTTTTTTAGCCTGGATTAAATAATTGAATTCTTCGTAAACCAGCTTTTTGCCTTCCAAACCTATTTTTTCCCTATTACTATCTGATAATGCTTCCTGTAATTTTTCGGAAAATTTTTTAACACTATCAGGCGCTGCTATATATGCATTAATGCCATCTTTAAGAAAAAGACCTATCTCTCCTACATTTGTAATTACAACCGGATTTCCGGTTGCCAAATACTCACCAAGTTTTGTAGGAAATCCGCCCTCCGCCTGCTTATTATTAGGTCTTGCAAGCACCAAAATATCTGAACTGTTAAGAAGATCCGGCATCTCTTCTCTTCCAACAAAACCTGTAAATTCCACCCTGTCTTCGATTTTTAAGTCTTCTACAAGAGATGTTATTTTTTCTTTTGTTATTTCGTTTTCCAACGAACCCATCAACTGTAACTTCGCAAAGGGGAATTTATTTGCAATCATTGCAAACGATTTTATTAAGATGGGTACGCCATCCTTATCGCCTTCTAAAGTACCACAGTAAGTAATTATTGTGTTTTTATCAACGGACTTTTTTGGACAATGTTCAAACCTAGTGGGTTCCACAACCATATTAATTATACAAATATCACAACTGGTTAATGAAGAAAAGTATCTTTTTAAAGCATGGTTTATCACATAGATTCCATCAAACTTCTTTATTACATATTTTAAATAGAAACTGAGATTAATTTTTCCTAAAATTGATTTGCTCGCAACGACAAAAGGATATTCCGTTCGTTCATGAAATATTTTTAAACCTAATCGTTTTCCCTGATTTATTAATGGAATCAAAATTGAAATATCGGGGTCCAGCAAAATAAGAGCTGATATTTTTTTTTCTTCATTAAATTTAGTTAGCGCTGTTTTCGCCTTCCTTATGCTTTTAAAATGAAGAATAATTTTTTCAATTTTTGAAAGGGAGTCGGTTGCTCTTGGAGAAACACAGATGAATTTAATTTCATTGAATTCGATCTCCTCGCCTGCCCAGTGTTGTTTTTTTAATAGAATGAATTCAACCTGATGCCCTAATTCTATTAGTCCTTTCGAATAAGCGAGATGTCTATTTGAAGCCGCTCCTCCATTAGGATATTGTCCTGAAGAAATAAAGATTATCTTCATTTT
>Ga0157369_10009638_pt1 | contig 11045 bp, 9 predicted proteins | sample C25metaG_FD_113461 | JGI IMG/M metagenome (GOLD analysis project Ga0157369, IMG submission 113461) | Corn rhizosphere microbial communities from Kellogg Biological Station, Michigan, USA - C2-5 metaG | ecosystem: Host-associated > Plants > Roots > Rhizosphere > Soil | place: USA: Michigan... | reverse complement strand
GAAGGCGACGCGATCAAAGATTTTGCCGAGCGCCTGCTGGAAGAGCCGGTTGAGGTCTCTGCCACGCCGTCGACCCGCGAGCGTAAAAAAATTCATCAGTGGTACTACCGTGCCGATGATGTGCAGCATAAAACCGCGCTGCTGGTGCACCTGCTGAAACAGCCGGACGCCACCCGCACCATCGTCTTTGTGCGTAAGCGCGAGCGTGTGCATGAGCTGGCGACCTGGCTGCGTGAAGCGGGCATTAACAACTGCTATCTCGAAGGCGAGATGGTACAGATCAAGCGTAACGAAGCGATCAAGCGCCTGACCGAAGGCCGCGTCAATGTTCTGGTGGCAACCGACGTTGCCGCACGCGGGATTGATATTCCCGATGTCAGCCACGTGATTAACTTTGATATGCCGCGCAGCGGTGATACTTACCTGCACCGTATCGGCCGTACCGGTCGCGCGGGACGTAAGGGCATCGCCATTTCACTGGTTGAAGCGCACGATCACCTGCTGCTGGGCAAAGTGGGCCGTTACGTTGAAGAGCCGCTGAAAGCGCGCGTCATTGATGAGCTGCGCCCGACAAGCCGTCCGCCAAGTGAAAAGCTGAACGGTAAGCCGTCGAAAAAAGCCTTAGCGAAGCGCGATGAGAAGAAAAAAGAGAAAGATAAAGAGAAGCCGCGCGTTAAGCAGCGCCATCGCGATACCAAGAATATTGGTAAGCGCCGCAAGCCGAGCACGGCGGGCAGCGAACAGCAGAAGAGCGAAAAGTAAAAAAACGCCGGGGAAACCCGGCGTTTTTATTAGTGCCTGCGATTACAGGCTTTCAGTAAAGGTACGAGCGATAACGTCGCGCTGCTGTTCCGGTGTCAGCGAGTTGAAACGTACAGCGTAACCGGAAACACGAATTGTCAGCTGCGGGTATTTTTCCGGATGCTCAACGGCGTCCATCAGCGTTTCACGACGCAGCACGTTAACGTTCAGATGCTGGCCCCCTTCAACGCGCACTTCCGGCTGCACTTCCATCGGGATTTCGCGGTATTCGATATCGCCAAGTTTGCTTACTGCAACAACATCATCTTCAGCGAAACCGGCTTTCGCACAGACGCAGCGTGCTTCGCCCTTTTCGCTATCAAGCAGCCAGAATGAGTTCAACAGATCGTCATTAGCCGCTTTTGTAATCTGGATACCTGTAATCATGTATAGCCTCCCTAGGCAGATTAGGTGATTGACCGAACGCAGGTCGGCCAATTGGTAAAACCATTGTTGTCTGGTTGTTTATATACCAGCCCGCACCGGGCCATTCTTTGATTTTAGTCAATAAAAACCATACGAGAAAAATGGCTATTAGGGTTTGTTCTTGTTTTATATCAATTTATGCTTCTCGGGCGCACAAAAAATTTACGTAAATTTTCAACTATTTTTTAGCGGGTGTGCGATTTTGCGAGCGGCTGATTTTGTTCTGGAGAAAGAAGCAGTTAAGCTACGGCAAACCAACTTTGCAGGAGATCGGGATGACGACTTCATTGACATGGCATGACGTACTGGCAGAAGAGAAACAGCAGCCCTACTTTGTGAATACCCTGAATACCGTGGCCGCTGAACGCCAGTCCGGTGCGACGATCTATCCGCCGCAGAAAGATGTCTTCAACGCCTTTCGTTTTACCGAGCTTGGCGATGTGAAAGTCGTGATCCTGGGACAGGATCCCTATCATGGCCCCGGCCAGGCGCATGGGCTGGCCTTTTCCGTGCGGCCCGGCGTCGCCGTTCCCCCCTCTTTATTGAATATGTATAAAGAGTTAGAGAAAACCGTGCCGGGCTTTACCCGCCCTAATCATGGTTACCTTGAGAGCTGGGCGCGCCAGGGCGTGTTGTTGCTTAATACGGTGCTTACCGTGCGCGCTGGTCAGGCGCACTCTCACGCCAGCCTCGGCTGGGAAACCTTTACCGATAAAGTGATCGGCCTGATTAATGAGCACCGTGAAGGCGTAGTCTTTTTACTGTGGGGATCGCATGCGCAGAAGAAGGGGGCGATTATCGACAGGAAACGCCATCATGTGCTGACCGCGCCGCACCCGTCGCCGCTTTCGGCTCATCGCGGCTTTTTTGGCTGTAACCATTTTGTGCTGGCGAATGAGTGGCTGGAGCAGCATGGCGAAAAGCCGATTAACTGGATGCCGGAACTGCCGGCGGAAAGCGAATAGGGTCTGCGGGAGATGTGCCGGATGGCGGCGTTGCCTTATCCGGCCTACGAAACAGCCAGCGGAACGCGAAGAGGATATCCGGGAAATATGCCGGATGGCGGCGTTGCCTTATCCGGCCTACAAAAGTGCTGCGGGTAAGGTCGGGTAACGCTCGCGCCGCCCGACCTTGGTACCTTACGCCTTGTTCTGACGCCACCACTCGGCGAGCAATACGCCGGTTGCGACAGAAACGTTGAGGCTTTCAACGTTGCCGGTACCTTCAATGGAGACGCTCAGATCGGCGCGCGACAGTGTTTCATCGGAAATACCATCACGCTCCTGGCCTAACACCAGCACCATCTTCTTCGGCAGTTCGGCTTTGAACAGCGGCGTGCCGTTATGGCTGGATGTTGTCACCAGCGCGTAACCCGCCTGACGGAATGCTTCCAGCGCGCCGACAAAACTTTCGCCGGTGATCGCCTGAACGTGCTCCGCCCCGCCCTCTGCGGTACGTACCGCAGCACCGGATTCGATCACGCCCGCATCCTGCAACACTACGCCTTTTACGCCAAAGTGCGCGCAGCTACGCATAATCGCGCCGAGGTTGTGCGGGTTACCCACATCTTCCAGCGCCAGTACGCAATCTTCTTCACCAGCGCTCGCCACCCACTTCTCAACGCTCAGACCGTTGCGTTTTTTGATCAGGAAGCAGACGCCGCCGTGGTGCTCAGTGCCGGACGCTTTTGCCAGCTCCTGCTCATCGACCACGTGGTACGCTTTGCGATTAGCCGCCATCCAGCGCAGCGCTTCTTTAAAGCGCGGCGTGACGCTCTGCACAAACCAGGCGCGCACGATGCAATCCGGGCGGCTGCTGAACAGCGCCTGGCAGGCGTTTTCGCCATATACGCGCGTCTCTTCTGCACGCTGACGGCGCAGTACTTCAGGATCGATATAACTTTTACCGCTAATACCGCCGTGGTCCGGCTTCTCCGGCGTTTCCTCACCGGGTGCGCGTGACACGGTGCGCCACGGTGAATCACCCCGTGCGCTGTAATCATCACGCGGTGCGCGACTTCTCTCATCGCGTTGCGGACGACCACCTCTGTCATCACGTGCAGAACGACCTTTGTCGTCACGGCCCGGGCGACTTCTGTCATTGCGGGAAGCGTTTCCGGTACGTGCAGGCCCTTTCCCGGTACGCGGGTTATGACCTCGTTTATCGGAATCATCATCACTGCGGACATACATCACTTTGACCTTGCCGCTCTTGTTCTTTAACTCATCGTTCATGCTTTTCTCCACCAGCGCTGCGCGAAGCGCGCAGATTACCTGATGTGCCGACGCTTCGCCATTAATTCATTCAAAAGCCAGCGACTATTGTACTCATTGAATAAACCACGTTGTTGTTTAAAACCTGTACATCAATAATACGTAACATTGTAGAAACATAACGGCATCATGCCGCTGTGTACCACCGCTTCCCTGAGGTTAGTTATGAATACCGTATGTGCAAGCTGCCAGGCGTTGAACCGTATCCCACAAGAACGCATGCAAGATGCAGCGAAATGTGGGCGTTGCGGGCACGAGCTGTTCGACGGCGACGTGATCAACGCCACCGGCGAAACGCTCGATAAACTCCTGAAAGACGATCTGCCGGTGGTCGTCGATTTCTGGGCACCGTGGTGCGGCCCGTGCCGTAACTTTGCGCCGATCTTTGAAGATGTGGCGGAAGAGCGCAGTGGCCAGGTACGCTTTGTGAAAGTGAACACCGAAGCAGAGCGTGAACTGAGCGCGCGGTTTCGCATTCGTAGCATTCCAACCATCATGCTGTTCAAAAATGGCGAAGTGGTGGACATGCTTAGCGGCGCGGTACCGAAAGCCCCGTTCGACAGCTGGCTGAACGAATCTCTCTGATCCTGTCGGGGCGCATCTTGTGCCCCGTTTTTACCTCTGCGACAATGGCGTTTTTCCTGTGCGACCGCCATGACTGATAACGCCGTTCTCAAACTCCGCGCTGAGCGCCTTGCCCGCTCGACCCGCCCTTTTCTTGCGCGTGGTAATCGCATCCGTCGCTGTCAGCGCTGTCTGCTGCCGCTGCGCAACTGCCTGTGCGACACCTTAAAGCCAACCGCTGCCGCCAGCCGATTCTGCCTGGTGATGTTCGATACCGAGCCAATGAAGCCGAGTAATACCGGGCGTTTAATTGCCGATGTGCTGCCCGATACGCTGGCGTTTCAGTGGTCGCGCACCGAACCACCGCAGGAGCTCATCGATTTATGCACCAGCGATGCCTATCAACCGATGGTGGTGTTTCCCGCTTCTTATGCTGGCAGTGAGCGACAAGTGCTGAGCGCGCCGCCCGCAGGAAAACCGCCGTTGTTTATTATGCTCGACGGCACCTGGACCGAAGCGCGCAAGATGTTCCGCAAAAGCCCCTATCTTGATGCCCTGCCGATTATCTCCGTCGATCTGTCGCGGGTTTCGGCCTATCGCCTGCGGGAAGCGCACGCCGATGACCAATACTGCACGGCGGAAGTGGCCATCGCCCTGCTCGATCTGGCCGGTGATAACGCCGCGGCGCAGGCATTAGGCGATCATTTCACGCTGTTTCGTGAGCGCTATCTGGCCGGGAAACCGCATCATTCGTCCACCGTCACAGCAAAAGCGGAAGAAAGCGTTTAAAATCATCGGGTCACTTATTTGTGGAGACCGGTATGAGCCAGCGAGGGTTGGAAGCGTTATTACGTCCCCGTTCGATTGCGGTTATCGGCGCATCCATGAAACCGGATCGCGCCGGTTTTCTGATGATGCGCAATCTTCTCGCCGGCGGCTTTGCCGGGCCGGTGCTGCCGGTCACGCCCGCCTACAAAGCCGTGCAGGGGGTGCTCGCCTGGCCAGATATCGCCAGCCTCCCCTTTACTCCCGATCTCGCGGTGCTCTGCACCCATGCGAAACGCAATCTGGCGCTGCTTGAGGCGCTTGGCGAAAAAGGGTGTAAAACCTGCATTATTCTCTCTGCCCCGCCGGAACAGCATGCTGAATTACTCGCCTGCGCAGGCCGCTATCAGATGCGCCTGCTCGGGCCAAACAGCTTAGGGCTGCTCGCGCCGTGGCAGGGTCTGAACGCCAGTTTCTCACCGGTGCCGATTACGCGCGGCAAGCTGGCATTTATTTCCCAGTCCGCCGCCGTCTCTAATACCATTCTCGACTGGGCGCAGCAGCGCGAGATGGGGTTCTCCTACTTTATTGCGCTTGGCGACAGTCTGGATATCGACGTTGATGAGCTGCTCGATTTCCTGGCCCGCGATAGCAAGACCAGCGCCATTCTGCTCTATCTTGAGCATCTCAGCGATGCGCGCCGTTTTGTCTCCGCCGCCCGCAGCGCGTCGCGCAATAAACCGATTCTGGTGATCAAAAGTGGCCGTAGCCCCGAAGCGCAGCGCTTGCTGCATGCCCATTCAGGGCTCGATCCCGCCTGGGACGCGGCAATCCAGCGCGCCGGTTTATTGCGCGTACAGGATACCCATGAACTCTTCTCCGCCGTTGAGACGCTAAGCCATATGCGCCCGCTGCGCGGCGAGCGGCTAATGATTATCAGCAACGGTGCGGCACCCGCAGCGCTGGCACTGGATCAGCTCTGGTTACGCAATGGCAAGCTGGCGACGTTAAGCGAAGAGACGCTGGCGCAACTCTCTGCTGTGCTGCCGGAGTCTGTCGCCGCCGGCAACCCGCTCGATTTGCGCGATGATGCCAGTTGCGAACGCTACGCCGCCGCGCTAAACATCCTGCTCGACAGCCATGATTATGATGCGCTGATGGTGATCCACGCGCCGAGCGCCGCGGCCCCGGGCAGCGAAAGCGCGCTGGCGTTGATCGATGTGTTGAAAAAACACCCGCGCGGCAAATATGTCACCGTGCTGACTAACTGGTGCGGCGAGTTCTCGTCGCAGGAGGCGCGTCGGCTCTTTAGCGAAGCGGGGATGCCGACTTACCGTACGCCGGAAGGGACCATTACCGCCTTTATGCATATGGTTGAGTATCGCCGTAACCAGAAGCAGCTGCGTGAAACCCCGGCGCTCTCCCAACGCCTGACGGCAGATACCGCCGATGCGCGGAAACTGCTGCAACAGGCGCTGGCCGAGGGTGCAACGACGCTCGACACCCATGAAGTGCAGCCAATTTTACGTGCCTGGGGGCTGCAAACGCTGCCAACCTGGATTGCGGGCGATAGCGCCGAAGCGGTACATATTGCTGAGCAGATTGGCTACCCCGTCGCGCTGAAGCTGCGCTCGCCCGATATTCCGCATAAATCTGAGGTTCAGGGGGTAATGCTCTATCTGCGTACCGCCAAAGAGGTACAGCAGGCGGCGGATGCCATTATTGAGCGCGTTAAGCTCAACTGGCCGCAGGCACGCATTCAGGGTTTGCAGGTGCAGAGCATGGCGAACCGCGCAGGCGCGCAGGAGTTGCGGGTGGTGGTAGAGCACGATCCAGTGTTCGGCCCGCTGATTATGCTGGGCGAAGGCGGCGTCGAGTGGCGCGCGGAAGATCAGGCTGCGGTGGCGTTGCCGCCGCTCAATATGAACCTCGCCCGCTATCTGGTGATTCAGGCAATTAAGCGTAAAAAGATCCGTGGCCGCAGCGCTTTACGCTCGCTTGATATAGCCGGGCTGAGCCAGTTTCTGGTGCAGGTCTCCAATCTGATTATTGATTGCCCGGAGATCGCGCGGCTCGATATTCACCCTCTGCTGGCGTCCGGCAGCGAATTCACGGCGCTGGATGTCTCGATGACGTTAGCGGCGGCCAGCGAAAATGGCGAAGCGCGGCTGGCGATCCGCCCCTATCCGCAATATCTCGAAGAGCAGGTGACGATGAAAAACGGTGAGCACTGCCTGTTCCGCCCGATCCTGCCGGAAGATGAGCCTCTGCTGCAGCAATTTATCTCGCAGGTAACGAAAGAGGATCTCTATTACCGTTACTTTAGCGAGATCAACGAATTTACCCATGATGATTTAGCGAATATGACGCAAATCGACTACGATCGGGAAATGGCATTTGTCGCAGTACGCCGCACGGAGCAGGGTGAAGAGATCCTCGGCGTAACCCGTGCGATATCGGATCCGGATAACGTTGATGCCGAATTTTCCGTGTTGGTGCGTTCTGATTTAAAAGGTCTTGGGCTTGGGCGGCGTCTGCTGGAAAAACTTATTGCCTATACCCGGGATCACGGACTTAAGCGTTTGAATGGTATTACTATGCCCAACAATCGCGGTATGGTGACGCTGGCGCGTAAACTGGGATTTGATGTCGATATCCAGATGGAAGACGGGATTGTAGGGCTTTCACTTCCTCTGGCACAGACGGCGCAATCCTGAGTAAGGTACTGGAAATGTTGACCACTTTAGTGGACACGGTGTTATTATTGCCCGCTTATGTCGTCTGCATGGTACAGAAGACCCTTCAATAAACAGAGAAGAAACGCACTGTGATGTTGTCAAAATTTAAGCGTAATAAACATCAACAACACCTTGCCCAACTCCCCAAGCTTTCTCAGTCAGTTGATGAGGTAGAGTTCTTCTACTCACCGGCCGATTTCAGGGAGACGTTGCTTGCCCGGATAGCGAGCGCGACACGCCAAATCTATATCATCGCCCTTTATCTGGAACAGGACGATGGCGGCAAAGGCGTAATGAACGCGCTGTATGAAGCAAAACGTCAGCGTCCGGAGCTGGACGTGCGCGTACTGGTTGACTGGCATCGCGCCCAGCGTGGCCGCATTGGTGCGGCGGCGTCCAACACCAACGCTGACTGGTACTGCCGTTTAGCGCAGGAGAATCCCGGCGTTGATGTTCCTGTTTATGGCGTGCCGGTCAATACGCGCGAAGCTCTCGGCGTTCTCCATTTTAAAGGCTTTATTATCGATGACGCGGTGCTTTACAGCGGCGCGAGCCTCAATGATGTTTACCTCCATCAGCATGATAAATACCGCTATGACCGCTATCAGCTGATCCGCAATCCGCAGATGGCGGAAGTGATGCGCGGCTGGCTGGAGTCAAACCTGATTCACGGGCGCGGTGTTAATCGTCTTGACGATCCAGCGCGGCCAAAAAGCCCGGAAATTAAAAACGATATTCGCCAGTTCCGCCAGGCGTTGCGCGATGCCTCGTTCCATTTCGAGGGCAACGCCAGCAATGACGAACTGGCGGTTACGCCGCTGGTTGGCCTCGGAAAATCGAGCCTGCTGAATAAAACTATCTTCCATCTGATGCCTTGTGCGGAACAGAAACTGACTATCTGTACTCCGTACTTCAACCTGCCGGCAGTGCTGGTTCGCAACATTATTCAGCTGCTGCGCGATGGGAAAAAGGTGGAGATTATCGTTGGCGATAAAACGGCGAATGACTTTTTTATCCCGGAAGATGAGCCGTTCAAAATCATCGGCGCGCTGCCCTATCTTTATGAGATTAACCTGCGCCGTTTCCTGAGCCGCCTGCAGTACTACGTTAATACCGACCAGCTTATGGTGCGCCTGTGGAAAGATGGCGATAACAGTTATCACCTGAAAGGGATGTGGGTCGACGATGAGTGGATGCTGCTGACGGGTAATAATCTTAACCCGCGCGCCTGGCGTCTGGATCTGGAAAACGCGGTGTTGATCCACGATCCGAAACAGCAGCTGGCGGCGCAGCGCGATAAAGAGCTGGAACTTATCCGCACCCACACAACGGTAGTGAATCACTATCGCGATCTGCAAAGCATCGCCGAGTACCCGGTGAAAGTACGTAAGCTTATTCGTCGCTTGCGCCGTATCCGTATCGATAAACTGATCAGCCGTATCCTCTAATATCGAAGCCCTGTCTTATGACGGGGCTTTTTTTCAGGTCTCTGCGTATGAACAAAGCCTGTCTGTTAAGCACACTCTTATTAACCGGCTGTAGCCACATGGCGAACGATAGCTGGAGCGGCCAGGATAAAGCGCAGCACTTTCTGGCCTCGGCCATGCTCTCTGCCGCAGGGAATGAGTATGCGCAGCATCAGGGTATCAGCCGGGATCGTAGCGCTCTTATCGGCGTGATGTTTTCAGTAAGTCTTGGTGCGTCGAAGGAGCTGTGGGACAGCCGCCCGGCGGGGAGCGGCTGGAGCTGGAAAGATTTTGCCTGGGATGTCGCCGGCGCCACAACGGGCTATGCCGTGTGGCAACTGGCTGAACATTAGAGGCGTATGCCCTTCCCTTTGCGGTGCAGCGTCAGCGATACCAGAAATGCTACTGCGCCCATTGCGGTGACGTACCAGAAGAAAGCCGTTTCGAAACCGACTGATTTTAATGACAGCGCCACATATTCAGCCGATCCGCCAAACAGCGCATTCGCCACGGCATAAGATAAGCCAACGCCCAGGGCACGCACCTGCGCCGGGAACATCTCCGCTTTTAATATCCCACTGATTGAGGTGTAGAAACTGGCGATCACCAGCGCCAGCATGACGAGCGCGAAAGCGGCATAGGGTGAAGTTACGCTGTGCAGCGCCGTGAGGATTGGCACCGTACAAACGGTCGCCAGCCCGCCAAACAGCAGCATGGAGGTGCGCCGCCCGATGCGGTCGGATAACGCACCAATAATCGGCTGGATCAGCATAAAGAGGAACAGCGCTGCGGTCATGATGACGCTGGCAACATTCGCATGCATACCGGCAGTATTGACCAGGTATTTCTGCATATAGGTGGTAAAGGTGTAGAAGGTGAGCGAGCCGCCGGCGGTAAAGCCAAGCACCATCAAAAATGCTTTACGGTTGCGCCACAGCCCTTTCATAGAGCCAGCTTCTTTCAGGGATCGCACTTCCTGCTGGGAGGTTTCATCCAGCTGGCGACGTAACCAGAGCGCGACAATGGCCAGCGCTGCGCCCAGCGCGAAAGGTATACGCCATCCCCAGGCCCTGAGTTCTGAGTCTTCCATCACTTGCTGCAGGATCACCACAACCAGCAATGCCAGTAGTTGCCCGCCGATCAGGGTGACATACTGAAATGAGGCATAAAACCCTTTGCGCCCCTCTACTGCCACTTCGCTCATGTAGGTCGCGCTTGTGCCATATTCGCCGCCAACCGATAGACCCTGAAAGAGACGTGCTAACAGCAGTAATGCCGGAGCCCAGGTACCGATGGTTTCATACCCCGGTAAGCACGCGATCACTAACGAGCCTAAACACATCATGCAGACCGAGATCAGCATCGATCTTTTACGCCCATGACGATCGGCAATACGACCAAATAACCACCCGCCGATGGGGCGCATCAGGAAACCTGCGGCAAAAACACCGGCAGTTTGAAGCAGTTGAGTGGTGGGGTTACCTTGCGGGAAAAAGATGTGCGCAAAATAGAGGGAGCAAAAAGAGTAGACGTAAAAATCGAACCACTCTACCAGGTTACCCGATGAGGCCCCGACGATGGCCCATACCCGGCGACGCGTATCGCTGCTGGTGAGAGAGGCATTATTTTTCATGCTGTTTTCAGCCATTCGTATGTAACTCCTGCTTACAATAGGTATTATTTTTAGAGCGAACGTCCCTGCTCAATGTGGACAAAAGAGGGAGATGTTACATGTTTGTTATGGTTAAAAGGTGACGAAGATCCCATTTCGACTTAGGTAGGTTAGTAATTAAGATTATGACCCGGTGGGTACGTTTGTCATGCCTGGTAACGGCGGCAGGATTATACGTGTTGAGGTTAAATGATCTTTTCCAGCAAGGCAGGCTATGGTGGAAAAAGAATAGCAAAAAGCCTCATGCTTTCGCATGAGGCTTTCGGCTTTGTTTGATGCCTGGCAGTTCCCTACTCTCGCATGGGGAGACCCCACACTACCATCGGCGCTACGGCGTTTC
>Ga0157369_10009634_pt1 | contig 11047 bp, 5 predicted proteins | sample C25metaG_FD_113461 | JGI IMG/M metagenome (GOLD analysis project Ga0157369, IMG submission 113461) | Corn rhizosphere microbial communities from Kellogg Biological Station, Michigan, USA - C2-5 metaG | ecosystem: Host-associated > Plants > Roots > Rhizosphere > Soil | place: USA: Michigan... | reverse complement strand
TCATCCTCTACTGCACGTGCGTGCGGGAGGCGACCAGTCTGGCGGTGGCGAATCTGTTGCGACAGCAAGGCCTGAAGTGCACGGTGCTTGAGGGTGGTTTGCGCGCCTGGCGAAAAGCCGGCTTGCCGGTCGAGCCGGTGCCGCCCGACGAGATCGTGGCGCTACCCTCCTTCGCGTCCTCAAAAAGATAGCTTTAGCGAAAGCGTAAGTGTCCGCGAGTTGCTCGAAAAAACCTGGTCCCATTTCTGGAACGAAGTCGATGCAGGATCGAAGCTCGCGCGAGCTAATGCTCCGCCGGCGCTGTTCGGCGGGAATGCCTGGAAGAGCACGTCATTCAGATAGCCTCCTGTGTATTGGGGGTGATTCAGCACATTGAACGCGCGCGCCGCAAATTCCATGCGATACCGCTCGCCGAACGTGAAGCGCTTGGCGAGCGTCACATCGACGTCGTTGATCGGGTTCAAATGGAGAAGGTTGCGGCCCGCATTCGGCAAGGTGCCCAGCGGCGCGGAAACATATCCAGCCCCCGGATTTGTAGCCAAATAGGCCACAGTCTGCCCCGCGGTATTGCGAAGCGCCCTGGTCGGCGAACCGATTGCTGGATCACCGGCGGGATTGAAAAACACCCGGTCCGAAGCACTGTCTCCATTCAAATTCGAATCTATTTCACTCTGCGGTGTGACCAATGAGCCGGTCTGGTAAATGTAGACCGGCGCAACTTCCCAGTTGCCCAATACATTTTTCAACAACCAATTGCCGTTCTTAAAAAAAGGTATTTCATATATCAAGGCAGCCGAAAGTCTGTTGCGGTGATCCAACATCGAACTGGCGCGCTCGCTTCGCAGACTTTGCGAACCCTGCGGACGGCGCGGCGCAAAGACTGTGCTCGAAACCGCGGCCGTCGAATCGTCGATGTTGTGGCTCCAGGTATAGGCACCGATGAACTGCAAGCCGTGCGAGAAGCGGCGGGTCAATTGCGTTGCCAAACCGTGATAGGTCGAATTCCCTACAGGCAGAAACGCAGTAATCGGCGATAGCGGATTGTTGAAGCCGGCGGCCCCATAGGCAGGAACGAGAGCGCCCCCTCGGGTATAGGCCGTTTGCAGCGGCGCCAAGGTGTTCGTTAGCGAGTTGAGCGTGGCTTGGCTTGGAGCCGTCAGGTAAACCGGCAAAGCGTTCGCAGCGTTCACCACCGGCTGCCGGTTGAGTTGCACTTGCATGGGAAGAAACAGTCCGCGCGTTCCCAGGTAGCGAGCTTCCGCAGTGTAATCTTGCGCGAAAACATGCTGGATACCGAAGTTCCACTGAATCGATTGGGGCCGCTTCTGATCGGGAATGTAGCCCTGTGTCAGGAACCTCGCGTCACTAACGCTGAGTGGGCCCACCGCAGTGTTGGGAAGAATGCCGCCGCGAGCGAGAAAGTTGGGAAGTCCGAGACCAGCCGCGTCGACAGTTGTGCTGAACTGCGGCGGCAGACTCAGGGTCCCAAGGTTGTCATAGAGGACATCGTAGTTGATTCCGAATCCGGCGCGGATCGACGTCTTGCCGCTGGTACCGGGCGAGTAGGCGATACCGACGCGCGGCATGAAATTCGTTTTCTGCGGTTTCGGCTCTGTGAATGAAATCAGTCCGGGCACGCTCGCCAACCCGTTTGCCGTCTGCAGCCTTTCGGAATAGGGAACGGTCTGGTATTCATAACGCAAGCCCAGGTTCAGCGTCAGATTGGGTCGGATTTTCCAGGTGTCGTTTCCGTAAAACGAGAGAAGTATCTGATCACCGTAGTAGACCACGTTTCCCAGACCTCGCTCGGCGGCGACATCCGGACTAATGTCGTGCAGATAGTCGTTCAGATACAACCATTGATAATCTCCACGGGAGCGCTGTGTGAAGCTCGAGGGTGAGATAGACTTCCAGCCGTCAAACCCAAACTTCAGCGAATGTTTCCCGCGCGTCCAGCTTACGTTGTCGGTAATTTCATAGGTGTTCTGCACGGAGAACTGCGGGGCGCTCGGGTCCGGCCCAAAAGAGAGTCCCAGTTCGTAGATGCTGATGTTCGGGAACTGATCGAGGCCGGGAAACTGCTCGTTCGGAACCGGTATGGAATCGTTGAAGCGATTGAATCCCAGCCGCAGCTCGTTGGTCAGCGATGGCGTGAAGGTGTGGTATTCCGAGATCGTCGCCAGATACAGATTTGTCTCGCGGATATCGAAGAACTGCGCCGGAAACCCCTGGTGGTCCACCTGACCGATGCGATTAAATATATAGCGCGCACGCACAAAATCTTTGTCCGAGATGCTGTAGTCGAACGATGCAACGCCGCTTTGATTGTTTTGCCAATTCGGCAGACTGCTGGGAATCTTGCCTACCGGCACCGTGATCGAACCCACCGAAACCGGTCGCCCCGATGGCAGAGTCGACGGCGGCGACACCACAGTCGCGACGCCCATATATTTTTTTAGAACCGATAGATTTGTTTGACTAATACCGGAGAGCGATGCCAATGCGTCGTAGCCTGTTTGTGTCGGCGCATAGTAATAAGTAGACGACGACTGGCCGATTGGGAAGTATTCCCAATTCAGAAAGAAGAACATTTTATCTTTCTTCAACGGTCCGCCGAACGTTGCTCCAAAACGATTGCGATCGAATCGCGGGTGCAGTTCGCTCCCGGCAACCGCACTCTGGTTGTCGGCGGCGTCTAAATTGCGATTCTTGAAATACTCATACAGAAGCCCATGGAACTCATTCGTTCCGCTTTTCAGAATCTGATTGAACTGTCCGCCCGAGGAGTGCCCGAACTCGGGCGAGAACTGGTTTTGCAAAGTCGTAAACTCGGCTACCGCGTCATTCGGCACGGTAACGAGCGGCCCGGTTGTGCCTTTGTCGTTATTATCGATACCTTCGACCGTAAAACTGTTGTTCGAGGGACGTTGACCGCCCACCGATGGACCCGTCCCGAAACCCAGCCCGCTACTCGTTCCTACACCGGCGTTGAGCAGCGACAGGTTGATAATCCCTGAGCCTCCCGAAGCCATCGGCAAATCCTGCAACTCGCGGCCTTCAAAGGTGTTTTGTATCTGGGCTGTGGTAGTGTCAATAGCCGCTGCTGCCGCGGTTACCTCGACGCTAGTGGATGCCTTCTCCATCTGGAGCGATACATTCGTGGTGACAGTCTGATTCAAAGGGACCAGTATGCCGGTCCATTCCACTCGACTGAAGCCAGTGGCCGATACGGAAAGCTGGTACGACCCGACCGGTAAATTTTCGAGCCTGTATTGTCCGGAAGATGTAGAACGTGTCGCGCTCTCGACGCCGGTAGCTTCATTCCGGGCCGTGATCGACGCGTCCGGAATCGTTGCGCCCGAGGGGTCATAGATCACCCCCGCCATATTGCCGCTAGTGGATTGCCCTATAGCAAGGCTTGTCGAGGTGGCCAGCACAACAGCGAGCGCCCCTATCCTCCGAAAATTCTTCATATCAAACTTCCGCATTTTAGGTCGCGGCTCGGTGGCAAGTAAGCGACAGAGCCGCGGCCACGGGAGCGGTCGTTGGTTGTGGTACTTCTTTGTAGTGACAATACACTCTCTTCCGGACTAGCGCATCTAACTTTTGACTAACGCCGTGGAAAACCGGGTTAGAACGATGCTCATGCAACGTCGAGTCAATCAGTTACGCAATTAGCTCCAGCCAAAGACAAGGAAGAGCGTGGATAGTGTCTCGAGACGCGAGTAAGTAAAAGTTTTGAGATCCTTGGCAACAAAAATAGGAAATGTCTTCGCACTACCAAAACTATCACCAGCGGCCAACTTGCGGTAGAAGTGCGCCTGCCCATTTCGAAGATTCAGCAATTCCAGCACGACGGAATCGCCATCTTCCCTTCTCGTAAGAATCTGATCGCTTCCGGCGAAGGTCACAGGCACGGCATGCGCCGGGTTATCCAGGAAACGGGAGCTACCGTCGCGCAGGTTGACGACCGCTAACTTAGCCCCACGCGCCACGCCCACTACGAACTCCCCCGTATCGTCGAGTACCGCGCCGCGAACACGAACGCCACCCGAAACAGGCACGGGCGTTCCGCCAGGAAGATGCTGGCGGTAGAGCTGCTCCTTCTGATTCGGGAATCCTCCGGCAAACAGAATGTCCTGGCACTGTCCCGGGAAGAATCTTGCCCAGCGGTATTGAAGGCCGGGATTTCGCACCAGGGACGCATTGCGATCCTTGATGGAAACCAGAAAGAGCTTTTGCGGTTCGCTGGCGCTTTGCGTGATCGCCCAGGCGCCATCACTAGAAAGATCAACGGCGCGGCCGTCGCCGAGACGATCGGACGCCTTCTTGTCCGCATCATAGAGATAGACGCTGTAGCGACTGCCGCCTCCCTGCCCGGTCTCATCGAAAAGCACTCGTTTGCCGTCTGAAGAAATAGCGACCGCTCTCGACCAGTCGAGCCACGAAATATCGCGCGGTGAACTGCCGTCGACATTACCCCAGAACATATTCATGCGTGAGGTCGCACGGGAGATGAGCACGTTACCTGCCGGACTGATGTCGCGTAGCAGCATGCCGCCGGGAATCTGAGCTACTTGCCGCAGTCGCCCATTCATGTCGACCGCCATCAAACTTCTATCGATTCCGGAGCGCGCGGCAGTAAACCAGACTTCGCGTTCTGTGGGATGCCATGCCAAGCCTTCGATTGACTCCCATCCCCCGCTGAGTACACGCGAACGCCCGTCCGTTCCGGCGATCACGACATCCCCTCCGTCATCCATCGGGACCGGGTGTTTCACAAAGGCGACGCGGTCCCCGCGCGGGGAGACGCGTAGATCGTCGATCCACTCGCTGGACGCATACACCGTTTTCCCGGGTGGATACTGCACAGAGTAGATTCCTTCATTCGCAACGACCATGCTCAACACGCCATCCGGACTCCAATCCGCATCGGTCGCGTGATCCGAAATCAGGCTGGGAGTGCCCCCCGAAAGCGGGGCCGCTTCGAGCACGGATTCGCTCGAGGTGCGAAAGAGCGCCAACCGGTCCTTCGATGACAAGCTCGCTAATTGTGCCGCTTCGAAGCCGAGGTCCTTTGTCCCTACGCCGTCGGTTGAAGTTTCAAACACACGGCTCGATTTTCCGTTTAAGGCCGCACTGTACACTACGTGGCTGCCATCATGCGCAAAGCGCGCGTTGCGAACCAGGCCGTTCGAAAACGTAAGCTGCCGGAAGGAGGCCGGTTCACGTGGCCCACGACGCAGAAAGAAGATCGCCGCCAGCGTAGCCGCGGCAAACAAGGCGCCAGCGGCCCACCACATGGCTCTTTTCCGCGAATTGATTTTGCGTTCGATGGCAATGCCGGTGAAACCGGCGGCGGGTTGGGGCGGCGACGGAGATGGCGGCGCGGCTACGGGCGCGATAAAACGATATCCGATTCGGGCAAGCGTTTCAATATAGATAGGACTTTCGGCCGAATCGCCGAGCGCGGTCCGCAACCGGTTAATGGCGGTATTCAGCCCGCTCTCGAAATCCACGAATGTATCGGAAGACCAGAGCCGGGACCGCAGTTCTTCGCGGCTGACTACCTGACCCGGCTTTTCGAGCAGCGCCTGAAGAATGTGAAATGGCCGTCTTTGCAAACGTACGCGCACCCCGTGCTTGCGCAATTCCCCGGTATCCAGCGAAACTTCAAAGGCGCCAAATCTCGTCGAGAAGGCATTCACGCTGGGCCGACTCACACCAGGCACCGACGAGCTGTCGGAATCGACGGGAGATTGATGCATACTCTGCCCAACCGGCTATCCGACTAAGACGGATATCTCGCGATTTCGTTCGCACAATTGTTGAGATATTTGTTTCAAAGGTATATCCAAAGCCGACACCTAAATCTGTAAGTATTTGATGGCGAGACGGATTCGCGCACATCTGAATCGAAAAAATGCGTCTAAACACACCTGGTGAGCAATAAGTTAGCTATCGTCCATTGCCTATTTCCGTCTCGAGCGAATACGTTCGATACGAAAGGATTTCCGCGTCGTGCCTCTCGATTCACGTTCCGGATTTCTGGCGCTCGCCTTCGCTTCCGCCGCAGCTTTTCTATGCGCGGCTTCCCCACCCTCCGCCGAAACACTGCTAGCCACAACGATTTCTTCATTGAAAGACACATCCGGCCCCGAGGCGGTCGTTCTGTGGAACGAACTCGGGCGTCTGCGCCAGACGCGATCTGCTATTGACGAAGCAGAGCAGGCCTTTCATCACGCGCTCGAGTTGGACGAGCGCCTGGGAAATCCAAGCAAGATCGAGACCGCCGTGGTGCTAAATAATTTAGGGACCATCGCGGTCGCCCGGCGCGACTATCCCCGTGCAGAGGCATGGTTTCGCCAATCCCAGGCGCTGCTCACACAGTACCGTCTTCTGGAGACACAGACAGCCGGGTCCGTTCTGACAAACCTCGCGCTCGGTCTCCAGCAACAAGGCCGCTACGTCGAAGCCAAGCCAGTCTACGAATTAGCCTTTGCGGCATTCCGGGCTTCGGCGAAAGAGACCAGCCTGGAGTTCGCGAAGTTGCTGACTAATGCCGGAGAGCTAAGTTTCGAGCTGGGTGATTTTGCCGATGCCGTCCTCAAGCAGCGCCGGGCCGTCGAAGTCGAGGACGCGCTTCCGTCCGTTCCGATCCACGATCGGGCTTACACGTTAAATCGCCTGGCGTCAGCGCTGGGGCGGACCGATGCACTCGCCGAGGCCCGCGTGTTGTTTCAGAAGGCCATTGATCTCGCAAGCGGAAATCCGGATCAATCCGCAAAATTGCTCGTAGAAATGTTAAATAATTTATCTGCCGTCGAAAGGCGTTCCGGGCGCCTCGACTTGGCCAGCGAACATGCGCAGGACGCTCTCCGACGTGCCTCGCGCGAACTTCCTCCAGATGAGCCGGTGTGGGCGGGCCTGTGGAACAACCTCGGCATGATCGCCCTCGCAGAGAAGGACCTGCGAGCCGCAAAAGGATACTACGAGAAATCGGCTGCCTTGTCACTGCGGATGTCCGGCCAGAGCAGCCCGCGGTACGCCGCAGCCTTGTCGAATCTCGCCACGATCGAAGCCCGGCAAGGACATCGCGGGCGGGCGCAGTCACTTTGGAACACGGCCCTTGGCATCGACGAAGCGCGGCTGGGCCAGGAGCATCCTCAAGTGGCGTCGGACCTCGCGAATCTTGCGGCCGAGGCATTCCACTCCAAGAAATACGATCAGGCCATCGACCTCTATCGGCGCGCGGCGGCAATTCAAGAGCGCTCCCTCGGAGCACAAAACCGCCAGACAGCCAGCACCTGGCGCAATCTGGGCATCGTGTATTGGAGCACGGGCCAGTATCGCGAAGCGCAGGCAGCGTATTCGCGTGCTATTCAAGGCTTTGAAACATCCACGGCTGCCGAATCGCTTGATCTGCTCGACTGTCTGAAGCGCAACGCAGAAGTTCTGCGTAGGCTCGAAAGATACGCCGAAGCCGAGCAAACCGAAGTGCGCGCCACCCGCATCGAAGTCGAGAATGCGCTTCGAAACCAGAAGCAGGGCTAGACGTCGAGTCCCATTTCGCTACACCGGAGTTCCGGGAACAGACACTTCGGCGCTATTTTCGAGAGCCCTCTCTTCCTTCTTGCTGGCAGTCGGATTGCACCGCAATTGCCGGGTACCCTGCATGGGGGATGTAGGTTTTCGTTTCGGCCCGTTCGAGCTCAATACCGAAACGGGTCAGCTTTTCAAACACGGCGCGCATGTCCGTCTGCAAATCAAACCTTTGCAGATCCTGGAGACGCTTGCGCGGAAACCGGGCCAGCTGATCCCCCGCGAGGAGCTGTTCCGCAAGCTCTGGCCAACGGGCACATTCGTGGATTTTGAAAGCGGGCTTAACACTGCAACCAATCGGCTGCGCGTTGCATTGGGCGATTCGGCTGAATCGCCGCGCTATATCGAGACCGTCCCGCGACTCGGCTATCGCTTTATCTGTCCCGTAATCAGCATCCCCGCTTCGGCGCCCGTAGCACCCGTGCCACCGCCGCCCACCCGGCTATATCCGCCGCTCTCCTTGGTTGCATCGGCGCTCACGATTCTCGCCGCGTTCGCTTGGATTCATTTGAACGCCAGCGCACCGCACGCGCAGCTCAGCTTCCGTCAACTGAATTTTCGCACCGGCGTGGTGAGATCCGCGCGCTTTGTGCCGGGCTCGAATAGCGCGGTCTACACGCTGAGCGGTGAAGGCGAGCCACCGCGCACTAGTGTAGTTGATCTCAACGGCGACGATTCGCGTAACGTCGATGTCGCACGTGGCATTCTTGCTGCGGTCTCGCCTCGCGGAGAGTTCGCGCTAATCTCACAGATGCCCGCGCGGCTGTGGCGGATCTCGCAGAACAAACTCTTGACCGATACCGTCTCCGATGGGGCGCGCGACGCTGATTGGCTGCCCGACGGCTCGAGCCTGGCGCTGGTACGGCGACGCGGGGCCGAGTCGCTTGTGGAATTCCCGACGGGCCACCCGGTATACGCCTCCCGCGGTTGGATCGACAGTCTGCGCATCTCGCCTTCGGGCGATTGTGCGGCATTCTTCGAACATCCCGTTCGCGACGACGATAGAGGCTCCTTGCTCATAGTGGATAAGCAAGGTCGTGTAAGGACTCTCACGCCCCCTTGGAGCAGCGCCGCCGGACTGGCGTGGTCGCGCTCCGGAAAAGAGATCTGGTTCAGCGCAAGTCAACAAGGTTTTACCCGCGCGATCTACGCCGTATCGCGCACAGGTAGTCTGCGCAGAGTGTCGAACGGCCCGTTCTCGCTTCACCTGTTCGATGTCTCTCGGGACGGGCGAGCGCTGGTCGCCCTCGACGACACGCGCGTGCGAATGACCGCTCGGCTCGCGGGTGATAATACAGCGCAGGATGTTTCCAACCTGGATTCATCGCACGTCGACGACATTGCACCTGATGGCCGCATCATTCTTTTCACCGAAGCAAGCAGCGCGGCGGGCGCGCACTACGCCGCCTATACCCTCGACCGCGAATCCCATCGCTCTGTGCGTTTCGCCTCGGGACGCGGGTTGGCTTTGTCGCCGGATGCCAAATCGGCCTTGACCATCGACCCCGAAGATCGCACCTCGCTCACCCTCACTTCTCTTGCCAATGGAGCGTCCCGAAATATTGTTGGCGGTGGCTTCGAATACCAGTGGGCTAAATTTCTTCCGGATGGAAACACCTTGCTCGTCGGCGGGGCTTATCCGCTCGAGCCGCTCACCATCTGCAAGCAACTCCTAGAGGGAGGGACGCCCATCGCCGTCGCCAATGTGCCTTATCTGGACTACGTGGAAGTATCGCCCGACGGCTCTCGGCTGGCGGGCGTGTCAGGAAGCCAGATCCAGGTTTTCGACCTACGCAGCGGGAAGATCGAGCCGATTCTGGCGGGTGAGCGTGCGATACCGGTCGCCTGGAGCGCGGACAATGAGGATCTTTACGCAACGACGCTCGGCGACAAACCGGACCGTATTCTGAAGGTGAACTTGCGCTCGGGCCGACGCGAAATCTGGAAAACAATCGCCGGTTCCGGGGGTCACCTGACCGCCCTCGTAGCCGCACCCGAAGCCGGCGCTTTCGCCTTTTCGACTGAAGTGAACCTCTCGCGCCTCTACTTAGTAGCCGGCTGGTCCTGACCTGAGAAAAACGCTGGCCGCTCCCCACAAGCGGTAAAGAGCAACTAATCCCCTCGAAAAGTGCTCGATATGAATAGATGCAGATAGGGGCAGCCAGCAGCCAGCAAACTCCGTCGGAGATTTCCACACTCCCGCTTAGTTCTGGCGCTCAAGCGGTATATACGGGCCTGACGCAGCTAGCGCTGGCCGACATGGCCGAGTTGCGCGAACTCGCTCCGGCCGATCTGGCCAGGCTATCGACCATTTTGCGCTTCTCCGAGCCAGCCGCACCCCAGGCGCCAGCGGATCCAGTCCGCGAAGCCGTCCTTGCGGTGGAAGAAGGCCGCTTCGAGCAGGCCATAGGATATTTGGCGTCCGCGATCACGCGTGATCCTTCCCGCGTCGACGAACTGCGGGACCGGCCTGAGTTCGCACCCATTCGTGCTAGTCTCGACCAGTTGCTGAATCGTGTCACCCAGGTTTCAAAGATTCGCGCCGAATCCGATCTGGCGCGTATTGAGCATTCGCTCGACCAGGCCGGCTGGCCCAGACTGCCGCAGTGGGAAACACGCCCCGATGTCCTGGTGCGGCTGGCGCGGCAGCTTTTTGAGGCGGGCGGCTATCCGAACTATATGCGCAGCGCCGAACTCGCGCAGACGATTCTGCAATCGGCCTACTGGGAAGCTTTCGTTCCGCAACCCCCGCCGCTCTCGCCAGCGCAGCAAGCCTTGATCGACAGCGATGTCGAAGGCTCACTATCGCCGGCTCCCCCGCTCTGGAAAACGCTCTCTGAAGAAGCACCGGTTATTCTGCGCGTACTCTGGCAACGCGCGCCGCTTCTGGTGTTGTTTTTTGCCTGGCTGACAATTGGTTCGGCAGCCGGGTTGGCGTATGTCTTGATCCGGATCTTTTCGCCCGCGGCCTCCCTGGTATCTCTCGGCAATACGGGCTTCTCACTTTGGGCGCTTGGCTTTCTCGCGCTTGTGGGATTCGGATTTTACGCCCGCGTACGCAAGCGCTCCTGATCGCTTCGCGCGTTAGGAGTCGGCTTCGGCCAATTTGCGGGCGCGCTGCCAGCGCAGCCGGCCGCGATACTCCTCATGCAGCGTACTGAAGCCCGCCCAATAGTAGCCGCATACAAATAAAAGCAGGAACGGAATCGCGAAAAAATTTAGCGTCTCGACCGCAAACTCTATCATGTACACGAAGTAAGTTCCGATCGCCAGTTCCACATAAGGCAGCCAGCCACTACGGCTCCTGTAGACCGCCGGCTGCGCCTTGCGCTTATCGGCCCCCAATGCATATTTGGCGGTCCGCGCGAAGCTGGTTTGGATCCCGCATAGCGCTTCGATCACGCCCTTAGTGTTGCTGATCGTAAGCGCCACGCCCGCCGCCATC
>Ga0157369_10009632_pt1 | contig 11047 bp, 11 predicted proteins | sample C25metaG_FD_113461 | JGI IMG/M metagenome (GOLD analysis project Ga0157369, IMG submission 113461) | Corn rhizosphere microbial communities from Kellogg Biological Station, Michigan, USA - C2-5 metaG | ecosystem: Host-associated > Plants > Roots > Rhizosphere > Soil | place: USA: Michigan... | reverse complement strand
CGCCGCGTTCCCAACATCTTTGGCTCGCGAATCGATGGCGCCCATCGCGAGTCGCACCCATATTTCGCCGAGTCGCGCGAACCCGAACGGGCCGCGCGGCCGAGCGAGAAAGCCTGATCGTAGTTGGTATAGGGAGTTAGTGAGATGTGCTCGAGGTGAGGGCCGACAGCTTGGCGAGCTGCGCGCTCGATTCCGAACTCGATTGAACCTGAAATGCCACCACTATCAATGTTCCGATGGCGATTGCGACGCCGTAGGGGACTTTCTTGTTCTTGCGCGAGCGCCCAGCCGCGTTGGCGGGTAGCGGAACGAGCCTCCGGGACAGGAGAAGCAAGGCGAGTACCCCGCCGGTCATCAAGACCGCGGGAACCAGGACCATCGCTCGCTCAAAGTCGGTCCACAGACCAAGCGCTGCGAACAGTTTCACATCGCCGCCGCCCATGTACCCGCCGGCGAAAAGCAGAGTGCCAATACAGAGCAGTGCTCCGAAGACAGCTACGTTCTCCCAGACGTCAAGCGAAGGGCCGCGCACCGCTATTGCAACGACGCCCGCCAACAACACCCCAACCGGGAATGCGTTCGAGATCTTAAATCGAAGAAAGTCTTGAATCCCCGCCGCGACCACCAGGGCGCAGAGTATCGCGATCAGCCACTCTGGAGTGCCAACGAACAGGTTCATCGCGTCTCCGCTCCCTTCAAGTTGTTGGCTGCGCGCGCAAACCAACGATCATTCACGGCGATCGCCCGGGAAAACGCCGCAATTGCGCGGGCATTCTCCCCCTGCTCTTCCGCGACGATCCCCGCATCGTTCAGCCTTGCGGCGTAGGCGGAATCGCTCTCGTTGGGGCGCCGCGCGGGCAGGTCTTTGGCAACGGCGGCCCGGGCGAGCTCGCGATTGTTGGAAATTCTCGCGTTCTCCGGATCCAGCCGGACTGCGTCATCGAACAACTCCTGCGCTCGCGCCGGCTCACCCCGAAGCATCAGGGACCATCCTTTATTATTCAGAAGCTCCGGCTGCTCGGGCGAAACAACGAAAGCCTGAGCGTAGGCGCGATCTGCGCCAGCCCAGTCACTTTCGAGATCGCAAAGCACACCCTGCGCGTTCCAGGCCCTCCACGTGGCTCGCGGTGAACTAACTGCCTTGGACAACAGCTTGCGGGCTTCGCCCAGGTCGTTCGCCTTGAGCGCCGAAATGCCGCCGCGCTCGGCGACGGCTTCGTCATCCGGGTGGAGCTTCAGCAACGACACATAATCCGCTTCGGCTTCGGCATAGCTGCCCTTCGCGAAAGCGAGATCGGCAATCAGACGGTCGAGACGATATCCCGAATACCCCTGGTGCACTGCGTTCCCCAGAATGAGGCGCGCTTCTTCCAGCCGGTTCACGTCGATGGCGTGCGCGGCCTCGTCGAGGATCGAGCCCGGCGGCTGCGCCGTCGCGATACCGACCGCGAGCAGGAGCGAAATCACGCCGGGCGCCGGGCAGGCAATCTGGCTAGGTCGCGCCCCAACAAGACCGTTATTCTTCCGGCGAATGATGGCTGCACGCCACCCACGCCCAGTTGGGCGGCCAGCCGCTCGGCTCGTGCGCGCTGCTGCGAAGGATAAAGCACCAGCGTGTGCTCTCGAACCGCGGGCGCATCGCCGATTTCGATCCTTCGCCAGCCTTTTCCGACGAGGGCATCGCGGGTTCGCGCGGCAAGACCTTCCACGCGAGCCGCGTTGAGAAGCCGCGCGCCGCCTTGAAGTGCGACAAACTGGATTGCGAGGCGTTGCTCCCGGCCAGCGGTGTTCATCGATGTCCAAACGGGCTGCCCGGACGTGATCAGAGCCACTTCGCCCAGCGAAAGCCGTTCAAGTCGCGGACCAGCCTGAGTTGGCGATTGATCTACACCCGCTCGTTCCGAGTTCTTGGCAGTAGTATGCGCGGAATCAACCGGTGCGGCAGCCGGGAGCGTGACAGTGACGGTCGAGGCTGGCTTGCTCTCCACCCCGACGGTCGCGTTCTTCGCCAATGCGCGAGCGGTCGTGGAGGCGATCAGCTTGGCGTTCACGCTGGCCTCCACTCGGGCCAAAGCAGCTTGGTCGCGCTCTCCTTGCTGATCCAGAACATCGGCCAGATCGTTGAGCAGTTGGGGACTGTCGGGCGCGGTCGCGAGCGCGGTCTCCAGCCATTTGCGGGAGAGATCCAGGCGTCCCATGCGCTGGTAAGCGAGCGCAAGCCCAGTCAGCGCTCGCGTGTCGGCGGGATTCTCGCGGATCGCCTTGCGGAATGTCTCCATCGCTAGGGCGACATTGCCAATCCCGAGTTCCGCCTCGCCCACCGCTACATCGCCGCTGGACGGCAGTGCGCCGACTGAACGGATCTTCGTTTGCGGCGCCGGCGCGGCGCAGGATGCAACCGCGAAACAGAGTGCAACGCCGAATCTGGTCCCCCTTCGCATCGAATCAACCTCCGTGAAGCGCTGGGATGAGCGTTCGGACAACTCGGATGACCGCCGGCAGCATCAACACGCCGATCATCACCGGCAACATGCAGGCGACCAGCGGAATCGACAGCAGCACGGGAAGCCGGTGCGCCTTTTCCTCGGCGCGCATCCGACGCCGTTCCCGCATTTCTCCAGCGTACACACGAAGCGTCTGCCCGACAGATGTTCCCAGCTTGGTTGACTGAATAAGCAATGTGGCAAACGCGCGGATCTCGTCCGCTCCACTGCGGTCCGCCATCCGCCGGAGCGCGTCTTCGCGGCTGCGGCCTGCCCGCAGTTCCAGCACGACGATGCCGATCTGCTCTGCGAGCAACGGATGGGAAACACTCATTTCCCGTCCGACCCGGTCGAAAGCAGACTCGAGCGCCAGTCCCGCCTCGACGCAGACAAGCATGAGGTCGAGCGCATCGGGGAATGCGTTGATGATCTCCCGCTCCCGCCGGTCTGCCTTGGCCCGAACGAGCAGCGTCGGCAGGTAGAGGCCGATGGCAGCGGAAATCATCAGCGTCAGATACAACTTGAAAAGGCCGGGCGACGAACCGCCGATCCAGAAGAAGAGCAGTGCCAGCACCGGCAGTCCGATCACCAGTGCAAGCCGAACGAGCGTGTAGACTCGCGGCGCGTAGGGAGCGGAGAAGCCCGCCGCGGCAAGCTTGCGCCGCAAAGCTTCGTCTTTCGTATCGGCTAGCGAAAGCCCTGCCTTTTCGACGTTGTTGACCAGCTTCAGCCAAGCGGTGTTTGCCTGATCCGTGCGGAGCGATGTTGCCAGCATCGCCGAGTCTTCGCCGATCAACCCGCCGGAGACGAGGCGATTACGAGCGAGACGGCGAGCTTCCACAAAGCCTGTTCCCGCATAGGCAAGACCCGCAACCAGGACGAAAAGCGCAGCAAGGAGCGCGAATTTCAGGACCGGATTTGCGGCAATCAGCTCAGCCATGTCACACCTTCAGGTCCACCATCCGACGGATCGTGAAAAATCCGATCGCGTAAAGAAGCATAAGCCCGACGAATCCGGGCAGAAACGCGGGATCCCCGGCAACATCCAGATAGAATTTCGGATTAAAGAGGAACAGCAAGGTGAAAGCGAAGACGGGAAGTGCTGACAGCATGATTGCAGTCATCCTCCCTTCGCTTGATAGCGCCCGCACTTTCATCATCATGCTTGCTCGCTCGCGGATGACCCGGGAAAGATTCTCCAGGATCTCGGCCAGGTTGCCGCCGGTCTCGCTCTGGATGGACAGCGAAACCACGAACATTCGCATGTCTTCGAGATCCCAGCGATCGGCCATCGCCGACAGCGCATCGCGCAGATCGGCTCCGTAGGTGACCTCGTCGACCACGATTCCGAACTCCGTCCCGATCGGGTCCGGCATCTCGACCGTCAACAGATCGAGCGCCGCGGCGATGGGATGCCCTGCGCGGAGGCCGCGAACGAACACGTCAAGAGCGACTGGGAACTGGTCCTGAATCCGCCGGCGCCCGCGGGTCGCCTGGATGCGAAGAAGCATCAGCGGAATCCCGGAGCCGACGGCCACTGCAAACGTCGCAATCAGCAGTACGCGAGCGAACGACATCGCGGTTCCCGTCGAGATCGCCAGCATGATCAGGATGACGAAAATGAGTGCCGGAGCGATGAGCAGAAGCCCGAACAGCCGCGCCGCGCTCATCCGGATCCTGGAGGCAGTCACCATCCGATCGAACCGCAACGCGTATGGCCGCAGCCCCGGAGGGGCAGTGGCTGCCAGGTTCACGCGGGATTCCCGAAGCAGCGTCAGCGCCTCGCCGCGCGTCTTCCCTTGACCGATCAGCTTCAACCGGAGGTTGATCGCGTGGCCGTGGGCCCGGCTTGCGCTGATCCACGCGACGAGCGTCTCGACGGCGAGCAGCACACCGCCGAACACGCAGACCAGAACGACTGCCTTGATCCAGCCGTCGCTCATGAGTCGAGCTGTGCATCGGGACGGAACAGGCTGGCAGGAAGCCGGATTCCGTGGGTGATGAATTGGTCGATGAAGCGCGGCCGGATACCCGTCGCCTCGAACTGGCCGGTGACGCGCCCTTCGGGATCGACCCCGGTCTGCCGGAACCGGAAGATTTCCTGGATGGTGATCACGTCGCCTTCCATGCCAGTGATCTCGGAGACGCTCATCAATCTGCGCCGCCCGTCGGCCAGGCGAGCGACCTGCACCACGACGTGGATGGCTGACGCGATCTGCCCGCGCGCCGAGCGTGCGGGAATATCGATGCCGCTCATCCCGATCATCTGTTCGACGCGCGACAGCGCATCGCGCGGCGTGTTCGCGTGAACGGTGGTCATCGATCCTTCGTGGCCGGTGTTCATCGCCTGAAGCATGTCGAAAGCCTCGCCGGCGCGGACTTCGCCGACGATGATCCGGTCCGGCCGCATACGAAGCGCGTTCTTCACGAGGTCGCGCTGCGAGATCTCGCCTCGGCCCTCGATGTTGGCGGGGCGAGTCTCAAGCCGGACCACGTGCCGCTGCTGCAGCTGGAGCTCGGCGGAGTCCTCGATCGTGACGATTCGCTCGCGCCCGTCGATGTAGGCCGACATGGCGTTCAGCAATGTGGTCTTGCCCGATCCCGTTCCGCCGGAGATCAACACGTTGCGGCGCGAGGCGACCACCGCCTTCAACACCTCCGCCAGCTGCGGCGGGATGCTTCCGATCTCGATCAACCGGTCCATGCTGATCGGGACCCGTGCGAACTTGCGAATGGAGAGCAGCGATCCATCCAGCGCCAGTGGCGGCACGACCGCGTTGACACGGCTTCCGTCGGCGAGCCGGGCGTCAACCATCGGCGATGACTCGTCGATCCTCCGGCCGACGTCGGAGACGATCTTCTGGATGATCCGGACCAGATGTCGTTCGTCTCGGAACCGGATCGGGCTCGGCTCGAGAACGCCATAGCGCTCGACGAACACGTTCATCGGTCCATTGACCAAAATGTCGGTGATCGTCGGGTCCTTGAGCAGCGGTTCGAGCGGCCCAAGTCCAAGCAATTCGTCGAGGACATCGCCGACCAGCTGCTTGCGCTCGGCGGCGTTGAGCGCGTGGTTTTGCTTCGCCAGCTCCTCGTGGATGATGTGACCGACTTCCGCCTCGATCTGCTGGCGCGACATCTTCTCGAGGGCCGAGAGGTTGATGAGGTCGATCAGGCTCTGGTGGAGCTGAACCTTGAGTTCCGTTTGCGCATCGCGATCGGTGAAGGCCGCGGCATCGCCGACCGTGACCAGCCGATGCTCCGCCTGACGCTGCTCGGCAGTCGAAGCCGCCTGATCGACGGCTTCCGAAAGCCGTTCCCGGCCTGGTTTGCGTACCTGCCACATCTTAGCGCTCCAGACCCATGAAAGCTGCAATCGCGGAATCGAGCGCGTCGAGATCCTTGCCGACCGCGCTTCGCCGCTTCACTTCGGCGATCGGGACTCCGCGGTCCGCGGCCACCCGCATCACCGCCGGCTCATTCGCGATCGTGTAGGCGATGTCACGGCCGAGAGCGTTGCGTACGTCCGATGGGCGGATTGCCTTCATCTGCGACTTCTCGAACCGGTTGGCGATGATCCTCACTTCAAGGTCCTGCAGACCCTGGGACGTCATCAGCTCAAGCTGCCTTCGCGCCCGATGCAGGCTCGCGATCGTGAGGTCCGCGACCAGGAGAATGAGGTCGGATCGGGCCAGCAGCGACAGCGACCAGTTCGTCCAGTTGGTCGGCACTTCCAGGAAGACCGTCCCGAATTCGCGAGCGGCGACATCGACGATCTGCAGAATCTGATCGCTCGAAATTCCCTCTAGCGGCATCATCTCTGCGGGCGATGCAATCACCTGCAGCCCGCTTGGATGGTTCGATGCGGTTGCCCGAACGAGCGCCCCATCGAGCCGGGCTCCCGCTTCCAGAAGGTCGGCAACCGAGAGGTTCGGGCGAAGGCCGAGCTGGAAAGCGGCATCACCGAACTGCATGTCGAGGTCGATCAGGCAGGTGTCGCGACCCGCGCTCGCTTCCCGCTCGGCAAACCGGACGGCGAGTTGAGTCGCGATCGACGTGGCGCCCACGCCCCCGACCGTCTTCACGACGCTGATGACTCTGGATCGGCTCTGCGCAGCCGGCGTTGCGACCTGCTGGGTTTGACCGGACTGCTGCTCGATGAGCACTCGGATCGACGTTTCGAGGTCGTTGAGGTCGAGCGGAAGCGGAAGCACGTCGTGCGCGCCCGCCCGCAGCAGCGAGCGGACGAGTGCCAGCGGCGGCTCATACGCCGCGGCGATCAATGGCGTCGCTGTGGCCGCCGCAAGCTTCTGGAAGCGCTTCACGGACGCGGGCGTCTCGGCATCCACCTGGACGACACCGATCGCAGCCTGGCTCAATTCCTCGGGGTCGATCCAGTCGGTGACCGGAACGAGAGAGAGGTCGAGCGGGAGCCCGCAGGCGCGGGCGCCTGCGAGCGCACCGGTGTCGCCATTGGCGCCGGTGAGATAGATCTGCACGCCGGACTGCCGCTGTTGCGGCTTCCACATCTTGGTGCCTTCGCCTGGTGTGAATGCAGTCATGATCGGCACTAATTCCCTGTTGTCCCGCTCAGATCTTCGGCAGTCAGCGAAGCACTGATGTCAGGCATGTCGAAGCTTGCGCCGAACAGAAGCGTCGTAAGCGGTTGAAATGTCAAACCTGTCAGTCTGACTGTCACAAGCGGGGACACGTCCGGCCCATTGGGATCGCCAGCGAATCCAAGCCCGACATTCTTGTAATCTACCTGCACGTTGGTGGCGGCGATGGAAGGATAAATGTTGGACATGCGCGTCACGATGTTGGTGAAGGCGGTATTGTCGAAACTGACGTCGCTGCACACGCTCCCGCCGGTGCAGGTGCATTTCGATGTGCTGCCGTCGCAGGTTGCGCTGTCAAAATTTGCTGTGGGCACGACACTCCCCGCCGTGATGCCATCGCTGACCGCGAAGCTGTAATTATAGAATCCGCTGCCAAGTACCGGATCGGTGACGACGGCGTAACGAGCACCCATCTGGGTCGCCTTTTCCGCTTCGTTATATTCCCACATGAAGCGGCCGACATCCAGGATTCCGAAAAGGAAAATCAGCAGCAACGGAAGGACGAGCGCGAACTCGGCCGCCGTGGCAGCGCGCTCTTCGCGAGCAAGGCGCATGAGCAGTTTCATGCCCCGATCACCGCCGCCTGACTGGTCGCGTTCAGGTTCAAAGTAGCGGTGCCGAAGACATAGGAGCCGAACAGCATTTTGTATGGCACGGTCGCGGTGACTGTGACCACCGGCACTGCGCCACTATCTGGGAAATCTGCATACACCCCGTTGTTCACATAACTGTCGGAGCTGCTGCTGTCGCAGCTCAAGGTAACGGTTGCCATTGTATCATCTGTCCAGCCCGACAAACGCGAAGTTTTTCCATCGGTAGTACCGCTAGGGTCGCTGAAGCGGGCGACTTCCTGGATATCGGTCTGGGCAGTTGAATCCACGGTCGGCGTTGAAGCGCTGCAATCGTAATTGACCGTGCCGCTCGTGTCCTTGATCGGCAGCCGCGCCGCATAGCGCGCAGCGTCGCGCACCGCCTTCTGCAACACATGCTCCGATTGGAAATAGTTGCCGAGTTCGAAGGCGCCGAACATGAGCGTCAGCAAAATCGGCAGCACGAGCGCCATTTCCGCAGCGGCGGACGCGCCCTCATCGTGGAAGAGGCGAAGAGGCCGCATCATTCAATCAGGTACGGCACGCTCTTCTTGATGAGCTGAACCGCTCCCGAATTGGTCGCGTTGTCGGTTTCGCTTATGACTTCGATATAGACATCGCTGCTGGAGGTGCGGACTCCGGTCACCCGCGGCTCCGAGGGCTGCACCAGGAACACGTCGATCCACTTTTGCACTTGGACGTCAGTCGTCTTGCCCTTCAGACCCTCCGCCGTGCAGTTGATCACCGCGACGCTAAGCACTCTCCGATCGCCGTTAGTCGAGCTGGGGGTAATCCCGCTTGGTTCACCAGAAAGGTTTGCGGGATTACCGTACGCCGCCTGTCCAGCCGTCGACGTCGATTGAGTCTGCAGGCGGGATGACGCGTGCGACATTTCGTATTGGTAAACTTGGTAGCGCGTGGGCGTAGTGGTGTTGAATTTGCCTTGGAGGAAGGCGTTAAAGGCGGTCGTGCTCGCGGTCGTCATGCCCGCAACTTCGGTATAGTTCGTCGCGGAATTCGATTTGAAATAGGCGAAGCGATCCCAAAATCCATCGCCGATAAGACCATTCGTGCAGGTGCCGGTGCCGTCACTCTTGAATGCGTGGCATTTGTCTTCCGGGTAACCCATTGGCGCGATTGCGGCGATGTCGGTATCATTCAGGCTCTTGGGGGTCCCCGTCGTAGTGATGTTCGCCGACCCGGGATATGGATTGGTCGCCTCCTCCCAACCGGGTTGGGAGCCGCTATTTGTGGTGAAGCCCAGCATGCTGATGCTAGTGCCATAGGTGTAGTTGCTGCTCTTGCCGTTCTGTTTGCCGCGCAGCACCAGGTCTTGCCGGATGTTGGCGGAAGGTGGGCAGGACGATCCCGAGCTTCCACAGGCATTGGTCACGCTGTTGTAGATTCCGAAGCGCGTGTTCAGTGCATCGCGCACCGAAATCATATTGCCCGGATCGGTCGTGACGCCGGTTTCCTGCACACAGTCGCCCGGCACCGTCGAGGCGCCGAGTTCCTGGGCCAAGACTGACGCACCGTTGCCGGCGTTCGTCGCCAGGAATCCGAAGTTTCCGGGACCGTAGCTGCCGCCGCCGTCGTTCGAGATCAGGCGAATGCCCTTCCCGATATAATTAGCGGTCGTGAAATCCGGATCGGTCGACTCCGCGGGATTGCAGAGCATCACCGGCGGCACTTTGCAGATCGCCTGGTTTAGGCCCGCGAATGCAGTGGCGCTAATCGCCCCCGACGAGAGCGCTCCCACAACCGGAGTCAACGCGTAATTGGCAGTGCGCGAGTCGACTACCACCATCACGAACTTCGCATTTGAATCGTCGGTAGCGGCAGTCGTGTGCGTGATATCCTGGTAAAGCCGAACGCCGTCGGTGGAACTCGCTCCGCAGCCCGCACCTTGTGTTACGGTTACTGAAAGGCCGTTGCCGTCATTGGCCATCAGCGTCTGGTTAGACACCATTCCGACGGCGGCAGCGCGGGCCCGGTCGCACGCCCCCGTTCGTCCGTCGAGCTGTGTCGCCGCAGCCAGAGCGGCGTGATCCGCCGCACTCTGAAGCTCGGTATCCATGCTCGCCATGCGTGCGTAATCGAACGCAATTCCGCCGGCCGCGATCAGTCCGAAAAGTGACAGCGCAACGGTCGGGGCGACCGCCCCGCTGGTACTTCTAAGAAGTCGTGTGACCGAGCGCCTCATGATTCATCCCTAGCGTCCGCCCCCGGAACCGCCGCCGGAGCCGCCGCTGCCCATCGTCGTCTGTTCGGATTTGGGCGCCTTGACGGTGTCGGTGCGATAGCGCTGGACTGCCTTCTGGCCGAGTTCGCCGCTGGCGCCCGGCTGGGCTCCGCCCTGCGCGTAGACCGGTTCCGGATTGATCGTCTGGATCGCAGTGTCGTACTTCACCGCCTCGCCGAAGCCGTCAGCCATAGCGCCATTCGGTTTGACCGTGTCGCACGAGGCCAGGAGAAGGACGGCCGGAACGGCCAGCACCAGCAATTTAGAGGACATGGCCGTAATCCTTTTCAAAGCCGGTGGGTTGGCGCTCAGCCGAGCCCCCTCCGCCCGGAGCAATGGCAGCAGGCGGCGGTGGCGGGCCCCCGACCGGAGCCGGCTGGTAAAGCGGGAGCTTGCCAAGCTGCGGCACACCCTGATCGGTGCGCCCGTTGAGGAACAGGTCGGCCTCGCTCGGCGGAGCAGCCGAATCGGTCGGGAGCTTCATCGCCTGCTCCGGCACCGGCCGCACCAGGTGCGGGGTGATGATGATGACCAGTTCCGTCTCGTCATGCTGGAACCCGGTCGAGCGGAACAGCGCGCCGATGATCGGAAGCGACCCGAGCAGCGGCACCTGGCGTATCGTGTCGGAGAAGTCCTTGCGGATCAGTCCGGCGAGCGCGAAGGATTCGCCGTCGCGCATTTCGACCACGCTTTTCGCGCGGCGGGTCTGAAGCCCCGGGATTGTCAGATTGTTGATCACGATTGACGCCGAGGGATCGATCGAGCTCACCTCCGGCTGAACCACCAGGTTGATGACGCCGTCGGCAAGGACGGTTGGCGTGAAGCCGAGGCTGACTCCGAACGGTTTCCACTCGACGGTGATCGCGTTTCCTCCGCCGCCCGTTCCGCCGCTGCCCTGGGCAACCGGCACCGGGAACTCGCCTCCGGCAAGGAAGCTCGCCGTCTGGCCGGAGAGCGCGACAAGCGTCGGCTCGGCGAGAGTCGTAACCACGCCCTTCTTCTCCAGCGCGTCGAGCTGCACTCCGAAGTTCGCTCCGAACGCCCGGAAGGTCTTCGAAATGATCGCGAAGCTGTCGGTGATCGCGCCGTGCAGGATTTGGGTGTTGGTCACCT
>Ga0157369_10009630_pt1 | contig 11047 bp, 9 predicted proteins | sample C25metaG_FD_113461 | JGI IMG/M metagenome (GOLD analysis project Ga0157369, IMG submission 113461) | Corn rhizosphere microbial communities from Kellogg Biological Station, Michigan, USA - C2-5 metaG | ecosystem: Host-associated > Plants > Roots > Rhizosphere > Soil | place: USA: Michigan... | reverse complement strand
GCCCTGAAGATCTCGTCGCGGCCGCGAAAGCGCAGCTTCGCGAACGCATAGCCGGCCATGACGTTGAAGCTCACCGAGATCAGCGTCGCAAGCACCGCGATCGCGAAACTGTTGAACGCATAGCGGCCCATGCCGACGCTGCCGAAGAGCGTCCGGTAGTTGTCGAGCGTGACCGCGGGCGGCAGCAGCGGCGTCGGCAGCGTCGTCGACGCGCCGGCCGGCATCAGCGAGACCGACACCATCCACAGCAGCGGAAAGATGCTCACGGCCGCGAGCCCGGCGAGCAGGCCGTTGACGACCCAGACGGCGAGGCGCGGATTCATCGGCCCTCGGGATCGCGGTCGAAGCGCCACAGCCCCGCGCTCACCGCGAAGATGACCAGGAAGAGCACGAACGCGACCGCCGACGCGAAGCCGAGGTTCCACCAGCGGAAGCCTTCCTCGTACATGAAGTAGAGGACGCTGACGGTGCTGCGCAGGGGCCCGCCCTGCGTCATCACGTACGGCTCGGCGAAGAGCTGGAAGTAGCCGGCGACGGTCATGATCGCGACCATCACCAGCGTCGGCGTCAGCATCGGGAAGGTCACGTCGGTGAACTGGCGCAGCGTTCCCGCGCCGTCGACGCGCGCCGACTCGTACAGCTCGCGCGGAACGGCCTGCAGCGCCGCGAGCAGGATCACCATGTTGTAGCCGAAGTTCTTCCACGTCGCGAAGACGATGATCGCCGGCATCGACCAGTGCGGGTCGCCGAGCCAGTCGATCGGATCGATGCCGACCGCGGCGAGCGTTTGGTTGATCAGTCCGTAGCGCGTGTGCAGCAGGTAGCGCCAGATCACCGCGACCGCGACGACCGTGGTGACCACCGGCGCGAAGAGCGCGGTGCGAAAGAACGCCTGCCACCTGGCGACACCGGCGTTGAGCAACAGCGCGGCGCCGAGCGAGAGCGCGATCGAGAGCGGGACGCCGACGGCGACGAAGTAGAGGGTGTTGCCGAGCGCCTGCCAGAAGAGCGGCGTCTGCAGCAGCCGGAGGTAGTTGTCGAGGCCGACGAAACGCAACGTCGACAGATCGGCGAGCGCGTAGAGGTCGAAGTCGGTGAGGCTGAGCGCGAGCCCGATGACGACCGGCAACGCGAAGAAGACCGCGATGACGACGAGCGCCGGTGCGGCCAGCGTCCAGCCGACGATGCCGGAGCGCGTCATCGCGGGGCGGCGGCGGCGAGGGTTCGCGCGCGCAGCCACCGGCGCTTCTCGAGCAGCGCGTCGACCCAGGCGTCGAGCTCGGTGGTGGCGGCGTCGATGCTCTGCACGCGCTGGACGACGCGCTCGGCGGCGCGCTGCATCTCCTGGAAGATGCGCTCCCATTCGGGAAGCTTCGGCGCGGCGCGGACGCGTTCGAGCTGCGCTGCGAAGGCCTGCGAAGGCGCGTCGTCGGCAAGCTCAGGCGAGCGCCAGGCGGTGCGTCGCGGCGGCAGGTTGCCGGTGAGCGCGTGAAAGCGTTGCATCGTCGCCGGTTCGCTCAGGAACTCGATCAACCGCCACGCCGCCGCCTTCTTTCGCGAGCTCCTGAAGATGACCAGGCTCGATCCGCCGGCGGTCGAGACGCCCGGACCGTCAGGTCCCGGCAGCGGTGCGGTCGCCCAGTCGCCCTGTCGTTCGCGCGGCAGGCGGCGGCGGAACTCGCCGATGTTCCACGGCCCGCTGACGTAATAGGCGAACAGGCCGCGTCCGAATTCATCCCAGACGTTGGCGATCTGCGCGTTCGTCATCGTCGGCGCGAGGCCTTCGGCGAAGATGCCCGCGTAGAAGCCGAGCGCACGACGGAACGCCGGCTGCGCGAACGCGCCGCGCGTATCGTCGTCGCGCAGCAGCGCGCCTTGCTGCAGCGCCAGCGCGAACAGCGGATCGGGTTCGTTGAGCGGCAGCAGCACGCCGTACGTTTGCGGGCTGCGCTGCCGCACCGCGCGCATCGCCGCGAGCCATTCGGGCCAGCTCTGCGGCGGCGTCGGATGGCCGGCGGCGCGCACCAGGTCGCTGCGGTAGAAGAGGACGCGGGTGTCGACGTACCACGGCAGGCCGAAGAGGCGGCTGCCGCCCGTGGTCGGCATCACGTTGGTGTCGAGGATGCCGGCGTAGTAGTCGTCGCGAGCGATCGCGGAAGCGTCGACGCGCTCGTCGAGCGGCTCGAGCGCGTCGAGCGCGGTGAGCTCGGGCAGCCACGTGTTGCCGAGCTGGCAGAGGTCCGGCAGCGATCCTCCGGCGTACGCCGTCAGGAGCTTTTCGTGCGCTGCGGTCCACGGCAGCTGCTGCACGTGCACCTCGATGTCCGGATGCCTGGCTCGAAACGCGGGCAGCAGCTCGGCGACGACCTCGGCCTCGCGGCCCATCGCCCAGAAGTTCAACACGCCGTCGCGATCGTCACGGCGGCCGCAGCCGCCGAGCGCCACGAGCGCCGCGCCGGCCGCGAGACCCCGCAACACGTCGCGCCGTGACCCGCTCCCGAGTTCGCGCAGGCGCATGGCGCCAAGGGTACTGGATCAGCCCGCGTGGGCCAGCCAGCCACCTTCGAAGCCGGCACGCTCCAAGCCGCGCCGCATCGGCGTGCAGTTGCGCATGTCTTCCCAGACGAGCTCGTTGCGGTAGTTGCCGATCATCGCGAGGATCGGCCCCTGGTCGATGCCGATGCTGTCGCTCGCGACCCAGCCGAACGCCGGGTCGACGCGGCCGTCGCTCAGCTTGGCGTCGGTCGCGGTGAGGCTGCGGTTGAACGAGTCGACGAAGCCGTACTTGGAATAGATGAACTTGCCGTAGCGGGCATGCATCTCCTCCACCGCCGGAATCACGATCTCGGGTGCGAACGGCAGCGACGACAGCGCTGCGGTCGGCGCGATCGTGCCGTCGTCGATCGTGTGGCGGCGACCGGCACCGCGCGCCGAGTAGTCGAGGTAGTAGCGGAACCGGTTCGTGCGGTCGAATTCGCGCAGCTTTCCCGGCCCGTCGCACGCGGTGAAGCCCCAGACGTTGGCGCCGTATTCGTAGAACCCCTTCGGATTGGCGATCGCGTAGGCGCGCTGGGCGTAAACGGCTCGGCGCGTGTTCTCGAAGTAGTCGATGCCGCGCTTGCGCATCGTCTCGTCCTGGATGCCGCGAAAGTCGATCCAGACGTGCGAGTACTGGTGGCCGAACAGCGGCGCGAAGCCGAGGTGCTCGTAGCCCATGAAGCGGCCCCAGGCGTTGTGGTAGCTCTCCGACCACGCGTGCCAGGCGCCTTCGCCGACCGGATGCGTCGGCGATCCGAGCGCGAGGAGCACGACGAGCATCGCCTCGTTGTAGCCGGCCCAGTCGTAGGGAATATGCCCCTTCTCGGGACTCCAGCCCATGCTGACGAGCGAGCCGCGCACCTGCGCCCACTTCCAGTCGATCCGCCAGTAGATCTCGTCGACCGCCTGGCGGATCTCGACCTCGTCGGGGTGGTCGGAATTGAAGTACGCCTGCGCGTGCAGCATGCCGCCGAGCAGCAGCGCGGTGTCGACGGTCGAGATCTCGCTGCGCCACGCGCGCACGCCCGTCTTCATGTCGATGAAGTGGTAGAAGAATCCCTTGTACCCCGTCCTGCCGCGCGGCTGCGGGCCCTGCGGCGCGTTGCGGAAGAAGCGCACCGTGACGAGCGTGCGCTCGCGCGCCTGGGCGCGCGTGATGTAGCCGCGGTCGGCGCCGATCGCGTACGCGGTCAGCGCGAAACCGACGGCGGCGATGCTCGCGGGAGACGACCTCGGGTGGCGGTCCGGAACGAGGCCGTTGGCGGGATTGCCGGTCGCCCAGAAGAAGTCGAAGGTGCGCCGCTCGATGTCGTCGAAGAGCTCGGGCAGCGGCGGCCGCGAACCGAGCGCCGGCGGAACGGCGGCCTTGGCCGCGCTCGACATCGCGTCGGCCGCGCTCGAGTCGTACGCGCGGTCGCGCATCAGGTCGGGAACGAACGGGTCCGGGACCTTGAGGGCGCAGCCGGCGAACGGCGCGAGCGCCGCGGCGCCGCCCGATGCCAGGAGCGCGCGTCGGGTGCGGTCGATCGTCGTCAAGGTGCGTCTCGCGGCTCAGTCGTGGCCAGAACCGCGCCGCGCGATGCGACGACGTCGGCATAGAACTTCGCGCTGTCCTTCGGCGTTCGCTCGAGCGTCTCGAAGTTCACGTGCACGATGCCGAAGCGCTTCGAGTAGCCGAGCGACCACTCGAGATTGTCGAGCAGCGACCAGGCGAAATAGCCGCGGACGTCGACGCCTTGTTCGATCGCCGCGTGCACGGCGCGCAGGTGCCAGCGGTAGTACTCGATCCGCAGCGGGTCCGCGACGCGTCCGGATGGCGCAGCGGGCGGATCGTAGAAGGCCGCACCGTTCTCGGTCACGTACTGCGGGATATCGCCGTAGCGGTTGCGGATCCAGACCAGCGTGTCGGTCAGCCCTTGCGGGAAGACCTCCCAGCCGGTCTCGGTGTAAGTGGCCTGCGTCTGCCGGACCGGCACCGTCTTCAGCAGCCACGACGTCTCTTCGTGGCGGACGACGTTGCGCGTGTAGTAATTGACGCCGAGGAAGTCGATCGGCTGGCGAATCAGCGCGAAGTCCTGCTCGGGCCAGTCGGGCCACGCCTCGCCGAAGATCTCCTTCATCTCTTCGGGATAGCGGCCGCGGAACACCGGGTCGAGGTATTGGCGGTTCATGTACGCCTCGGCGCGGCGGGTCGCGGCGAGATCGAGCGGCGTCGTCGACGCCGGGTACTTCGGCTCGATGTTGACGACGAGCCCGACCTGGTGGTGGCCGAGCGCTCGGTACGCCTGCACCGCCTTCGCGTGCGAGCGCAGCAGGTGGTGCGACGCGATCGGCGCCTCGAAGCGGTTCTTGTGGCCGGGTGCGAGGGTGCCGTGGAGATAGCCGCCATCGGTCACGACCCATGGCTCGTTGAGGGTCGCCCACAGCTTGACGCGGTCGTCGAGACGGCGAAACAGCACGCTCGCGTAGTCGGCGAACCAGTCGGCGACCTCGGGATTGAGCCAGCCGCCGCGGTCGTCGAGCGCGGCCGGCAGGTCCCAGTGGAAGAGCGTCGCCATCGGCTCGATGCCGTTCTCGAGCAGCGTGTCGACGAGCCGTTCGTAGAACGCCAGGCCGCGTTCGTTCACCGCACCGCGGCCTTCGGGGAGGATGCGCGCCCAGGCGATGCTGAAGCGGTACGCCTTGAGGCCGAGCCGCTTCATCAGCGCGACGTCGTCGGCCATGCGGCGGTAGTGGTCGCAGGCGACGTCGCCGGTGTCGCCGTCCTTGGTCAGCCCGGGGGTGCGGACGAAGCGGTGCCAGATGCTCGGCCCGGCGCCATCGGCGAGCGGCGACCCTTCGATCTGGTACGCGGAGGTGGCCGCGCCCCAGAGGAAGGATGTCGGAAACGTCGTCATGGCTGCGGGTGCGCGCGAGAATCTATCGCCGCGACGCCGCATGCACAACGGCAGCGACGTGAGTTTTTGCCGAACGTTGTCGGCTCGCTTCAGACCGCGGGGCACCGCCGCAGTTCCCGCGCGCCGGATCGGGAAAACTCCCTGTTTACGCGGTCGCTCCGGCCTCGTCGGCCGACGGCGCGAGGCGGCGACAATGGCGCGATGGGCAACGCGCCGTCCGCGCCGTCGATCGAAGACGTCCGTGCCGCCGCCGGGCGGCTGCGCGGCGAGGTCGTCGACACGCCGTGCCTCGCGTCGCGCACGCTCTCGCAGATCTGCGGCTGCGAGGTCTTTCTCAAGTTCGAGAACCTGCAGTTCACGGCGTCGTTCAAGGAGCGCGGCGCGCTCAACAAGATGGCCCAGCTGACGCCTGCCGAGCGCGCGCGCGGCGTGCTCGCCGTCTCGGCGGGCAACCACGCGCAGGCGGTCGCCTACCACGCCGAGCGGATGGGAATCGCCGCGACGATCGTGATGCCGCGCTTCGCCTCGAGCGTCAAGGTCGAGAACACGCGCGGCTTCGGCGCCGAGGTCGTGCTCCAGGGCGACACGTTCGAGGACGCGCGCGTCTTCGGCCTCAAGCTCGCCGCCGAGCGCGGCACGACGGTCGTCCACCCGTACGACGACGTCGCGGTGATCGCCGGCCAGGGCACCGTGGCGCTCGAGATGCTCGCCCAGCAGCCGGCGATCGACACGCTCGTCGTCGCGATCGGCGGCGGTGGCCTCATCGCCGGCATGGCGACGGCGGCGAAGGCGATTCGCCCGAACCTGCGCGTCATCGGCGTGCAGACCGAGCGCTTCCCGGCGGCGTGGAACGCGATGCACCAGGGGCATCTCGAGTCGCGGCAGGCGACCATCGCCGACGGCATCGGCGTCAAGTCGCCCGGAACGCTGACGATGCCGGTGATCGAGCGGCTCGTCGACGACGTCGTCCTCGTCTCCGAGGACGCGATCGAGCAGGCGATCCTGATGCTGCTCGAGATCGAGAAGACGGTCGTCGAGGGCGCCGGCGCGGTCGGCCTCGCCGCGCTGGTCAACGACCGTGCGCGCTTCGCCGGCCGCAAGGTCGGCCTGGTGCTCTGCGGCGGCAACATCGAGCCGCTCGTTCTCGCCGAGATCATCGAGCGCGGCATGGTCAAGTCGGGGCGGCTCGCGCGGTTGCGCGTCGACGTCCGCGACGTCCCCGGCGCGCTCGCCGAGGTCGCGGCGCTGCTCGCGCGTCTCGGCGCCAACATCGACGAAGTGCAGCACCAGCGGGCGTTCACGTCGCTCTCGGTCGAGCGCGTGCAGATCGAGGTCGTCGTGCAGACGCGCGGCGCGGCGCACGTCGAGGCGATCCTCGACGCGATGCGCGCCGAGGGCTACGACGCCGAGCGCGTCGGCTAGGCGAGTCGCCCATGCATCGACGCACGCTCCTGCTGTCCTCGGCTTCGCTGCTCGCCTTCGAGAGGATCGCCATGGCCGCCAACCGCGCAGCGCCCACAACGCAGCCACCCCGTCCTTCGACCGCCGTCGCCGCCGCCGCCGCGATGGCGGCCGGCACGCTCAGCGCGGAGCGGCTCGTCCGCGACTGCGTGGCGCGGATCGCGGCGATCGACCGCGCCGGCCCGCGGCTGCACAGCGTCATCGAGGTGAACCCCGACGCGGTCGCGATCGCGAAGGCGCTCGACGCCGAGCGCAAGGCGGGGCGCGTGCGCGGTGCGCTGCACGGCCTGCCGGTGCTCGTCAAGGACAACATCGCGACCGTCGACCGGATGAGCACGAGCGCCGGCTCGCTCGCGCTCGACGGCATCCGCGCGCCGCGCGACGCGCACGTCGTCAAGCTGCTGCGCGACGGCGGCGCGGTGATCCTCGGCAAGACCAACCTCAGCGAGTGGGCCAACATCCGCTCGACGCGGTCGACGAGCGGCTGGAGCGCGCGCGGCGGCCTGACGCGAAACCCCTACGCGCTCGACCGCAACACCAGCGGCTCGAGCTCGGGGACCGCGGCCGCGATCGCCGCCGGGCTCGCGCCGCTCGGCATCGGCACCGAGACCGACGGCTCGATCGTCTCGCCTGCGTCGATCTGCGGCCTCGTCGGGCTGAAGCCCACGGTCGGCCGCATGAGCCGCGACGGCATCGTTCCGATCGCGCACACGCAGGACACGCCGGGGCCGATGACGCGCACCGTCGCCGACGCGGCGCTGCTGTACGCGGCGATGTCGGGGCGCGACGGCGCCGACCCGGCGACGGCGAGCGCACCTTCCGCGGCGCCGACCGTCGCGCTCGACGACGGCGCGCTGCGCGGCGCGCGGCTGGGCGTTGCGCGCGCGTACTTCACCGGCAACGGTGCCGTCGACGGGCTGATCGAACAGGCGATCGCGGTCATGAAGCGGCTCGGCGCCGAGATCGTCGACCCGGTCGACTTGCCGCAGCCGCCGTACAACGACGCCGAGCTGCGCATCCTGCTCTACGAGCTCAAGGCCGACCTGCCGAAGTACCTCGCCGCGTTCGCGCCGAATGCGCCGGTGAAGACGCTCGCCGACGTGATCGCGTTCAACCGCACGCACCACGACCGCGAGCTCACGTGGTTCGGCCAGGAGCTGTTCGAGAAGGCGGACGCGCTCGGCGGCCTCGACAGCAACGAATACCTCGACGCGCTCGCCGAATGCAAGAAGGGCGCGCGCGACGACGGCATCGATCGTGTCCTGAAGGCGAATCGCCTCGACGCGCTCATCGCGCCGACCGGTGGCCCGGCGTGGCTCATCGACCCGGTCAACGGCGACCATGTCGGCGCGAGTTTCTCGACGCCGGCCGCCGTCGCCGGCTACCCGCATCTGACCGTGCCGGCGGGGCTGGCGAGCGGGCTGCCGATCGGCGTGTCGTTCGTCGGGCCGGCATGGAGCGAGGAGCGGCTGCTCGCGTACGGGCACGCGTACGAGCAGGCGACGAGGTTGCGCAGCGAGCCGACCTACCGCAAGGTGACGACGCCTCAGGACTCGTGAGCCGGCGCAGCATCCGCTTTGCGCTGGTCGCAGCGCTCTCGCTCGCCGGCGCGGTCGCCACGTCGCACGGCGCGCCGCTCAGCGTTGCCGACGCATTGGAGCCTTCTCAGGCGAGTGCCGTGCGGTAGAGCGCGAGCAGCTTGCTCCAGGCGCGCTCGGCGTCGGGCGCGCTGTAGATCGGCGCGCCCGCTTCCTTCGGCATGTCGGGAACGCACCAGCCGTGGCGCGCCGGATAGACCTCGACTTCGGCCGGCAGCTTGGCGGCGGCGAACGCCTCGCGCAGCTGGTCCTTCGCGTCGGGCTGGCGCTGGTCGTCGTTCGCCGCGACGCCGACGTAGACGCGCGCGTGCATCCTTGGCACCAGCCGGTGCGGGCTGTCGGGCTTGTCGGTGACGAGACCACCGCCGTGGAACGACGCCGCGCCACCGATGCGCTCGGGCAGCGCGGCAGCGGTGCGGAACGTCAGCGCGCCGCCCATGCAGTAGCCCTGGACGCCGGCCTTGCGCGCGCGGTCGACCTGCGGCTGCGCGTCGAGGAACGCGACGTACGCGGCGGCGTCACGCTCGGCGGCACCGGAGGAGGTGACCGAAGACATCAGCGGCCCGAGCTTGGCGCGCGTCGCCGGGTCGGAGAAGTCGATGTTGGCGGCTGATTCGAACATTGGCGACTTGCCGACGCGGTAGAAAGGATTCGGCACGAGCACCGCGTAGCCGTCGCCGGCGAGGCGCCGGCCGATGTCGCGCATCGCCGGCCTGAGGCCGGCGGCATCGGGCCAGACGAGCACGGCGGCGTGCACCCCGCTCGCCGGATGGAAGAACGCCGCGTCGCAGGTGCCGTCGGGCGTCTTGATCTGGACGTCGCGCTCGCTGACGGCGAGCGCAGCGACCGCGGGATGCGCGGCAGCGCCGAGGCCGGTCGCGACCGAGAGCGCGACGAAGTCGCGCCGCGAGCGGTCGATCGGCGACGAGGGTTTCGGGGGTCGCGTGCGCTCGGTCATCGTCGGTCCTCGTGGATTCGAACCACGGCAATGATGCGCCACCTCGCGCGCTTCAGCGCGGCGGAGCGGCGTCGCGCATCGCGCCCGTCACCAAGGCGTAGTGCTCGAGCATCCCGTTCCAGCCGTTCGGCGAGCCGAAGGCGTCGCGCATCGCGAGCGCGTCGGCGCCGTACGCCTCGAGGCCGCGGTGCTCGAGGTCGACGCGCGTCGTGCGGTCGTCGATCGCGGTGAAGCGGACGTCGACCTCGGTGTGCAGCGTCGGGTCGAACTTGAACTGCGCGTTCAGCTGCCAGACGAGGACGACGCGGCGTTCGGGTTCCCAGACGAGCACCTGCCCCCACACGCACTCGACGCCGTCGACGCCGCGCTCGTACCAGCGGCCGCCCGAGCGCGGCTCGATGACGACTGCGGCACAGTCGGCGTCGCCGATGTGGTGCGACGCCAGCGGCCACCACGACTCGATCCGTCCCGTGAAGACCTCGAACGCGAGCGCGATCGGCGCGGCGACGGTGACCGACTTGCGGACCGCGATCGCGGCGGCGCTCGCGAGCGTCGGGCTCATGGCTTCTCCTTTGCGGAATGGGCGGCACGGCTGCGTGCCAGGGCTTCCGCCTGGGCCTTGAAGCGGGCGAGCCCGACATCCCACAGGCTGTCGATGAAGTCGCGCATCGTCGCGATGCCGTCGGTGTCGGGTCGGTACAGGTTGCGCGTGCCGACCGATTCACGCTGCACGAGGCCGGCGTGGGCCAGGACCTTGAGGTGCTGCGAGACCGCCGGGCGGCTCACGGGCAGCCGCTCGGCGACCTCGGCGACCGAGAGCGGCGAGCGTGCGATCAGCGTGAAGACGGCGAGCCGCGTCGGGTCGCCGAGCGCGGCGAAGCGGCGGGCTTGGGCGGCGGAAGCGCGGGTCGAGATCATGGAAATCAACTGCTTACCGTAAGCATACTCTTACCAATAGACGCGCGTCAAGTCGAAGGCGACGTCCGACGTCGGAGGTCATCGATTCGCCGCCGCCGCGCGCGCCAGGCAGCGCGCGTAGCGCTCGTCGACGCGGCGCGCGAACCATTCGGTCGTCAGCGGCCGGGTGATCTTCGGGCTGTGCAGCTCGATCTGCGGCACGATCGCGCGCGGCAGCGGTCGCCGCCCGGTCTGCTCGGCGAGCTCGAAGACGCGCGTGTAGAGCCGCGTCTTCTCGAGGTCGGTCCGGTCCTCGAGCTCGAGCGCGCGCCGGATCGCAGCGTCGTCGATCGCCAGACGCGGCGCGAGCGTGCGCACCGCCGTCTCGGTGCGGCCGACGCTGCCGTCGCCGGGGACGAGGTCGCCGTCGAAGTCGAGCGGCCTTGCCGACGCGACGCTCACCGCCTGCTGGAACGCCGCGTTGCGGCTCGCGTAGCGCCCGGCGTTGAAGTCGGCGAAGCGAAAGATCGGCTGGTCGATGCTGAGCGGGTAGTCGAGCAGGTGCGCGATCCCGAAGTACAGCCCGCCGCGGCGCGAGAAGACCTCGTCGCGCAGCGACCCGGTCATGCGATAGGGATATGGGCGCGCCTGCATCTGCTTCTCGGCGAACGCGATGCCGACCTGCATCGGGCCGCCGG
>Ga0157369_10009628_pt1 | contig 11049 bp, 6 predicted proteins | sample C25metaG_FD_113461 | JGI IMG/M metagenome (GOLD analysis project Ga0157369, IMG submission 113461) | Corn rhizosphere microbial communities from Kellogg Biological Station, Michigan, USA - C2-5 metaG | ecosystem: Host-associated > Plants > Roots > Rhizosphere > Soil | place: USA: Michigan... | reverse complement strand
TGGGGCCCGGTGCTCGGCGCGCTGCTCCTCTACGGCCTCTACGAGGGCTTGCGCTTCGTCGGCGTCGTGTACAACCTGGTCGCGGTGGGCTTCGTGATCATGGTCTTCGTCATCTTCTTTCCGCGCGGGCTGGCGGGCCTCGGGAGATCGGCATGAGCTACCGGCTGGGAGTGGACGTGGGGGGCACCTTCACCGACCTGGTCCTGGTGTCGCCCGACGGCGTCGCGCGCACCTGCAAGGTGCTGTCGACCACCGCCAACTATGCCGAGGCCATCATCGCGGGCATCCGGGAGCTGACGGCCCAGGCCGGCATCGCGGCGCGCGACATCGGCGAGATCATCCACGGCACCACCGTGGCCACCAACGCCATCCTGGAGCGCCGTGGCGCGCGCGCGGGCCTGCTCACCACCGAGGGCTTCCGCGACCTGCTCGAGATCGGGCGGCTCCGCCTCTCGCGGCTCTACGACCTCGACTTCGAGCGCCCCGCGCCGCTGGTGCCCCGCCGGTGGCGCCGCGAGATCCGGGAGCGCATGAACCACCGCGGCGAGGTGGTGACCCCCCTGGACCGGGACGGCGCGGCCGCCGCCATCGACCGGCTGCTCGCCGAGGGGGTGGAGTCGATCGCGGTCTGCTTCCTGCACGCCTACGCCAACCCGGCCCACGAGGCCCAGGTGGGCGCGATGATCCGCGAGCGCGCGCCCCACGTGGCGCTCACCCTCTCCTCCGAGATCCTGCCCGAGATGCGCGAGTTCGAGCGCACGAGCACCGCGGTCACCAACGCCTACGTGATGCCGGTGATGGGCCGCTACCTCGCCTCGCTCGAGGGCGAGCTGCGCGCGCTGGAGGCTCGCGCGCCGCTCCTCATCATGCAGTCCAACGGCGGCGTCATGACCGCCGAGGGCGGGCGCCAGCGCCCGGTGCACGTGATCGAGTCGGGGCCCGCCGCCGGGGTCATCGCCACCGCGGCGCTGGCCCGGGCCATCGGCGCGCCCAACGCGCTCTCCATCGACATGGGGGGAACGACCGCGAAGGCCTCCATCATCGAGGGGTACGAGATCAAGCGCACCGGGGAGTTCGAGATCGGCGGCACCATGTCGCAGGGCAGCCGGCTCAACAAGGGCGGCGGTTTCCTGCTGCGCGTGCCCGCCATCGACATCGCCGAGGTCGGCGCGGGCGGCGGCAGCATCGTGCACGTGGACGGGGCGCGGGCGCTGCACGTGGGGCCGCGGAGCGCGGGGGCGGTGCCCGGGCCCGTCTGCTACGACCAGGGCGGCACCGAGGTCACGCTGACCGACGCCAACGTGACGCTCGGCTACCTGCACCCCGAGCGCCTGCCGAGCGGGCTCCGGCTGGACGCCGGGAAGGCTCGCCGCGCGGTCGCCGAGCAGATCGCCGCGCCCCTCGGCATCGACGTGGCCGACGCCGCCCACGGCGTCTACCTGCTCGGCTGCGCGGGCATGGCGCGCGCGGTCCGCGCGGTCACCATCGAGCGCGGCCGCGACCCGCGCGACTTCACGCTCGTGGCCTTCGGCGGCAACGGCCCGCTCTTCGCCGCCGAGATGGCGCGCTCGCTGGAGATCGGCACGATCCTGGTCCCGCCCGCGCCCGGCGTGTTCAGCGCGCTCGGCCTGCTGGAGGCCGAGGTGGAGCATCACCTGGTCCGGACGGTCCTCCGGCCGCTCTTCGGCACGAAACCCTCGGAGATCGGCGCGGTGGTGGCGGAGATGGAGCGCGAGGCCGAGGCCCTGCTGCGCGCCGAAGGGAGCCAGGCTCGCGTGGAGATCGAGCGGTCGGTCGACCTCAAGTACCAGGGGCAGTCCTTCGAGCTGACGGTGCCGCTGCCGCCGTCGTTCAGCGACGAGGCGTTCCGGACGCTGGCCGCCGACTTCGGCCGCGAGCACGAGCGCACCTACGGTCACCAGGCGGAGGGCGATCCCATCCAGATCGTGAACCTGCGGCTCACCGCGCGCGTGCTGCGGCCCGCGGACCGCGCGGCGATCCGGCTCCAGGAGGACCGCGCCGGGCGTGGCGCCGACCGCCGCGCCTACTTCGGCCCCGCCCACGGGGAGATCGCCACCCCCGTCATCACGCGCGCGGCGCTCGGCGCCACGCCCCGGCCGGGGCCGCTGCTCCTCGACGAGTACGACGCCACGACCCTGGTCCCGCCGGGCTGCGCGGCCCGCCTCGACGCCCACGGCAACATCGTCATCACCACCGGAGGCGCCGCATGACCGCCCGTGATCTCAGCGATCCGATCCTCCTCGAGCTGGTCAAGAACGGCCTCGACGCGATCGTGGACGAGATGGCCATCGCGCTCGTGCGCACCGCCTACTCGAACAACCTCAAGAACGCCATGGACATGTCGTGCGCCCTCTGCGACGTGGACGGCCGGCTGATCGCCCAGGGCCTCACGCTGCCGCTGCACCTCGGCTCCATCCCCGACGCGATGGCGCAGGTGCGCCGCAAGTTCGGCGCGAGCCTCGAGCCGGGCGACGTGTTCATCCTGAACGACCCGTTCGAGGGCGGCACGCACCTGCCCGACTTCTACATCTTCAAGCCCATCTTCGTGGACGGGCGGCTCGTGGGCTGGTCCGCGAGCATCGGGCACCAGCTGGACGTGGGCGGCAAGACCGCCGGCGGCAACGGCTGCGACGCGACCGAGATCTTCCAGGAGGGCCTGCGCATCCCGCCGCTGCGCCTCTACGCGGCGGGCAAGCCGGTGGACGCGCTGTTCGAGCTGATCGACCGCAACGTGCGCGTGCCGCGCCAGGTGCTGGGCGACGTGCGCTCGCAGGTGGCCGCCTGCCTCAGCGGCGAGCGCGGCTACCTGAAGCTGGCCGAGCAGTACGGCCCCGAGCGCTTCGCCGCCTGCACGACCGCGCTGCTCGAGCAGGCCGAGCGCCTGGCGCGCAACGCCATCACCGCCATGCCCGACGGCACCTACTCGTTCACCGACTGGATGGACGACGACGGCATCGATCCCGACCCGATCCCGATCACGGTGGCCATCACGATCGAGGGCGACCGCCTGATCGCCGACTTCACCGGCTCGGCGCCGCAGGTGAAGGGCGCCATCAACTCGCCCCTGCCCTTCACCAAGTCCGCGGTGTACGCGTGCGTGCGCCACCTGGTCGGCGGCACCCCGCCCAACAACGAGGGCTACTTCCGCCCCATCGAGGTGATCGCGCCGCCCGGGACCGTGGTCAACCCGGTCATGCCCGCCGCGGTCGCCGCCCGCGGCCTCACCGGCTTCCGCATGGCCAACGCGGTCTTCGGCGCCCTCGCCCGGATCGCGCCCGATCGCGTCTTCGCGTGCGAGGTGGGCGGCGACACCGGCGTGAGCTTCGGCGGCTACGACGCCGAGCGGAAGCCCTTCGTCTTCCTCGAGTTCCTCTTCGGCTCCTGGGGCGGGCGGCCGACCAAGGACGGGGTCGATGCGTGCAGCAGCTCGGTCGTGAACTTCTCGAACAATCCCGTCGAGATCATCGAGGCCGAGTACCCGCTGATGATCGAGCGCTACGGCTACCTGCCCGACACCGGCGGCCCCGGCAAGTTCCGGGGCGGCCTCGCCCTGGAGCGCCAGTATCGCTTCCTCGAGGCGGAAGGTGTGCTCCAGCTCCGCACCGACCGGCGCAACCACGTGCCTTACGGCCTGGCGGGCGGGCGCCCGGGCACGCCCTCGCGCAACGTCCTGAACCCCGGCGCGGAGGAGCGCGAGCTGCCGGCCAAGTGCACGCTGACCGTGCGGTCCGGCGACGTCTACCGCCACGAGCTGGCCGGGGCCGGCGGCTGGGGCAACCCGTTCGCGCGGGATCCCGAGCGCGTGCTGCGCGACGTGATGGAGGAGAAGATCAGCCCTGCGTACGCGAGGCGCGAGTACGGGGTGGCGATCGACGAGCGTACGTGGAAGGTCGTCCCGGAGGAGACGGCGCGCCTTCGCGCGGCGGCACAGACCTCGCGCTGAGAGGGACGGCTACCCGCCGCTCAGCGTGGCTCCAGGACCACTCCGTGGACGCGAGCTAGCAGCATTCCCACGCTTCGCCCCCCTATCCGGCCTGGGACAGGCGGTATGACACGGGACTTCCTGCTCGGTCACTGTTTCCGGGAACGCAGGTGACGGTGATCAGAGATGCCAGCATTGGCGGACATTTGAGCCATGGCACAGTCCGTGCTGAATGTCCGTGCTGAAGGAACCCAGTCACCTTATCTCTGATCCAGGGGAGCGGCCATGACCCCAAGGGTTCTCATCGTCGATGACGAGCTGGACGGCTGTTGGTTGACAGCATTCGTCCTGCGGCAAGACCCTAACCTGGCACTGGCCGGTGAAGCGACCGATGGCGACATGGCTCTCTCGCTCGTCCGCCAGGAACGTCCCGATGTCGTCGTCATGGACATCAGGATGCGCCGCCTGAACGGCCTCGAAGCCACCCGCCGGATCAAGCGCGAGTGGCCCAGCACGAAGGTGCTGGTCCTCACCCACCTGATCGATGAAGACACCCGGCGCGCGGCCTTCGCAACCGGCGCCGACGCCTTCCTCGACAAACGCGACGTAGCATCGGCGTTGGTCCCCGCAATCTGGGACGCATGTGATCCGGATCGGCCGCGCCCGCGATCCGCTGGAAGCAGATGAGCCGCCCTCGAGCGGCTGGCTCCGTCTCGTCACCAGCCGGACGAACCCGCGCCGAGAGCCCCGATCGATCGGGGCAAGACGCGGACACGGGTACGTGGGAACCGGATAGAGAGCGCTTCGAGGCAGAGCAACCGGGCCTGAACCGACGAATCTTCTATGAACCGCCATACTCCATCTGGGAGTCCGCGGTAGGCTTCACCGTCATAGTGATCGGCGGTCTACTCTGCCGGTGGCACTGGGGACAGTAACCCCACGGACCAGCCCGGTGACCGATCGAGGCAGTCCCGAAAGCAGTCGCCCGGGGGTGCCTTCCAACACCGTGAGATGAGGAAGTTGCTATCCTGGCCGATCATGATCTGTTGATCCATCGCCACCAGACGGAGGATGGTCACCGGAGCGCAGTGATCGCCGGCCGCCCGAACAGATCCGTCGAGTTCAGGTTGACGAAGCGCTCCAGCCCGCTGCAGCGGCGGCGGGCGGGATCTGTCTGTCAGAGCAGCTCGTTCAGCATGTAGAAGAAGTTGTCCTTCAGCTTGTGCGTCAGCGGGCGCCTGCGCCAGCGCTCGAGCTGCACCTCCGTCGCGCGCGGGACGTACTTCTCGAAGACCGCATCGAGCCGCTGCGCGAGCGCCTCGTCCCTGATCGCCATGGTGATCTCGTCGTTCGTCTCGAACGAGCGGTCGTCGAAGTTGCTCGAGCCCACCGCGCTCCAGACCCCGTCGACGGTCATGACCTTCTGGTGCAGCAGGGTGTGCGGGTATTCGAACAGGCGAACGCCGCACCTCAACAGCTTCTCGAAGTTGCGGTGGCCGGCGTGCTGCACCATGGGGTTGTCCGATCCGCTGGTCGACGGCATCAGCACCCGCACGTCCACGCCGCGCTTCACCGCAGCGCCGAAGGCGTCGATGGCATCCGGCTCGGGGATGAAGTAGGGGTTCTGGATCCAGATGCGCGCGCGCGCCAGGCAGATGGCGGTGTGGTGGAGGATCTTCACCGCGGGCGCCGAGTTCTCGGGCTTTGCGAACACGGCGTGCATCAGGACGTCGCCCGCCGGCTCCAGCGCCGGGAACACTTCCTTGCCCACGAACAGCTCACCGGTCTCGCCCGCCCAGTTCTCGCTGAAGGCGCCCTGCACGCTGTGCACGATCGGCCCGTGGAGGTGCAGGCTGATGTCGCCGTAGTGCTTTCCGTCTTCCGCATTGCCCAGCCACTGGTCCACGACGCAATGACCGCCCACGAAGGCCTCGCGCCCGTCGATCACCACCAGCTTGCGATGGTCGCGGTCGTTGAACACTCCGATGTTTTTCACCCTACGCTCGTGAAAGAACACCACGCGGCAGCCCGCGTCGCGCATCTCCTGCACGACGGCCTTGCCCGCGTGCTTCGAGCCCTCTGCGTCCAGCAACACGCGCACCTTCACGCCCGCTCGCGCTCGCTCGATCAGCGCGTCGGCCACCCGCCGGCCGAGCGCGCCCTCCTTCCACAGGAACGTCTCGAAGTGCACGGATTCGCGTGCCGCCTGGATGCGGCCGATCAACACGTCGAAGAAGGCACCGTTCTCGTGCACCTCCACCTTGTTGCCGGCCAGCGCCGTGCCGAGCGTCAAGCCCGAGAGCGTGGGCATCAGCTCGTCGATGGGCGAGTCGCACTCGACGTGCAGGTCGGGGTCTCGGTGGCGGCGGATCGACCACACGACCAAGACCGAGAGGATCACGACGCCGAGCAAGAGCCCACCCAACACTTCACTCATACGTGTTCTCCGTGCTCCGCCCGCATAGTGTCCAGGTCAATTCGGCGGCTGGGCAGCGCACCTATGTTGCCGCTCTTGCCCTGGATACACCAGTCCGAGAGATCCGGCCGCGGCGCTCGCCTCGTTCCCCGGGCCCCTGTGGCATACTCGGCCGCGACAGCCAACGCAACCTTCGCCGCAATGGCCGCAAGGGAGGATCTCATGGAGTATTACGACCTCGGCCCGTACACTCGCAAGATCACCGCCGCCGTGCCGGAGGCCCAGCTCTGGTTCGACCGGGGTCTCAACTGGCTCTACGGCTTCAATCACGCCGAGGCCATCGCCTGCTTCAAGAAGGCGCTGGAGCACGACCCCGACTGCGCGATGGCCTACTGGGGCATCTCGTACGCGGCGGGGCCGAACTACAACCTGCCCTGGTACCTCTACGACCCCGCCGGCAAAGCCGCCGCCCTCGCCACCGCCTACGACGCGCTCCAGGGCGCCCTGGCCCGCATCGAGCGAGCGAGCCCGGTCGAGCAGGCGCTGATCCGCGCCCTGCCCGCGCGCTATCCGCAGCGCGAGGCCGTCGAGGACCAGGCGCCCTGGGACGCCGCCTATGCGGACGCCATGCGCAGCGTGTTCCACGCCTATCGCGATGACCTCGAGGTGCGCGAGGTCTTCGTCGAAGCGATCATGAATCTGACGCCCTGGAAGATGTGGGACCTCAAGACCGGCGGCGTCGCCGAGGGGGCAGGCACGTTGGAGGCGATGGAGGTGCTGGATAGCGCCTTCCGCGATTTCCCCCGCGCGTGGGACCACCCGGGGCTCCTTCACCTCTACGTTCACCTGATGGAGATGTCGCCGTTTCCGCAGCGGGCCCTGCGGGCGGGGGACCGGCTGCGCGACCTGGTGCCCGACGCCGGCCACCTCATCCACATGCCGACCCACATCGACGTGCTCTGCGGCCACTACCGCGATGTGCTGGTCTACAACCACAAGGCCATCGTGGCCGACCGGAAATTCCTGGCCCGCGAGGGTGCCCTGAACGTCTACGCGCTCTACCGGACCCACAACCACCACTTCGCCATCTACGGGGCGATGTTCCTCGGTCAGTACGGGCCGGCCATGGCGGCGGCGCAGGAGCTCATCGATACCACCCCCGAGGAGCTCCTGCGCATCCCCTCGCCGCCGATGGCCGATTTCGTCGAGGGCTACCTGCCGATGAAGCAGCACGTCCTGATCCGCTTTGGCAAGTGGCGCGAGATCATCGCCCAGGACCTGCCCGCGGATCGGACGCTCTACTGCTCGACGACCGCCATGATGCTCTACGCGCAGACGGTCGCGCACTCGGCGCTCGGCCACATCGCCGAGGCCGAGAAGACCCGCGCGGCCTTCATGGAGGCGAAGCCGCGGGTGCCCGAGAGCCGGCGAGTGCACAACAACACCGTCCGCGACTTGCTCGAGATCGCCCAGGCGATGCTCGACGGCGAGCTCGAGTACCGGCGCGGCAACCACGAAGTCGCCTTCACCCATCTGCGGCGCTCGGTCGAGCTGGACGATGCCCTGCCCTACGACGAGCCCTGGGGCTGGATGCAGCCGACCCGACACGCGCTGGGCGCGTTGCTGCTGGAGCAGGGTCGAGTCGCCGAGGCCGAGGCGGTGTACCGATCGGATCTCGGCCTCGACGGCAAGCTCAGCCGCGCCTGCCAGCATCTCGACAATCTGTGGAGCCTGCACGGGCTGCACGAGTGCCTCACGCGGCGCGGCGAGGCCGTCGAGGCGGCCCTGATCAAGCAGCGCCTCGAGCTTGCCCTGGCACGGTCGGAGGTGCCGGTGAAGGCCTCCTGCTTCTGCCGCATGCAGGTCGCGGCCTGAGCGGCCGGCAGGTTGCGCGAGACCCTAGAACCGAATGGAGGACCCTATGAGCCTGTCGAGCTCACACCACTGCGTCGCGATGGCTTTGCTGCTTGGTGCCTCCTCTGTGCTGATGTGGCCGGGTGACAGTCTCGCGGTGCAGATATCGATCGACGGAACCGCGATTGGCGACCGTGTCGGCACGGGTGTCGGTCCGGATCTGAATGACGGACAGAATATCATCCAGTTCGACAGTGGTGACCCCACGCGAGGCTTTGCGGTCCCGGGCTACCGGATCAAGGGGATCGTAACTGCGGACTTTGCCGATGCCGGCACGCTCGTGCCGCCCGTCACTCACCGATTGACGCTCCTGGATCTGGTGATCGACCGGAAGGCCGGCGCGATCGACCACCTGTTCGCAATCGACTTTCGACACACCTTTTCGGACCCCGTCGCGCCCGTGGATGCCCAGGACGGCATCAAGGGCGTCTTTGACAACCCGGTACATCCCGCAGTCATCGGCGGCATATCGGTCAGACAGTTCGAGGGTCGTATCAACACGGAGCTGATTGGCCGGATTGCCGATATCAACGCTCCTCTGATCTCGCTCTCCGGGGGCGACAATGTCGCGCCGTTCGACCATCATGACGGTCCCGTCCAGAAGGTCAACGGCCCGCCGTGGGCGCTGCAAGGCGCGCTGCGGATCGAATTCCTCGAGGCGATAGCGACGGACGGCAGCGGATTGGGCACGGGCGACCGGATCAGTCTCGGGTCGGACCTCGGCATCGCGCCTGTTCCCGAGCCCACTACATTCCTCCTCTGGGGCACCACAATGGCGGGGCTAGGGCTCACGGCTCGCTGGAGACGTGGGCGGCGGAACTAGAATCTACGCCTTCAGATAGGGAATGCCGAGCTCGGGCGACACGTCAAACCCGTGGCCCCGGAGACCCCTGACGAATCCCGCCGCCCTCGGTGATGTTGCCGCGCCCGTCGGTCAGGATCGGCCGGCCCCCCGAGGCTCCAATCGATACTCGGTGGTCATGTATGAATTACACGGCGGGCATGTCCGCCGCCGCCACGGCCATCCCAACTTCGAGAATTTGGCTCATTGGCGGCCCGCTTTCATCTCGGCTGGGTGGCATGTGCCTTGCTCTCGCCTCGTTGCTTGTATGGATGCCTCGGCCTTGAGGGACGGCTTCACTTCTTCGCTGGACCGCTTCCGTCAGCTGCTCCGGGCGCTGAGCTACTTCCGGCCCGACGCTGGGCGGATAGCCCTGGCCTTGAGTCTGTTGCTCGCCGGCATCGGGCTCAACCTGCTGAAGCCCTGGCCCCTGGCGCTCCTGGTCGATAGCGTCCTCGGGACAAAGCCGTACCCGGGATGGCTGCCCGACACGGCACGCGCGTGGGGGCAACCCGTCCAGCTCACCGCCATCATCGCGGCCTCGCTGGCGCTTCATCTCGTACACGCCGCCGCGTGTGGCGGGCACGCCTACCTCTCGATCGACGTGGGGCTCCGTGGCCTGCGGCGGGTTCGCGATGACGTCTTCGGCTGGCTTCAGCGCCTCTCGCTGCGCTATCACCATGGCACCGAGGCCGGGGACATCATCTTCCGGGCCGGGACGGACACGAGCGCCTTTCAGACCTTGTTCCTCCAGGGGTTCCTCACCTTCGTCAGCGCCGCCGGCACGCTCCTGTTCATGGGGGTGGCGATGGCCCGGCTGAACCTGCGCCTCGCCGCGGTGGCGCTGATCGCGGTACCCATCCTGCTGCTGTCGATCAAGGTCTTCGGGCGGGCGATGCGGGTGCGGGGCACCGCCGCCCAGCAAGCGGAGGGCAAGGTCTACGCGCTCATCCACCAGGGGATCACCGCCCTGCCACTGATCCAGAGCAATGCGCGCGAGTATCACGAGCGGCAGCGTTTCACGGCGCACACCGAGAAGGCGCAACGGCAAAAGATGGCGCAGCAAGGGCTCGAGGTCTTTTACTGGGGCTCGATCTCGGTGATCCTCAGCGCGTGCACGCTCGGCGTGACCTGGGTAGGGGCTCGTCAGGTACTGGACGCGAACCTCACGGTGGGGGAGCTGCTCGTTTTTCTCGCCTACGTCGCTCAGCTCTTCGAGCCGCTCCGTCAGCTCTCGCAGGTCGGCGCCACCCTGACGAGCGCGAGCGCGAGCACGCGGCGGGTGTTCGAGATCCTGGATACGCCCGAGGAGGTCAAGGACCGTCCGGACGCACGCCCGGTCTGCCAGGGCGACCCCCATGGATCGGCCGGACTACCCACCTCCGCGGACAACATGTTCGTCGCCGTCGGTGGCGCGCCGGCCGTATCCCCGTGCCCGCCGCTCCCGGTCTACGGCAACATCACCTACGACGACGTGTCCTTCTCGTACGGAAGGGCGCGGCCGGTGCTCGGCCACATCAATTTCAAGCTGATGGCGGGCACGTCGGCGGCCATCATCGGCCCGAGCGGCGCGGGCAAGACGACGCTGCTGAACCTGCTGCCGCGGTTCTTCGATCCGGTGAGCGGCGCGGTCCTGCTGGAGGGCGTCGACCTGCGCGAGCTCCGCCTGGAGGACCTCCGGGCGCAAATCGCCCTCGTCCTGCAGGAGCCCATCATCCTGCCCACCACCGTGGCCGAGAATATCTCCTACGGAAAGCCGCACGCGACGATGGAGGAGATCGAGGCCGCCGCGCATGCCGCCCGGGCCGCCGACCTCATCGAGAAGCTGCCCGAGCACTATCGAACCGTCATCGGGGACGGGGGCGCGCACCTGAGCGTCGGGGAAAAGCAGCGGATCAATCTGGCCCGGGCGTTCCTCAAGGACGCGCCGATCCT
>Ga0157369_10009627_pt1 | contig 11049 bp, 9 predicted proteins | sample C25metaG_FD_113461 | JGI IMG/M metagenome (GOLD analysis project Ga0157369, IMG submission 113461) | Corn rhizosphere microbial communities from Kellogg Biological Station, Michigan, USA - C2-5 metaG | ecosystem: Host-associated > Plants > Roots > Rhizosphere > Soil | place: USA: Michigan... | reverse complement strand
GGGAGGATAGGAAACAGCAAGCGGAATATTGCCAACAGAGCTAGACCGAAGCAAGCGATGCCGATAATCTTCATAGCTCTCAAATCGACTCCGGCCAGCTTCACGACGGGAGTTAAAAGAAGAGGAAAGCCTGGCGGGTATGCGCGGGGACCGAGGTCAGGGAAGCTCGGATTGTAGATATAGCCGTTCTCTAGCATCGGATGGCCCGCCGCAAGATTGAGCGCTTGCTGGATGTATTGAGCGAAATCGTCGCCCCATTCGTGGCCGGCGCGCAAACTGGCGATTTGGGTCGCCATTACTATCGTCGCGAGCAGGACTAGGATCAGCCACTCCTTGAGAATGGGATGTTCGCTCGGACCCCGTGGAGCAGCCGGTATGGTCACCGGCTGCTCCTGACTGGAGGGAGAGCCCCACGACGGAAATGCCATTGCCATGCTGTCTCCACAATCGTCTTCAACTCGGACGACTGAGGCTTCCAGCCCAGCACACGAAGCGCCTTCTGTCGGTCAGCAACCAGCACGGGTGCATCCCCCTGCCGGCGTGGCACCGTTCGATACAATACAGGCCGTCCACTAATGTCCTGAACGGTCCGGATCACTTCAAGGACCGAATTGCCGGTTCCTGTTCCGAGATTGATAGTGTCAGACGCTCCTCCGTTCTGCAGGTGTTCGACCGCAAGGATATGGGCCTCGCCAAGATCGCTGACGTGTACGTAGTCGCGAATGCAAGTGCCGTCCGGCGTCGGATAGTCGTCGCCAAATACTTGAAGCTCGCCCTTGCCGAGCGTAGATGAAATTGCTAGCGGGATCAAATGGGTTTCCGGATCGTGACACTCGCCCAATTCGCCTTCCGGATCCGCTCCGGCAGCGTTGAAATAGCGCAAACTGACCGATCGGAGCCCGTAAGCCTTCCCATACCAATGCAACATCCGTTCCATGAACATCTTCGATTCCGCATACGGGCTGAGCGGATCAAGTGAGCTGTCCTCGGTAATGGGCATTTGGGTTTGCAGGCCATAAACCGAACAGCTCGATGAGAAAACGACCTGGCGGACGCCAGCCGCCAGCAAGGTATCCAACAGAGCAATTGATTGTGCGACGTTGTTGCGATAGTACTTGCCCGGATTTTGAACGGATTCGCCAACATAAGCATGTGCCGCAAACAGCACGGCGCTTGAGATGTCGTGTTCTCGCGCGATGCGGGCTACTAGTTCGGACTGTTCAATGCCACCCTGGTAGAAAGGCCCAAAACGAGCGGCACCTTGATGGCCGGTGATCAGGTTATCGAGCACCACCGGCTGATAATTCCTGCGGGCGAGCAGTTTTGCGGTATGGCTTCCGATATAGCCGGCTCCGCCCGCGATTAGAATGCTTTTGGCGTTCACCTTTCGGCAAGCACGCAATATTGCGCGCCTAACAACAGCCGGTCCAATACTGCCTCGGTCGCTCTGAGCCAGGCAAGAGAGCGAGGAAAGTAAAACAGCGAGCGTACCAGTGCGGGGCGGTGAAAGCCCGATTCTGAAACCAACCGAACAGCCTCACTTGGCGAGATCATGATTGCGTCCCGATCAAACGGGATGCGCTTCATCACCATTCTCGCTCCCGGGTTCCACGGGTTGTTTTCAAATAGAGCCAGCTTGCCGCCCGGCGATAGGCTCTGATGGATCAAATTGAGCGCGCCAATCCTCTTCGCTGGCGGAATATGATGAAAAACGCCGTTCACATAGACGAGATCGAAGTAGCCCGGGCTGATATTCTCTATGCCCTCAAAACGCACTCGGTCGGCGCCGAACCTTTCGACGGCGTGCTCGAGGGCCCTATCTGCTTCGTCCACGCCGATCACTTCGGCTGCCGGAAACATGCTGGCCAAGTACGCGGTGGTGTCTCCGATGCCGCACCCGAAATCAAGAATTCGTTTCGGCTGGACGTCCTTCGGCAAAATTCCCATCAAATAACGTACGCGTCCGATCAGGAAAAAATGCCGGTCCTCTCCCGAGAGCCGGATCCCCTGATTCAGCATCCGCTCGTATTGGGCGCTGAGATCGAATAATGGCTCACGCATTCAATGACGTTGCTGTCTCAGAATACTGCCAGGAGGAAGACCAGTACTTTAGACGCTCGTCCAACAGGTCAAAAGTGTAGTGCATCAGCCGCGTGATCGCCAGGATGATCGCGGCCGACACAAGAAACTCCATCACCAGAAACCGCGACCAGTGTTCATAGACGCTGCCGGTGCGCAAAAGTGACCAGAAACTTCTGGCGATCAGAACTCCGCCGGCTATCACCAGTGCGGCGGGCAACGCCCAGAACCATCGCATCGTAAAAAACAACTCGACCCGCGATCGGCGACGTTTTCCTAATTCATCAAACAGCACGATTTTAGTGATGCGATCAGCAAGCGAGCTGGCCGAAAAGGAGAGAACTCCGACCACTCCCAGCAGATTGGCGGCTGTAAAACGATAAATCATCCATTCCAGGACAGAGCCGTGGCGCAAGTAGAATAGGGCGGGGCTGCTCATCAAGGCGGCGGCGGCTACGAACGATAAGGCGCTCAAGATTTCGAGCGGGCGCATCGGCCGGTACAGAAATGCCGCCTCCAGGATGACTTTTAGAAAGCGGAACCCATCCCGAATTACGCGCAGTTTCGATTCGCCCTCTCGCTCGTGGTAGGGCATGTCAAGTTCGGAGATTTTCAGGTTCTCGCTGAGCATGGCCCGAGCGCTCATCGATGGTGTGAAGTGAAGACCATCGGGAAGAGGGAAAATCCTGCGCAGGCTTCCCCGGCGTACCACTCGCATTCCACTCGCCGTATCGCGTACTCGCGATGAGGAAAGAACGCTGAGCAGGCTCGCGAAAATAAAATTCCCAACACGCCGAATGACTGGCATTTTGCTATTTGCATTCAACCGGCAGCCGAGCACTACGTCGGCCTCCTCCTCGATCAGGCGCCGGCACAAAGGCGCAAAAAACTTCGGCTCACAGGTTCCGTCCGCATCCAGAAAACTGAGGAGATCGGCATCCGATTCCATCCATGCCTGCTTGATAGCGGCTCCATAGCCTCTATTTTTAGGAAAGATAATGCATTTGATACGGTCCTTGTAGCGAAGCGCTCTTTCGACAGTTCGATCGGTCGAGCCATCGCTCACAACCGTGATGTCGACTGCGGTCACCGGAGAATGTTCAATTATGTACCGCCGCGCCTCCAAGGACCGCTCAATTATGCCTACAATTCCGTCTTCCTCGTTCAAAGCTGGTATTGCGATGAGTAGTTTCATCGAAGGTATTTCTGAACCCTTTTCTGCCGGACCTTTGCTCGTGCCAAGCATGTTGCGACTGTTGCCCAAAGGCAAAGACTTATGTCTGCGCCGGCGGGCTGATCCGTTCCGATTTCACAAATGGAAGTACACTATGAGGATTTCCGTTTGGCTTCGTAATCGCCCTTCGATTGTACACTTAGCCGCCTCGATGCTCCTGGTGCCGCTGGCGGGTTACCGCCGGTCCGAAAGGTGATCAGTAAAAGGTGCGCATTTCGCGACCCGGTTTGCTCGTTAAGGAAACAGAGTAGCGAAGCGCCGAAGCCCTTATAATTGCAGAGGGATGCTCCATTTTCCGCGATCAAAAGCCTGGTGGTCCCTGCTGCTGGGCATTTTGGTCCTCTATTTGGGGCTCGCGACCGGGCGCGCATTGGGCACTCAGCCGTGGAACGACGAGGCTTGGTACACCTCGCCCTCCCTCAGCCTGATCAAAAACGGAACCACCGCTACGCCCCTGCTCGAGCCGGTGGGTCACTTTTGGAAGGGCATCGACCAGCGAACCTATTGGGTGGTGCCGCTGATGTTTTATGAGCAGGTGCCGTGGTTCGAAATTTTTGGCTTCAGCTTGTTTAGCGCTCGTCTGCACGCCATGGCGTGGGGCCTGGTTACCTTGCTTTCCTGGGGATGGATTGTCCACAAGCTAACGGGGGACCGGATCATGGCTTTCGTCACGATGGCCGCGTTCGCCTGCGATTATCAGTTCGTCTCGCAGACCGCCCTCGCCAGAATGGATTCGATGGCCCTGGGGCTTGCTTCACTCGCTGTGCTGCTCTACCTGTGGCTTAGAGAAGCCCACTTTGCGTGGGCGGTTTTTGCTGCTCAGTTAGCTGTCGTGGCGTGTGGCCTCACTCATCCCACGGCGGGTGTGCCGGCATTCGTAGCATTGGCCTTTCTGATTCTCTATCTCGATCGCCCACGCCTTGGCTGGAAATCGATTGCGTTGGCCGTCGTCCCGTACTTACTAGGCGTTGCATTTTGGGGTTGGTATATCAGTTTTGCGCCCGATCTGTTTCGCGCCCAATTTTTTGGCAACGTCGGCGACATCGATCGCTTGGGAGGCTTTTCCCACCCGTTCCAGGCGATTGTCCGGGAGTTCGGACGCTATGCCGGTATGGCCGGATTTCAAGCGGGCATGCAGCATTTATATCGCATCAAACTTAGTGTCATCCTGGTGTACTTCCTTTCCGTCGGATGTCTCTTCGCGCGCAGAGAAACCAGAGAGAACAGGGGCATCCGCACGTTGCTCTGGCTGTGGGCCGCGTACTTCCTGACCATGACTTTTTACGACAACACGAAAGAAGTCAAGTATGCAATCCATATTGTCGCCCTGTTCGATGCGGTCGTGGCGGTCTGGGTCGTGAGCTGGTGGCGAAAGGGTGGAGTCGATCGGATGCTGAGCGCTGCTGCCTCTGTCGTGTTTGTTTCGGTCGGTGTCGGCGGCTTGCTCTACACTTCGCTCGTACAGCGCGATTACGAGAAGGTCTATCTGCCCGCGGCACTATTTCTCAAGCACAAGGCTCAGCCGGCGGACCTCATTCTCGCCGGCTCAGAACTTGGTTTTGCGCTCGGATTCGATCGCAATATCGTGGACGATAACTCGTTCACTTACGTTACGCACAAAGAACCGGTGTTCATTGCGATGAGTAACAACTATAAAGAATTCCTGCGTAGTTACCGAGCTAAGGGGTTACCCGTGTCGAGGTATTTCGATCGTCTGCTGGCCGAAAAATATGTCCGCGTCTATTCCAACCACGGCTACGATATTTTCGAAGAGCGCTCTAAACTCAACGCTCGGAAACGGCGGTAGCTTGCGCGGATGCGGGGCGCGCCTGGCGGATCGCACGTACCTTTCGAATCGCGCGCCAGGTAAATATCCGCGTTACCCCGTAGTTCCAAACTGAACTCAAAACCAGCCCCAACAAGCCCGCGGCATACCAGGGGAATCCCGCACTTCGGGCGAACTCCGCTGTCTCGATATTGATCAACACCCCAAAGGAACACGCCACGTAGAACAGAAAGAGGCCGTGCAGAATATTCCAGCCCCGCAGCCTGCGGTCGCGATAGGTGATAGCGTTGTTGAGCAGGAAATTCGTAGTCATTGAGGCAAGTGTTGCAACTACTTGGGCTTGGCGGAAGGAGACCCCTAGCCACGAAAGCTGAAGCCATAACACGGCGAGGTACAAGACCACGCCCGAAGCTCCGACGAGGCTAAACAAAACAAAACTCGGGGAAACGTAGTCGCCTATAAATTTGTCCAGCAGGAGCTGAAGGTATTCGACACCCACAAGAATGTCGAGCTTGCTTTCGCCGTGCTGTCGGGTGCGAAAACGATAGGGCACTTCCTCCAGGCGTACCGGGCGCTGGCACGACGCGAGCAAATCCACGAGTATCTTAAAGCCGATTCCCGAAACGCCATGCACAACTTCCATCAGAAACGGCCGGCTCAGAACGAAGAAACCGCTCATTGGATCGTTGATTTCACAACGGCAAACGGATTGACTGAAGCGGCGACCAAGCATACTTAGACGAACGCGGCTCTGCGCAAACTCGCCCATGCTCCCGCCGGCGATGTTGCGGCTTCCCACGACAACGTCAAGAGTTTTGGTCTTCAAACGCTCGAGCATCTGCGGAAGCAGCGTTTCATCGTGCTGCAAATCCGCATCCATAACGGCCAGATACGGCGCGGAGCTGGCCAACATGCCCTCCACGCACGCGGACGCAAGGCCACGCCGGTTAATGCGATGCAGCACGCGGACACGAGGATCACGCTGTGAGATTTCCCGGATGACGTCAGAGGTCCCGTCCGGCGAATCGTCGTCTACAAAAATGACCTCGTAGGAAATTTGCCCTAGAGCGGCCGCGAGTGCCTCAAGAAAAGGCATAACATTGTCGCGCTCATTGAAGGTCGGTACAATGACCGCCAATTCGCTGGTGATCGTGGATGTCATCTCAATTGGTAAGCCTCGCGCGCGGTGCCCGACCAGAATCTCTCCTGTTCCCCTTGCGCCAATCGGTCGACGAATCTCGCGACAATTTCCGCCCACTGCCGATAGCCAATAGCAAGCAGACAAACCGGCCAATCTGAGCCAAAAAGTATTCGTTTTGGACCGAATGCCTCCAGAACCAAATCCATGTAAGAAACTAACTGCTCTTCCGACCACCCGACGTGATCGGCCTCGGTTGCGAGTCCGGATACCTTACAGTAGACGTGCGGGCGCCTGGCAAGTTCTCGCATATTTTCACGCCACGGCGAGACCAGGCCGTTCCGGACACGTGGCTTTGCCAGATGATCCACGATAAAAATCTGGTCCGGGTGCCTATCGACAAATTCGATCGTCTGCGGCAAGTGACGTTCAAAAATCAGAATGTCGTAGGCGAGATTGAAGTATTTCAGATTGCTCACGCCGCGATTGAAGTCCTCTCGCAACACGTAGTGGTCATCGGGCTCATCGTGCAGCACATGCCGTATGGATCGCAATTTGGGATGGGCAGAAAGACGCTCAAGGGTCGCAGCGGTATTCACCTCTGTCATTGGCGCCCAGCCGACGACGCCCCGAATGAAGCGATGCTCATCCGCCAATGCGACCAGCCAGCGAGTCTCTTCAAGGCTCTGTCGCGCTTGGACCGCGACGCTGCCACTAATTTCCGCCGCCGCAAGTTCGGGTTCAAAATCGCCCGGCAAAAAATCCCTTCGCAGCACGTGCTGGTCTGCACCGATCCAACTATATTGGGCGGCATCGAACCTCCACAAATGATGATGCGCGTCAATTCGGGAAATCATGATTTTCCGGCCGGCCGGTTTGCCAAACCGTATCCGTCACTGGTCCCACGATCGTGTTAACTTGCTCGAGCAGAGAGCAGGGAAAACGTTCTTCGAGTGCCCGCAGGTTAGACGTCACCTCCGTGGTATTCGATATTCCCACTAAAGTAGTCGAGGCGTATGAATGAGCGAGGCAAAAGCTAAGCGCCAAGGTTGCAATTTTTTCCCCACATAAACGAACTACTTCGGCGCCGGCTTGTTTCACCGCCGGCGACGCCGGATGCCACGCAGGCGCTCCCGATGTTGTCAGCAATCGCATGTGCAGCGGCGAAGCATTAATCAGCCCGATCTGACGCGACTGCAATACCGGTACGAGCCATTTGTCCAAATCCCGAAGCATCAAATTGTAGCGGCAGTAGGAGAGCACCGTATCGACGTGCCCGCGTTCCGCTACATCGGCCAGCACCTTCAGTTGCAAACCTGAAATGCCAACGTTCCTTATTTTCCCTTCCTGCGCGAGCATTCGCATTGTCGGGATGGTTTCCTGAAGGATCTGCTCCCTATCGCCGAATTCGATGTCGTGGGCTGTGAGGATATCGACGTAGTCAGTCCGCAATCTCCGCAAAGATTCCTCTATGCTCGAGCGAACGCGTTTGGCGGAAAAATCAAACGCGTCGACGTCATAGCGGCCGATTTTGGTGGCCAGAATAACCTTGTTTCTTTTGCCTTTGAGTGCGGCGCCGAGCCGCTCCTCCGCTACCGTGCGTCCGTAATAAGGTGCAACATCAAAGAAATTGATCCCGTGTTCGATGGCGGCGTCAACGGCCCACGCCCCTTGACCCGGATCAACGGCACCGAACTCATTGCCGAGCGGCGAACCTCCGAATCCAATTACGGATACCTTCAGCCCCGTATAGCCCAGCGATTTATATCTCACTGCTCAGGCATCCATCGCGACAAGGATCTTCGAATACGCCTGCGGAGATTCGCTCCAGCTGCGCAACATGCCGCCGGCTTCTTCCAATGAAACTCTAGCCGAGATGGTCGCCGCCACAGGAAAATCGCGTTTCGCGAGCATCTCAATTACCGCGGGAAACTCGGCCAGGGAATTGCGCGAGCCGAGCACATCGAGCTCTTTGTGCACAAATAATTTGGTTTCGTAACTGACCGGCTCTTTTGCCCAACCTACGTACACCACGCGGCCCGTGTGAGCCACTTCTTCCACTGCCATACGATAGGTGTCCGGCACGCCAACGGCTTCGATGATGACGTCCGGGCCCAGGCCGTCGGTCAATTCGGCCAGCGCGTCGTGGATAGGCTGTTTGTCAGAACGGACAGCATGGCGCGCGCCGGCCAGTTTCGCGAGCGATAGTTTGGCGTCATCCAGGTCGATAGCGATAACCGTGGCGCGACGAGCAGCGGCTGCGGCCATCGCGCCCAGTCCTACCATGCCGCACCCGATCACTGCGACCACATCGGCAGCGGTTATGCGGCCACGTTCCGCGGCATGAAATCCGACGGCAAGAGGTTCCACGAGGCTTAATTCCTCGAGCGACAATCCGTCCGCCCGGTACACTTTCTGCCAGGGAGCGGTGAAAAACGATTTCATCGCGCCATCGCGCTGCACGCCCAGAGTCTCGTTAAATTTACAGGCGTTGGTGCGTCCCCGCCTACAGGATGCGCACTTGCCGCAGTGGGTGTTGGGATATACAGTGACGTTCGCCCCCGGCTGATATTCGGCGGGTACGCTGCTTCCCACCTCCACGATGGTGGCCGCGATTTCGTGGCCTGGTATGCGTGGATAGCTGACTAGCGGGTTTTTGCCTCGAAACGTGCTGAGGTCCGTCCCACACATTCCAATCAGCCGCGTCTTGAGCAACACTTCCTCGGCCGACGGTCGCGGCTGCTGTAACTCGCTGATCGTGGTACTTCCAGGCTCAGTAATATAGAAGGCCTTCACGAAGCTTATTCTCCCTCCATCGGAAAAAGACTCTTTTCTGTTTTCAACCGCGTCTCACTTCACTCCAATTCCAATATGCCTGTCCTGTAATGTCCCGCCATAGCCGTGCAACCATCGAAAGAGAAAATCAACGTCCAGGCGTTTTATCTAGGCCACCGGCAGTATCCGCAGAACCTGCTCGATGTCCTCTTCCCCAATGTAGAAATGCGGCGATGCTCGCACCCATCCTTGGCGTGGAGCGGCCATAATCTTATTGCGCCGCAGATCGCTCACCAATGTCCGGCAATCCACGGAAGGATGACGGAAACTCAGAATGCCCGATCCATTTTCCTGCGTCCGCGCAACCATCACTTCGTATCCCTTTGCGCGCACGCCACGCTCCAGTTGATCGGCGCGCGCAAGCACGGCGGGGGCGATGTTCTCGATACCGACTTCGAGCAGAAATTCGATCGCCGCGCGCTGCCCAAAGCAGCCGACGGTATTAAGGGTGCCGCATTCATAGCGGCCCGCATCGGAACGCAGGGTCATATCGCGCGAGCTGTAGTCGGCATAATTAGCCGGATTCGTCCACCCGAACTCGACGGGCTCGATCGCGTCGAGCCACCGGCGGCGAACGTAGAGCACTCCGTTGCCTTCCGGGCCGAGCATCCATTTATGGCCATCGGCGGCCAACGCATCGATGTGCGCCGCTTCGACATCTATCGGAAACGCACCCATGCCCTGAATCGCATCGACAAAGAAAAAACAGCCGTACCGGTTGCACAATTCGCCGATCGAGTCCAGGTCGACGCGGTAGCCGCTGAGATAGTTAACATGGCTGATCGCGAGCAGCCGCGCGCCAGGGATGGCGGCCGCAATCTTTTCGAGTGGGTCGTAAATCGAGAGCCACGTGATCGCAACGCCGCGCCTCTCGAGGCGCAGCCAGGGATAGTAGTTCGCCGGAAACTCTTCGCGGAACGCGATCACGCGGTCGCCCGTTTTCCAATCGAGTCCTATCGCCACGGTGGCGACGCCCTCCGATGTATTCTTTACGATAGCGATTTCATCGGCCGAAGCGTGGATCAACCGTGCAGTTGCCCGCCTTAGCCCGGAATAGCTCTCCATCCACTCGTCGTAATGCAGCGAACCGAAGCGGCAGGCGTCGTCGGCCAGCGCTTTCATGGCGTCGGCGGTTGCCCGGCAAAGCGGGGCCACGGCGGCATGATTCAAGTAGATCAACTCGCCTGTCACCGGGAATTCGGCACGATATTTTGCCGCTAGTGAGGGGGTATCCTCCCCGGCAGCCAATTTTTCGCAACCCATCGTACCGAGCATACGTTACTCCCTTAGATCTCCTGTAAACCCTGGCCGGCCGGGGGTGTTGTGGATTTGCTTCCACCTGGGGGCGCGGTTTGGCCCTATACTGGAGAAGGCGGTGCTGGAAATAGCTGTCTGCCCGTGCGTCCTGATTCTTGCTGCTGGTCAAGGAGTTTTATGCGACCACTTGTTCTGTTCAGATCTTCCGTCAGCTTGGCGCTGGCACTGTTGCTCGCGGTTCCATTCAATGCTTTTCCCGGCGACGATAATAATAAGAAGTCCGATCCAGACGCCATCGGCGATCGGAACGTGAGTGGCAAGGTCAATTGGTATTCTCTCGAAAAGGAAATCGCCCTCGGCAAACAGCTTGCGCAGCAGGTAGAGCGACAATCGAAAATTATCAACGATCCGGTAATTGCCGAATACGTGAATCGCCTGGGCCAGAACCTGGTCCGCAACTCTGACGCCAAAGTGCCGTTCACGATCAAAGTGTTGGAGGATCCGACCGTAAATGCCTTCGCGCTGCCGGGCGGATTTTTCTTCGTCCAGTCAGGGCTGATACTGAAAGCCGATAGCGAAGCAGAACTTGCCGGTGTGATGGCGCATGAAATTGCCCACGTGGCGGCCCGGCATGGTACGCGCCAAGCGACTCGTGGTGAAATCGCTCAGCTCGCCACTCTCCCGCTGATCTTCATGGGTGGCGCGGCGGCCTATGGTATT
>Ga0157369_10009626_pt1 | contig 11050 bp, 12 predicted proteins | sample C25metaG_FD_113461 | JGI IMG/M metagenome (GOLD analysis project Ga0157369, IMG submission 113461) | Corn rhizosphere microbial communities from Kellogg Biological Station, Michigan, USA - C2-5 metaG | ecosystem: Host-associated > Plants > Roots > Rhizosphere > Soil | place: USA: Michigan... | reverse complement strand
CGGTCACCAGGATCGACCACACGAACAGCGGCATCTTGTGCAGGGTCATGCCCGGCGCGCGCATGTTGAGGATCGTGGTGATGAAGTTGATCGCGCCCAGGATCGACGAGGCGCCGGCGACGTGCAGCGAGAAGATCGCGAAGTCCATCGCAGGTCCCGGCGAGCCGTAGGTCGAGAGCGGCGCATAGAGCGTCCAGCCGCCGCCGACGCCGGTGCCGCCGGAATCGCCTTCCACGAACATCGAAAGGACCAGGAAGGTGAAGGAGAACGGCAGAAGCCAGAACGAGATGTTGTTCATGCGCGGGAACGCCATGTCCGGCGCGCCGATCATCAGCGGCACCAGCCAGTTGCCGAACCCGCCGATCATCGCGGGCATGATCATGAAGAACACCATGATCAGGCCGTGACCGGTCACGAACACGTTGAAGGTGTGCGCTTCCTTGAAGACCTGCAGGCCGGGCTCCATCAACTCGGCGCGCATCATCATCGACAGGAAACCGCCGACGAGGCCGGCGCAGATCGCGAAGATAAGGTACATCGTTCCGATGTCCTTATGGTTCGTCGAGTAGACGTAGCGGCGCCAGCCGTTCGGATGATCTTCGTGGGCGTGGGCAATCTCAGCCATGTCGCTCGTCCTATTTCGCCGCGAGACGCGGCTGGGTGTTGTCGTCGATCGCCGCGAACTTCTTCTTCGCGGTGGCAAGCCATTGGGCGTATTCGGCGTCGCTCACGACCTTCACTTCGATCGGCATGAAAGCGTGGCGTGCGCCGCAAAGTTCCGAGCACTCGCCGTAGTAGGTGCCGGTCTGGGTCGCCTTGAACCAGGTGTGATTAATGCGGCCGGGCACGGCGTCCATCTTCACGCCGAACTGCGGGATCGCCCAGGAATGGATGACGTCGGCACCGGCGGTGTCGACTTCGACCACCTTGTTCACCGGCACGACCACGACATTGTCGACGCCCAGCAGGCGCGGCTCATTAGCCGCCTTTGCCTTGTCGTCCGACAGGCCGAGAGAATCGAACTGGAAGTTCTGCACCGGATATTCGTAGGTCCAGAACCACTGCTTGCCGATGGCCTTCACCACAACGTCCGGCTTTGGAATGACCGCTTCGAAGTAGAGCAACCGGAAGGACGGAACCGCGATGAACACGAGGATGATCACCGGCACGACCGTCCAGACAATCTCCAGGATGGTGTTGTGATGCGACTTGCTCGGCGTCGGATTGGCGCGCTGGTTGAAGCGCACCGCCACCCACACCAGAAGAAAGAGCACGAAAATCGAGATCGCGGTGATGATGTAGAGCAATTGGGTGTGAAACGTCTCGATCCGCTCCATCACAGGCGTGACCGCAGGCTGGAAATTCATCCCCCAGGGGGTGGGCAGCGCGAGCGCTCCCGTGGCCCAAGTCGCGGCGGCGAGACCGAGACCCGCGCGGACAGCATTTTTCACCATGGACATGAGGCAGCCTCGCACAGGTTCCAATGGGGGCGAATCCAGTCTCCCCCTCGCAGATTCTTGGCCGGGATTTAGAGGGGCTAAGCCCCCAAAGTCATTGCGACCTTATGGCACGGGGCCAGGAAATCCCTATATCTGATCCCTACTCTCCATGGCCGGGCTTGCCGCCTTCGCTAAAGCTACGGCGGCCGAGCGAGTTAAACTTGCCCGCCGAAGCTGAAAACGGAGGCGGGACCCGGCCACCCAGCCGGCGAGCGTCAGCGAGCCGAAAAAAGACTCTGGATGGGCGGCTCAAGGCTGCCCATGGTGAGTGGTCGGAGAGCCAGTTTCAGCAAACCACCGAAAGAATATCTACATGACCCAACCAAATGACCTCTTTTTCGCCCGTACCGGGATGGACCGCGACCGCGTCCAGGCAACCGTCGACGACGCATTGAAGACTGCCGACGATGGCGAGCTGTTCCTGGAATACCGCCAGAGCGAATCGTTTGCCTTCGACGATGGGCGGCTAAAGGCCGCGACCTTCGACACGCTGCAGGGTTTCGGGTTGCGCGCGGTGTCGGGCGAGGCCACCGGTTACGCCCATGCCTCGGAACTTTCCGAAGACGCCATCAAGCGCGCGGCGGAGACGGTGCGCGCGGTTTCGCGCGGCCATGCGGGTGTAGCGGCGGCCGGTCCGGCGCGCACCAACAAGCATCTCTATACCGACATCGATCCCCTCGGCACGGCGGGGTTCGAGACCAAGGTCAAGCTGCTGGAAGAAATGAATGCCTATGCCCGCGCCAGGGACCCGCGGGTCAAGCAGGTGTCGTGCTCCCTCACAGGCGAATGGCAAAACATCGAAATCCTGCGCGCCGGCGGCGATACCTATCGCGATATCCGGCCGCTGGTGAGGATCGGCGTGTCGGTCGTGGTGGAAAAGGACGGGCGCCAGGAATCCGGGTACTTTGGCGGAGGCGGACGCGGCGGATATGAGACCTATCTCGAAAGCGGCTACTGGCAGGCGGCGATCGACGAAGCGCTGCGGCAAGCCCTGGTGAATCTGGATTCCATTCCGGCACCGGCGGGAGAGATGACCGTCGTGCTCGGGCCGGGCTGGCCGGGCATCCTGCTGCACGAAGCCATCGGTCACGGCCTCGAAGGCGATTTCAATCGCAAGAAGACGAGCGCGTTTGCAGGACTCCTCGGCCAGCGCGTCGCCGCACCCGGCGTCACGGTGGTCGACGACGGCACCATCGGCGGACGGCGCGGCTCGCTCACCATCGACGATGAGGGCACGCCCTCGTCGCGCACCGTGCTGATCGAAGACGGAATCCTGAAAGGTTACATGCAGGACCGCCAGAACGCGCGGCTGATGGGTGTTGCGCCGACGGGCAATGGCCGTCGCGAGTCCTATTCGTCGTCCGTGATGCCGCGCATGACCAATACCTACATGCTCGGCGGCGACAAGGACCCCGGCGAGATCCTCGCCAGCGTGAAGAAGGGAATCTACGCCAGCAATTTCGGCGGCGGGCAGGTCGACATCACCAACGGCAAGTTCGTATTCTCCTGCACCGAGGCCTATCTGATCGAGGACGGAAAGATCGGTCCCGCGATCAAGGGCGCAACCCTGATCGGCAACGGACCGGATTCGCTCACGCGCGTGTCGATGATCGGCAACGACATGAAGCTCGATGCGGGCGTCGGCGTCTGCGGCAAGAACGGACAGTCGGTGCCGGTGGGTGTCGGCCAGCCGACCCTGCGTCTCGACGGCCTCACCGTCGGCGGTACGGCGGCGTAATCGTCACGCGTGCGCTAGGAATGCGACCGTGTCCATCAGGATGTGCGCCCCGATGACGGGCCACAGCCTTTTCGTGCGCGCAAACCAGAAGGCAAATATCAGCCCGGCCGGCACCATGGAAAGGACTCCAAACGGCCCCTGATAGAGGTGATAGGCCAGCCGCAAAGCGGTGCTGACGTTGACGCAGAACCAGGCATTCTTCTGCATTCGTGCGAGCGCCGACATCACGAAGCCGACAACGAACAATTCCTCGAACGCGCCGTTGACGACCGCCACCGTGACGGACGTCACCGGCGGGATATGCCCACCAACGATATTTCCACCGGCCTTCACCATCGACGCGATCAGGCCGGGAGAAGCCAGAGCGGCGATGTTCAAGATCACGACCCACACAAAATAGGTGGCCAGGAAAAGGAGCCCGCCGGCGCCCAGGTCTTGCAGCGGCGCGTTTTCCGCGAGGCCCAGATCGCGCGGCGTCCATTCGCGGGCGCGGAGGAACCAGACCAGCAATCCCCCAACAATAAGCTCCTGAACTACCAGGACCAATAGCGACAGGCTGGTGTGATGGGGACCGGAACGCGGTACGATCAGCGACAGCACTTCGGCCAGCAGAAACGGACCGAACGCAATGCCGGTGACAAAGAAGAACTCCGTCAATGGTGAAATCGACTTCAGAAATCTCTTCATGCAATCGCGACATCAAGAACGGCTGTGACTATAAGAGCCTCGATGCTGATCTTCAAAATTGTTCACAATGAGGAGTGGCGTGCGGCCGAGGCGGCAGGCGTCTATCGCGGTTCTGCGAAGGACCAGGAAGATAGCTTCCTGCACTTCTCGACCCAAGAACAGCTGATCGGAACGCTGACGCGCTACTACGCCGACGCCCGCGATCTTGTGCTGGTCGCCGTCGATGCTGATGGCCTGGGCGATGCGCTGAAATACGAACCCTCGACGGCCGGTGCGCTCTATCCGCACCTCTACGGAGAATTGCCGCTCTCGGCCGTGCGCTGGGTCCGGCCGATTGCGCGCGATGCACAGGGCAAGTTCACGATACCCGAAGAAACAAACGGGCCTTGAGGCGTCTGATCGGCCGCAATCGTGAGACCTCGTCATGAAGCCGTTGGCGTTTCCGCGTTCGATTCAGTGCGTGCCAGGGCTCGCTTCTCCTGCCGCTGCTTCTTCCGCTGAGCGCGGGTAAGGCTGGATGATGCGGCTCTGTGTTTCCGGCGCTTCCGGCCCGTGGCTTCGCTCTGCGCAGTATCGACCAACCCATCTTCCACATCGTCGTTGGCCTCCGCCCAGACGCGCGCCATGATCGCAACCGCTTCGCCCAGAGTCAGTTCGGATCTTTCGACGCGCGGCCGTGAAAAATTCAGCGGCGCGAAAAGAGGATCGTCTGAATCCGCCTGCACCCCGCCAAAATATTCTTCTGCGACTTTTCGGTTGGATTCGCGAACCCCGCCCATGAATTCGGCGAACACTTCCGCTGGAAGCGTTGGCAGCGGGCCCTTGCCGATTTTCGAAAGTATCTCCAGCAGGCGATGCCGCAGCGGACTGCGAGCGCTTATGTGTTCGTTCATAAGACGCACGAATTCGAGGCTCGCAGCATCCAGGCTTTCGTTTTTATTCGGTGGCTTTTCAAAAGCGGGATCGCTTTCCAGGCCGGCGGCCTGGATGAAATCCTCGACGACGTCGCCACCCTTCAAGGCATTCCTCTCGAACTTTCGGCAAATAATGGCGTCGCGGCCGAAAACATTCGCCCACCGGCTCAGCAATTTCCAATAATCGTACCGGCTATCGCGCCCGTAAGCCTTGGGTAATGAGAGCGGCCGTCTCAAGCCGCCTTTTACGGCGGTCGAGTAAGTGCTCAGCAGAAACTCATCCTGCCGCCGCAAATAAACGACAATGAACATCCGGTCGAAAAAGGGCCGGAGCATATCGTGCAGCGTCTCGACGTCCGCCGGGTGCCGCAATCGCGAAGAACAATGTTCGTTGGAAAGGATTGCCGTTCTGCCGGTGCTGCTGGCCAACGCCTCCGACAGAGCGGCGGACACAGTTCCGCGAAACGCAATGACATCTTTGCGGGAGTGCAGGTCGAAAAGATGCTGGGTCGAACGATGGACCTCTTCCAGAGAGGCCGTTGCCAGGCAGATCTGATTGGGGGGGCCGGGCAGAATTGGATATTCCACGCCCTGGGCAAGCAGAATTTCGCGGTTCCGCCGCAGAAACTCCTGGATTGAGGTCGTGCCGGTTTTTTCCGTTCCGATATGCAGATAGAGATCCAAACGCGCACCCCTTCGTCGTGAAAGCTTTGTGCAAGTCTTATTTCATTGATCGCGGCGGGAGAAGAGGCCGGGTTTCTGCTGCCCTTTTGATCGGGTAGGATTTCTGCCCAGACGTTGGAGATATCGATGCGCGATTTGAGCGGAGTCAAACGGGAGCTGGGCGACGGATTCAGCGTCGCGCGGGTGCTGCCGCATCCCCATCAGCGCACGGTGGGACCATTCGTGTTCTTCGACTATTTCGGCCCCGTCGACTTCGCACCGGGCCACGGCATCGACGTGCGGCCGCATCCCCATATCGGGCTTGCAACCGTGACCTATCTGTTCGAGGGCTCGCAGGTACATCGCGACAGTCTCGGCAACGCACAGGAGATCGTGCCCGGCGATGTGAACTGGATGACGGCGGGCCGCGGGATCGTGCATTCCGAACGTACCGGACCGGACGTGCGCGCGCGCGGACATCGCATGCACGGCATCCAGAGCTGGGTCGGACTGCCGCACGCCCAGGAGGAAGATCCGCCCCACTTCCAGCACGTCGCAAAGGCCGATCTGCCCGCCACGGACAGCAATGGCGTGCGGCTGCGCGTCGTAACGGGCAAGGCCTATGGCATGACCTCGCCTGTCCGCGTGCCGATGGAAATCTTCTATGTCGACGCGCAGATGATGGACGCAAGCGTGCTTGCACTCCCCGAAGACTACGAGGAGCGCGGTGCGATGGTGGTGGGCGGCGCCGTCGACTCAGGCGGCGCGCGTCACAAAACCGGCGCGATGATCCTGTTCGACAAAGGCGAGCGGGCGGAGATCACGGCGGCGGGCGATGCGCGTGTGATGCTGCTCGGCGGCGCGCCGCTCGACGGACCGCGTCACGTCTGGTGGAATTTCGTCTCCAGTTCGAAGGAGCGCCTGGAGCAGGCGAAAGCGGACTGGAAGGCGATGCGCATCGGCACCATTCCCGGCGACGACAGGGAATTCATCCCCCTGCCCGATTAGTCTCATCGCGCAACCTATCCGGGGGCCGGCCCCTGTGGACCTCGTGCGCGTACGCCATCAAGGCGCGGCCGACCACCGGGAGAAACCGTGCGCTGTAATGGCTGGAGTCATCGGCCAACGCCATTTCGACCCCATGCTCCGCCACCAGTGGCGCCGGATCGAAGATCGGCAAATTTAGCTCCTGAGCCGCCGCCACCACCTCCTTGCGAAAACCCGCGGGCAAACTGATGGGCCGGCCGTCGGGAAGGTAGCGAAAGACATAGATCACCGCGCCGATCGGGCAACCGAGCGATTCCTGCATCCGGCGGAACCCATCGGTGATGTCGCTCTTGAAGGCGCGTGTTTCGCTGATGACGGCGCGCATCAAATCGGCCTGCTCCGTGTCACCGTGAACATGACCAAGCAGTTTCGTGGCGGTGGTGGCCCGCACATCCTCGTTCAAGCCCGTCAATCCGACGCGAAGCCATATGGCCGAGAGGTTCGATGCTTCGCGTCCCTCCGCCACGATGGGAGCGAGCATCTTCTTCATACCGATGCGGTTGATCGCAAACCCGCGAAAGGTAAGTTCGACCGGCGAGGCGGGCTCGATCAATGCGACATCGAGGTCGCGGAAGTCTTCCGCTCCCGCAACAGGACCCACTCTTGGCGAGATACGGCAAAGCGACATGAGTTCGCGCGGAATCCTCCTCGCGCCACGTATGACCTCAATGAACTGGAGCATCTCGCCGAACGTATGCTTCGCGGTGTCAGAGCCGTATTTCTGATCAGCGAGCCCTCGCTGGCGCGCGGCCATGACCCTTAATGGCTGTCGCAGCATGCACGCGCCGAATAAGACCGCGTTGAGAGGGGGAACTGCTTCGCGAGGCACCGACAAATCATTACCCCTGTGCTGGACAACCCAATCGTGCACCATGCTACCGCGTTCCGGCAGACACGGGCGAATCTCATTTCTTGTAGAGCCAGTGCTTATTTGAAAAAGGATGTCATGGCCGCGGGCCATGACAAGATTGATTGTGTCTAATTCTACCCGTGCCGCAGTTTCAGCGCGAGAATCGTGCCGGAGAACACCAGCGTTACGGCGTTCGAGGTGATCAGCGGAAGATCGTTCAGCATCAACCCGTAGATCAGCCAGAGCACGAGGCCGGTCACATAGATCAGGAACATCACGAGCGAGATGTCGGCGGTCGATCGAGTCCGCCAGGTGCGCAGAACCTGCGGCAGAAACGCGACCGTGGTCAGAACGCCCGCGACCATTCCGAGAACTGTAACAAACGGCATCTTAAATCCCCTCGAAGCGGAAAAGACCATGCAGTCATCAAGGCCTTGATGCAATTGCGCGTGTCGCGCGCGAAAGCCTACGATTGGATCAGCCCAAAACCGGAGACACGCGATGAAATACAATCAGCTCGGCAACACCGGCATGTTCGTTTCGGAAATCTGCCTTGGCACCATGACGTTCGGCGGTGGTGGCTTCTGGAAAGTCGTCGGCGAACTCGATCAGAAGAATGCGACGGGGCTGGTAGCGCGTTCGCTCGAAGCCGGCGTGAACTTCATCGACACCGCCGACGTCTATTCCGAGGGGCAATCCGAAAAGATCACCGGCCAGGCACTGAAGGACGTCGGCATCCGCCGCTCGGACATCGTGCTGGCCACCAAATGCTATGGCCGCACGGGCAAGGGGCCGAACGACATCGGCGCAAGCCGCGGCCATATCATGGATTCGGTCGCGCGCAGCCTCGAGCGGCTCCAGACCGATCACATCGACCTCTACCAGATCCATGCGACCGACAGCATGACGCCGGTCGAGGAAACCATGCGCGCGCTCGACGACCTCACGCGCAACGGCATGGTCCGTTACGTGGGCGTGTCGAACTGGCAGGCCTGGAAGATCATGAAGGCGCAAGGCGCGTCCCATAACCATGGCTGGGCACGGTTCGAGACGTTGCAGGCCTATTGCTCGATCGCCGGCCGCGATCTCGAACGCGAGATCGTGCCGCTGCTGAACGACCAGAAAATCGGGCTGATGGTGTGGAGTCCGCTGGCGGGCGGCCTGCTCTCCGGCAAGTTCGGCCCGGGCAGCAACGGCCCGGAAGGCGCGCGCCGGGTGGCGTTCGATTTCCCGCCGGTCGACAAGGACCGCGCCTGGAAATGCGTCGATGCGATGCGCGAGATCGGCAATGCCAGAGGCGTTTCGGTGGCGCGCGTGGCCCTCGCCTATGTCCTCGCCAAACCGTTCGTCACGACCGTCATCATCGGCGCCAAGACCATGGAGCAGCTGGACGACAATCTGGAAGCGGCCAGGCTGGCGCTCACGCCCGACGAATTGAAGGCGCTGGATGATGTCAGCGCGTTGCCGAGCGAATATCCCGGCTGGATGCTGGCGCGGCAGGGCGCGGAGCGTGTGCCCCAGCCAAAATCGTGATAGCGTCCGCCGACTCGTTTCAGGGGGATTTCATGAAGACGTTGATGCTGATCGTCGGTGTTCTGGCCTTGCTGCTGGGCCTGCTTTGGATTGGCCAGGGTATGGGCGTGGTAACCCAGATCCCGTCACCCATGATCGGCGTCATGCGCTGGACCTATTACGGCATGGCAACCGCGGTTATCGGGATCGGGCTGATCTGGTATTCGCGCCGCTAAGGTTCCTTGCGCCACTTCACGAAGATCAATTCCGGATCGTTGGCGTCGAGATTCTGAATCTCGCCGCTGGGTTCATAGCCGCGTTTTTCGAGCAGCGCACGCATGGGCACGTTGGATTCGTTCGTCGATGTGAAGAGACGGTCCGCATGGCGCGCGCGCTCGATGGTTTCGAGCAGCGCGTCGCCGACGCCAAGCCGGCGCATGCTTTCCGCGACGTGGACCAGCTCGATAAAATCGCGGCCGAAAAAGCTGGTCGACAGGACGCCGTAGCCCGCGACCCTAATGTTGTGCTCGCCGACCCAGCAATGCCGCGCGGCGATCGCGGAATCGATCCGTTCGCGCCGCTGCAGATCAATTCCCACGCGCGGATCGCAATCCGCAATCGCGCGGCGGTCGCGCGTTGCCGCCAATCTCACCTGTACGCCGTTACGCATGGCCTCCAAGACTAAAGAGGACTCCGTTCAAAGAAAGTTATATTCTTTAAACAAAGGCGTGAGATCGCGGTTCCATTCGCCGTGATAGCGCCTCAAGAGTTCCTCCGCGCGCGTGTAGCCGCGATCCACGAGTTCGCGCAGCGGATTGAGGAAGCCATCCTCCGTCGCCCCAGCGGAATCTTCCTCCGCACGGCGCCGCAAACCCGCCGATGAAATCTCCAGCATGCGGTGCGCAAGTTCCCCGACCGTGGTTTTGCGGAACGGGGTCTTAAATCCAAGCACCGGTACAGCGCTGCGCATCGACTGGCGCTCTTCGGCTGTCCAGTCCTTCACCAGATCCCATGCGGCATCGAGCGCGGTCTGGTCATAATAGATGCCGGTCCAGAGCGCAGGCAATCCGCAGATCCGCCGCCAGCTTCCGCCATCCGCGCCCCGCATCTCCAGGAATTGCTTGAGCCGCACTTCGGGAAAGATCGTCGTGAGATGATCGGCCCAATCGGCCATCGTCGGCTCGATGTCCTTCACCTCCGGAATCTTGCGCGCCAGAAAATCCTTGAAGCTCTTGCCCGACACGTCGATATACTTGCCGTCGCGATAGACGAAATACATCGGCACATCGAGCACGTAGTCGACATAGCGCTCGAACGACATGCCGTCCTCGAACACCCAAGGCAGCATTCCGGCGCGGTCGTTGTCGACGTCGGTCCAGACCTGCGAGCGGTACGACAGAAATCCGTTGGGCTTGCCCTCGCGGAACGGCGAGTTCGCGAACAACGCGGTTGCGACCGGCTGCAGCGCCAGGCCGACGCGGAACTTCTTCACCATGTCGTCTTCGGAGGAGAAGTCGAGGTTCACCTGCACGGTGCAGGTGCGGAACATCATCTCGTGTCCGTAGCCGCCCACCTTGGGCATGTAGGCGCGCATGATCTTGTAGCGGCCCTTGGGCATCTGATGGGTCTCGGCCATCGACCAGGTCGGCGCAAAGCCGAGGCCGATCACGCCGGCGCCGATGTCGCCCGCGACAGCGCGCACCTGCTCGAGATGCGTGTTCACTTCGGAGCATGTCTGGTGAACGGTCTTGAGCGGAGCACCGGAAAGTTCGAACTGCCCGCCAGGCTCGAGGCTCAGCGACGCGCCGTTCTGGGAAAGCCCGATGATGTTGTCGCCTTCGCGCACATCCTCCCATCCGAAACGGCGCATGCCCTCGAGCAGCACGCGAATGCCCGGCGTGCCCTCATAGTCCAGCGGCTTGTGGGTCCTCAGGTCGTAGACGAATTTCTCGTGCTCGGTGCCGATGCGCCAATCGGCCTTCGGCTTGGAGCCGTCAGCCAGGTGGCGCACCAGATCGTCGCGCGACCCGATCGGGCCGCCGGCGGATTGGGGTATAGACATACGGACGCCTCTCCTCCCGCCATCAAAGCGGGTATTGCCCGGCCGGCAATATGTAAATTCTGAACCGCCCGTTCAGCG
>Ga0157369_10009625_pt1 | contig 11050 bp, 12 predicted proteins | sample C25metaG_FD_113461 | JGI IMG/M metagenome (GOLD analysis project Ga0157369, IMG submission 113461) | Corn rhizosphere microbial communities from Kellogg Biological Station, Michigan, USA - C2-5 metaG | ecosystem: Host-associated > Plants > Roots > Rhizosphere > Soil | place: USA: Michigan... | reverse complement strand
GGCACGCTGCGCGCCCAGCTCGATTATCACCTGCAGGTGATCGCGGTTCGAATCGGCCACGAGTGCGCTGATCCGAACGCTGCGCTCTAGCGGCGTGGTGGCGGCGTCCGTGAGAGAATTATTTGCGTGCATCAGGGTCATCTCCTGTTGCCAGGGCCGGGGGTGTTAGGAGCACTTCCCGGCCTGTTTTGTAGGTAGCCCGATACTACAGGGTTCAACTGGCGAACACAAGAAGGGATGCTGCCCCCTGACCCCCGCCCCGAGTGCCGACGCGGATGCCTGTACGCTGCGGTCCGCTCCGACTCGAGCCGACGCCATGCTGGTCGACGGTCGGGCCGAAGGAGCTGAGGGGGTGGAAGTTCACCAGGGGGGCGGCAGCACCCGATCCGGATGAAGGGGTGCTGAGATGTGGCGAAACTAAAACGGCCCGTGGTAGTGAAGGTCGGCGCGCTCTACGTGCGCGATTATCCGTTGCGGTTTGCGGGCGATTGGACCCTGACCTCCAGCCCCTCCCGCGTTGCGAAGTTCTATTCGGATGAAGTCGCCGCTCAAGTCGTTGTCGAATTGAAGGAGGCCGGCTTGAGCCCGAAAATCCTTGATGCCTGGAAGGTGTCGAAAACCAAGTCCTAATCGTTTCGCCGCCCCTCACCCCAATGAGGGGCGGCATTTGCCTCTAGGCGTGCTTGTAGAAACGCACGCTGCTGAAGACGTGCTCGACGGCCTTGATGCTCATCGGCCTCACCTCCCTCCGTGATCCCGCGCCCCAGCCCCCTCCGGGCCGGGGGTCTGGCGGGTCACGTTAAGGCGTAGCGCAGCGCTAAGCCACAGCGCAGCGCTCAACTACAACCCAGTACGGCAAAGGCCTTAATCTCTTCGCTGCAATCAAAGGAAAGGAGGCGGTGCGAAATGGGGACGGTCGTTGCTTACCTCGGCGAGGAGGACCGCCGCGTGGAGGAAGTCTTGACCCGTGGCCTGAGCCACCGGATCAAGATCGAAATCCTCGCCGCGCTACACGAGGGGCCGGCCAGCCCCAGTCAGCTTGCCCGCATCCTCCGAGAGGACGTGGCGAAAGTCACCGGTCACGTCAAGGCGCTCCTCAAAGACGGCGCGATCGAGCCAGCCTGGGACATGCAGGAGGGCAACCACAAAATCGTCTACTACCGCCAGATCGCGCCGACGGCGATCACCGACGATGAAGCCGCCGACATGTCAGCGGAGGACAAGCAGATCACCGCCGCCCTGATCCTCCAAGCGTCCCAGGCCGAGGCGCTGGCCGCGCTCTGGGCGGGGAAGCTCGTTGACGATCCCGTTCATCTCGCGTGGCAGCCACACACCCTCAGCGAGCGCGGCCGCAATGCCGTGAACGAGGAGCTTCTTGAAAGCTGGGAACGGTTGCAGGAGATCGCCGCCGAGGACGTCAACTACCGCGCCCGTTCAGGGGACGAGGGCAGGCGGGTGATCGTCGCCACCTTCGGCTTCGAGCGCGCCCGCAGCGGTCCCCACGATCCGCTCATGGATCGACCGTCCGGCCCGGCCTGAGCGCTGGGCTGAAACTGACGGAAAATTGAGGATGGGCGGCGGGTGAGCACTCTGCAAGAGTCGAGCACTCAAGATGTGGCTGTCGCCCCCCAGCGGAAGCCACGCCTTCTCAAAAGACGGACCGGGGGCGGGTGGTGGAAGCGTTCGAACGTAAGCACCCGCCCTCGGTTTTCTTCGCCCAGACCATGACGACTTCCTCCCACAGACCAGCCACCCCAACGCCGTCCATCGCCGCTCCGGCAGCGGTGTTCCCCTGCGCCAGGCCGAGGCCGCGGTGGACCTGACGGTGAGGGGCGACGGCTTTGGAACGGAAGGTCGTCGCCCCGCCGTCAACCACAAGGAGGAGACCGATGGCTCGCTACGGACGCGACCGAGGCCGCATCACAACGGATCAGACACAGGCGAACGAGCATCCGATCCGGCAGCTGATCTTGGCTCTCTTCACACGCGACACATGGCGACCACTGGAACCGGACATGCTCTCGGCCGACCTGATCGAGACCTTCCCTGACGTGAGGGAAGAGGACGCCGCGCCCGCGCAGATCACCTACCACGTCGCCGTCCTGCGGAACGCGGAGTTGTTGCCGGACTGATGCGCCACCGCACCGCCGAAGACGACGCCGCATTTGTGGGGCTGGGAACCGCCATCGTCGGCCTGCGGAAGGGGCGCGACCTCACCCCCGACCAGCTCGCCGAGCGCATGGGCGAAGACGACGCGGCCGGACTGACGCGGGTCGAGCGCGGCGAAGCGAACGCTGATTGGGCCTTCCTGCGGGCGGCGGCGAAAGCGCTCGGCGTCCCGCTTGTGCGGCTGCTCGAACTCGCGGAAGAACAGGCGCCGGGGGAGGGCGGCGACGAATGGCGAGCGTGGACGAGAGAGGCGGAACGGCGGTGAGCGGGGAGGGCGTCGTGGTCGCTGACTGGTCGTCTGCGGCGTCCTCCCGGCCCACGCCAGTTTCGCTCGAGGTCGCACCGTGACGGCGAACGGCGATCGCGGGGAACCTCGGCCGCAGGGCGAGGACTTGCGTGTGGTCCTCGGCGTGTTCGCGGACTCGCCGGACGAGCCGCGGCAGGTGCGGCTCTTGAGCGCGGACGGGCAGGAGCGGGCGGTGCTGACCGGAGTGCTGGCCTGGGACGAAGGTGAGGGTTGGGTGCGGTTCACCGCCGACGAGGGCGGCGGGCTGGCGGCGTCGCTGACGATCCCCGTTGATCCGGCTACCCGCTGCACCATCAGGGAGGACGGGACCATGACTGGCACCCTGCCGGGCGGGGCGTCGTGGATCAGTACGCCGTGGGGCAACTTCGAGGACGACGAGGACGAAAGGGGGTGAAGCCGGATGAAGATCACGAAACTGTCGGTCGTTCCGATGGTGCTGATCCGCAAGGACGGATGAGGATCGCCGTCGTCAGCACCGTGCCGCTGTCGATGGTCCGGAAGGCCACCTGACGGCCACCTGACGGCCACGGCTCCCGGTGGGGGACCTCCTAAGATTTTTCGCGATGCCTTGTTCCAGGGAGAGGGCAGCGAATCCGCTCATGGGTCCGCCCGCCGGGGGCGAAGTGTTTTTTTAGATCAACAGCAGCGCAACACAACCGGCAGGAGGCAGAGATGGACGAGCGCGAGCGAGCCGAATACGAGACTCGGGAGGGCGCCAAGACGGTCGTCGAGAATCCGGAGCTTCAAAACTTCGCAATGCGGCGAATCCTGCAGGACTACCCGGTTAACTACCGCGTGTCGGACTTGGTCCGCGATTTCTCGAACGGAGTCCCTAACCCCCAACTGGCCGAAGATATGCGCTCCTGTGTCGATGAGCTCGTGCGCGCCGGTCTTCTTTACAGGGTCGGGGAGGGCGACGACTTCATGGTGATCCCGACGATCCCGGCCCTGCATTTGGACGCGGTCTGCCCCGTGTCGGCCTAGAGGCGGGCCGGCGTTCCTACCCGGGGGCAGGGAAATCAATTCAACTGTGATCGCCCTCTCTGGCGCTCGTCGGCCCGCGGCCAGAGCGTGACGATCATCCTTCGGACGCAAGGCGTGTACGCCTGACCGACCGAATAGACCACTGTTGCGGCACCCGCTGCGCCCGCGTCTCCCAGAGGATCTTCTTCGGCGAGTAGACCGGCCCGAGCAAGATGCTGAAATTGAAAGGTCGCCTCGGTGAGACCGATCTTGCGAGAGGCTCCGAACCGCCGGCAGAACCGAGCCGGCGACATCATGCCCTCCCTCTCGACGGCCAGCAGCACGAAGCGGCGCACAGGATGATCTATCGCACGCAGTGTCGATCGTGGCAGCGCCATGATTTTCCCCCTCGAAGATTCGGACGAAGCACGCCACAGACGTCGGCCTCGTGCAGCTCCGGCCCGCAGCTCCTTCTGCTCTATGTGTGCGCGCCCCCTCCCACTTCCCTGGGCGCCAAGCGCCGGGTCCCCCTTAAGACCTAGACACTTGTGTTTCTCGGCGAGACGATACGGCGTCGTACGTTGCGAATCAAGCCGATTTCTCGGTACCTAAACGACCGATGCACCACATTGCAGCGTTCCTATGCAGCGAAAAACCGGTCAAGGATTCCGATCAGGTAAACCGAATCGCGGCATTCGAGCCATTTCATCGCCTCGCCCAGTCGTTCGGATGAGGCTGGTTTCGCTCGGCCCTCTCGAGCTGCTGGTGCTCCAGCTCGGCCCGGTCGTAGAAGTCGCGATCGTCAACGACGTCAACCGAGGCAGCGCCGGTGAGGATTCGGCGCTCGTCTTCTTCCTCACGAAGCTGACGGCGCCGATCCTCGATGGCGAGACGGGCGACTTCCTGGCGATGTTGGATGGCCGTCTCGGGATGGTCAGCCCACCAGGGACTCCAGCGGCTTCCGATCTCGGCCACTACCGCCCCGAGGCGCTCCGCGGCGACGAGGACGCCGCCTCTGCGAGCATTCTCTTGGACAACGTGGCCGGCGGGATCTTGACTCGGGCTCGGGGTGCCTTCCGCGCCCGCCTCGGCAGCTCGCGCACACGCAGCTTCGCGAGTGCCCTAGTGCCGCCGTAGACCTTGCTCACGTCGACCGGGCCGGGCACGCCGGCCACCTTCGCCGTCCACGAGTACTGCCACATCGCCCAGCTCGACCAAGGCGCCGGCACCGTGGGGTGCTTGACGCCGAGGTGCGCGATCCACAGGCGGTAGTGGTTGAGGAAGGCGCAGCCCGAAAGGTGCGCGTCCACGTAGCCCGGGTAGGTGTAGATGATCGGCTTCTCCCCCAGCACCTTCTTGAGGGTGTGGACGAACTGGCCGACTTCTCGGCAGACAGCGACGTCGGATTGTGAGGTGGTCTCCTCGACGTCGACGAACGGCTGCAGGAAGCCCTTGCCGTAGCCGCCGTGGCCGATCGCGTTGGCGAAGAAGGCTGCCTCGGTCTTGCCGGAGGCACCGCCGGGCGAGAGCCAGTGATAGACGCCGGGGACGAGACCCGCCGCCCCGATCGCCCGGAGCTGGGCGCGGCCGAAGCAGGGGTTGACATAGCTCGAGCCCTCCGTGGCCTTGGTGATCGCGAAGGTGGCGCCGTCGTGCCGCACCGCCTTGAAGTTGATCGCCGGGTGACCGGTGGCCGGACAGCCGTTGTTGCTCGATATGTCGATCCCCCATGCCTTCCGGTTGCGGCGATGGTGATGTTTTTTGTGGTGGTGTTTTTTGTGGTGGTGCGGGTGCGCTGCAGGCGCCGGCGTGCCGCCGGCGGGAACGTGCTCCGGCGTGGTTTTGACCGGCTTGGAGATCGGCCGGCGCAGGCGCTTCCACACACCCGGGCTAACGACGCCGTTGACCTTGAGGCGCTGGGCCTTTTGGAAGCGCTCGACCGCCTTGCGGGTCTCCCAGCCGAAGTCGCCGTCGACCGTGACCGTCTTGTCACCGTGGCCGCGGAGGAGCTTCTGCACCTTGCGGACATAGGGGCCTTGGCCGCAACCGCCCGAATGCTGGCGGAGGGTCGGCGAGTGGAGATTGGTCCCGGGGTTCGGACGGTGGTAGCCGCCCACGTAGTTCCAGTGCCAGGGCTCAGAAAACGCTTCTACCTTGCGCCAGCCGAAGCAGGCGCCGTGGAGTCTGAGGAAGCCCTGTACCCAGGTCGCCTCATCTCCCGCCGTTCCCCAGCCATGATTGGATTTCGACGGTTCAGCGGCGAGGTTGCCCCCGCAGCAGATGTAGAGGTGCCAGAAGTAGGACTGGACCGACAGTGGCCGGTAGGCCGAGTAGCAGCCGTTCGTCGGCAGACGTTTGCCGGCGAGCAGCGCCATCGAGTTGTAGGCCGCTGCCGCCTCGTTCTGGAACTGCCCGAGGGGTCTGTCGCACTTCACCCCCGTCGCGGCCGGGGCCAGCTGCGATTCCGGCAACTGCCCGTTCGTGTAGGCGCCGGCCACGGGAGCGCCGAGGCCGAGCAAGGTGATCGCTGCGAAAAACGCAGCAACAGTCCGCCGCATGAGCGGACCTCCTTTCTATGAAGGCCGCGCAAGGCGGCGAGTGGAACTACCTAGCTAAAGCTGTTGGTCCCCGGAAATAGTTGGGGTGGTTTGGTGTGTGTGCCGTCAGGCAGGACGGGTACGGCCGTCAGGCGATTAGACGCTGGAGAAACGAAAGCGCAACCGGGGATAGAGCGAGCAGAGCGATGCCAATACCCCGAAGCTCGGCGTGACGCTTTTCGAGCATGGTCACGCGGCCGTTCGTCCTCTGAGTTTGAGTTTTGATTTCCGTTAGCTCTTCCTTGACCTCGGCCTTCAACTCGGAAATGCGACCCTTCACTGAGTCATGGTGCCCATCCATCTTTCGGTCCATCGCTTCCAGCATCGCGGCTTGAAACTGGAGGAGGTTTCCGTACTCGTGGGACCGTTCACGGAGGCGCTCGATCTCCTCCCGGTTCTTGGAACTTTCGGCTTCGACGGCTGCCAGATCCGGTGCATCTGTGTCTGATCTGGAACCGCCCACGGACCTCTGGGCCATTGGGTGTTACCTCCCATTTGCTTACTCGGGTCGGGATGAGCGGCGAAGGTTCGGCGCCCGCTACCTAGACGAAGGTCAAGCGGGAGCCAGTTCGTTCGAGGATGGCGCCGAGGCGGGCGGCGCCTGAATCGAGCTGGGCGGTGAGCGTCTTCGATTCGTGGTCGTAATCGGTCTCGATGATGCGGAACGGTTCCGGCTCCGGCCAGTCCATGAGCCGCATGAAGTCGCCGGCTCGCAGCGCCCAGACCGGCAGCGCCCCGATCGTGGGGTGAGTGACCGCCGGGATATGCCCGGCACCTCGAGGGCGCAGGACAAGCGTCCCCGAGCGCTGCGGCACCCGGCTCTCCGCCAGGACCACGGCGCCGATCTGGAACGCCTGCGTCGGGAATGCGAGCGGGAAGCCGACCTCGAGCTTCGCCCAGCGCCGCCGTCCTCGCCGGGTGTAGGGGTTGTTCGGATCGGGATCGGCGAGGGACGAGTCTTCGTAGTCACAGCCGGAGCCGGGGGGGCCAGCCAGCCGCGCCACGCCGTAGGCGTCGGTGTAAGACACGACGATGCCGTTGATGAGGGAGAACGCCTGCCGCCCGACGGGCGTCCACTGGGCGCCGCCGGCAAGATTCGCGTTCCAAGTCAAACGGGTGGGGTCCCAGGGGTGCCACCAAAACCTTTTCTCGTCCCATACCGCCCAGTTGTTCAGGAAGTAGGCGTTGCCTTTTTCGATCGCCTCGGTCGGTTTGCCCGGGTTCATCGGCGCAAAGTCGGCCAGGACAAACGAAGTGTTGGGGACGATCGTGCCGTCGGCTCGCACCGAATAGCTCAGATCGGGCGCCCCGGTCGAGAGAATGTGTGCGAGGGCGTCGTGGAAGTAGACCCCCGGGAGCTGGCCGGCGATGTCCCGCAGCGGGACGCCCGTGGCGCCGTACTCGGCGAGCTGACTAAATGACTGCTGCGTGACCGAGCTGGGGGTGCCTTCCGCGATGCTCCGCATCCGGAGCATCAACCGCCGCCGCGGCTCGGGCAGGTCGGCGGTGCGGGCGGTGTCGTCGAGGGTGAGCGGGACGATCTCGCGATCGGGGCCGTTGGCGGTGGTCTCACTGTCGACCCCCTGCAACGACGGCGACTCGAACCTCCCGGTGTCACCTGTCAACTTGCCGCGGTAGCCGAGCTTTGACACCTTCACCCCGGCGGGCGCTTCCCACCACTGCTCCGCGTGCTCGTTGTTCGGCAGCCCCTCGGCCGGCACGTCCCAGGTCAACCCACCCGCGCTCGCTCCCGCCTGGATCTTCCCCTGCGTGAAGCCCCCGCTGGCGATCTCGCGGCGGCGCCACAGAGGCGCGTCCCCCCACCCGTCGAAGCCGGGCTTGACGTACAGGGCTCGCCAGGTTTCGTCCTCGTTCAGGAGCTCCTGGTGGCCGACGGCGTTTACTCCGATGCTGTAGCCGTCGCCGAGCTGCGCCGGGAACTGCGCCGTCATTCCCTGAAAGAGATTGCGGCCGAGGGGTTTCACGCGTCCGTACGCGACGAGTTCATCGACGAGGTTGAGATCCGGCCAATCCCGTCGCGGGTCACGCAGGAGCGTGGTCGAGAAATCACGGTGCCCGCCGGGCGCTGAGGTCGAGGACTTGATCTGCTGGGCGATGTTTCCGGCGTCGGTCTCGCGCCCGCTCCAGCGGGTCGGCGATCCGTCGGGCGTCCGCGTCTCGATAAAGATCGTGTCGTCGACAGGCTCAGCCATCACCCGCGGCGCCGGGGCCGCGGGCAGCGTGAAGGCGACGTCGGCGGTGGTGACCTCCCCCAGCTCGTTTTCCGCTACCAGGCGGAAGTGATAGGTCTTCCTCGGCCGCAGCGACTTGAGGCGGACTTCGGCGGGTTCCGCCAGGCCCGACGCCGAGACCACCGCCGTCTTCTTGCCGTAGGCGCTGGTCTCTCCCCACTCGAACCACCAACGCGCCGGAAGGCCCCCGGGGTCCACCTGACCGCGCAGGACCGCCTGCGAGGAAACCGGCAGGGTCGCCGCTTCTACCTTCACATAGAGCGGGTTGCCGTAGTAGCTCGAGCTGATCCCGGCTTTGAAGGCAGCCTGTGCTTCGGGTGAGGTCTCGATCGGCCAGTCGACCCGGCCGGCGCCGTGGTCGATGTTCCAGTTGAACCAGTAGAAGCCGCGCACCTGCGGCATCTCTTCCTGCACCATTTCGCCGAGCAGGTTCCGGGTCCAGGTTGCCTTGCTACCGCCGAACTCAGACGCCGCGACCTCGCAGATAGCGATCGGCTTGCCGGGGGCGATCTCGAGCAGGCGGTCATAGGTGGGCTTGAAAAGCTTGTAGGCCGAGCGCCAGCCGAAGCTCTTGGCCGGGTTGGTCCCGCTGTAGCCGTCCATCCCGGTCCAGTCGACGTAGTCGTCGCCGGGGTACCAGGGCTCGGGGTCGGCAGGGCCACCCGCGGTGACGTTCGGGCACCACACGTAGAGGACGTTGGGCGCGATCGGCCGCACGAGGTCGACGAAGTGGCGCCAGGCGGCCAGGTGTTCGGCGGTCCTGCCGGTGCCGCTCCAGCTCCACACGCTGGCCGACTGGTTGAACTCCCACCAAAGCCGGGCGAAGACGGTGTCGCCGAACGCTGCGGCGGCTTCGGCCCAGGCTTTGATCGAGGCGTCGTATTTGCCGGCGGCGACGTCGGCTAGGACGTTGGCGGGGCCGCCGAGCGACTTCATGGGGATCGCGCCGCGAGCGCGGACCGCGTCCGTGATCCCTTTCTGGAAACCGTCCCAAACGAGGCCCGCTCCGGTCCAGGGGTCGGAGTAGGAGATGGTGTCGACCGCCCGTCCGGCGTGCTCCTCAAAGCGGTTCCAGGTGGTCGCGTCGTAGGGGGCGTCCCCCCGCACTTTCGCTTCGCCTTCGACCAGCGCGACGTCGCCGTCCATGATCGCCCCGAAGAGGCACCTGGAGGCGGGCGGCGCGGGAGCGCGGCTGCCGGCTTCGTAGTGGGCCTGCACCCGTTCGGCTGAAAGCGGCCCTTCGTAAATCGCGAACTCGTCGAGCCACCCTGGGAAGGCACCTTTGAGAGCGCCTACTGCATTGTCGTGGGAGATCCGCACATTGCCCGCGGTGCCGCCGTAGGCGCTGATTGTTTTTTCACCCTTAGAGACGCCATTGACGTAGAGGGTCGCCTTCAATGCCGAGGGGTCGACGACAAAGACGAGGTGGACCCAGGCTTCGTCCGCGGGCCAGGCGTGTTCCCAGGTGGCGGTGGTGCCGAAGCCGTTGAGGGTGAGCCGTATGTTGTCGGTGCCTTCTTTGATGTATGCGAAGACGCCGGCCGTGCCGCCGTTGGTCCCGCTGAACAGCACGTCCTCTTTTTCGTGGGCAGATGTGCGCTTCGCCCAGAGCTCGAAGGTTTTGGTGCCGGAGAAGGGGTCGTAGGTCAGCCCTTTGACATAGCCCGCTTTGGCTTCGTCGAGTGCGACCGAGGTGTCGGGGTCGCCTTCCAGGGCGCCGGGGGCGCCGAGCCCCGCTTCGTTGCGATATTCCCCTTTGCGTTCGTTACCCGACCGGTCTTCCACCTCAAGGTTGCCCGACTCGTTGAGGCGCCAGTAGAGGACCGGGTCGTCCTCGAGCACGACGCTTCGGTAGGTCGGCCCGTCGCCGGCAGTTGACGAGGTGGCGGTGCCCGACGCCGTGGCGCTGCCTTCGGCGAGGTCGTCCCCTGCCGCCGCGTCAGTCGACGCGCCCGATCCTTTTGCCGTGCCGGCGGCGGTGTCGTCGCCGGCAAGGGCATCTTCCCCGCCGCCCGAGCCGGTGGCGCTGCCGGCGCCGGTATCCGTGTATTCGGTCCCCAGTTCGTACTCGACGACGACGCCCGCCAGGTCGACCATCACCGTGTCGGTGGTCGACACCGACTTGCGGAGTTTGATTACCGGCTGGACGGTGCGTTCGATCGTGGGGTTGTAGGTCGTCGCGGTCCAGGTGATCGTCCGCCAGCCGGTCGGCTCGGTGCCGGCCGCTTCGTTGAGCAGGCCCCCGGCCACCTCCGCGATCGCCGGGTTGGAGACGAAGGTGAAGCCCATGCCGCGGCCGGTGGCGGTGGGCGAGAAGGTCGAGATCCGCCCGATGATGTATCTGGCCCTCAGCTACGATCACCGCGTCATCGATGGGCGCGAGGCCGTCACCTTCCTGGTGCGCCTCAAGGAATGCATCGAGGATCCCGAGCGCATCCTGCTCGATGCCTGAGACGCCCAACCCTGAGCCGAAAGCTCGCTAGGTGAAAGCTGCCGCGCCGCGCGCCAGGAAGGTGCCGCATTACCGGCAGACCACGGATTTCACCTGCGGTCCCTCCGCCTGCCTGATGGCGATGACGGCGCTCGACGGCCGGCGGCGCATGGGCCGGGTCGAGGAGATCGAGATCTGGCGCGAGGCGACGACGGTCTTCATGGGCCCCAAGGGCGGCCATGGCGGCTGCGGCGCCCTGGGATTGGCCCTGGCCCTTCACCGCCGCGGCTTCGCCGCGGAAGTCTATATCAATCACCGCGGCGTGCTGCTC
>Ga0157369_10009624_pt1 | contig 11051 bp, 7 predicted proteins | sample C25metaG_FD_113461 | JGI IMG/M metagenome (GOLD analysis project Ga0157369, IMG submission 113461) | Corn rhizosphere microbial communities from Kellogg Biological Station, Michigan, USA - C2-5 metaG | ecosystem: Host-associated > Plants > Roots > Rhizosphere > Soil | place: USA: Michigan... | reverse complement strand
GATCAGTTCCTTGAGGAAGGACGCGGTCGCACCGTCGGTGCGCTCCACCGCTGCGGCGACGTCCTCCTGGGTCAGGGCCAGCGGCACGCCCCGGCCGTAGAGCGCGAGCAAGCGCTCGCGGGCGGCGGCGTCGGGCAATTCGATCTCCACCGCCACGTCGACGCGGCCAGGGCGGGCGGCCAGGGCGGGCTCCAGGAGGTCAGCGCGGTTGGTCGTCAGCAGGAACAGCAGGTCGGCGTCGGGTGCCGCGCCGTCCATGGCGTCGAGCAGTTCGAACAGCACCGGGCTCGACCGCGGGCCCATGGAGCGGTCCTCGGCGACCAGGTCGACGTCCTCAAGGACGACGACAGAGGGCTGCAGGTCGCGCGCCAGCTCGGTGACCTGGCCGACGCCGACCAGGGCACGGCCGGTCAGGATCAGCCGCGTGTAGCCGGTCATCTGGCCAACCAGGTACCGGGTCGTGTGCGTCTTGCCGGTGCCCGGCGGGCCGTAGAGCAGCAGGCCGCGCTTGAGGTGCTGGCCGGCGGCGAGCAGCGCCTCCCGGTGCGCGGCGACGCCAAGTGCATGCCGTTCCGCCCGCGACAGCACGGCTTCCGGCAGCACCACGTCCTCCCGGCGCAGGCCCGGCGGGACGGCGAAGCTGAGGATGACGCCGCCCATCGGGTTGAGCGCCACGTCAAGCAGGTGTCCCCGGTAGACGTTGAGCGTGGAACGCAGCTGGTCAAGCTCGGTCAGCACGGCCTGGGCCTCGGCCACCGGCAGGCCCGCTACCTCGACGTCAAGGCCCGGGTGGTGCTCCCCCGGCGACTGGACCATGAGGATGTAGCGGCCGCGGGCGTCGGTGACGAGCAGCAGCGCCAGCTTGAGGCAGCCCAGGGTCGAGGCGGGCCCGTTGGGGAGGTCGACAAGCGTCGGTGCTATCAACCGCAGCCGGTCCGGCAGCGACTCGGCGCTGACGACCTGCTGCAGCTGCAGGACGTAGTGCGGCGGCAGCAGAAGGCCATGGACGTCGACGGCGCGGCCGGGCTGCACCGACCACGCGTTGAGCGCGGTCTGCAGGTTAACGTGCTCGAACACCGGCAGGTCACGGGTGACGACGGAATGCGCTAGGCCGTCGGGGCCGAGGAAGCCCGCGACGAGGCTAGCGGCTTCGTTGTCCCTGCTGTTGTTGTCCGCACTGTGGATCCAGTCAAGGAAGGAACGGAAGGCAGCGGCGAATTCACGGGCCTCCCCCTCGGGCGCTTGGGCCGGCATGCCTCCAGCCTAGCTACCCGTTCTCCCGGCAAGATAGCCAATTTCCGCCTCGCGCCATATCTCGAAAGTCACCGCAGGACCGGAATCACGCTGAACAGGTCGGGCCGCCCCGGTAAGATCCGTTAAGGCCAGATGATGCCCTGGCGTGGGCGCGAAGCGTCCCGAACCGCCGCCGCGAGCGACTGATGGCTTCTGATCGAAGTCTCGCGTGACTGAGGAGTCTTTTTCGCGTGCCCGAGTCAGCCGCCTCCAGTACCTTCCCCGCGTCCGGCCTGGCCGACGGCGTCCCCGTGGCCGGCGCCGCCAGCGTGCCGCCGCCACCGGGCCGCGGCCGGCTGACACTGCCACGGCCGGACGGGCGGACGGTCGCGGCGGTCTTCATGGGCGGAGCGCTCGGGACCCTCGCGCGGGCCGCCCTCGCCCAGGGCTTCCCGCATTCGGCGACCTCGTGGCCGTGGCCGACGTTCGCGGTGAACATCGTGGCGGCGTTCCTGCTCGGGTACTTCGTGACGCGGCTGCAGGAACGGCTGCCGCTGTCGAGCTACCGGCGGCCGCTGCTCGGCACCGGGATATGCGGCGGGCTGTCCACGTTCTCCACCATGCAGGTGGAGATCCTGAAGATGATCAGCGCGGGCGCCTGGGGTCTTGCCGTCGCCTACGCGGCCGCCAGCATTGTGGTGGGGTACGCGGCGGTGCACCTGGCGACCGCGCTGGTGCGGAGGGTGCCCGTGGTCAGAGGACCCGTGGTTAGAGAATCGGTGCGGCGATGAGCGTCGGAGTCTGGGTAGCGGTGGCGCTGATCGGCGGGGCGGGTTCCGTGCTCCGGTTCTACGTGGACGGGCTCGTAGGCTCGGCCTTCCGGGCCGGCTTCCCGTACGGGACGCTGGTCGTCAACTTGTCGGGCGCGGTGGTGCTCGGGCTGATCACGGGCCTCGCCGTGGCAGGCGACGCCGCGCTGCTCGCGGGCACGGCGGCGGTCGGCTCGTACACGACGTTCTCCACCTGGATCCTGGAAACGCAGCGGCTGACCGAGGAGCGCCAGCATCGCAAGGCGGTGGCGAACATCGTCGTCAGCCTGGTGCTCGGAGTCGCCGCCGCCGCGCTCGGCCGGCTGATCGGGGCGCAGCTGTGAACGAGGAAGCGATCAAGCTCACCAGCTACTTCGGGGAGCGGCGGCGGGTCGCAGGCGCCGCGTTGGCTGGCCCCGTGTTGGCCAGCACTGTGTTCGCCGCCGACGCGCTGCTCGACCAGTACGGCAGGCACGAGGTCGCCACCAGCATCCTGCTGCGCGGCGCGGAGGGCTTCGGCGCGAAGCGGCACCCGCGCACGGACATGTCGCTGACCCTGTCGGAGGACCTGCCGCTGATCGCGGTCGCGGTCGACAGCAGGTCACGGATCGAGCCGCTCGTCTCCCCCACCGCGGAGATCACCGGGACGGGCCTTGTCACGCTGGAGCGGGCCCGCCTGCTGCGCGATGACATCGATCCCCGCGACATCGAGGCGGTGACGCCTTATTACGGCGGCGACCAGGAAACCAAGCTGACCATCTACCTGGGCCGCCAGGAGCGCGCGTACCGGATGCCCGCCTTCATGGCGGTCTGCGACCTGCTGTACCGGCGCGGCATCGCCGGGGCGACCGCGCTGCTCGGCGTCGACGGGACCGCGCACGGTACCCGGGAGCGGGCGGCTTTCTTCAGCCGGAACGCTGGCACCCCGATGATGGTGATCGCGGTCGGCGCAGGGGCACAGATCCTGCGGGTCCTGCCCGAGCTCGGCGGTCTGCTGCACCGGCCGCTATTGACCCTTGAGCAGGTGCGGATCTGCAAGCGGGACGGGGAACTGCTCGCCACGCCCGCCGCCCTGCCCGCCGCGGATTCCAGCGGCATGCCGGTCTGGCACAAGCTCATGGTTTACACCTCCGAGGCCGCGCTCCACGACGGCCAGCCGGTGCACCGCGCGATCGTCCGGCGGCTGCGGGCGGCGGGCCTTTCCGGGGCGACCACGCAGCGCGGCATGTGGGGCTTCCACGGCGACCACGCGCCGCACGGCGACCGCCTGCTGCAGGCCGGCAGGCACGTCCCGACGGTCACCATCGTGATCGACTCCCCCGACCGCATCGCCGCCGCCTTCGCGATCATCGACGAGCTCACCGCGGAGCAGGGCCTGGTGACCAGCGAGTGGGTGCCTGCCATCCGCCCGGGCGGCCAATCGCCCCGGATGCCCGCGGTTCCCCGCTGAACGTCTCAGTCACGCCAACAAGCATAGGCAGACTGCCCTGTCCGGAACGGCGCGGGCGCTCAGCAACCCATTGGCTGGGAGGCTCAGTCGCTAAAATGCTACTGCTCCCTGAAGGATCGCATACCCGAACGCCCAGGCTGTTCCCACTGCGACGGCGATCGTCACCCAGCCGACTATCCGCGCGATAGGCCGCTCAAGCGTGAGCATGAGAAAGAACAGGAACCAGAGTACCGCCCATACGAACCAGTCGACACTGAGCCAGATCGCTGCCGGATTCCCGTGTGCATCGCGCAGCGTGTAGATGCCGGTGGGCACCGCGGTGACAGCGATGAAGAAGCAGAACCAGCCGAAGGCATGGTCACCTGCCTTGAGGAATTGGTTGGCGGCTATCCAGAGGTAGGTGAATGCGAACAGCAGGATGAACGCAGAGTTTGCAATATCTGCTCTGTCATTGTTGATTCCCCCGAGAACGGCGAGCAGGACTGCCGCGACGACTCCGACACCGCCGGTGAATATGTTGATAACTACTATTTCCCGCCCCTGCAGGAAACTGAAGTGACTCTCTGGATCAAGAGGAGCCGGCGGTGCGGGCCCCCTGTCGTGGGCGACAGCCTGGCGTCCCCCTCCTGACGAGACGAGGACTTCCTCGCGCAACAGCCCGCTGGTCACTTCGGGAACCTGCTCGGCGGCCGGACGGCCTGAGGTCCTAGCCTGCCCGACGAGCCAGATTCCGTTGACCAGCAGGGCAGCGCCAACGTACAAGAGAACAAGGCCGATAAGCATAGCGGGCTCCTTTGGTTACCGAGAGCTGTGAGATGCCGGGCGCTCGTGCGCCTGGGAGGGAGCATGGGTGCATGCGCGACGTGCAGCGGGGTGACGCAGCACTGCGACGGCGCCTAGCAAGCCGTCCATGCCCGAGGTATGGCCGAACCGGCGGAGGTAGCCGACCGCGGCAATGGCGCCCGCCATGTCCGACCGGTCGAGCGTGACCAGGAGATCACGGAGTGCCCCAGGGGCGATTCCCTGGCACGCGCAGTGCAGGTACTCGGCTGAGATCTCCGTCGTGAGATGCCGCGCGGCGTCTTCGAGCGGCTGCCGGATCAGGGCTGCGTTCGAGGGGCCGATCTCCCCGGTAAACCACAGCGCGGTGATCATGCCGGCGATCATGTCGTCGCCGCTTGGGGTTAGCCCTGGCCCTCGGCCGAGCCAGTGAAGCACGGCGTCGTCGACCCGGCCGCCGCGCAGCGACGCGACGGCGCGGCTGATGTACCGGTTGGCGACGAGGGCAGGCCATTCATCACCCAGGCCTGTGACTGCCCGCGTGCGCGCGAGGTAGCCGATCAGGCGGCTGGCGGATTCGCTGCTGCTGGTGCCCTCAGCTACCGGCACTGCCGGGTCGAAGACTGTCGTCTGAGGTGTTGAGCTGATGGTGAGCCTGTGCGAGCGGCTGACGATCGCGTGCCTGCGCGGGTCCCAGTCCAGTACCTCTGCCGGGGCCCGGCCGCGCAGCCGCCGGAGCCGGGCCAGGTCGCCGGGTGCCATCTCGATGCCGTGGGGGACCGAGATGGCACCCCGCGAGCAGGTGATCAGCCGTTCTCCTGCCCGCAGGTTGACCACGGTCGCGAAGACCGAGTGGATTCTCGCGTGCGGGTGCTGCTCAAGGATCCGCAGGGCCTGCGCGCTCAGGCGTGTGATCGGCATGACTGGCCCGCCTCGTGACGGTATCCGCGCGTCAGGTCGCGGGGGTAGACCCGCGCGCCGCGACGAGGGCTTCGAGCGCGGCGGTGAAGCACGGCATCGGGGCACGGACCTTCCCGATGCCGACCATTCCGATCCCTGCCTTCTTGTGCATCACGGGGGTGGTGATCAAGGGCGAGACCCCGGTGGCCACGACCTTGCGGACGTCGATTCCGACGGGCACGCCCTTGAAGCTCCAGTTCGGGATCGGCATGTTCGGGTTGTTGGCGACCACGATGTCCGCCTGTTCCTCGCTGGTGGCGAGGGCATCGTCGAATCCGCCTTCCCCTGTCCCGACCAGCTGCTGCACGGCCGGGGCCGCGACGGCGACCAGCCCGCCGAAGCCGTAAGCCTCCAGGACGGCGCTGTCTCCGGTGTCCGGGCAGGCGTCCGCATCACTGAATCCCGGGAAGTACAGGGTCTCCAGCTTCTCCAGAGGCCCTGTGATCCACTGGTCACCGAGGCCGCTGACCCTGATGCCGAACTCGCGGCCGTTGCGGGTCAGGCAGGTGACGACACTCCCTTCCTGGATGGTAGCGGCAGCGTCGAGGGCCGCCTTCCCGGCGACCATCGCCAGCGTGAGGAAGAACTCGTTGTTTCCTGACATGAAGTCCAGGACTGACTGCAGCTGATCCGGCGGCGGGTCGTCTTGCACGAGCTTGGGGGCCAGCTGCCGGAACAACAGGCTCGACGCTGCGGTATTGCGGACGTGGAAGTCATCCCCCATGGTGACTGCCTGGGCGATGATGGGGTTCAGCGGCAGCCTTTCTCCCGGGAATAGCTTGAGGGCGTTGGAGAAAGCCGGGCCGAGGACGTCCCGCAGCCAGACTAGGTTATCGTTAACGGACTGGTCATAGACGCCATAGCGCAGGACTTTCCCCTCGCCCTCGTGGATGGCGGTGTAGGCCCGGTTTCCGTCGGTGGCGTTCTCTACCACGAAGACGGGCATGTTTCCGGTGATAATGCCCCCCATTGGCCCCACCGCGTGGAAGTGGTGGTTGGGGGCGAACTCCGCCTCCTCACATACCTTCCGGGCCGAGTCCTCGTCTTGAGCCCAGCCCTCGAACAGGGCTGCCCCGATGGCCGAGCCCTGAACCGGCTCGGGCATGTCCGCGAATGCGATCGGCGGGCCGGCATGAAGGATAAGCCGTTCCGACAGTTCAGGGATAACGTCCTTTGCCCGGGTCACGCCGACGAACTGCGGCTGGGCATTGATAATCTTCTGGGCGATTGCCTCGTTGGCGGCATCGACAGATTCATACGCCATGGCACATTCATCCTCGCAGTCATTGTTGGGATAAACGGTAGTTTCGGACAACGAGCTAGGTATCAGACAGGTTCGGCCCCCCTTGCTGCTGGCCTCGCGGCTAACGACGGCTCACTCGAGTGCTTCGATGAGAGCCTGCAGCCTGCGGTCACCGCCGGCGACCGGAGACCAGTCGTACTGGACGACCCGCGCCCCCTGTTCGAGGAGCGTCTCGGCGAATTCACGCAGGCCGATATTGATGATCCGCGGCGGGTCATCAAGCAGGTGCCGGACCGGCTCGGGTGCTTCGCCGGCCGGAGGCGCCAGGGTGCCCCGGCGGCCGAGGATGCTCAGTGCATACCGGACCGCGGCGGCGTTGCTGGGCATGACGGTGACGCCAGCCTGCTCAAGGGCGAGGGTCTGCGCGCTCAGCACCTGCGGGTCCTGCTCGGTTCCGCATACCGATGCGACCACGGCCAGGTCCCGTCCAGCAGCGCGGAGTTCAGCAAGCCCTGCCCCGACAAGCGGTGCCAGCGCCCCCGCGGGATCTGGACTGGAGCCGTAGCCGAGCACGACGTCCAAGAGCAGCACCGCGTTCTCGGGGTCGCTGAAAACCGCCGCTATCCGCTCGTTGCGAGACGACGGATCGATCATCGGATGCGGGCGGCCGCGAGTGTACGCGTCATCCCCTAGGTCGATGACCTCATGGCCGTCAGACTTGAGCAGGTAGCCGGCATCGTGCCCAGGTGACTCCGCCGCGCCGAGCGGTTCACGCAGCAGCATGGCAGCCTCGGCGGCGAACGTGCCTCCCGTGTACAACGCCTTGATCCACCGCTGACCAGGGTGCAGCGTCACCCGCCGGGCCGCACGGGTGCCTGCCAGTTCCACGCTTACCCGCGCTGCCTCGTCCAGCGTCCGTGCGTAGCGGAGATTGCCGTCGGCCTGAGTTGCCGGGTGCTCGCCCAGCAGAACCGCGACGACAGGTTTGGACAGCGCGCGGGCGACGCCGATGACGTCGTCTCGCACGTTCGCGGCAGGGGGCTTGCTGACCAGGACGATCACGTCAGTGGCGTCATCGGCGTCCAGTGCCCGCAGTGCCTGCAGGCAGGTTGTCCCGCCGACCCGTGTGCTCAGATCACGGCCGCCAAGCCCGAGCACATGCGATACGCCGCCGCGGAGCCGGTCGATTTGCACCATGACTTCCTGAAGCCCGGTACCCGAAGCCCCGACCAGGCCGATATTCCCGGCGTGGACCGCATTCGCGAATCCCAGCGGCAGCCCGCCGATGATTCCCGTCCCGCAGTCCGGCCCCATCACGAGCAGGCCACGCTCACGGGCCCGCGCCTTGAGCGCTATCTCGTCCTCGACGCTTACGTTGTCGCTGAAGATGAACAGGTTGACATCCTGGTCAAGGAGTCGGGTCGCCTCAGCGGCCACGTACTCCCCGGGAATGGAGATCACCGCCAGGTTCGCCTGTCCCACGAGCCTCATCGCCCGCTCACGAGAACGCGCGCTGAGCAACCTCGACCGGCTGGATATTGAGACTTGCTCCGAGAGAAACTCATCTACCCTGGCAACCAGGTCCTTACCTGACTCCTCGTTGACGACATCTGCCATGATGAGGAGGTCCGTCGGCTTCGCGTCGGCCAGGTTCGCATCGGCGAGTCCTGCGTTCCGGAGAATGTCCTTATTCATCTCCGTGCCCATCATGACCGACACTTTTTCCACGCCGTCAATGCTTGTAAGCGCATTACTCAGGCGCATCAGCCTCAATGAGTCCTGGTAATTATTCGACCGGATAATTGAATAGAGCATGCCAGATAACACCGCCTAGCCGGGCCCGAACGGGGCTGAGCCAGCTCCCGGTACGGCGAGCAGTTCGCCGCCCTGTACCTGCATGGCATCCGCCCTCCTTCTGGGTGGTCACTGGAAAAGACGAGTAAACCCGCCAGGCATACACGCAGGATGTCGATGCGATGGAGACGAGATGGAGAACCACGTGGCCGGCCGGCGAACCCGGTGGCCTCCCGTGACAGGCCGTCGTGGCTAGCATGGGGAATGTTCCGTGTGCTGGACGGCCGACCGGGGCCACATGCTGAGGTGAGCCAGCAGCCAGCATCCCGCAAGCCGGCCGGTAGGCTTCCCCCGATGAGCCGGGACGCGGGGACGTAAGCCACGCAGATCGACTGAGAGACGCAGACGCAGCGCGCTAAATGCGCCTCACCAGGCCGGGCCGCCAGAGCCCGCCAGAGAAAGCGTTCCAGCTATCTTCGCTGAATTGTCTTGCCGCAGGCACGTGCATGCCCGCGCCGGGGCTCGCCTGCCGTGACTGGTATTTCCGCCTGGGTATGGAATGCGAGCATCAGAAAACGCCCGGCATCGCATGCTTGCAAGAAAGGGCAGGAAAGGTGCAAATTCGCAGGCGTCGAACTGTTGCCGTGATAGTGAGCGATACCGCCAGCGGCCCGAGATCGCCGAGATCGGGAAGATAATCGATTCCACTCCTGGCGTCGCGGGCCTGAACATCACTGAACCCTTTCCATTCTGGTGAGCCTGGGTTCCGCTGCCTGCCGCCCAGTTGGAGCCTGATTGTGGGTCATCCGCGTCAATGGCCCTGCAGCACCATCTCGGGTGGGGTACTTTGTCCCACTTTGCCCCGCACTCCGGTGGGCTGTTTTCATCATTGTGGGCCATCCGCGTCAAATAGAGCCGTTTTTGGCCCACGGTCACGCCGGAGCGAGATAACCGAGGGTGCTTTGTCCAATTTTGCGGTAGCAGAACGGGGGCCGCCGCTGCCTTTCCCCGCTTTGGCCCACAATCACGCCGGGGGCCGACGTGAAGGCAGGATGACAAAGGCTCCCTGAGCTGATTCCGTCCCGTTCGTGACGGGCTCGCCACGGCCTGGCGAAGGTGCGGCGCGCCGCAGCCGGGCACGAGGAAGCCCCGGTCAGCAAACCAGCCGGCCAACACCCGCTTCACTCCGGCTGTCAGGGGCCTGCCGTTGCCTTTCTGCCGTGCCGCGCCGCCGTCGCCCCGCGAGACCCTGCCCCGGCAAGCACCAGAAGTCAGGTAGCGTGGAAGCACAGGCGGAGGGGCCCGCCGTTAACCGCTCCCGTGCCAACGGTCCCTGTCAGGCGACAGATGGCGACAGGGAGGCGTGACGCGATAATGAAGCAGATCCTGGCTCTCAGCCGTGCCCGGAAGTCCTATGACGGCAAGGTCGTCCTTGATGACGTGACACTGGGGTTCCTGCCGGGCGTGAAGATCGGCGTGGTGGGACCGAACGGGACAGGCAAGTCCACGCTGCTGAGGCTAATGGCCGGGCTTGAGCGGCCTTCCAACGGCGAGGTCGTGTTCGCGCCGGCCTGCACCAGGGGCATCCTGGCGCAGGAGCCGGCCCTGGACGAGGGCAAGACGGTGCTCGGCAACGTCGAGGACGGCGTCGCCGGGACCAGGGTTGTACTGGAGTACTACAAGGAGGTGGCCGCCAAGCTGGCCGACTACTACTCCGATGGCCTGCTCGATGAGATGGGCCGCCTGCAGGAGCGGCTGGACCACCTCCAGGCGTGGGACCTGGATGCCCGGGTCGAGCAGGCGATGGACGCGCTGCGCTGCCCGCCGCCGGACGCGGAGGTGAGCGTGCTGTCGGGCGGGGAGCGACGCCGGGTGGCGCTGTGCGGGCTGCTGCTGTCCCAGCCGGACCTGCTGCTGCTGGACGAGCCCACCAACCACCTGGACGCCGAGAGCGTGCAGTGGCTGGAGCAGCACCTGGCCCGGTACCCGGGCACGGTGGTGGCGGTCACCCACGACCGGTACTTCCTCGACAACGCGGCGGGCTGGATCCTTGAACTCGACCGCGGCCGTGCCTACCTGTACGAGGGGAACTACTCCACCTACCTGGAGACCAAGGCCGCCCGGCTCAAGGTCGAGGGGCAGCGAGACGCCAAGCTGCGCCGGCGGCTGGAAGAGGAACTGGCGTGGGTCCGGTCCAGCCCGCGCGCCCGGCAGGCCAAGAGCCGCGCCCGGCTGGACCGCTACGAGCAGATGGCCGCCGAGGCTGCGTCCCGCACGAAGACAGACTACGAGGAGATCCAGATCCCGCCCGGCCCGCGCCTGGGCAGCCTCGTGGTCGAGACGGAGCACCTGGTCAAGGGGTTCGGGGACCGGCTGCTGATCGATGACCTGAGCTTCAGCCTCCCGCCGAACGGCATCGTCGGGGTGATCGGCCCCAACGGCGTCGGCAAAACCACCCTGCTGAAGATGATCACCGGGGAAGACAGCCCGGACTCCGGGAGCATCCGGCTGGGCGAGACGGTGCGGATCTCCTACACCGACCAGCTGCGCGCCGGCATCGACCCCGGCAAGACCGTGTGGGAGGCCGTCTCCGGCGGAGAAGCGTACATCCGCGCCGGGCGGACGGAGATCCCCAGCCGCGCCTACGTGGCCGCGTTCGGGTTCAAGGGCACCGACCAACAGAAACCCGCGGGCCTGATCTCCGGCGGGGAGCGCGGGCGGGTGAACCTAGCGCTGACCCTGCGGCAGGGCGGCAACCTGCTGCTGGACGAGCCCGCCAACG
>Ga0157369_10009623_pt1 | contig 11051 bp, 9 predicted proteins | sample C25metaG_FD_113461 | JGI IMG/M metagenome (GOLD analysis project Ga0157369, IMG submission 113461) | Corn rhizosphere microbial communities from Kellogg Biological Station, Michigan, USA - C2-5 metaG | ecosystem: Host-associated > Plants > Roots > Rhizosphere > Soil | place: USA: Michigan... | reverse complement strand
TGATCTCGCTTCCGTTCACGCCCACGATGATGTCCTCAATCTTCAAGCCCGCCCGATCCGCGGGGCCGCCGGGCAGAACATCGGCAGTGATGGCGCCGGATTCCTGCGGCAGCTTCAGTACCTGGACCATTTCCGGCGTGATATCCTGCGCGACGATTCCCAATTGTCCGCGATGCACGTGCCCGTACTTGCGAATCTGGCGGTACACGCTCTCCTCCACGTCGCTCGGAATCGCAAAGCCCAACCCTTCGCTGCCGCCGGATTGCGTCAGGATGAAAGTGTTAATCCCACTACTTGTCCGCCCGTATCGACCAGCGGCCCGCCGCTGTTGCCGGGATTGATGGGCGCGTCAGTCTGCAGGTAGGCGATCGAGTCGTCTTCATGCACTAGCCGCGCAGTGGAGCTGATGACGCCCATGCTCACCGAGCCAGCCAATCCCAAGGGGCTGCCAAAGGCCATCACCACTTGCCCCACGTGCACATTTTTGGGCTCGCCGCAGCTCAGGTGCGGCAGCGCGGTCCGGTCGATCTTGATCACAGCGACGTCGGTTTGCCGGTCGACGCCAATCAGTTTCGCCAGCATGACCGGTTCCTGAGGAATTCCTGATTCACCCGCCGCCAGCCGCACTTCGATTTTGCGCGCTCCTTGCACCACGTGGTAGTTGGTGACAATAAAGCCATCCTCCGAAAGAATGACGCCGGATCCGGTGCTGCGCTGGCGTGTGAGCACGCTACTGGCGCCCTGCTCAGCCCCGTCGCCGCGGCCGTAGCCAGTGGATACAATCTGCACCACGGCCGGCCCCACGCGCCCCGCCAAGGATTCGAGCGCTTGGCTGAATGCAGCGAGAGGCCCCGCGCTTGACCTGGCTGCCGCCGGAGTCTGGCTCCACAGCGGCGCTGTCAGCGCGGCCGCTAGAGAAATTACAAAGCGTAAGCGCATATATAAGAGGACGCCATCTTTGGTGAGCGGTTACATATCCAGGTCCGGAAGATGATGTAATTTGAAGCAGACAAGGATGGGATAAAGCCGGTGAGCCAGAAAATTCACAACTTCAGCCGCGTGGCGCCGGTAATCATGTCGCTTCTCGCCGTGACCCTGATAATCGAAGGCGTCTTGCAATTCGGCCTTCACCATCGCGAAGTGGACGAAGGCTGGCAAGCTCACCTTTTCCAGCTTCTAATGGTTCTGCAAGTTCCGATCGTACTTGCATTTATTGCTACAGCGAATTGGAAACAGCCTAAGCGGATTCTGCCGGTCCTGGGATTGCAAGCGATAGCCTGGAGTGCAGCCATGGGAGCGCTCTACGCGGCAGGATTCTAAGTGAGCGGCAAACATCCGTAAGGTCTTCAATCTGTCCTGCTACACTAAAAGAAAATCCATGACATATGATGTGATTGTCCTTGGGAGCGGTCCCGGGGGTTACTCAGCCGCCATTCGTGCGGGGCAGTACGGCCTGAAGGTCGCCGTGGTTGAAAAAGATGTCAAGCTGGGCGGTGTTTGCCTCCATGTGGGCTGCATACCGACCAAGTCCTTCCTCCATACGGCGGACGTTTGGGAGCATTTCCAGAACTCCGTTGAAGACGGCATCCACTGCGAAAATCCGCGGCTGGATTTCCCGCTGGTGCTTGAGCGCAAGAACAAAATCGTCGCCAAGCATGCCAAGGGCGTCGACTTTCTGATGAAGAAAAACAAGGTGGACGTGATCAAGGGTTACGGCCGCCTTGCGGGACGCGGCAAGTTGGAAGTCACCTCCGACGCGGGGACACGGATCTTCGAATTCAAGAACATTGTGCTCGCCACGGGCTCGGCGGCGCGCATGCTTCCCGGGCTCCAGCCGGATGCCAAGCGCATCCTCACCAACATCGAAATTCTGGATCTGAATTACGTTCCGAAGTCGCTGGCGATTCTGGGCGCGGGCGCGGTGGGTGTCGAATTCGCGTCTTGCTTCCATCGCTTCGGATCTAAAGTGAGCATTTTTGAAATGCTGCCGCGCATTGTTCCGGTCGAAGACGAGGACGTCTCGAAGGATCTCGAACGCTACTTTAAGAAGACTGGCATCCGGGTTGAGACTGGCGCCAAGGTGAGCAACGTTCAGACTACGGACAGCGGCGTGCGCTTTACGGCGACTCTGGCGAACGGCAAGGAAGAAACTGTCGAAGCCGAGGCGCTGCTGGTAGCGATTGGGCGCAAGCCGAACACCGAAAACATCGGCCTCGAAGGCACGGGCGTGGAATTAGACCGGGGCTTCATTAAAGTGGACCCGTTCCAGCGTACCGGCGAACCGGGCGTTTATGCCATCGGCGATATCGTCGCTGGAACGCCACAGTTGGCGCACGTCGCAACGGCCGAAGGTATGGTGGCGATGGCGCACATCGCCGGCAAGCCGGTGACTCCGGTGAACAAGAACCGCATTCCGGGGTGTACCTATACGGAGCCGGGCATCGGCAGCGTGGGTCTCACGGAGGCGCAGGCGCGCGCGCAGGGCTACGATTTAAGAGTCGGCAAGTTTCCATTCGCGGCCGACAGCAAAGCCAGCATCCTGGGGCAGCACGACGGCTTCGTCAAGATTGTTTCCGACGCGAAATACGGCGAGATTCTGGGCGTTCACATTATCGGACCGGAAGCCTTCGAACTGATCAGCGAAGGCGTTCTCGCCATGGAAGCCGAAGCCACTGTCGAGACTCTGACCCACACGATTCACGCACATCCCACGCTCTATGAAGCCGTGGGAGAGGCGTTCAACGCAGTTTACGGGCAAGCCATCAATGCCTGAACTGGTGACAGCCACGGCGGCCTGCGAGCTGCGCGATCTAGGCCGCGTGCGTTACGCCGAGGCGTTCGTTTTGCAGCAGCAGTTTGTGGAGCGCCGCAAGCGCGGTGAAATTCCGGATCAGCTCCTGATCGTCGAACATCCGCACGTGGTGACCATGGGCCGCAACGCCCATGACGAGAATCTGTTGTGCGCGCCGGAACTGCTCGACCGCGCGGGGATTGAGTTTCATCGCACGGACCGCGGCGGGGATGTCACCTATCATGGACCGGGACAGATCGTGGGCTATCCGATCTTCGATTTGCGAGAATGGAAGCGCGACGTCGTGGCCTACGTGCGCGGCGTGGAACAAGTGTTGATCGACGCGCTGGCGGAATTCGGAATCGCCGCCGGGCGCGAGGCCGGCGCCACCGGCGTGTGGACCGAGCAGGGCAAAATCGCGGCGATCGGCGTACACATCAGCCGCTGGGTCACGTCCCACGGTTTCGCGCTGAACGTCGCGACGGACTTGAATTATTTCCGGTACATCGTGCCGTGTGGACTGACAAAACCGGTGACCTCGATGCAGGCACTCGGGTGCCAGGCTGATCGCGACCAGGTTGTCGCCGCCGTCGCCCGCAGTTTCGCGCGAGTGTTTGATCGGGAATTGGAGAAATTATGATTGACGTCATCATGCCCCAAATGGGCGAGAGCATTGTCGAAGGAACCCTGACTAAGTGGTTGAAGAAGCCGGGCGAGAGCGTGGAGCGCGACGAGCCGCTGTTTGAGATCTCGACCGACAAAGTGGATACCGAGATTCCTTCGCCCGTGGCCGGCACGCTAGGCGAGATTCTGGTCCAGGAAGGCACCACCGTCGGCATCAACACCGTGGTGGGAAGGATCAACGATGGAGCCGGGGCTCCGGCCGCTGCTGCTCCGCCCGCCGCGCCGCCTCCGGTTGCCAAAGCCGCTGCCCCGGCGCCTGCGGCTCCGACTCCCGCTGCCGCGGTCCCAGTGACCGTCGAACCCGCCGCGATGGCCGAGGAAACCGCCGGACCGCTGTCGCCGCTGGTTCGCAAGATGGCGCGCGAAAACGGTATCGACTTGAGCCAGGTGCGAGGCACCGGCGCGGGCGGCCGCATCACCAAACAGGATCTGGAAGCGCACATCGATGGGCGCTCCGCTGCTCCCGCCCAAGCCGCGCCCGCGCAGGCTCCGGCGCAACAGGCATACGTCGCGCCACCTCCTCCACCGCCGGTGCCACAAGCCGTGGTGCAACAAGCTCCACCCGCGCAGCAGGCGCCGCCTCCGCCGCGCACCCAAGCCGTCGCGCCGGTTCAGGAGCAAGCTCATTTCCGCGGCGAAGCTCCCGCCGCCCGCGTCGAGCCCATGAGCGTCATGCGCCAGAAGATCGCCGAGCATATGGTGTTCAGCAAGCGCACTTCGGCGCATGTAACCACCGTGCACAAGGTCGATATGACCCGCATCGCGAAAATGCGCGACCGCGTGAAGGGCGAATTCCAGGCGCGTCACGGCTTCAGCCTGACCTTTTTGCCTTTCGTGATGCGCGCCACCACTGCCGCGCTCCAGGCCTACCCGCTGCTTAACAGCTCCATCGACGGCACCAATATCATCTACCACCGCGACATCAATCTAGGAATGGCGGTGGCGCTCGAAAACGGCCTGATCGTGCCGGTGATTCGCAACGCCGACGAGAAGAACGTGGTTGGGCTGCAGCGTTCCATCGCCGATTTGGCCTCGCGCGCCCGCTCGCGCCAGCTCCGCCCCGATGAAGTGCAGGCGGGGACTTTCTCCATTACCAACTTCGGCAGCTTCGGCAGCGTCTTCGCCACGCCCATCATCAATCAGCCGCAGGTGGCCGTGCTGGGTGTCGGCACCGTCGAGAAGGTGCCTGTGGTGCTGGACGACGCCATTGCCATCCGCTCGGTATGTTACTTAGCGCTCACCTTCGATCATCGCTTGATCGACGGCGCGCTGGGGGATCAGTTCACGCAGAAGGTAAAGTCGATCCTGGAAAACTGGAGCGAGGAAGTCCTCTAGCACGCCCTGTCGCGAATCGCTAGTGTAGTGCAGTAGCCCGCAAAGCCGGACTTCTGAGAGTCGTGGACCGGGGCAGGCCGCTCCGGCCACGAATACAGAAGCAACCACGTTCCAGCCGGACGCCCGCGGCTTCAAGCAGTCTCGCAAGAAAACCCTTGACAGACTCCGCCGGTAATGCTAAATATTTAGCACAAGGATGCTAAAAATATAGCATGATTACTCTCAGCCGCAGAGAACGTCAGATTCTGGATATTTTGTACACCCGGGGACGGGCCACAGCCGCCGAAATTCTCGAATCGCTTCCCGATCCTCCCAGCTATTCCGCGACTCGTGCCTTGCTGCGGGTCCTCGAACAAAAAGGGCATGTGCGCCACGAAGAAGAGGGGCCGCGCTATGTATTCTTGCCGCGCGTGTCGCGCCAGCGAGCGAGCGTAACTGCTTTGCGGCACGTTCTAAATACCTTCTTTGATGGATCCGCCGTTGCCGCTGCCACGGCATTAGTAGACGGCTCGGCGTCGAAGCTATCGACGGAGGAACTCGATCGTTTGGAAGCTCTCATCGAGAAAGCGCGAAAGGAAGGCAAATAATGAATCTGCTAGTCGAAATTGCTGTGCGGGCAACCGTCGTGCTGGGCGTGGCTTGGCTTGCTGCGGCGCTATTGCGCCGGGCTTCCGCGGATGTACGGAATCGGATATGGCGGACAGCATTGGCCGTCACGGCGCTTCTGTTCATTCCCGTTCCACTGCCCGAGCCCTTTCGCATATCGAGCACGGCGCTGGCGGATGTGGCAGGTGCTTCGAGCGGACCGGCGGCCTCGGTTTCGATTCTCCTGGCGATTTGGATGATGGGGCTAGTGCTGCTGCTAGGCAGGCTCGGTATCAGCCGGGCTATCCTCCTTCGACTTACTCGTTCGGCGGCGGCATTCCGCGGACCTAATGTCCGAGTGAGCAGCGCCCTCATGACACCCATCACGTGGGGCGTATTTCGCCCCGTGATTCTACTGCCAACCTACGTGCTGGATTGGCCGGCAGAGAAGTATGCGGCACTCATTCGCCACGAACAGGCGCACATCGGGCGGCAGGATTGGTTGTGGCAGACTTTTGCGGAGTGCGTGACCGCGGCGCTTTGGTTTCATCCATTGGTATGGCTGGCTGCTGCGCGATTACGCTCTGAAGCGGAGCATGCCGCCGATGATCAGGTTTTAGCTGACGGGACAGGCGCGAGCAGTTACGCTCAGCAATTGCTGGAAATCGCCCGGCGACTGAAGAACCATCCTCCTCACGCCGCGGTCGCAATGATTCGCGGGCCCGGGGCTTTGGAATCTCGCATCACGGCGATCTTAGATCCGTCCCGCGCGCGAACGGGAGCTGGCCTCCGGGCGCGGGTGACAGTACTGATGGCAGCGGCCTGCTTGCTGCTCTTCCTGGCCGCGTGTCAAAGCGCGCGGCTCTATAAAGCGGCGCAATTGCAAACGCCGCCAAAGGTGGTTTCCAAAGTAGAGCCGGATTATACCCCGGAAGCACGTGAGGCCAAGATCCAGGGCCCAGTCGTGCTGTCCCTCATCATTGATCCGCACGGCCGGCCGAGCAATATCCGGGTTACCAAGTCTCTAGATAAAGGACTCGACCAGCAGGCAATTGACTCCATAGAGAAATGGCATTTTTCGCCGGGCATCAAAGACGGCAAGCCAGTGCGGGTGGCGGCGACCATCGAGGTCAACTTCCACATTCGCTAGACCGCGTTGTTTAGGCTATGGGTGCGTCCGCGCTATTACTTCTTCGCGGGCGCAGCCGCAGGAGGCGTCGCTGTTCTGGGGGCAGTCGTTGGAGCCGGACGAGCCGCAGGTGCCGGACGGACGGATGCGGGCGCAGTCGCGGGCGTCCCGGTGAAGACCGTCTTGTCGTATAGGTCGATCACGTCCTTGGTGATGTCGACGGTATTCGATGCGTACAGCACCGGTGTGTTCTGGCTGCTCACATCCAGCACGATCGCAAAGCCGTTTTGCTGGGCATACTTGTCGATCACCGCCATCATCTTCTGGCCCAGCGCGCCCACAACTTTCTGCTGTTCCTGCTCCAGCTCGGCCTGGGCGTCCTCGAGTTCGCGATTGTAACTCTTGGTTTTGGTGTCGATATTGCGGGTCAGGTCTTCCTTGGCGCTGTCGGAGAGCGTGTTCCCGCCGCGCTGCAGACGTTCCTGCAGTTCCTTGATTTCAGCCTGCTTGCCGTCCAGATCCTTCTTGCGCGGAGACAGCTTGACTTCCAGATCCGCCGCGGCCTTCTGGCCTTCCTTGGTGGCCGCGAGCGCCGCCTGGATCTGAATCACCGCCACCTTTGTAGGGGGCGCGGATACCGCCGCTGGAGCCGCGGCTGGGGCTTGCGCCAGCGCCATTCCCGCAGCCAGCACCGTCATCGCAATCAAATTCTTAGTCACAGCCAAACTCCTGGAATAATTTTCTCTCATGCTAGCACGTGCGCTCATCCGCTTAGAAAGTCCGGCCCACCGTGAAGCGGAACATGGTACGTTGCTCGTAATACGGAAATACGTTGCCGACCTGCGCCAATCCGTTTAGGAACGAGGCTTGGTTGGGGAAGAAGCTGCGGTCCGTCACAATCGGCGGCTGAACATACTGCTGTACAATCCATGGGTTGTAAGCCCAGTAAACCCGGAACGGCGCGTTCACCACTGGCATCAAGACCTGCAATTCCAGTCCCGTGGATGCCCGAATCGGCTGCGTCCCCGCCGCAACCACCGCTTTAGCGGGGAAGCTAGCACCCGGGAATTCGGCATTCAATTGCTTGATCCTCTCTGGGTTGATATCCAACTGGTTGGTGTTCAGTAGGCGATTCAGACCTGCGTCAAAGAACGCCGCCAAAGTCACGGGCCCGAATATTGGGATGCGGTATTCGAAGTTCGCCACCAGCGCGGTGTCGCCACCCGGCGTCACCAGTTGGTAGGAGGGAACCGATTTGCTCACCGGCACAAAAACCGGGAACCCGCTGCTGTTGATAACCCGCTGCTGGCGTGGTGTGCCGTCGCTGTTCAGCAGCGGCACACTAGCCTCTATCGGCACGAACGCGATCGGGGTAATGGCAAAGAAGTCGAATCCGCGGACATCGTTTTCACCGCCGATATAAAAGCGGTTGAAAGGAGCGGCCGTCTTGCCGCCAAAGCCGGTGATGTAGCGCCCGGAGAAATGCAAACCGATTACGTGAGTCTTGCCGAACCCGCGGCGGAAATACTTGGCATCGATTACTGGTTCGATTTGATTAACGTTGCCGCCCAGAAAACTTCCCGTGAACTGAATCGAAGCCGAAAGCTCTTTGCCGGCCGTCGGCGTGATGGGATGGTTCACGGTGTTATAGGTGAAGCTGGGAGTAATGGACGAGGACCTGATTCCGTCCAACTGATTCGGCCCATTAATATTCAAGAAGTTCAGGTAGGTGTAATATGACGTCGCCGCCGACGTCAACGTATTCACGCTCTGAATGCTATAGCTGTAGCTGATTCCCAGCCTGGCGAAGCTGCGTTTCAGGGGATAGCTCAGGAAGGTGGTGAAGCCCTTCGAATTGCTTACGTAGTTCAGCAGATTCTGCGAGCCCAGTTGGTTATACAGCGCGGTTAGGTCGGTGCCGGAAAGAATCGAAGCCTGGCGCGCCTGATTGTAATCGAAGCGCGAAAAGAACACGGTAAAGCCGGCCTGTAGCGGCTTGTCGAACAAGTACGGTTCGGTAAACCCCAGGGTTACATTGTCCTGGATCGTGCCTAGCGTGGCTTGCAGGCTGAGAGTCTCGCCCAGCCCCACCAGATTGTTGGTGGAGTAGCCGAAGCCCAGGAAGCTGCCGGAGATGCCCGAGACGCCGCCATTGAGCTGAATGGAGTTCTTGCCGCGTTCCTTGACTTTCAGCGTGAGGTCCACGGTATTGGTCTTGGTATCGCGTTTCACGTCGGCCGCGTCTTCCGCCTTCAGTGCCTCGAAGTATCCCAATTGGTTCAGCCGCAGGATGCTGAGTTCCCACAATCGGGTGTTATACACGTCGCCTTCGTCGATCAGCAGCTCGCGGCGGATCACTTTGTCCCGAGTGGTGGTGTTGCCCGAAAAATCGATGCGCCGAACAAAGAACTGTTTGCCTTCGTCGAAGTTGAGCGTAAGGTCAACCTTGTCGGTACCGGGTACCGTCTCGATGTCGGGTTCGGACACGAAATCGATGTAGCCGAACTGCCCGTACAATTTGCGCAGATCCTCGAAGCCCTTGCGCAGCTTGGCAGTAGAGAATACGTCGCCCTGCTGCATGCCGAAAATAGGGCGCATCAGGGTTTCGGGTGTGCGGAACAGCTTGACGCCGACGAAATTAATGGTATTCAGCCGGTACAGCCGGCCCTCTTCGATGGTGAGTCCGATGTTGGCGGATTTGCCGGGCTTATTGGGATGAATCAACGGCAGCTTAAATTTCCCGCCGCCCACGTCGACGATGTCCACGGTGTGATCGGTGACGCGCGCCTGGAAGTAGCCGTTGTCTTTGTAGAACATCTCGATTCGCTCTTGATCTTCGTCGAGCTTGGTCGAGTCGTAGGTTGAGGGCAACAGATTTTCGAAGAAAATAGACTTGGGAATTCCATACGGCCGCAGGTTTTTCATCGCCCGCCGCACGATCAAGGCGCTGTAGGTCTCGTTGCCCATGAAGCTGATGGTGCCGACTTTCACCTTGGGCCCCTCGTCGATCTTGAATGTTACTTCGAGCGAAGAAGGGGGCACTTGGCGGAGCTGGGCTTCCACAGTCGCAAATTGGCGGCCGCGCTCGGCCAGGTATTCCTGCAGCACATTACGGGCCCGCTGTATTTTGTTGGGATCGTATTGCGATTCGACGCTCAAGCCAACTTTGCGTTCCTTGAAGCGGTCCAGGATCTCGGAATTACTGATGGACTTGTTGCCGTCGTACTTAATGGAACGAATCACCCTGCGTTCGGCCATGATGAAGCGCAGAATCCATCCCGTTTTACCGGCTTCGCGCTCCACTCGGATATCGTCGAAGCGGCCGGTGTTCCATAACGCCATAAAATCCCGGTGTATGGATTCTTCGTCCAGCTTATCGCCAACCTTGGTGAAAATAAGCGCGCGCAAGGTATCCTGCGGAACGCGGCGCACGCCGCGGAATTCGATGGCTTCGACCACGTCCTCGAAGGGCCGCGCTGCTTCCGCGGTGGGCTTAGCGGCCGCCGGAGCGCCGGGATGCGCGGGAGCGGGGGCGGCAGGCGGGGCGGGCTCAGTAGCTTCCGGAATAGTCTCAAAAGGATTGTTTTTGGGAGGTTGCGCGGCTGGCGGTTGCGGCTTTGCGGGCGCCGCTTGCGGAGCTTGACCGGCAGGCGCCGCAGGTTGTCCCTGTGGGGCCGGGGCCGGGGCTTGCGCCGCCACCTGGGCGAGCGCTGGAATCGAACCGAGCAAGGTTGCCGCGAGAAAACGCAGGCATCCTAGCCTGAACACTGTCATCTAGTCCGGGTTCCTTTCCACGCTGCGTTCCCCTTCAGACGTTGGCCCGTCAACGGGGGTTTCATTCAACCACAGTCTTACTGCCATCCGTTACCGCGAGTGGGATTTGCAGCACAAGGTTGTCCCGTCGGACCGGTGTGATCGCGAAGATTTTAGTTTAGCGCACTTCCGGCGGGTCCCGGCAAGTTTCCCCGAAGCCGGCAGTGGATCTATTTGAGCCTGAAATAACTTTGACTTCTCTTAGGCACGACTCGGTTACAGGAATTGCAGCGAGTGAGCATGCGAAGCGCCAAGCTCTTCGAGAGTCTTGCCATACAGATGAAGCGAGGGAGCGTTTGAGCGAACTGGAAAAATAAACGTGGTGTCGATTCCACCGATCGCCTAGACGCCAACTACGCTTCGCCGACTACTCTTCGAGCGGATGAGTTTCTCCGCCCGCCGCCACGCCGACGGTCTCGCCTACTGTTTCATCTTCGAGACGGTTGTCTTCCTTGGGAGTGTAGTAAGAGTGATAGTAGGTGTACTTACTGTACAACTCGCCGCGCCGCGCTGCGTTCACCAGGATTCCCAGAACGTTGTTGTTGCAGAGCGATTGCATGGCACGGGTAACCGAGTCGATGGTGGTGTGCCCGATGCGCACTACCAGCAAGGTTCCATGGCACAACGTGCCCAGCAGGCTGGCGTCCGCCGCGAACAGCAGCGGGGGGCTGTCGAGAATGATCCAGTTAAATAGCTCCGGCAGCCGGTCCATTA
>Ga0157369_10009617_pt1 | contig 11053 bp, 11 predicted proteins | sample C25metaG_FD_113461 | JGI IMG/M metagenome (GOLD analysis project Ga0157369, IMG submission 113461) | Corn rhizosphere microbial communities from Kellogg Biological Station, Michigan, USA - C2-5 metaG | ecosystem: Host-associated > Plants > Roots > Rhizosphere > Soil | place: USA: Michigan... | reverse complement strand
AGAGCAGCGGCGCGAAGTCGAGCCCGGCCGATCTGGCCGCGGCTCTCGTCGCAATCCCGCAATCGGCCTGTCCGGCGCGGATGGTGGCGGCCAGGTCAGGGCCGGTGAGGCAGACAGGCTCCCGTTGCCGCAGATTCTTCACGCTGGCGCCAAGCCGCGCCAGCAGGGCTTCGAGCAGCAATTGCGCGCCCGCGCCCGGCTGCCGGACCGCTATCTGCGCGCCGGACTCGAGCACATCCGACAGGCTCTTCAGGCTTTTCGGATTGCCCGGCGCCAGCAGCAATCCCTGCTCACGCCGTGCGATGCCGACCAGTACGGCATCATGCAGGCTCGGGATGGCGCGCAGCGCCGCGACATTGGCGTCTTCCGCGGCATTGCCGGAAACCTCGTGGCCGTGAAAATGGATCGCGGCCGCCATCACCTCGCCACGCTGCAGCCGCTCGACGCCGCGCATCGTGCCTTCGTTCAGCGAGGCAAGGCCGGAGCCGGATTCCCGCAAGCTCCATTCAAGCAGATCGTCCTGGCTGCCGCCGATGATCGGCGGCGCGTCGGGAGCGATCATGCCGGGGGGGCGGGCGAGGCCGGACAGCACCCAAAGGTCCAACTCGTGACGGGGAAACAGCCATTTCCCGGTCACCTTGCTGCAGGGAATGGCCCCTGCGGTGACCAGTTCATAGAGCTTGCGCTCGCCCAGCCGGAGGTAGTCCGCCGCCTCACTCGTGGTCAGGAATTCCATCCTGCATATGTATGCATATCCCTGATCCCCGCTCAACCGGGCGGTATCATGTGGATTTCCTGCTTTCACAAACGAAAAAGGAGCGGTTGAAAATTACCCTCAGATGAAGGCCATGCCGCCATTCAGGATGATGGTCTGGCCGGTCATGTAGTCGTTGCCGAGCACCATCAGCACCGCCTGGGCCACCTCCTCGGGATGCCCGAAGCGGCCGAGCGGGATCCGGCTTGCGAGGTCGGACCGGCCGCTCATCATGTCGGTGTCGATCAGGGATGGCGCGACCGCATTGACAGTGATGCCCTCCCTCACCAGCCGCGCCGCGTAGCCCCGCGTCAGACCCTCCATCCCCGCTTTCGAAGCATTGTAGTGCGGGCCGATCGCGCCGGCCCCGCGCGCAGCGCCGGAGGAGATGTTGACGATGCGGCCCCATCTCTTCGTGCGCATCCAGGGCAGCACCGCCTGCGTGCAGAGAAACGTCGATTTCAGATTGACGGCGATCGTGCGATCGAAATCCTCTTCGGTCAGATCGTCGACGCCGCGCATGATCGCGATACCGGCATTGTTGACCAGAATGTCGACGGAGCCGAGCGAAGACGTGACGCGATCGATCATCGCCGTCACGGCGGAGGCCTGCGAGACGTCGGCGGCAACGGCGACCGCGCGCTGGCCAGCCTTGTTGAGGTCGGCGACCAGCGCGTCGGCCGCATCGGCGCGCTCGCGATAATTCACCGCGACCGCCGCGCCGGCTTCGCTGAGCGCCACCGCGATGGCCGCGCCAATGCCGCGCGAGGCACCGGTCACCAGCGCCACCTTGCCTTTGAGATTCGGGCTGATGATCATCGCAAGCTTCCTCTTATTTTGGCGCATGATCTTCTTCGGAAAACCGCTGCACACTTTTCCGGATCATGCGCCGGTTCAGCCGCCGTCGAGCGCGGCGAGCCGGTCCGCCTCGGCGATGTCGTCTATGGTGTTGGCGTTGAAGAAGGGATCGACCGGGGTTGTCGGCCAGGTCACGGTCGCAAGCGGATAGCGCGCGGTCCAGCGGTCGATCTTGCGGACGTCTTCCTCGACCAGCGCATGGCGCAACTCGCCGCGAAGGCGCACGCTCCACAGCCCAACCACCGGATGCGTCTGTCCGCCGGAAGCGGCGACCGCCAGTTCGGCATTCTGCGCAGCGCGCGCCGCTTCGAGCCGTGCGACAAGATCGCGCGGCAGGAAGGGGCAATCGGCGGCGGCGCTCAGCACCCATTTCACCTCGGGGCGATACGCTGCCGTCCAGTCCAGCGCCGCCAGGATGCCGGCGAGCGGCCCCGGAAAATCGGCGACGGTGTCGGCGATGACGGGGAGGCGGAAGGCGGAAAAGCGCGACGGCTCGCCGTTGGCGTTCAGGATCAGCCCGTCGCATTGCGGCGCAAGCCGCGCGATCACCCGTTCAAGGATCGTCTTGCCGGCAATGGTGCGCATCGGCTTGTCGCCGCCGCCCATCCGGCGCGCCAGACCGCCGGCGAGCAGCACGCCAGGAATGTCAGTCATCGCCGCCTTCGCCCTTGCGCTTGTGCCGCGCGGCTTCTTCCTCGATATAGTTGAGGTTCTGGTCGTAGACGATGCGCTCCTGGCCCGACAATGCGATGAATCGTTTTCCTCGCGTGCGCCCGACCAGCGTCAAGCCAACCTGTCGGGCGAGATCGACGCCCCAGGCGGTGAAGCCCGAGCGGGAGACGAGGATCGGAATCCCCATCCGCACCGTCTTGATCACCATCTCGGAGGTGAGCCGCCCGGTGGTGTAGAGGATCTTGTCGGCGGGATCGACGCCGTGGCGATAGATCCAGCCCGCGATCTTGTCGACGGCGTTATGGCGGCCGACATCCTCGGTGTAGCAGACGGGCGTGCCTTCCTTGCACAGTACGCAGCCATGGATCGCGCCGGCTTCCAGATAGAGCGAGGGCATGGTGTTGATCGCATGCGTCATCTGGTAGAGCCAGGAGGTGCGCAACTCCGCCTTCGGGAGCGCGACGCTCTCGACCGCTTCAAGGAGATCGCCGAACGCGGTGCCCTGGGCGCAGCCCGAGGTCTGCGTGCGCTTCTTCAATTTCGCTTCGAAATTGGTGTGATGCTCCGTGCGCACCACGACGACCTGGAGATCGTCGTCATACTCGACCTCGGTGACGACGTCGTCGTATTTGAGCATGTTCTGGTTGAGCAGATAGCCGAGCGCGAGATACTCCGGGTAGTCGCCGATCGTCATCATCGTGACGATTTCCTGCGCGTTGAGATACAGCGTCAGCGGCCGCTCGACCGGCACCTTGATCTCGGTCCTTGCACCGGTCTGGTCGATGCCTGTCACGCGCTCGGTCAGCCGCGGATCGTCCGGGTTCGGGACGATCAGGGGGACGGGCGCTTTCTCTATTTTCATCATAACGGGCAGGCTAGCATGACATTCGGTTCAAGCCGATATAAGCATGGTGGGAAATGAATGAAATGCCGCCTCCTCGTCATTGCGAGCGAAGCGAAGCAATCCAGAAATGGCGCGGCTGAAACAGTCTGGATTGCTTCGGAGTTCACGCTCCTCGCGATGACGGGAACGGCGGGTTCCGGAGACCAAATCGAGATGAAAGTGATCGGGCTCGCGGGCTGGAGCGGCGCCGGCAAGACCACCCTCTTGACGCGGGTGATCCCGCTTCTCGCGGGGCAGGGCCTGCGCGTCTCCGTGATCAAGCATGCCCACCACAAGTTCGATGTCGATGTCCCCGGCAAGGACTCCTGGCGGCATCGCGAGGCGGGCGCCGCGGAGGTGCTGGTCTCCTCCGCCAACCGCTGGGCGCTGATGCATGAGCTGCGCGGCGAGCGCGAGCCGCGGCTGCCGGAGTTGCTGCAGAAGCTGTCGCGCGTCGATCTCGTGGTGATCGAGGGCTACAAGACCGAGCCGCACCGCAAGATCGAGGTGCACCGGGCGGCGAACGAAAAGCCGTTCCTGTTTCCGACCGACCCCGACATCGTCGGCATCGCCGCCGATATCGCGGTTGAAACCAGGCTCCCCACCGCCCATCTCGACGATGCCCCCGCGATTGCCGCCATGATGCGGCGATACGCAATTCCAATCGAGGATGTGCTCGCGATGGCCGAAGGCTGAGACGGGATGGCGCAGCTCTCCGACGATTGCTTTGCTTTCGGCGGGCCGATGATGTCGGTGGATGACGCCGTCGGCATCATCACCTCGCGCGTGACGGCCGTGGCTGCAATCGAGACCGTTACACTGGCCGAGGCCGATGGGCGCATTCTCGCGCGCGACGTGGCTGCGCCGCTGCCGTTGCCGCCTTTCACCAATTCCGCCGTCGACGGCTATGCCGTGCAAAGCCAGGACCTGCCCCATGAGCAGGAGCAGGCATTTGCGGTGAGCGGACGCGTGCAGGCGGGTATGTCCGGACAAGCGGCCAGGCGCGGCCACGCCGTGCGGATCTTCACGGGCGCGCCGATGCCGGAGGGCACCGACACCGTGTTCATGCAGGAGGACGTGCGGCTCGAAGAATCAGGCAAGGTCGTGCTGCCGGCCGGCCTGAAAGCCGGCGCCAATGTGCGCCCCGCTGGCGAGGATGTTCCGAAAGGCCATGTCGCGCTGAGGGCCGGCCAGCGGCTGCGGCCGCAGGATATCGCGCTCGCCGCCGCGTTCGGCCTGACCGGGCTCGACGTGATCCGGCGTATACGCGTGGCCGTGTTCTCGACCGGCGACGAACTGGCGTCACCCGGCACGGAGCGAGCGGCAGCGCAGCTCTTCGATTCCAACCGCTTCATGCTGATCGCGATGCTGAAGCGGCTCGGCTGCGAGGTCAGCGATCTCGGCATCCTGCGCGACGAGCGCGAGCCGCTTGCGAATGCGCTGAAGCAGGTGGCCGGCGCGCACGACCTGATCCTCACCACCGGCGGCGTCTCGACCGGCGAGGAGGATCACGTCAAGGCCGGCGTCGAAAGCGTGGGATCGCTGGTGCTGTGGCGGATGGCGATCAAGCCCGGCCGTCCCGTGGCGATGGGCATCATCGCCGGCACGCCCTTCATCGGGCTGCCGGGAAGTCCGGTCGCAAGCTTTGTCACCTTCGTCCACGTGGTGCGCCCGACGGTGCTGGCGCTGTCGGGCGCGGGGCCCGCGCCGCTCGTGCCGATCCCGGTCCGCGCCGCCTTCAGCTACAGGAAAAAGCCCGGCCGCCGCGAATATGTCCGCGTCACCCTGCGGCAGGCCGATGACGGTACGATGGAGGCGATCAAGTTTCCGCGCGAAGGGGCAGGGTTGCTGTCATCGCTGGTCGATACCGACGGACTGGTCGAGCTTGGCGAGACCCTCACCAGGGTCGAACCCGGCGAGCGAGTCGGCTTCTTCGGCTATGCCAACCTGCTGTAAAGTCTTGCAATCATGACCACGACCAAACTCGATCTCACCGGCCTCAAATGCCCGCTGCCGGCGCTGAAGACGCGAAAGGCGCTGAAGTCGGTCATGGCAGGCGACTTCCTCGAAGTGCACTGCACCGATCCGCTGTCGGTGATCGATATTCCGAACCTGATCCGCGAGACCGGCGACAAGGTCGAGATCACCGGGCGCGACGAGAAAAAAATCGTGTTCCTGATCGAGAAACTCGATCAGGCCTCGGCCGAGGCCAAGTCTTGATTCCTCAAAAAAGAGCGCGCACGCGGCCCGTTTTTGCGTCCGCGAATGTGTTGTTCTCGACACCGCTGCCTGGCCCGGTTGAAAGCTGTTGCAGCCGTGGAGCGCATCCAATAACCTCTGTCGCAGATGGGGATGGGGTCCCCCGATAACCGCCGCAAGGCTGATGACTCCTGCCGGGCGCTTTGCGTCGGTAGGATCGTGTCTGATTTCCTCCGCGACAAGCAACTGGTTCGATGTTGTGCGCTGCTCGAAAAGGCAGCGCATGAGGGCAGGATTGCGTCGCGAGGGGTGTTGAGCCCGGCTCATGAACGCTCGGTTGCGAGCGACGAAGGAGGCAAAGATGAATCCGGAGCGGTTGCTTATCCTCAAGCTCCAAGGGGCGAGTCCGAGCGCATGAGCGGGTTGATCTCCGTTGTATTCGGCAGCATCCTCGGGGGCGTGGCGCGCTACTTTCTTTCCGGCGTGGTCGCCAGACGGGTAGGCGAGACGTTTCCCTGGGGCACGCTCTTCATCAATGTGAGCGGAGCGTTCCTGATCGGAATCTTCGGAGGGCTCGCTCAAGACAACGCCTCGCTGCTTGCTTCGCCCGATCCATGGCTGTTCGCCGTGACCGGCTTCCTCGGGTGCTACACCACCGTCTCTTCGTTCAGTTTGCAGACGCTGGCGCTGGCAAGGGACGGAGAAACCGGCCGTGCGTTCGGCAATGTGGCCCTCTCCGTGGGTCTGTCACTCGCGGCCGCCGCCGCGGGCTTTGTCCTGGTCGATTTGATGAAATGAGCCGGCATCCATGAGCGGCAACACAGCGAAGGCGAACACGTCGAAAACGGCCATCCTCTATGCCTGCGTTGCGCTCGGCAGCGTGCTGGGCGGTCTCGCGCGGTACCTCGTATCGTTGCTGATCCTGCCGGCCTCCGGGTTTCCTTTGGCGACCCTGTTCGTGAATGTCACGGGCTCTTTCCTTATCGGGTTTTACAGCGTGTTCAGCGGACCGGACGGCAGATGGTTTGCGAGCGCACAACAACGCCAGTTTGTTATGACCGGATTTTGCGGGGGCTACACGACGTTCTCGTCCTTTAGCCTCGAAACAGTGAGGCTGTTGCAGGCGGGCCTGGCGCGGACGGCGCTTTTGAACGTAGCCGTGTCGGTCGTCACCTGGCTCCTTGCCGTTTGGCTGGGATACGCAGCGGCAAGCCGGCTCAACCGTTTGAAAGGGAGCTAACGATGCAAATCCCGAAACAAGCTGTGCTGCTCCGCATTTTCATTGGAGAAGACGACCGGTCCGGAGGATCGCCGCTGTACGAGGCGATCGTGCTGAAGGCGCGCGAGCAGCATCTGGCGGGTGCAACCGTCCTGCGCGGAGCCATGGGCTTCGGCGCCTCCAGCCGGCTTCACACCACCAAGATCCTTCGCCTGTCGGAGGAGCTGCCTCTCGTGGTCGAGATCGTCGACAGCGAGGAAAAGATCAACGCTTTCCTGCCGATGCTGGACGGCATGATGACGAGCGGACTCGTCACCCTTGAGAAGGTCCAGGTCCTAAAATACGGAGATCGGGCCGCAGGTTGATTTCGGCCCAGCGCTTCTCGGGCGGACCGCGCGGCCGGGCGAGAGGGGGCGCTGGAACGAGAACGTAAATCTTGATCGAAAAATCCAATCAACCGATAGTAATTCGATCGTAAAACTGTGGCCCGATTGCCGATGCAGTTGAAAAAAACGGGGCGCTACCATTTATCTATCGACATGGCGGGCAGCTTCCGTCCAAATTGATTTTCTCCGCAGGGGTGCGGAGGTTGAGTCGTGCCGTTCGTGCACGCGTGTTCCCGGGATTTTGCAACCGCATCGCATCGCACAATGACGTGCGGGCATAAATCTGCCGGTACCGGTGTTAAAGCCTCGAATGCGCTTCGACGGTCCCAGCGCATCTCGGGGATTGCTGCGAAGCAAAATGGGCGTGGGATCGATAGGGCAGGACTATCCGAGGGATAGCTGCAGGGAGGGACGAATGGCTACTGCTGAAACTGCCGGCCGCATGGCGGAAGGGGGCTTGGGAATTCTCGATCGAGAGCACACCATCGCAAAAGCCGGCTTCAATCGCTGGCTGGTGCCGCCGGCCGCGCTCTGTATCCATCTTTGCATTGGCATGGCCTATGGCTTCTCGGTGTTCTGGCTGCCGCTGTCGCGCGCCATCGGGCTCACCGCGCCGAAGGCCTGTCCGAACATCTCGCTGTTCCAGGAATTGTTCACCACCACCTGCGACTGGAAGGTCGCGAGCCTCGGGTGGATGTTCACGCTGTTCTTTGTTGTGCTCGGCGTCTCCGCCGCGCTGTGGGGCGGCTGGCTCGAGCGCGTGGGACCGCGCAAGGCCGGCGTCGTTGCGGCCGTGTGCTGGAGCGGCGGTCTCCTGGTCGGGGGCTTCGGTGTCTACGTCCACCAGCTCTGGATCATGTGGCTTGGCGCGGGCATTATCGGCGGCATCGGCCTCGGTCTCGGCTACATTTCACCGGTATCCACCCTGATCAAATGGTTCCCCGACCATCGCGGCATGGCAACGGGCATGGCCATCATGGGCTTCGGTGGCGGCGCCATGATCGGTGCACCTCTGGCGGATATTCTGATCAACTACTTCAAGACGCCTACCTCCGTCGGCGTCTGGGAGACCTTCGTCACCATGGGCGTGATCTACTTTGTGTTCATGATGATCGGCGCGTTTGCCTATCGGATCACGCCGCCGGGCTGGCGTCCCGACGGCTGGACGCCGCCGAGCGAGAAGAAGACGATGATCTCGGAGCATCACGTCCATCTCGACAACGCGCACAAGACACCGCAGTTCTGGCTGATCTGGTGGGTGCTCTGCTTGAACGTGTCGGCGGGCATCGGCGTGATCGGCATGGCCTCACCGATGCTGCAGGAAATCTTCGCGGGCAAACTGATCGGATTGCCGGACGTCGGCTTCAACGCGTTGAACGCTGCACAAAAGGCCCAGATCGCCGGGATCGCCGCGGGATTCGCCGGCCTCCTGTCGCTGTTCAACATCGGTGGCCGCTTCTTCTGGGCGTCGCTGTCGGACTATATCGGCCGCAAGAACACCTACTACACGTTCTTTGTTCTCGGCATCGTGCTCTACGCATTGGCGCCGACCTTCGCCAACATGGGCTCGAAGCTGCTCTTTGTGAGCGCCTTCTGCATCATCCTGTCGATGTATGGCGGTGGCTTCTCCACGGTGCCGGCCTATCTTGCCGACATGTTCGGCACGCAATTCGTCGGCGCCATCCACGGACGGCTGCTGACGGCGTGGTCGGCCGCCGGCATCATTGGCCCGGTAGTGGTCAACTATCTGCGCGAGTTCCAGCTCGCAGCCGGTGTTCCCCGCGACAAGCTGTACGACAGCACCATGTACATCCTGTGCTCGATGCTGATCGCCGGGTTCATCTGCAACTATCTGGTCAAGCCGGTCGCTTCGAAGTGGTACATGAGCGAGGGTGAGGTCGCCAAGCTGCAGGCAGCAAGTGCCAAGAGCGACGCTGGGGTCCAGCACGGCTCGTTCGGCATCGGCAGGGGCGGACTGGACGGAAGGGCTGCGGCGTTCTGGCTGTTCGTGGGTATCCCGCTCGCCTGGGGCGTGTACCGGACCCTGCTCAGCGCGGGCAAGATCTTCTGATCGCGATATCGCCGCGGGACGCGTGAGCCATCCCGCGGCAATCCACCTTCTTTGATCAATCAGAAAATGAGACCCAGGGGGACTTCAATGTTTCGCATTACTGCTGGTGTAGCCGCAGCGCTGCTTGCGGCCGGCCTTCACGTCGCATCCGCCCAGACCTCGACAGCGCCGGCTTCGACCGACGCCAAGCCGTCCAAGATGAAGCTGTCGATGCAAAAGCTGAAGGAAATGAAGGCCACTTGGGTCGCCAACAAGCCCAGGTACAAGGCCTGCCGTGCCGAGGTGAAGGCCAAGGGCCTCGCCGGTGACGACCGCTGGTTCTACATCGCGGACTGCATGAACAAGACCTGAGTGCCTTGGCCGCAGCGAGATAGACGAAAGGGGGCATGACAGCGCGGCTGCATGCCCCTTAAATGCTTATAGGGACATTCTAATTTCTCTTGGCATCTGGCATGCCAAGAGCTAGGGTTGAATGGCTAGCCGCATCCCAAAAGCGGAACCAGGCGTTCCGAAAACAGTATGCGCAACAACGGACTAGAGCGCCGCCCTGCCCGGGGCGAGCGCGCCAGCGAGACGTATTCATGAGCCATGACGTTCACAAGGTTCGCCCGTTCGAGCACCCCGGCGAGGGGCGCAGGCGCGCGAAGGCGACGCCCAAGGGCCGTCAGGTCGATCCGACCGCGGCGCACGAAATCGAGACATTGCTCGGCGACCGGCCGCGCCGGCGCGACCTCCTGATCGAGCACCTGCATCTGATCCAGGACAAATATCACCAGATTTCGGCGGCGCATCTCGCGGCGCTCGCCGACGAGATGAAGCTGTCGTTCGCGGAAGTGTTCGAGACCGCGACCTTCTACGCGCATTTCGACATCGTGAAGGAAGGCGAGGCGGACGTCGCGCCGCTCACCATCCGCGTCTGCGACTCGCTCACCTGCGCGATGCTTGGCGGCGAAAAGCTGTTGGCCGACCTGCAAAGCAAGGCCGGCCCCGGCATCCGCGTGGTGCGCGTACCCTGTGTCGGCCGCTGCGATACCGCGCCGGCGGCGGAAGTCGGCCACAACTTCATCGATCACGCCACGGTGTCGAATGTGCTCGCGGTGGCCAAAGCCGGCGACACGCATGCGCATGTGCCCGACTATATCGGTTACGACGAATATGTCGCCGATGGCGGCTACAAGCTGCTCAATCGCCTGCGCTCCGGCGAATTGCCGAAGGAGAATCTGCTCAAGGCGCTCGACGATGCGAGCCTGCGCGGGCTCGGCGGCGCAGGTTTCCCGACGGGGCGCAAATGGCGCGCGGTACTGGGCGAGCCCGGTCCGCGGCTGATGGCGGTCAATGGCGACGAGGGCGAACCCGGCACGTTCAAGGACCGCTGGTACCTCGAACGCGATCCGCATCGCTTCCTCGAAGGCACGCTGATCGGCGCATACGTGGTCGAGGCGAGCGACGTCTACATCTACATCCGCGACGAATATCCGGCCTGCATCAAGATCCTCGAGCGCGAGATCGCAAGGCTGCCGCCGGGTGGACCTGTGATGCATCTGCGCCGCGGCGCCGGCGCCTACATCTGCGGCGAGGAATCCTCGCTCCTGGAAAGCATCGAGGGCAAGCGCGGCCTGCCGCGGCACAAGCCGCCTTACCCGTTCCAGGTCGGCCTGTTCGAGCTACCGACGCTGATCAACAATATCGAGACGTTGTGGTGGGTGCGCGACATCGTCGAGAAGGGCGCGGAGTGGTGGAAGAGCCATGGCCGCAACGACCGTCACGGCTTGCGCAGCTTCTCGGTGTCGGGACGCGTGAAAAATCCCGGCATGAAGCTCGCGCCCGCCGGCATCACCGTGCGCGAACTGATCGACGGATATTGCGGCGGCATGGCCGACGGTCACAAATTCCGCGCCTACCTTCCCGGCGGCGCTTCGGGCGGTATCCTGCCGGCGTCGATGGACAACATCCCGCTCGATTTCGGCACGCTGGAGAAATACGGCTGCTTCATCGGCTCGGCCGCGATCGT
>Ga0157369_10009614_pt1 | contig 11056 bp, 7 predicted proteins | sample C25metaG_FD_113461 | JGI IMG/M metagenome (GOLD analysis project Ga0157369, IMG submission 113461) | Corn rhizosphere microbial communities from Kellogg Biological Station, Michigan, USA - C2-5 metaG | ecosystem: Host-associated > Plants > Roots > Rhizosphere > Soil | place: USA: Michigan... | reverse complement strand
GTAGTAGTCCAGCAGCTGTGTCGCGAGGCCCGAAGCACGCCCGATCTCGACACTCAGATTCGCCTCCAGGTTGTAGTCATCGAGGTTGCGCCGCGTGAGGTTCGCCGAGCCCGCTGTGAACCACAACCGCTGCGCCCCGTAGACCATGACGAGCTTGGTGTGGAACTGCTCCCCGTGCGTGCGGTACCAGCGGACGCGGATCTTCCCATCGCTCGCGGAGACCAGCTCGCTGGCCACCGTCGTGTTGGGGATGCCGGACTTGGCGTGGCCGAAGGCGTCCTTGTTGGGGTCGAGGATGAGGCGGACTGCGGCGCCGCGCCGGCTGGCATCCAGCAGCGCCTCGATGACGGCGCGGTCGGAGAGGTAGAACATGGCGATGTCGATGTTGTCGCCGCTTCCGGCCGCATTGAGGCGCTCGAGCAGGCTGCTGAGAATCGCACCCTCGGTGATTACCTGGACCCGTGCGACCCGACCGGCTGCGACCCCCGCGCCATTGGTATCTGAGCCAGAGGCCAACCCGGCGGGAACCTCCAACTGGCCCTGCCAGCCCGAGAAGCGCGCTATCGACAGCTCACTCTGCAGCAGCGGAACGAGGACGGCGCCGGAAACCTTCACGGCGGCGTTCGAATGAGCGCTGCTGGCGTCGTGCGGGTTGGCTGAAGCGACGATGCCCGTCAGGCCCCCCTGTCCGTCATCTGCGATGATGACCTTGCGGTGATTGGCCTTGAAGTTGATGAGCCGCGCCCAGGAGCCGAAGGTGATGGGCCGGTCGTCTTCATCGAGTGGGTTGGGAAGCCAACCCGTGCCCCGGCCGCTTCCATCCCACCAGCGGATGGCGAGCCGCCAGAATCCTGAGTAGATCGGGTTCGAATCACGCAATCGGTCCAGGTCCGTGACGACGACGTTCACGCCCGCGGCCCGCAACAGGATCAGATCCCGGGAAGGCTCGCTCCCGTAGACTTCGTTGATCGGGTCCGTGATGAACAGCACCTTCAAATCCGGATGGGCCTGGCGCTGCGCAATCAGCGCATCGCGCAGCTCGCCGGAGATCGCTCGCAGCGGGGCCCCCGGGGCGGCGAGCGATCCATGCCAGTCGTTGAAGAGGAAGTAGTCCAGGACGATGAACTGGCGCGCGGACCGGACGGCTCGCAGCACTTCATCGAAGATGGCCTGGCTTACCACCGGGCGCCCGTAAGCATCCGCGGCGGTGATGTCGGCAATGAAAGTCACGTTACCGCTGGGGACGTCGTACCCCTTCGAGGCGATGCTCGTGCCCTCGGGCATGGGCTTGTACGTCTGCCAGTACGCAGTTCCCGCCCACGCCACGGCGATCGCGGTGAGGATCAGCCGCCGCCACAGGCGAAAGCGGGAAGGGGACGGCATTCGATCAGCGGGCGGGCCGTGAGGCTCGCGCACCTAGGCCGAACGACTCGCCAGCTCGTCTGCGTGCGGTATCAGGTGCCCGAAAGGCGCGGTGCCCGAAGACTGGCGCATCAGAAGAGCCAGCAGCTCCTCCGCGGTGCACGGCTCTCCGAACAGCTTGCCCTGCGCGAAATGGCAGTTGTGCCGGCGCAGGAACTCCAGGTGGCGCAGCGACTCGACGCCCTCCGCGACCACTTCCATCCCCAGGCTGCGTCCCATCTCGATGATGGTGCGAACGATGGTGGCATCGCCCGCATCCTCGCCCACGTCACGCACGAACGACTAGTCGATCTTCAAGGTGCCGATCGGGAATTGCTGCAGGGCCGACAGCGAGGAGTACCCCGTGCCGAAGTCATCGATCGACAGGTGCAGGCCCATGGCATACAGCTCATCGAGCAGCCGCACCGTCCGCTTGGCATCGGCCATGAGGGTGGTCTCGGTGATCTCGAGCTCGAAGGAGGTCGGGGAGACGCTGTGACGGCGGAACACCGAGCGGCAACGCAGGATGAAGCTCGCCTGGCGCAGCTGCTTCAGCGACAGGTTGAGAGAGACCCGCCCCGGATCCCCGCCCTCGGTCTGCATGTGGCGATAGTCCATGCACACCCGGTTCAACACCCACTCGCCGATGTCCAGGATGAGGTTCGTCTCCTCCGCCAGCGGAATGAACTGCGAGGGCGGAATGTCGCCATGGCCGGGCAGGCGCCAGCGCAGCAGCGCCTCCGCGCCGATGATCCGCCCATTGCGCAGATCCACCTTCGGCTGATAGCGGATGACCAGCTCGTCGCGTTCCAGGGCGCGGCGCAGCTTGCTCTTGAGCATCAACCGCTCGACCGCCGCGGCGTTCATCTCGGGGGAGTAGAACGCAAAGGTGTTGCCGCCGTTCTGCTTCGAGTAATACATCGCGGCATCGGCGTTGCGGATGAGGTCGATGACGTTCTCGGCATCACGCGGACAGAACGCGATGCCGATGCTGGCCGTCAGAAACACTTCATGCTGATTCAGCTGAAACGCGCGGGCGACTTCCGTGAGTATGGCGCGCGCCAGGTGGGCGATCGGACCGCGATTGTCGGCGTCCGACGGTAGTCCGTCGACGAACAACGCGAACTCATCGCCCGCGAGACGGCCGATGATGGTGTCCTTCGGCAGGGCCCGCGTGAGGCGCTCCGCCAGCACTTCCAGGACCCGATCGCCAGAGCCATGTCCGAAGGTATCGTTCACTTCCTTGAAGCGATCCATGTCCAGATACAGCAGCGCCACGACCTGCCCACTGCGCAACGACCTGGCGATGGTCTGCTGCAGCAAGTGGTGGAACTGCATCCGGTTCGGAATCTTCGTCAGGGCGTCGTAGCGGGCGAGATAGCGGATGCGGCGCTCGGCCCGCTTGCGGTCGGTGATGTTGCGCGCGACGAAGATGCTGCCCTGGAACTGCGGATCGTCGCTCGCGATGTGAGAGCCTGTCAGCGATACGGGAATCGTCTGACCCGTGCGCGTACGGACGAGGGTCTCCCGCGTCTCCTGCGCAGCTTGCAGAAGGTCGAACCCCTCACGCTCGCGCTCATCCAGGACTGCGGCAATGCCGCGGCCAAGGATCTCCTCTTCGCCGTATTGCAGCAGCTTGCAGGCGGCGGAGTTCGCGACTTTGATCACCCCGTCGGGCGAAGTCACGAACACGGCGTCCGTCATGCTGTTCAGCACGCTGTGCAGGTAGTTCTTGTTGATCGTCCCCTGCCGCAGCCGGCCGCGCATTTTCTCCAGCGCCTGCTGCAGCTCCCCGATCTCATCCCGGCGCCGCACTTCCAGCGGCCGGGTGTAGTCGCCCTGGCCGATTCGCTCGACGCCGCGGATCAGGGTGACGATCGGTCTCTCGAGCCTGCGAGCGGCGCGCCACGCGAGCCCGGCACCGAGGAGGCCGCCCAACAATGCGAGAGCGCCCGCGAGCAGCAGGGTGTCCTGCAGCTGCGCGTTCTTCGCAAACGCAAGGCGATCGGACAGCGTGGCCGAAGACGGCGGCGCTGTCTGTTCCAACACCAGGCGCAACTGTCCGAAGGTATGCGGAGTCGCCGCGCCCGGAATGGTCTCGACCATTTCGCGCACCGGTGCGGTGGCTTCCGAGCGCAGCCCGGCCTTGTTCGCCTGATCGGAGCGCTTCCAGCTGAAGAGGACGACGCCGGCGGTGTCGGTGACACCGATCTCGGTGACGGTGCTGTCGTCGATGAATTTCTGCAGGTGGCGCGACAAGGCGGCAGCATCGCGCGAGGCCACGGCGCCTGCGACGGCGTCTGCGGCATGCTCAGCGGTTTCCGACGCGCGGGCGCTCAGCTCGGTCGCGACACGCTCACGCAGCGAGCTTTCGGCCATGCTGCTGAGTCGGCGCGTCTCGAGGTCATCCTGCCAGGCAAACAGAGCGGCGAGCGCGACCATGGCGAGCAACACGACCACGAAGGCCGCGCTCGCATACTTCAACTTGAGAGTAACTGCGCTCACCACACGATCCGCGCGGCGCCACGCGCCTCGCGGAAGTTTCCCCTGGTTCTGATGAAAGTCACTGTCGCTGCAAGGATATTAACCGTCACCTGCCCCTAGGGCTACTTGTAAGGTCGGGGGGTGTGTCGGATTTCTTGACGCCGACGGACGGCCCGACCCTAGAATTCAACGGAATGCTCGATCCAAAGCAGCTGACGGGGCGGGTGGCCTCCCACGTGGTGGAGGTCACGGAACTGGCGTGCACGGTGCATACCGGCGCGGTGCCGGCGTTGCTCGCCCTGGCGGCGGCGGCACGTACCGAGGGGATCGAGCTCGAGGTCGTGTCGAGCTTTCGCGACTTCGAGCGCCAGCGATCGATCTGGAACGGCAAATATCGGGGCGAGCGGCCGCTGCTGGATCGCTCCGGCCGTGCGCTGGAGCGTGCGGCGTTGGATGAGCCCGCCGCAGTGGAGGCCATCCTGCTGTGGTCGGCGCTACCGGGCGCGAGCCGCCATCACTGGGGCACCGACGTGGACCTGGTGGACCGTTCTGCCTGTGCTCCCGGATACCGGCCCCAACTGACAACGACGGAGTTCGCGCCGCGTGGCGTTTTTGCCAAACTCGACGGCTGGCTGACCGCCAACATGGGGCACTTCGGCTTCTTTCGCCCCTACACGCGCGATCGCGGCGGCGTGTTGCCGGAGCCGTGGCATTTGAGCTACGCGCCGTTGTCAGTACCGGCCCTGGAGGCTCTCACGGTGGAGGTGCTTGCCGCGGCCATCGCAGGCAGTGAGCTGTGCGCCAGAGAGTGGGTGCTGGCGCGCTTGCCGCAGATCCACGCCCGTTATGTGAATAACGTGGACGCACCGGTGAGCCGCTAGTGGGCCTCAGCGGTTCTGCCACACCTTCTTGATGTACCCCAGCATCAGCCCGCGCATGGTCGCCATCGGATCGTGGGACGCGGCGAAGATCGGCGGATTGCGGCGGAGCAGGCGCCAGTTCTCGCTGCGCAGGATCTGCCGCAGGTAGGTGACATTGCGGTCGATCGCTTCCAGGTACGGATTGGAGCCGCCGTAGAGGTTCTCGAAGTGGCGGTAGGCGGCGCGGAAGTCCCCGTCCAGGCGCTTCGTCCTGACTTCCGCGATGAACTCGGGCGTCTGTCGCAGCAGATCCAGGCCCGAGGCGTACTTGACCTGGCGACCGCCGTTCGCCGCGAGCGGCAGGGCGACGCCGCCCAGCACGAACTCGGCATAGAGCCGGTCCCGGCATTTCTCCAGGTAGCAGCGATCGGCCATCTGGCCGACCATGTCGGCGGTGCCGATCAGGTGTCCGAGCATGATGTCGCGCGGGTCCGGGACCCGGGCCTCGATCTGCGCGAACGGCACCTCGTAACCGGTGAAATGGATGATCTCGCACGCCACCGGCGTCCAGTGGCCGAGGCCGAGGACCGGCAGGAACTCCTCCAGGAAACGCGATCCACGCGAGACGTGGGTGCGGGTGAATTCAGCGCCGTTGCGGGACTCGCGCTCATCGACGCGGCGCAGGTAGCCGACGTCGTGGAACAAACCAACGACCAGGCCCACCAGCGCGCGCTCCCCTCCCAGGCGGGTTTCCGCGCTCGCCTGCCGCTCGAATCCAACGATCAGGCGCGCCAGCGCCAGCGTGACGTCCAACGTGTGCTGGCGGTCGTGATAGACGGTATCGACGCCGAAGTAGCCCGGAATCTTGCCGGCGAACAGGCGCTCGAAATGCTCGAAAGCCAGGCGCAGCGGATCCAGGGACTGCTGCGGCCACGTCGGCCCGTAGAGAGCCTCGACCGCAGCGAGCACCGCCTCCGGCGAGCTCACCTGGACGGTATTGGTCACGTCGAAATCGCTTCGCCGGGTGTTGGTCATTATCGTCGTCGTTATCGGCTCGCGGGCACGGACCTGTTCGACCCGGGCAGTCTAGGGAGGGCACGCACGGCGCAGCAGCGACGCGGCGCACACTTTCGACAGTGTTTTTATCGCTGCGGGCCTGGCAGGGCGGCAAAGGGTGACGGAAAACTTTACGGGCCCGCTTGGGCGGGAGATGTTCCGTGGCCCGCAGCTACCAGGCGTGCAGCACGGGGTGTGGTCGCGGCCGCCGCAGGCGCCGTGCGGCGCGTCAGTAGATCCGCAGGCCGCCGTACTTGCGCCGGATACGGCGGTCGAGCACCCGCCATCCGGCGACAAACCCGAGGGCCAGGCCCAACAGCGAGCAGGCGACGACCCACACCCACGACGGCTGGGCAGTGGAGTCCCCGCCGCCCATGAAAGGGGAAGGGTCCCTTGCCGCGGCGCCCGGCGGATTCCCCTGAGAGTCGCTCTGCCCCGTGGGGCTCGCCGCCGTTGTGGCTGTTGCGACCTCCGGGGAGCCGACGGCGCGGGCCGCCGCTGGCGAGCTCCGGTACGGGCCGGCTGAAGAATCCGGAGCCGCGGTCGCCGAGCCCGTGGCCGGCACTGAGCCCGCGGGCGGGACGGCGGCTGCTTTGGCTTGCGATTGGAGGTGAGTCACCTCCTGCTTGAGTTTCTCGACCTGGGCGGTTTGATCCTGCAGCCGGCGCTGCAGCGGGAGCTCCGCCGACAAGTACGAGGCCTTGACCCATCCGGAGGTGCCGTCCGCCAGCCGGATCTGTGCTTCCTCCTCCTGGCGATCCAGGACCTCCACGCGATCGCCGCTCTTGATGGTGGCAACGCGGTCGCCCTCGCCGCCGGGCGCACTGGTCACTCCGACGACCAGTTGCTCGATGACGTACAAGGATTCTGCAGCGCGCGCACCAGAGGCGAGGACGCTCAGGACCAGCGCAAGAACGAACAAAGCGGCAAGCCGAGCGCCCGCTGTGCACGCACCTGCGGCGGCCGGGATCATGCAGCCAGTTCACCAGGCGCGAGGATGCCGTGTTGGCGCAGAAGCGCGCGCACGTCGGGTCGGCGCCCCCGGAACTCCACGAAAGCCTCCAGAGCGTCGCGGCTTCCGCCCCGGCTCAGGATGGAGTCGAGGAAACGTTGCGCGGTCCCGCGGTCGAACACGCCGTTTTCCTCGAAGGTGGCGAAGGCATCGGCGGCCAGCACCTCGGCCCACTTGTAGCTGTAATAGCCGGCGGCGTAGCCGCCGGCGAAAATGTGTCCAAAGCTGTTCGGGAAGCGATTCCACGCAGGCACGGACACGACGGCCACTTCCTTGCGCACGCTGTCGAGCACTTCGAGGATGCGCCCACCCCGCTCCGGGTCGTAGTCCGCGTGCAGGCGGAAGTCGAACAGCGCGAATTCCAGCTGGCGCATCATCTGCAGGCCCGCGTGGAAGCTGCGCGTGGCGATCAGCTTTGTCTGCGTGTCGGCTGGCAGCGGAGCACCCGTTTGGATGTGGCTCGAGATCCGTCGCAGCACCTCCGGATGCCACGCATAGTTCTCCAGGAACTGACTGGGCAGCTCGACCGCATCCCACGCCACGCCGTTGATGCCGGCGATGCTGGGGTAATCGACGCGCGTCAGCAGGTGGTGCAATCCGTGCCCGAACTCGTGAAACAGTGTGAGCACGTCGTCATGCGTGAGGAGGGCCGGGCGGTTCTCGCTCGGCGAGAGGAAATTGCACACCAGATAGGCGACCGGCCGCGCCAGCCCGGAGGCGAGGCGCTTGCGCCCGACACACTCATCCATCCAGGCGCCGCTGCGCTTGTTGGGTCGTGCGTACGCATCCAGATAGAAGTGGCCAACGGGCTGGCCGTCGGCGGCTTCGATCTCGAAGAAGCGCACATCCGGATGCCAGACCGGCACGCCCTGACGCTCGCGGATCCTGACGCCGAACAGGCGCTCGGCCACCTCGAAGAGACCGGCGAGCACGCGCGGCAGAGGAAAATACGGCCGCAACTCCTCCTGCGAGACGGAATAGCGGCTGCGCTGCAGGCGCTCGGCATGGAAGCCCACGTCCCAGGCGGCCAGTTTGCGTCCCGCGAAGCTCTCCAGCTCGGCAAAATCCTGTTGCGCGGCGCTGCGCGCAGATTGTGCAAGCTCGTGCAGGAACTGCATGACCTCCTCGACCGTGTGCGCCATGCGCGTCGAGAGTGCGTAATCGGCGTAGCTGCGGAAGTCGAGCAGGCGGGCGGCCTCGTGCCGCTTGCGCAGGATGTCTTCCATCACCCCGGAGTTGTCCCACCGCCCCGCGTTGGGGCCCTGGTCGGACGCACGCGTGGTCCATGCCTCGTAGAATGCGCGCCGCAATCCCTCTGATTCGGCATCCGTGACCACGGCAACGTAGGTCGGCTGGTCGAGCGTCAGGACCCATCCCTCGACGCGGGCGTCGTGCGCGCGCTTGCGCGCCTGCTCGATCAGCATTTCATTCAGGCCGCGGAGCTCGGCGGCGTCGCTGACGTGATGCGTCCAGCCATTCGTGGCGTCGAGCACGTTCTCCTCGAACTTCGCCTGCAGCTGCGTGAGCTCGAGCATCACTGTCTTGAAGCGTTCCTTGCGGGCCGCATCGAGGCCAACACCGGCAAGGCGGAAGTCGCGCAGGGTGTGCTCGAGGACTCGCCGCTCCACCTGCCCGAGGGAAGCCCCCTCCTGCTCGGCGATGGTGCTGTAGGCGCGATAGAGGGGCTCACTCTGGGAAAGGTCCGTCTGGTACGCCGACAGCAGCGGCAGGCAGGCGTTGTAGCCGGCCCGGAGCGCATCCGAATTGAGCACGGCGTTGAGGTGGCTCACGGGCGACCACGTCCGTGAGACGCGATGCTGCAGCTCCTCCAGCGGCTCGACGACGGTGGCGAAGGTGGGTTTCCGGAGAGCGGCAATCTCCTCGATGCGGGTTCGCCCACGCTCGAGCAACTCGCGCACGCCCGGCTCGACGTGCTCGGGACGGATGTGCGCGAACGGTGGCAGGGGTTCCTGGCCCAGCAGCGGGTTTTCCATGGTGTACCAGTCCTCGGAAGGTGCTTCCATTGTACCTGTCCGCACACTCCGTGCCGCTCGGCCGATCTCCTATCGCCAGCCCCACCTGGCTGGGGGGCCATGTAACATGAGGGCCGTCCTGGAGCTTTTGGGGTGATGGCGGTATGGCCGGCGAATTCGATCTGATCGTTATCGGTGGTGGCAGTGGCGGCCTGGCGTGCGCGCGGCGCGCACGCGAGTATGGCGCGCGCGTGGCCCTCATCGAGGCGGGCCGGCTGGGGGGCACCTGCGTCAATGTCGGCTGTGTTCCGAAAAAGGTCATGTGGAATGCCGCCGACCTTGCCGACGCCGCGCACGACGCTCCCGAGTACGGCTTTCATCTCGAGGCGAACGGCCTCGACTGGCCCCTTCTGAAGAGCAAGCGCGACGCTCACGTCGCCAAGCTCAACGCAATCTACGAGACCGCGCTGGCGAAGAACGGCATCGAGCTGGTGCGCGGCTGGGCGAGATTCCGGGACCGGCATACCGTCGTCGTCGGCGAGCGCGCGCTGCTCGGCAAGCACATCGTCATTGCCACCGGGGGCCGTCCGGTGCTCCCGGACATCCCCGGAATGAATCTCGGCATCACCTCGGACGGCTTCTTCGAGCTGCAGGAGCAGCCGCGGCGCGTCGCCGTAGTGGGCAGTGGCTACATCGCCGTCGAGCTTTCCGGGATCTTCGCGGAGCTGGGCTCCAGGACCACCCTGGTCGTGCGCGGGTCGACGATCCTGAAGAGCTTCGATTCCATGATCGGCGAGTCGACGATGCGGCTGCTGCGCGAAGTCGGAGTCGAGATCGTCACCCGCGCCTGGCCCAAGGCCCTGGAGCGCTCGGTCGACGGATGTCTGGAGGTGATCGCGCGGGACGGACAGAGAAAGGGACCCGTGGATTGCGTGGTGTGGGCCGTTGGCCGCGCTCCAGTCGTCGAGGACGTCGGGCTCGAGGAGGCCGGCGTCGAGGTGGATGCCTACGGCTACATCGTCACCGACCAGTATCAGATGACCAACGTCGAGGGCATTTTTGCGATCGGCGATGTCACCGGCCGCGCGCAGCTCACACCGGTCGCCATTGCGGCCGGGCGGCGCCTCAGCGATCGGGTGTTCGGCGGACAGACGGGCCGCTACCTGGATTACAACAACATTCCGACAGTGATCTTCGGACATCCGCCCATCGGTACGGTCGGTCTGTCGGAGGAAGCGGCACGCGCGGACTTCGGAGCCGACGCCGTCAGGGTATTCAAGTCGAGCTTCGTCCCCATGTATTACGCTCCCCTGACGCGCAAGCCCCGCTGTGACATGAAGCTAGTCACTGTTGGCACGGAGCAGCGCGTGGTCGGCGTGCACGTCGTCGGTCCGGGTGCCGATGAGATGATGCAGGGGTTCGCCGTTGCTGTGCGCATGGGAGCGACCAAGAAGGACTTCGACGATACGGTGGCTATTCACCCGACCGTGGCGGAAGAGCTGGTCACGATGCGGTGAGTCTCTCCTCCTGGATGTCCGTCGCGCCCTGCAACGCGCGGGTGACCCGTCCCTGCGCCGCTATCCAACTTACCGGGCACACCTGCGGGGCGACGTTCCACAGGGGATCTCGAGAAAGTGCGCTGACAGCAGAGGTCACGTCGCAGGGCCGGTCGCGCGCTCCTTGAGCGCCACGAGCACCGGCGCCGTCGGGGGCCGGATGCCGCGCCAGACACGAAACGACTCGGCAGCCTGCTCGACGAGCATGCCCCAGCCCTGGATCGCGCGCGCGCAACCCAGGCTTCGTGCCCACCGGACGAAAGCGGTATCGGACTTCCCGTACGCCATGTCGTAGCAGACCGTCTCCTTGCCCATGACGGTGGCGGGAACGTCGGGAACGTCTCCGCTGAGGCTCGCTGAGGTCGCATTCACGATGAGATCGAACGCGCCGCCGGGGACGTCGCCGAATCCAACACCCGAAATGGCTCCCAGGTCTTTGAAGTCCTCGGCGAGGGCCTGCGCACGCTCTTGCGTACGATTGGCGATGACCAGCTCCGCAGGTTCGAGTGCGAGCAACGGAGCCAGTACCCCGCGCGTGGCACCTCCCGCGCCGATGATGAGGATCCGGCGGCGGATGATGACGACGCCGAGGTTGTCACACAGGTCGTGGACCAGCCCCGCGCCGTCGGTGTTATCCCCAAGCAGCGTGCCGTCGGATCGTGCCACCAGCGTGTTGACGGCGTGCGCTCGAGCTGCACGCGGTGTGAGCTCGTT
>Ga0157369_10009613_pt1 | contig 11056 bp, 8 predicted proteins | sample C25metaG_FD_113461 | JGI IMG/M metagenome (GOLD analysis project Ga0157369, IMG submission 113461) | Corn rhizosphere microbial communities from Kellogg Biological Station, Michigan, USA - C2-5 metaG | ecosystem: Host-associated > Plants > Roots > Rhizosphere > Soil | place: USA: Michigan... | reverse complement strand
AAGGCTATGGCGGCAGCGGCATCACCGCGCCTTCCGGGTCCTATCAGGAACTCGGCGGTCGCGTCACCCGTCAGGATGGCCGGCGCCAGGAAGCGATTCCCGCCGGACAGCAGCGCGACATCGCGCTCACCAAGCGCTGGATGGACGCGCTCGGCATCGACATTGTGTGCCTCTTCCCAACGCCGATGCTCGGCCTGCCCTTCACGCCGCGGCCGGATGTCGAGACCGCGATGGCGCGCGCGTATAACCGGTGGCTGATCGAGCATGTACTGTCGCAGGAGCCGCGCATCCGTTCGTCGCTTTATCTGCCGATGAACGATCCAGAAGGCGCGATCAAAGTGGTGAAGGATTTCGCCGATGCCAAGGGCGTCTGCGGTTTCACCATCATCGCCTCGCACGTGAAGCCGGTCTATGACAATTGCTTCGTGCCGATCTATCGCATGCTCGAAGAGCGCGGCCTGCCGCTCGTCTTCCATGCCGGCCTCACCTGGGGCCAGGATAAGAGTATCGCGCTCTGCAACCGCTTCATCGCCGCGCATGCGCTGAGCTTCTCGTGGTCGAACGTCCTGCATATGACCAATTGGCTCGTGAACGGCATGCCGGAGCGCTTTCCGAAGCTCAAGACGGTGTGGATCGAAGCTGGTCTCGCCTGGATTCCTTTCCTGATGCAGCGGCTCGACAATGAATGGATGATGCGCAGCTCGGAAGTGCCGCTGCTGAAGCGCAAGCCGTCGGACTATATGCGCGAGATGTATTTCTCGACGCAGCCGATGGAGATGGTGAACAACCGGGAGGCGCTCGAGCTCACCTTCAAGATGATCAATGCCGAGACGCAGCTCATGTATTCCTCGGACTATCCGCATTGGGATACCGATTTGCCTTCGACAATTTATGACCTGCCCTTCTTGTCGGAGCAGGCCAAACGCAACATCCTCGGCGGCAACGCCAAGCGTGTCTTCAATCTCGAGCCGGTAATGTCGGAAGTGAAGATCAAGCGTCTCGCCGAGCGCGTTTCGTAACGAGACCCAAAACCAACGGAGCAAGTGAAAAATGGCCAAAGGATATTGGATTGCCGCCTACCGCTCGATCAAAAACCCCGATGCGCTCGCGAAATACGCGAAGCTCGCGGGCCCCGCGATCGAGAAGCATGGCGGCAAGTTCCTGGTCCGCGGCAATCCGGCGAAGGTCTACGAGGCCGGGCTGCAGCAGCGTACCGTCATCATCGAATTCCCGAGCGTCGATGCCGCGGTCGCGGCGCATGACAGCCCGGAATATCAGGCTGCGCTCAAAGAGATTCACGGCGCGGCCGAGCGCGATATGCGCTTTGTCGAGGGCGCCTGAACGCGCGCCTTTGGGCGAGATATCGCCACCATCGCGCTGGCGGCGGCGCTTGTCGCCGCCACGCCGCTGGCTGACGCACAAACCAACAACACGGGTGGCGGCGGCGCGCTTGGCGGCGGTAACGCCGGTGCGCTCAGCAATGGCGGCGCCGGTATGATCGGCGGGCCATCGGCCCAAGCCGGCACACGCGGCACCGCGGTCATCGAGTTGCACAATCAACCACGCAACCCCGCGCTGCCACCGCCGGTCGGCGCCGGCTATGGCACGCCGGGGAATACCGGCAATCTCGGACCGACGAGCAATTCCGGGGTCGGCGCCGGCGTCGAGAACGATATCCGAACCGGTATCGTCACTTCGCCGAACATGCGCTGAGAACGCCCCGAGCAGCGCTACCGCGCCGCTACTTTTGCCGCCTGTGCCTCCAACATCGTAGCGAGCGTCTCAAGCTCGCCTGCGCGCCCCTTAAGAGAATCGACGACGAGTTCGTCGCTGATGATGAGTGCCGCACGCCGGAAGCGATTTGCTTCCTGTCGCGCCTTGGCTGCCTCCGTCAGTATCTCTTGGGGCGTCTTTTCCGCAACCGCGCCCATAACAACATTCTCCGGTCACAATCAGACCGCCGACACTTAAAGAGAGAATTTGGGCAAATTTTGGGTCGCTCGCATAAATCGTCGCGAGTGATTAAGGCCCGCCGGCCGAAAATAGAAAGAGGTTGCGCAATACGCCCGGCGCCAACGTGCTCAAGGGGTTGACCGAGACTTTGGGATCCTCGCTCGGACCGTAGAGGCTGAAATTCGCGGCAAAGATCCCCTGCCCCTCGCCGCCGACCAGCAGATTGCCGAGCACGGGAATGTTGCCCAGCACCGAGTTCAGCGTGTAGGCAGGCACCAGCGTGCCGGCAATGCTGATCTGCTCTTTCACGCGATCGACATTGCCGCTGGCATTGATGCCGAGCGCGCCACCGTAAGCGCGGAGGCCATTGAGGCTGATGAGATCGCCGGAGAAGATCACCTGCCCGGCGAGCCGATTGAAGGGGATCCCCTCGCCGCTCAGCAACGCCCCGGCACCGGAGAACGAGGCGATGGAGAGCAGTCGCGCCAGTGCCGGCGCGCCGACCACGCGGTAATCGGAGCCCGACGCCTCGGCGACCAGCATACGCGTGCCGTTACGATCCTCCGCCGCTCCGGCGAGCGCGAAATTACCGCCTTGCACATTGTCGTAGACATCGACAAAACGCAGCAGCGCACCAAAATCGTCGGTCGTAAGCTTGAATTGGCGATCGCCGAGCACGCCGCCGAAATTCACCCTCGCACTCGCCTTCTCGCCAAGGCCGAGCACGATCGCCGCCTCAGTCCAATGGCGCCCGTCGCTCGCCAACTTCGCCGCGACGTGATTGGCTTCGCGGCCAGGCCCGAGGATCAAGCGGTCGAGCTTTGCATCGATGGTGAGCGGCGGCGGTTCCGCTTCATTCGGCCGGCGATCGATTTCGTTGAACAGCCCGGAGGCATCGAGACTCTTGCCCTGCGCGCTGATTGTCCAGCGTCCATCTTTTCCGATGGCGAGGTTGCCTTGCACATCGGTCTGCCCGACGGCGAGATGATCGACGATGACATCGTCGACACCTTGCGCGCCGAGATGGATCGATGCTTGCGCATCGATATCGCGACCGGTGAGGCTCGCTTTCGGCACGGCGATCACCTTGTCGTCGGCGAGATCGAGTGTTAGGCGCGCCGTCGCCCGCTCGCCCGCTCGCTTGTTCCAGCCGAACCACGGCAAGGAAAGCGTGCTGTCCGAGAGATCCAGCGTCGCGACGGCTTGCGCCCTCTTCGTCGCGCCGAGAGTGTAGCTCGCGCTGACACCGACCGGTCCGCCGAGATAATCGTCGAACATGTCGAGGCCGAGAGTCCGGCGTTCCGCGACGTCGAGCCGAGCGGTGACGTCATAGCGCGTGCGCACCGACGCTTTGGCTTGCAACGCTTCCTGCCAGGTCAGCGACACGGGAATGCCGGCCAGTTTGGCGGTGCCGCTCGCTTGCGCATTCTTACGATCGAGCTTGAGGCTGAGCTCGCCATCGCTGAGATCGCGGCCGAGCAAGACATTGCCGATGCTCACACCGGAGAGAGTCGCTGTCGCGCTGTAATCGACCTTATCGAGCGGCAGGTCGTGCAGCAGCGGAAAGGCGAAACTAAGCTGTGTCGAGACATTGCCCGCAGCACGTTTCGGATCGATCCCCATGCCGCGCGCATAATAAAAAGGCGGCGTATCGAGCAGTGCCAGCGTGTCAGCGAGCGGCCCGGTTGCCGTCACATCGATCTTCGCCTGCTCATTACCCGTATCGAGCTGATAGAAACGCGCCGTGGCGGCGCTGGCCTTGATCGCGCCAACCTCGCCGTTCGTCGCCGAGAACTCGATCTCCCTGCGATCGAAACGCGCCGTGCCGTTGACATTGAGCGCTGGCGCCAGCGGCCGGAAATATTCGACGCTGAGACCGGAAAAGGCAAAATTGCCCTCGAACTGATCGACCCTCGCAAATTGCGCCGCTCCGGGCGCGAAATCGATATGCAGCCCGAGCTGCGCTTGGAGCCAGTCGATTGTGCCGTCGCGCAAATGTTGCGTGACCCAGCTGCGCGTATCGACATTGGCGTAATCGGGCCATAGCGCCGGGAAATCGGCGACCTTCAGCGCCTCGGCGGCGAGGGTGAGATGGAGATCGAGCGCGAGCGGTTTGGTTCCGGAGAGAAGCTCCCCGCCGACGCCATCGATCGTCCCCGCCGCACCGATCGCGCCATGAGCGAGCTGCAACGTCAGCAGGCCGATATTGAGCCGCTGATGTGCCGGGTCGTAGCCCCCCTGCATACGCGCACCCTTTAGCGCCAGTACTCCCCCCTCGAAGGCATTGTGCTTGATCTGTCCGGCGCCGAGGCTGACATCCCAAGTCGCATCGCGCACCGTTAGCTGCGTGCCGTCGATCACGGCGATCACCTTGCCCGAGAACGGGACGTCCAGCGCGGCGAGACCGGCGAGCGATGGCGCAGCCTCGGCCCAGCGCCCGGGCTGGAGATCAGCGAAATCGAGATGCACGACGAGGCTGTCATCCGCGACCGTGTAGATGTAATTGCCACTGAAGTGCGCATTGCCGGCGGCGATTGAAAAAATGCCTCCGGTCGAATCATTCGCGCGAGCGAGCGACAGATCGACATTCTCCGCCCGCCAGGTAACGCCGAGATAACGGTCGTCGACGGTCAGGCTCGCCTGCTCGACCGAAACCTGGCGGAGATCGCCGAGCGCACCGCCGCCCCCCGGCGGCTTGACGAGATCGTCGAGGAATTTTGTGCCCCAATCCTCGGCCGCCGGCGCTTCGAGCTGGCCGATACCGAGATGGAAGCTGCCATCGGTCTCACGCACGAGCTGCAGCTGCGGCCGCGTGACGGCGATGCGCGTTGGCGCAATCACGCCGCGGAGCGCCGCGCGTATGTTGATTTCAAGATTGAGCTCGTCGAGCGTCAGCGTCGCGCCGCCGTCGGCGCGGCTCAGATGCACGCCCCGCGCGAGCACGCCGACATGGCCATCGCGATTGAGGCTGAGAAGCGTGTGATCGACCGTCGCGGTGACGCCGTTATCGCGCGACAGCGCTGCCGCGATCAGCGGCGCGACAGAATCGAGTGAGATCGGCCCCTGCCAGAGCAGCCAGACACCGAAACCGCCGACCACGGCGATGCCGGCGACCAACGCCGCCAAGATGCGGATCAGGATGCGAAGGCCACGGTGCATACCCCGGTACATATCAGAGCGCGATGCGATTCATCTTGAGCAGGGAGGTTTCCCCCAAGCGCCGAAATGCTCTAAGTCTTTATGCGTCCTGTCATGAGCGTCGTTTGATGCCGGTACCATTTTCCTCGCTCTCCGTTTTCGAGGCGCTGCCGTCGCCCGCGGATGAATCGGCCGCGGCCATCGGCCTCGCGCGCTGGCGCGAGGCGGCGGACGACGCAAGCGACGCAACCTTGGCCGAAGCGATGCGCGCGCTCGCCCAGGACACCGCAGGCGCACGGCTGCTCTTATCGGTTTTCGGTAACAGCCCGTACCTCACCCAAACCTGTCTCAAAGAACCGGGATTCGTGATACGGCTCGCCGAACAGGGGCTCGACGCTACTTTCGCCGAGATTCTGGACGGGCTCAATCACGAAGTAGCGAGCTTGCCCGCACGCGCCGCGGTGATGACAGCGCTGCGCGTCGCCAAGCGCCGCGCCGCGCTCACCATCGCTCTTGCCGATCTTGCCGGCCGGTGGGAATTGAGCCAGGTCACCGGCGCGCTCAGCGAATTCGCGGAGTGCGCGCTCGACATCGTTGTACGCCATCTATTGGCGAGTGCGGCGGCCAGCGGCGAGATCGCAACCGAAGCGATTGAACAAAGCGGGCTGATCGTGCTCGGCATGGGCAAGCTCGGCGCGCACGAGCTCAACTATTCGAGCGATATCGATCTCATCGTGCTGTTCGATGGCGAGCGCACCGATTATCGCGGCACGCGCGGCGTACAGGCTTTCTTCACGCAGATCGCGCAAGAGCTGGTGCGAATGATGGCGGAGCGCACCGCGGATGGTTACGTCTTCCGCACCGATCTCCGCCTGCGCCCCGACCCCGGCTCAACCCCGCCCGCCGTTGCGACCCGCGCCGCCCTTACCTACTACGAAAGCGCCGGCCAGAATTGGGAGCGCGCGGCGTTCATCAAGGCGCGGCCGGTAGCCGGCGACCGTGATGCGGCGCTCGCCTTCCTGGGCGAGCTCAGGCCCTTCCTCTGGCGCAAGAATCTCGATTTCGCGGCGATCGAGGATATTCATTCGATCAAGCGCCAGATCAATGCGCATCGGGGCGGCGGGCGCATCGCCGTCGCCGGTCACGACATCAAGCTTGGCCGCGGCGGTATTCGCGAGATCGAATTCTTCGCCCAAACGCAGCAGCTCATCTGGGGTGGCCGCAAACCGGAGCTGCGGCGTGCCGGCACGATCGAGGCGCTGGATGCACTCGCGGCCGCGGGCCTCATTGGCGACGATGCCCGCGACGCTTTGACTGTCGCCTATCATTTCCTGCGCAAGCTCGAGCATCGTTTGCAGATGATCGACGATGCGCAGACGCATAGCGTGCCCAGCGATCCGGCGGCGCTCCATCGTGTCGCCGTGCTGATGGGCTTTGCCGATGCGACGCTTTTCGCCGAGGCGCTCACCGCGCAGCTCAGCGCGGTCGAGGCTTTCTATGCGCGGCTTTTCGAGGAGGCCCCGAGCCTCGCCGCCCCGGGCAATCTCGTCTTCACCGGCACCGAGGACGATCCCGAAACGCTGAAGACGCTGCGCGATCTCGGCTTTAGCGACCCTGCTGCGATTGCCGCGATCATCCGCAACTGGCATCACGGCCGCTACCGCGCGACGCGCAGCGCGCGGGCTCGCGAATTGCTGACCGAGCTGGTTCCGGGATTGGTCGCGGCTTTCGGCGCGACCCCCAATCCCGACAGCGCTTTCATGCGCTTCGACGAATTTCTCGGCCGTTTGCCGGCGGGCGTGCCGTTCTTCTCGCTCTTCTACAACAACCCCGGCATTCTGAGCCTTGTCGCCGAGATCATGGGCGCAGGCACGCGCCTCGCCGAGACCGTGGCGAAGCGGCCGGCGTTGCTCGATGCCGTGCTGACCGCGAATTTCTTCGATCCACCGCCGCCGCGCCGCGAGCTCGTCGCCGAATTGGAGGCGATGCTCGATCGCGCGGCGCATTATGAAGAGCTGCTCGATCTCGCGCGGCGCTGGGTCAGCGACCACAAATTTCAGGTTGGCGTCCAGCTTCTGCGCCACCGGCTTGATGGCGAAGCGGCCGGTGCCGCCTATGCCGATATCGCAGAGACCGCCCTCGCCGCCTTGCTGCCGCGCGTCACTGCCGATTTCGCGAAGAGCCATGGTGCGCTCAAAGGCGGCGCGATGGTCGTCGTGGCGCTCGGCAAGCTCGGCAGCCGCGAGATGACGCCGACCTCGGACCTCGATGTCGTCCTGATCTACGACTGCGACGAGGATGCCGAGCAGTCCGATGGCCAACGGCCGCTCCCGCCGCCGGCCTATTATGCGCGGCTAACGCAACGCTACATCAATGCGTTGACCACGCTGACGTCCGAAGGCTCGCTTTACGAGGTGGATATGCGGCTTCGGCCCTCCGGCACCTCCGGCCCGCTCGCGACTTCGCTCTCTGCTTTCCGCCGCTATCACGACGAAGCTGCCTGGACCTGGGAGCAGATGGCGCTGACCCGCGCCCGCCTCATCGCCGGCCCCAAGCCTCTCGCCGATCAAGTAACGAGCATGATCGCCGAGGTGCTGAAACGCCCGCGCGAACCCGCGAAGCTGGCGCTCGAGGTCAACGACATGCGCGAGCGTATCGCCGATGAGCATCGCAATACGGCAATCTGGGATGTGAAACATGCCCGCGGTGGGCTCGTCGATATCGAATTTATCGTGCAATTCCTGCAACTGCGCGATGCCGCGGCGAAGCCGAAATTGCTCGAGGTCAACACGCTGTCGGCACTCAAGAAGCTGATGGCGGGCGGCAGCCTCGCGCGCGATGCCGCCGACGATCTCATCGGCGCGCTCGCGATATGGCGGGACGTACAAGGCCTGGTGAAGCTCACCGCCGAAGAGCCGTTCGACGAAGACGCTGCGACGCCGGCACTCAAAGCACTGCTCGCAGCCGGCGCAGACGCGGTAGACTTTCCCACGCTCAAGGAAAAGATGCGGGCGGCAGCGCAGCAGGCCTTCGCGCGCTACACGGAAATCATCGTCCAACCAGCCGCCGCCGCGGCGCGCGATAAAACGGCGGCGTCTGCTTCATGAAGCTCCGCCAGCGCGTCGCATGATCCAGACTTCGCCGCAATAGGCGATCGAGATTTCCTCCTGCAACAGGCCTTCGGCGAGCCGCGCGCCGAGCTCGTCGAGCGCCGCTTCGATCTCCGCATCGCTCGGCTCCGGCTCGATCGGCGGTATCTCGCCCGAGAAGATAGCCACCGGTTCGCGCTGCGCCACGCCGTCTTTCGCATAGATGATCTCGCCGCGGGTCATCATGCCGGAAAGGGTCGGCAAGCCGCGCCGTTGTCGTTCCGCAACCCAGCGCTCGACGATCGCGACGGCTTGCCCGACATCGAACAGCACACCCTCGGCGGTGTAGCCGGCGCGCAGACCCGCGGTGATGCGAAATTCGCGTCGCGCCCCGCGCGCGAGCGTCGACAGTTCGGCCGTCATTTTCTCGCGGCTGCTTTGAGGAATCTCACCAGCACGACCTCATCCGCACCGAGCCCTCTTCCCGCCCGCGCGCGTCCCGGCTTCAGCAAGGAATCGAGCTTACCCTCGCTGTAGCCATCGAGCACCGCAGGATGAATGTAGCATTTACGACAAATCGCGGGCGTATTGCCGAGCATCTTTGCCACCGCTTCGATCGCGCGCAGGACATTCTTCTTCGCGGCACCTTTATTCGCAAAGCCGCCGATGTGCCGGAGTGCGACCACGGCGAGCTTGGTGCCGGCCCAGGTACGGAAATCCTTCGCCGTGATCTCCTCCCCTGTGATGTCGCGCAGATAGGCGTTCACATCCTCGGAAGCGATGCTGCGCGGCGTATTCTCCTCATCGAGGTAGCAGAAGAGCTCCTGTCCCGGCAGTTCCTGGCATTTCTTGACGATGCGCGCGAGCCGGCGGTCTTCGAGATCGATATGTCGATGGATACCGTGCTTGGCACGAAAATCGAAAACGATCTGTCGACCCTTCACGCGCACATGGCGGTTGCGCAGCGTTGTCAGGCCGAAGCTTTTGTTGGTCTTCGCATATTCCTTGTTGCCGACCCGTGCCAGCGTCCGCTCGAGCAGCCGCACGATCGCCGCTAGGACCTTCTCCCGGGGCAACCCCGACAGCGCCAGGTCGTGCTCCACCCGGGCGCGGATTTGCGGCAGCACCCGCGCGAAGAGCAGAAGCTTGCCGTATTTGGCCGCATCGCGGACCGTCGTCCACTGCGGGTGATAGCGATACTGCTTACGGCCGCGCGCGTCGCGACCCACCGCCTGTATGTGCCCCTTCGCGTCCTTGCAGATCCAGACATCGCGATAGGCCGGCGGGACCGCGAGCGAGCGGATGCGCGCCAGCGTCGCTTCGTCGTGGATGAGCTTGCCGTCCGTGTCGCGATAGACGAAGCCGCGTCCGCTCGGCAGCCGCCGGATGCCGATGCCCTCCGGATTGACGTAATGCAGCCCCGCCGCATCGGCCGCATCCACGGGATCGAGCGGCAAAATGTCTACCGGCCGGCGCCGCGATTTGGCGCGCGGCCGGATCAGGCGCGGCTGGACGAGGCTGGCGGAAACGCTCGACACATGCATGCACGGGTAAAAGCGGCGGCCGATCCAATTGTTGCAGCAGCGCGGCAAACGCCTCATTTGCCCCGACTTTGCCCGCGCAAAGCCTTTTGTTATTTTCCCGCCATTCCAGCGAGGGGGCTGAACATGAGTCTCGAGATCGGTGATAAGGCGCCGGATTTCACCCTGCCGACCGACGGCGACGGCAAGATCAAGCTTTCCGACCTCAAAGGTCAGAAAGTCGTTCTGTATTTCTATCCGAAAGACGACACGCCCGGATGCACCAAAGAGGCGTGCGCCTTCGGCGAGATGTTCCCGCGCTTCAAGAAGATGGATGCGACGGTGATCGGCATCTCGCGCGACAGCGTCGCCAGCCACGACAAGTTCAAGAAGAAATACAAGCTCCCCTTCACCCTCGCCTCGGATAGCGAAGGCAAGGTGACGGAGAAATACGGCGTCTGGGTCGAGAAGAGCCTCTACGGCCGCAAATATATGGGCATCGAGCGCGCGACCTTCCTGATCGACGAGAAAGGCAAGATCGAGCAGGTCTGGCACAAGGTGAAAGTCCCGGGCCATGCCGACGAAGTGATGAAAGCGGTCAGCGGGAAATAGATGAACCACGGAGACGCGGAGAGCACGAAGAAGATTGTTTTCGACCGCCTCGGGGCCAGCTGTCTTCGTCTGCCTGTCTCCGTGCATCCACGGTGAACAGGTCTTGAGCACGTCGCTAACAGAGGCCGCATATGCGGTGCTCAAAGCAGCGGTACCGGCTGAAAAAGTCGCGCTGTCGCATCGCTTCGCCGCGGCATGGCGCGACGGCACCATCGCCGAGATCGGCGACACCGCCCCGCCCGACCGGCCCGCGCGGCCGGAGAAGCCCGAGCTCAAAGACCCGCGCGAGATGCCGCGGCGGCGTGGCGCCGGGTCTCTCGCTCATCGCGTCGCGCTTTTGCACGCCGTCGCCCATATCGAACTCAACGCCATCGATCTCGCCTGGGATTTGATCGCACGCTTCGCCTCGCCCGATCTGCCACACGCTTTCTTCGACGATTGGGTCGCGGTCGCTGACCAAGAAGCCACACATCACGCGCTCGTTTCGGCGCGACTCGAAGCGCTCGGCTCCGCCTATGGCGATCTGCCGGCGCATAATGGATTGTGGCAGGCGGCGCAAGCGACGGCGCATGATCTCTTGGCGCGGCTCGCGATCGTGCCGCTGGTGCTCGAGGCGCGCGGCCTCGATGTGACACCGGAGATGATCGAGAAGCTGCGCCGCCAGGACGACGCGGCAAGCGTCGCCGCGCTCGAGACCATCTATCGCGAAGAGGTCGAGCATGTCGCCGCCGGCCAGCGCTGGTT
>Ga0157369_10009610_pt1 | contig 11060 bp, 8 predicted proteins | sample C25metaG_FD_113461 | JGI IMG/M metagenome (GOLD analysis project Ga0157369, IMG submission 113461) | Corn rhizosphere microbial communities from Kellogg Biological Station, Michigan, USA - C2-5 metaG | ecosystem: Host-associated > Plants > Roots > Rhizosphere > Soil | place: USA: Michigan... | reverse complement strand
CCGGTGCGGATAAACAGATCCGGCTCCGGCGCGTAAGACAGGGCCATGTACGGCGCAAGCATTTCTTCCGTGACGGCGTCGGGTGCAATGCCCGGCTGCGCCGCCAACAAGGCGCGCATGGCTTGCAGGATGTCCCAGCGCCCACCGTAGTTGGCGAGGATCGTGACAGTCAGACCGGGGTTGGCAGCCGTCTTGGCCTCAGCTTCGCGAATCAAAAGCTGGATGCGCGGGCTGAACGCCGACAAATCGCCCACCACGCGCAGGCGGATGCCGTTGTCATGGAGCTTGCTCACTTCGCGGCGCAGGGCCGTCATGAACAGCTTCATGAGAAAGGTGACTTCCTCGGCCGGACGGCGCCAGTTTTCGGAGCTGAAGGCAAACAGCGTCAGGTAGCCGACGCCACGTCGCGCAGCAGCTTCAACAGTGGCACGTACGGCGTCGAGGCCGCGACTATGCCCGGCCACGCGCGGCAGATGCCGTTCGGTGGCCCAGCGGCCGTTACCGTCCATGATGACGGCAACGTGGCGCGGCGTATCGGCGGTGTCAGGCACCGCCAGTGTGGAACTAATATGCATGAATCGGGCTTCCCGCCACCTGCGCCCAATGCGCCGGCGGCAGGAGACGGCCTTACACCGTCATGATTTCCTTGTCTTTCTCGGCGACCAGCTTGTCGATCTCGGCGACGAACTTGTCGGTCAGCTTCTGAACGTCGTCTCCGCCGCGACGCTCGTCGTCTTCCGAGATGGCCTTGTCCTTCACCAGCTTCTTGAGCTGTTCGTTGGCATCGCGACGCAGGTTGCGCACGGCCACCTTGGCTTCTTCGCCCTCACCCTTCACGACCTTGGTCAGTTCCTTGCGACGCTCCTCGGTCAGTGCGGGAGTCGGCACGCGAATGATGTCACCCATGGTTGCGGGGTTCAGGCCGAGGTCCGCTTCACGGATGGCCTTCTCGACGGCTTGCACCATCTTCTTTTCCCACGGTTGCACGCCAATCGTGCGTGCATCCACCAGGGTCACGTTGGCCACCTGGCTGATCGGCACCATCGAGCCGTAGTAGTCGACTTGCACGTGATCGAGCAGACCGGTGTGGGCACGGCCAGTACGGATCTTGGCCAGATCCGTCTTGAGAGCCTCGATCGACTTCTGCATCTTCTGCTCGGCATTCTTTTTGACATCGGCGACGCTCATACTTCCTCCGAACGATAACGGCGGCCTGCCAACTTGCGCCCCGGAAAACGACACAGGGCACCGGCAAGACCAAAAAGACAATAGGCGATTTTACATGGAAGCCGCTCGCCAACGCCATTTACGCAGGGTCAGCGAACGGTAAAAAAGGTGCCTGCAAGCAGGCTCGCCGCTGGCTTTAGACGTGCACCAGCGTGCCTTCGTCTTCACCCAGGATCACCCGCTTGAGTGCGCCCGGTTTCTGGATCGAGAACACCTTGATTGGCAGCTTCTGATCTCGGCACAGCGCAAATGCAGTCGCATCCATCACCTGCAGGTTGCGCGAGATGGCTTCGTCGAACGTGATGGTGGTGTAGCGGGTGGCGCTCGGGTCCTTCTTCGGATCGGCGGTGTACACGCCGTCCACCTTGGTGGCCTTGAGGACGATCTCAGCACCGATTTCCGAGCCGCGCAGTGCAGCGGCGGTGTCGGTCGTGAAGAACGGGTTGCCGGTGCCGGCGGCGAAAATCACGATCTTCCCTTCTTCCAACTGGCGGATCGCGCGGGGACGGATATACGGCTCGACCACTTGGTCCAGCCGCAGCGCCGATTGCACACGGCCTTCGAGGTTGGCATGACGCATGGCGTCTTGCAGGGCCAGGGCGTTCATCATGGTGGCCAGCATGCCCATATAGTCGGCCGTGGCGCGGTCCATGCCGGCGGCGCCGCCCGCGACACCGCGGAAGATGTTGCCGCCGCCGATCACCACTGCCACCTGCACGCCCAGCTTCACGATTTCGGCGATATCGTTAACCATCCCTTCGATGGTGCTGCGGTTGATGCCAAAGGCATCGTCGCCCATCAGGGCTTCGCCGGAAAGTTTGAGTAGAACGCGCTTATAGGCAGGCATGGAGATCCTCGTGACGATTCCTGGTACGGGAAACAGGAAAAGGGAAATGACGCTGCGGATATGACAACGATGCGCAAAGCGGGGACTTCGCACATCCCGCAACCTTCTTGCGCGGAAGCCGTCAGAAAACACCCCCGACGATGCCCGCGCAAGCAGGCTGCACCTGCAAACAGGGCACCTTTCGGTGCCCTGTTTGTTCGGCATTATACGGCTGCGCCAATGGTGGAAACGACACCTCCCGGCCTGCGCCGGGGTGTGAATCGCCGCACCATCGAAAACGGCCGTCGCAGCATTACGCCTGTTGCTTGGCAGCGGCCACCTGGGCAGCCACTTCAGCAGCGAAGTCGTCTTGCTTCTTCTCGATGCCCTCGCCCACCACGTACAGCGTGAAAGCCTTCACGGTCGTGTTGGCAGCCTTGAGCATTTGCTCAACGGTTTGCTTGTCGTTCTTCACGAACGGCTGGTTCAGCAGCGAGACTTCCTTCAGGTACTTCTGCACGCTGCCTTCCACCATCTTGGCAACGATTTCAGCCGGCTTGCCCGATTCCGCGGCCTTCTGTTCAGCAACGCTGCGCTCCTTGGCAACCAGCTCGGCCGGCACGTCATCAGCCGACAGCGACACCGGCTTCATGGCGGCAGCCTGCATTGCTGCATCCTTGGCCGCCACTTCGTTGCCTTCGAATGCCACCATCACGCCGATGCGAGTGCCGTGCAGGTACGAAGTCAGCTGGGTGCCTTCAAAACGCTGGAAGCGGCGGATCGTCATGTTCTCGCCGATCTTGCCGATCAGGCGGGTACGCACGGCCTCAACGGTTTCGTCGCCGATCGACAGCGCCGACAGGGCAGCCACGTCAGCCGGGTTCTTCTGAGCGATCAGCTTGGCAACATCGTTGGTGAAGGCCAGGAAATCGTCGTTCTTCGAGACGAAGTCGGTTTCGCAGTTCACTTCGACCAGGGCGCCCGTGGTGCCCTCGACGAACGCGGCAACCACGCCTTCAGCGGTGACGCGGCTCGAAGCCTTGCCGGCCTTGTTGCCCAGCTTCACGCGCAGGATCTCTTCGGCCTTTTCCAGGTTGCCTTCGGCTTCGGTCAGGGCCTTCTTGCATTCCATCATCGGCGCGTCGGTCTTCGCGCGCAGTTCTGCAACCATGCTTGCGGTAATTGCCGCCATTCTCATGCTCCTTGTTTCAGATCGTCGTCCGGTCGCAAGCGGAATCTTCGCCTCGCGCCGGCCTGTCGTCCGGTTTCCATCCGGCCGCCCCACGAAATACGACGCGCGTGGGACATCCGCATGACAAATTTCAAAAAAAAGGGGCGTTTGTTACGCGCCCCTGTCTGGCCATCGGCCCCGATGCGTTGCACCAGGTGCGGCCTGGCACACGTCCCGCGCATTCAAGCCGCGGGCGCACGCCTTCTTGTCTTTAGCCTTCTTGGACTTCGACGAAGTCGTCGCCACCGCGAGCAGCTTCAACCACTTCCTGAACCGCATTGGCGCGGCCTTCCAGGATCGCGTCTGCCACGCCGCGCACGTACAGTGCAACAGCCTTGCTCGAGTCGTCGTTACCCGGGATGACGTAGTCGATGCCTTCCGGCGAGTGGTTCGTGTCAACCACGCCGATCACCGGAATGCCCAGCTTAGCGGCTTCGGTCACGGCAATCTTGTGGTAGCCAACGTCCACCACGAAGATGGCGTCCGGAATGCCGCCCATGTCCTTGATGCCGCCAATGGACTTCACCAGCTTGTCCATTTCGCGCTCGAACATCAGTGCTTCCTTCTTGCTCATGGTTTCGGTCGCGCCGGCTTCCTTGGCGACTTCCATGTCCTTCAGGCGCTTGATCGAGGTCTTGACCGTCTTGAAGTTGGTCAGCATGCCGCCGAGCCAGCGGCTGTCGACGAACGGCATGCCTGCGCGAGCCGCTTCTTCAGCCAGGATCTCGCGCGATTGACGCTTCGTGCCGACGAACAGAATGGTGCCCCGGTTGGCTGCCAGCTGGCGCACGTACTTCAGTGCGTCCTGGTACATCGGCAGCGTCTTTTCCAGGTTAATGATGTGAATCTTGTTGCGATGGCCGAAGATGAAGGGGGCCATCTTGGGGTTCCAGAAGCGAGTCTGGTGGCCAAAGTGGACACCGGCTTCCAGCATTTCGCGCATGGTCACGGACATGAAATTCTCCAGTCGGGTTAGGTCTGAAGCCGCCTCAGACATCCGTTGCATGCGTTACGACGGACACCCGCGGTGAAGCGGCTCGCGATTTCAAGCGCCACCGACCACACGGCCAGCGACTGCTTAGCCAGCGATTATAGCGGCAAAAACCCAATCGACTCAAGACCTTCCGAGCATTCGCAGCAAACGGGCCGAGGCTGGCGCCCAGCGCCCGAAAACCCCGGCAGGGGCGCTTTGGTGCGATAATTCACACTTTAGCCACGACGCGGCGCTTCGCGCGCTTGCGTGCAGAAAGAGTCACAGCATGGCCGTTACCATTCACACCGCCGAAGACATTGCGCAAATGCGCGTGGCCTGCCGGCTTGCGTCCGAAGTTCTGGACTACATCACCCCGTTCGTAACTCCCGGCGTGACCACGGGCAAACTCAACGAGCTGTGCCACGCTTACATGCGTGACGTGCAAGGCACTGTGCCGGCGCCGCTGAACTATGCGCCACCGGGCTATCCGCCCTTCCCAGCATCGATCTGCACGTCGGTCAACGATGTGATTTGCCACGGCATTCCGGGCGACAAGGCGCTCAAGAGCGGTGACATCGTCAACCTCGACATCACCGTCATCACCAAGGAAGGCTATTACGGCGACACCAGCCGCACCTTCGTCGTGGGTGAAGGGTCGATCCTCGCCAAGCGCCTGACGCAGGTGACATTCGAATGCATGTGGAAGGGCATCGCCGCGGTGCGTCCCGGTGCACGCTTGGGCGACATCGGCCACGTGATCCAGCAACATGCTGAAGCCGCAGGATATAGCGTGGTGCGCGAATATTGCGGCCACGGCATCGGCAAGAAATTCCACGAAGATCCGCAGATCCTGCACTACGGCCGCCCCGGCACCGGGATGGAGTTGAAGGCCGGCATGATCTTCACGATCGAACCGATGATCAACGCGGGCAAGCGCGACATCCGCACGATGCCCGACCAGTGGACCGTCAAGACGCGCGACCGCAGCCTGTCGGCGCAGTGGGAACATACGCTTCTGGTGACGGAAACCGGCCACGAGGTGCTGACCGTGTCGGCGTTGACGCCGCCGGCACCGGAATTCGTACACGAAGGCTCACCGGCCACGGCCTGATCCTCGCGGGCGAGCCGCATCGTCAGCGGCAGCACCGTCGCGCTGATCTCGCCTCGCACCGGCTCAACTCTTGCAGCGACCGGCTCGTTCCGGTCGCTGTTTCATTCACGCTCCACTCATGCCCTCCGCTGCTGCCGCCCCTGCCGAAGAAGCCCATCCGCGCGACGCCCTGAAAGCTGAGCGCGCACACCTGTTCGCGCAGTTCGACCAGCACGCCAACGTTCAGCAACTCGTAACCAAGCTGGCGCGCGCGGTGGACCGTGCGCTGGTTCGGCTCTGGCAGGAAGAGCTGATGCCAGCCGACTGCGCGCTGATTGCAGTGGGCGGCTACGGGCGCGGCGAACTGTTTCCGCATTCCGATGTGGACATCCTCCTGTTGCTGCCGGGCACCGCAGACAAGGCATTGGAGGCCCGGCTAGAGGCCTTCATCGGCCGCTGTTGGGACATGGGGCTGGACATCGGCTCGTCGGTGCGCACGGTCGACGAATGCATCAATGAAGCCGCACAGGACGTCACGGTACGCACGTCGTTGCTGGAAGCGCGCCTGCTGACCGGCGACGAAGGCCTGTACCGCACGTTCGAGACGCACTATCAAGGCCACCTCGACGCGGCAGATTTCTTCCAGTCGAAACTGCTGGAAATGCGCCAGCGGCATGCGAAGTACCAGGACACGCCCTACTCGCTTGAACCGAACTGCAAGGAAAGCCCAGGCGGCCTGCGCGATCTGCAGGTGATTCTGTGGATGACGCGCGCGGCCGGTTTCGGTTCGAGCTGGAATGAGCTGCTTGCCAACGGCCTGCTCACGCGCCGTGAAGCGCAGGAGTTGGCCAGCAATGAACGTCTGCTCAAAACCGTGCGGGCTCGGCTGCACTTACTAGCCGGGCGTCGCCAGGACGTTCTCGTATTCGACCTGCAGACGCAACTGGCCGAGTCGTTCGGCTACCGTCCGACCACCGCAAAGCGCGCCAGCGAACAGCTCATGCGCCGCTATTACTGGGTCGCCAAGGCCGTCACGCAGCTCAATACCGTGGTGCTGCAGAACATCGAAGCGAAGCTGTTCCCGAGCGAGCTGGGTATCACGCGCAAGATCAACGATCGCTTTGTTGAACGGCAAGGCATGCTCGAAATTGCCGATGCCGATCTGTACCAGCGCGAACCGACGGCCATTCTTGAAACGTTCCTGCTGTACGAGCAGACGCGCGGCATCAAGGGATTGGCAGCCAGCACGATGCGCGCGCTGTACAACGCGCGGACGTTGATGGACGCCAAATGGCGCAAGGATCCGGCCAACCGCGCGCTGTTCCTGTCGATCCTGCAGCAGCCGCAGGGCATCACACACGCTCTGCGCCTGATGAACCAGACCAGCGTGCTCGGCCGCTACCTGGTCAACTTCCGCCGCATCGTGGGGCAGATGCAGCACGACCTGTTTCACGTCTACACGGTCGATCAGCACATCCTGATGGTGGTGCGCAATATCCGCCGCTTCGCCATCGTCGAGCACACGCACGAGTTTCCGTTCTGCAGCCAGTTGATGGCGAACTTCGACAAGCCGTGGGTGCTGACCGTGGCAGCGCTCTTCCATGACATTGCGAAGGGACGCGGCGGTGACCATTCCGTGCTCGGCATGTCCGACGCGCGACGCTTCTGCAAGGAACACGGCATCGCCAAGGAAGACGCCGACCTGATCGTCTGGCTCGTCGAACACCATCTGACCATGAGCCAGGTCGCGCAGAAGCAGGACCTGGGCGATCCGGAGGTCATCCGTCATTTCGCCGATCTGGTCGGCACCGAGCGTCGATTGACCGCGTTGTATCTGCTGACCGTTGCCGACATCCGCGGCACCAGCCCGAAAGTGTGGAACGCCTGGAAGGGCAAGCTGCTGGAAGACCTGTATCGCATGACGTTGCGCGTGCTCGGTGGTGCCACCACGGACCCGCACGCCGTACTCGAAGGCCGCAAGGAAGAAGCGCGCGCCCTGCTGCGTCTGGCCGCACTGGATGACACCGCGCACGAGGCGCTGTGGAAACAGCTCGACGTGGGCGTGTTTCTGCGCCACGACGCGCGCGACATCGCCTGGTTCACGCGGCACTTCTACAACCGCGTCGACACGACGATCCCGATCGTGCGCGCACGCATTTCACCGGCGGGCGTCGGCCTGCAGGTGGCGGTCTACTCGCCGGATCGGCCCGATCTTTTCGCACGCATCTGCGGCTACTTCGAGCGCAAGAGCCTGACGATTCTGGACGCCAAGATCCACACCACCAAACACGGCTACGCGCTCGACACCTTCCAGGTGGCCGACCCCAGCAGCGGCTTGGTGGAACCAGGCCATTACCGTGACATCATCACGCTGGTCGAACACGAACTGGCCGAGCAGATCTCGCGCGAAACCGCCCTGCCCGAGCCGCCGCGTGGGCGCATCTCGCGGCAGTCGCGCAGCTTCCCGATCAAGCCCCGTGTCGACCTGCGTGCTGACGAGCGCGGCCAGTATTACCTGCTCTCCATTTCTGCGACAGACCGCACCGGTCTGCTCTACGCGATTGCCCGCGTGCTCGCACACCGTCGCGTGTCGGTGCACACCGCGCGCATCAACACGCTCGGCGAGCGCGTGGAAGACATCTTCCTGGTCGACGGCACTCGCCTGACCCAGGACAACAAACTGCAGCTCGAGCTTGAAAGCGAGTTGCTTGATGCGCTCGCCATCTGAGCGCCAGCCTTACCGGTCTAGATTCATGACTACCGATTCCGATGATTTTCCCGGCGACGACGACAAGCGCGGCGCCAGCGACCCGACTCAGCGCGCCACCCGCCCGGGCAAGCGTGCCACGCTCGGCGTGCGCCGCGACGACGAAGGCAATGCCGTACGTTCCACCGGCAAACCACTGCGCTCGTCTGACCTGAACCGCGAGCGCCAGCCCCTGCGCCCGTCGCAGCGCCGCCCCAAGCCGGAAGAAGGTGCCGGTAAGCCGCCGCGCCCCGCACGTCCTCCGCGACGCGACGACGATGGCCAGACGCGCGACGCCAAGCCGCGCCGCACGCAAGGCGATCGCCCACCGCGACGCTTTGATGACGAGCGGCCGCCTCGCCGATTCAGCGACGAGCAACGGCCGCCCCGTCGCTCTGACGATGAGCGTCCGCCGCGACGCTTCGAAGATCGGCCGCCTCGCCGATTCGACGACGAACGTCCCCCGCGTCGATTCGACAACGACCGCCCTCCGCGGCGCTTTGACGATGAGCAACGCCCGCCGCGCCGGTTCAATGACGATCAGCGCCCGCCCCGTCGTTTCGATGACGAACGCCCGCGCCGCTACGGCGACGATCAACGCGCACCGCGCCGTGAGGGCGATCAACGTCCTCCGCGACGTTTTGACGATGAGCGTCCGCCGCGCCGATACGGTGACGACCAACGCCCGCCCCGCCGTTTCGATGACGAGCGTCCGCGACGCTATGGCGACGATCAACGCGCACCGCGCCGTGAGGGCGATCAACGTCCTCCGCGACGTTTTGACGATGAGCAACGTCCGCCCCGCAAGTTCGGCGACGACCAACGGCCGCCCCGCCGTTTCGATGACGAACGCCCGCGACGCTATGGCGACGATCAACGCGCGCCCCGTCGTGATGGCGACCAACGTCCTCCGCGTCGCTTTGACGATGAGCGTCCGCCGCGCCGGTACGGTGACGACCAACGCCCGCCACGCCGATTCGACGATGAGCAACGGCCGCCCCGGCGCTATGGCGACGATCAACGCGCACCGCGTCGTGATGGTGACCAACGCCCGCCGCGTCGTTTTGATAACGATCGTCCGCCGCGCCGCTTTGAAGATCGTCCGGCCCGTCCGCAACGGCCCGAGCGCGAGGAACGCGCTCCGCGTCATGCCGAGGAGCAGGCACCACGCCAGGCGCAGCAAAGCGAATCGAGCGGCTTGGTGCGTCTGTCCAAGCGCATGTCCGAACTGGGTCTATGCTCGCGCCGCGAGGCCGATGAATGGATTCCGCGCGGCTGGGTGCTCGTGGACGGCGAGCCGGTCACTGAGCTTGGATCGCGCGTCAAACCGGATGCGATCATCGAGATCCATCAGTCGGCGCGATCCGAGCAAGGCGAGCGCGTGACCGTGCTGATGCATAAGCCGGTCGGTTACGTGTCGGGCCAGGCAGAAGACGGCTATCAGCCGGCCGTTTCGCTGTTCGTGCCGGAAAACCAGTGGGAAGGCGACCCCACGCGCAAGCGCTTCGCGCCTTGGCAGCGCCGGGCGTTGGCGCCAGCCGGCCGACTGGATATCGACTCCACAGGCTTGCTGGTGTTGACGCAGGACGGCCGCGTGGCGCGCCACCTGATCGGCGAGGATTCGACGGTCGAGAAGGAATACCTGGTGCGCGTGGTATGGGATTCGCCCAACGGGTTGGTCGAGCGCGACATCTCCAAGGTCTTCCCGGAAGAGCTGATGGAGAAGCTGCGCTTTGGCCTGTCGCTCGACGGCGAAGAACTCAAGCCCGCGAAGGTGAGCTGGCAGAACGAAGAGCAGTTGCGCTTCGTGCTGCGCGAAGGCAAGAAACGCCAGATCCGCCGCATGTGCGAACAGGTGGGACTGGAGGTGGTAGGCCTCAAGCGCATCCGCATGGGCAGCATCGTGCTGGGCGACCTGCCGGTCGGCCAGTGGCGCTTCCTTGGGCCGTTCGAGAAGTTCTGAGACGGCTCTGCCTAAAGAAAAAAACCGGTCAACGCATTGCGCGCTGACCGGTTTTTTTAACCCTGCCGCCTAGATTACAGACGCGGAGCCTGGCAGGCTGCCCCGGTGGTGTTGGCCGATGCTGGCATGCCAAACACCGCTTGCGCGCCGCAGCGCGAGCCGAACATCTTCGCTTGGTCGTGACCAACGCCGACCACTTCGTGCGCTTGGTGATTGACGCGCTTGCGCCCCGCCATGTGGTGCTCGTAGCGCCAGTAGTTGCGTGCGCGGTCGAGGCGCGTCGGGCCTTCGGCCTCGGCGCCGCAGAGCTTGTCGAGCACGCGGTGGTTCGGGTCGTTGTCGCTCGTGCCGGCCAGGTAGGTCACGTGGCGCTGCGCATATCGGTTGAACAACTGCCGGCCGGTCTTGCCGGCGGCATACGGGACCATGTCGACCATGCCGTACTTGTAATGGTCGTAATCCGGGCAGACGCTGGTGCTGTAGCGTGCAAAACCCTTGCCGCGCGGACGCTCCGGCGAGAAATACAGATACGACGACGGATTGGCGACCACGTAGCGCAGGTCGATGCCGCGCTTGCGGATGGCCTCGTCCACGTTGTTGAGGACGGCGTAGCGTTGCACGATCTGGCCGCCGCCCGAATGGCCTGCCACCGTGACGCGTTTGACGTTGGGCGCACGCGCCGGGTCCGTCACGTAGCCGATCAGGTCATCGAGTACCTTGAGCGAACTCAGGTCCGTGTACGGCGCATTGGTGGCGTTGAAGCCGCCGATCCAGCCATCCACCGACCAAACCGGCATGCCGTCGAAACCTTTACCCTCATCGGGCGTACCGGGAAAGTTCGGAGCAATCAGCAGGATCTCGTCGGGATTGCGGCCGCTGGTCTGGAGCAGATCTGCGCCAGCGGTGTAGTAATCGTTTCCGTTGCGCTGCAGGCCGTGCTGCACGAATACGACTTCGCGGATGCTGCTCAGATCACCATCGAGCGGATGGTTGGCGTAGACGGG
>Ga0157369_10009609_pt1 | contig 11060 bp, 7 predicted proteins | sample C25metaG_FD_113461 | JGI IMG/M metagenome (GOLD analysis project Ga0157369, IMG submission 113461) | Corn rhizosphere microbial communities from Kellogg Biological Station, Michigan, USA - C2-5 metaG | ecosystem: Host-associated > Plants > Roots > Rhizosphere > Soil | place: USA: Michigan... | reverse complement strand
TTTCGGCATTGACATATGCTTTCGAACCGTCGGGCGAAAATGCTACCGATCGCGGCCTGTGCCCTACTTTAAATGTCTTGTTGATCTTGCCCGTTGCTGGATCGAATACGGAAATCGTCCCGGTTTCTTCCGAAGTAACCCAAACGGTGTTTCCATCGGGCGTTACCTTTACCCCTTCTGGTTGCGCGCCCACTTTGGCTGATTTCACAACCGTGCCGGACGCCACATCCACAACGCTTACTGCCTCATCGTCTTCATTCGAGATATATATCTGGCTGCCATCTTTGCTCAGATCGAAGTTCTCCGGATCGGAGCCGCCCTTGATCACGCGCACGATCTTTTTTTGCGCTACATCGAATACGCCGATTCCATCCGCCGATTTATCCGGCGGCGGCAGAGTGCTTTCATCCACGTCCGGCCCGCCAATGGGCGAACCACTGAGAGCCACATAAATAGTCTTCCCATCCGGACTGGCATGAATGCCCCGCGGCCGTTTACCCAGCGGTACCGTGGCAATCACGTTTAATGTCCCGGCGTCTATGATCGTCATGTCTCCCGAAACTTCATTCGTAACGTAAATTCGCGGACCGGATGGCTCTTCCATCGGCTTTTGTTCCGCCTTCTGAACCGGCGCGAGTTGGGAGCAGCTCAAACAAAAAACGGCGAGCGACACGGGAAGAAGTAAGTACTTCAGACTGGTCACGGATTATTTTCCTTTGAAGGTAAAGTTGCTCTCGATCTTACCGGATGGCGTGACGGATACCTTCTGCTCCTGCGTTCCGAGTTCCTCTTGCCATGCGGCAAGCACGTAGTCACCTGGAGGCACATTGGCAATCTCAAATTTGCCGTCCGTGCCGGTCACCGCGAAATAAGGATGATCCAAAACACCAATGAACGCGTGCATCCAACTATGGATATTACATTTCACCCGAATCATCACTTCCGGCTTAACGAATCGCCGCGCCAGCGGCGCATCCCCCTGACCCTGGCTGTGATTCCATTCGCGGTTGATCTCGGCAAGCGGGTGGATATTATGCGTCACCGGATCGGAATTGGTCACCCGCAGCGTTTGGCCTGTCCGAATACCCAGCACACGCGGATGAAACCAGCAGCCCTGCTGGTCGATGGTAACCGGCGTCGCGGGTGTCTCGAATGTCTTTCCCTCGAGCCCGCTTTTGATATATACAAACACGTTCGCCAAAGTACGATTCGGGTTCTCGACAATCGATTCGTCATAGGCTTTGCCATGATGCGCTTCGACACAAGCCGGATCTCCGCTCATGTCGACCCGCTTCCGAGCCGGCCGCGGCCCCGTATATCGTATGGTCCCGCTCAACACTCCCGCTGTACTCGGGTCGACCTTGAAGTACGAAGGCGCGGCGGGCGGTTTCGCTGCAGCCTGTGGCTGCGGTTCCTTTTTCGTAGTTCCCGAGCAACCAGTCAGAATTGCAATAGCGCAGGACAGTGTAAGTAACGTGCTTCGGTTCATTTCAAACTAGTCGTTTCTGCCGTCTCGGGTGGGGCTACACCAGCCGGTATTTCGCCCGTCAATGATTGTAGAAATTCAACCAGATCGGCGCGCTCCTTGCCCGAAAGCTTGATCTCTTTGATCTCTTTATCTAGATAAGGATTCGAATTCCCGCCCCCGGCGTAAAAATCGACCACGCTCTTCAGAGTCTTCAGGCTTCCGTCATGCATGTACGGCGCCGTCTCTGCCACGTTCCGAAGTATCGGCGTTTTAAACGCTCCTTTGTCGGATTCGATCTTAGTCTCGTTGTATCGCCCCAGGTCCGTCAGTTCGCCCTCCCCATTTACTCCCACACCGATGTTGTGAAACTTTCCATCGGAAAACAATGCGAAGTTCTGATTGATCGTGTGGCAGGCCGTGCAATTGCCCCTCTTCGGATCTGTGAAAATCGTTAGCCCGCGAATGGCCGCCGGGCTGAGCGCCTTCTTGTCACCACCAAACTGATATCGATCGAAGGGCGAGTTACCGCTGATCACAGTACGCTCAAACGCCGCCAGCGCTTTCGTCACTTTTCCGACTGTCACGGGACCCGCACCGAACGTCTTTTGAAACGCAGCCTTATACACCGGATCGGCATCGAGTTTTGTGACCCACACCGTGTGACCCTGTCCCATTTCTATCGGGTTCGCGATCGGTTTATCCGCCTGGTCTTCTAAGCTCGCAGCCCGCCCATCCCAAAAGAGAGACGGGAAATAGGCCGTATTAATTACCGTAGGCGCGTTGCGAGTGCCGATTTTTCCGCCCACTCCTGTCGAATGCTTCCGCCCATCGGTAAAAGCTAGCCGCGGGTTGTGGCAGGAAGCGCAGGCCAACGTATTATCGCGCGACAATTTCTTTTCATAGAAAAGTTTCCGCCCAAGCGCGACACTTTCGGCGGTTTCCGGATTGTGGATCGGAATCGGAACCGGCGGCAATCCGAGCGGAGCTTCAACCTGAATTGGCGCCCCGATGGGCTTCTCACTCGAGTTGGTAGCCGTACTGTATTGATGGTTCCCTCCGCATCCCAATGCCACCATCAGTAAGGCTATTTGCAAAGAAAAGAGCGCCGCTCTAATCACTCAAGCTCATCCATCGAATACTTACCTTTTCATTGTGTCACTAGAGCTGTTCAAAAAAGACGCGCTTAAAAAACACTGAACAACCAGACCGTTTTCGGAATCTCTGAATATGGACTTGTTTCGCGCCGTCCGCAAAACGCGGACGATCGCCCTCTGCTTGGCGCTCCTCGGCGCCGCTGCCCAACTCGAAGCACAGCAGCCAACCGGTGAAATCAGGCTTTCTGTGAAAGATCCTTCCGGAGCAGCGGTCGTAGCGTCCGGAACTCTCCGGAACTCTGCCACTGGCGCAACTCGCGCCTTCGAAACGGATAGTAGTGGTCTATTTACACTAGAAAACTTGCCATTCGGCCGCTATCGTTTGGAAGTTACTAAAAGCGGCTTCGCGGTCGAGTCGTCACTAATCGATGTGCGATCGGCAACTCCCATTTCGCGTACCGTAAACATGATTCTGGCCACGCAGGCATCGGAAATTGATGTGGTTGCCCCGACCGCGCTCCCCGGAACGGACCTCGCGCTCGACGACATCCCAACTCCCGTCCAGACCGCCAGCGCGAGAGATGTTGAGCAGAGCGGTTCTCTCAATTTGGCCGACTTCCTGAACCGCCGCCTCAACGGTGTCCATATCAACGAGAATCAGGTGAATCCCTTTCAACCGGACGTCAACTATCGCGGCTATACCGCCTCCCCGCTGCTCGGAACGCCGGAAGGAATCTCCGTCTATGTAGATGGCGTGCGCCAGAACCAGCCATTCGGTGACATTGTGGCCTGGGATCTGATTCCGCAAATCGCCATCTCCGAACTTGCACTCATGCCGGGGTCCAATCCTCTGTTCGGCCTCAACACGCTCGGCGGCGCGATATCGATTCAGACCAAAGACGGTTTTAGCCAGCCCGGGGCGACTCTCGAAGTGAGCGGCGGCAGTTTCGGACGCCGCGCCGGTAATTTCGAGTACGGTGGCTCGAACTCCAAAGGACTCAACTGGTACACCGCCGGCAATCTGTTTCGCGAAGATGGCTGGCGGCAATTCTCACCCTCCGAGGTCCGCCAGGCCTTTGCCAAGCTAGGTTGGACGCACGACAAAACGTCATTAGCTCTCAGCTTTGGGTATGCGGATAACTGGCTCACCGGTAACGGTCTGCAGGATACGCGCGGTTTGGCTACGAATTATTCCAGCGTATATACAATCCCGGATATCACTTGGAACCGCTCGCCCTCGTTCAACTTGACCGCCCGGCACAATTTGACGAGTAAGCTGACTCTTTCCGGAAATGCGTATTTTCGCTACATCCGCGCCGACACAACCAATGGCGACATCAACGAGCAGTCATTCGGCCAGTCGCTCTACAATCTCTCGGCGGCCGACATCCGCGCGCTGACCGCGGCCGGCTACAGCGGCTTTCCGACGACTGGCAACTACATGACCCAGCCGTACCCCTATTGGCGTTGTATCGCGCAGGGCCTCGAGAAAGACGAGCCCAGCGAAAAATGCACGGGATTGATCACGAACACCTTCAACAAACAAAATAATTATGGATTGGCTGGACAGGCCGCCTGGCTGTTTTCTCATAATCACCTAACTTTCGGCGGGGTTTGGGATCGCAGCACCGTCTCCTTCCAGCAGGCGTCTCAATTCGGCTATTTGAATGCCGATCACCTCACCATCACGCCCATCGACTCCTTTGCCGATGGCAGCACAAGCGCAGACGGGCTTCCCTACGATACCCGCGCCAGTCTGCACGGCCACATCAACACCGGCAGCTTCTATGCGACCGATACGCTGACGCTCGGCAACTCGTTGGCCGTCATGCTTTCAGGCCGCTACAACCACACTTTTGTAACCAATCGTGACAACCTTCCCATTGATCCAACAGGGGCCCGCGGCTCTCTCAACGGACAATACGTCTTCGACCGCTTCAATCCGGCCGTGGGCGTGACCTACAGGCCCGTGCACTTTGCAAGCCTCTATTTCAGCTATAGCGAAGCAAGCCGCGCGCCCACGGCAATCGAGCTCGGCTGTGCTGATCCCAATGAGCCCTGCAATCTGCCCAACGCTTTAGTTGGCGATCCACCACTCAAACAGGTCGTAACCAGAACGCTTGAAGCCGGCTTGCGCAGCGCGCAGGAGAGCATTCTGCGCTGGAACGTGGGCTGGTTCCGAGCTGAGAACTATGACGACCTTCTCTTCGTCGCCTCCCCCCAAACCGGCTTCGGCTACTTCAAAAATTTCGGGCGCACCCGCCGCCAGGGCGCCGAAGTGGGCCTTAGCGGCCGCATCCAGCACTTTACTCTTGGCGGCAACTACACATTTCTCAGCACGACCTACCAAAGCCCGGAAACTGTAGGCGGCGGTAGCAACAGCACCAACGATGAAGGCATCGGACTCGAAGGCAACATCGCCATCGAGCCCGGCGACCGCATTCCCCTGATTCCGCGCAACCTGTTCAAGTCTTACGTGGACTACCAGCCGACCGAGAAGATACTAGTCGACCTCAACTTCATCGCCACCGGACGATCGTTCGTCCGCGGCAACGAAAATAATCTGGCCCAAATGGACGGCAACTACTATGTCGGACCCGGATTCTCTCCCGGATACGGTGTGCTCAATCTCGGGGGTCACTATCAACTGCTGAAGCGGCTGCAAATCTTCGTCCAGATCAACAACCTGCTCAGTCATCACTACTACACCGCTGGACAGCTTGGACCGACGCCGTATGACAATGGCGGTCATTTCATCGCTCGACCGTTCCCAGCCAACGCGGATGGTGACTTTCCAATCCGGAACACAACCTTCTACTCCCCCGGCGCTCCCATTGGCGCGTGGGGTGGCATCCGGCTTCGCTTCTAAGCACAGCGCTTCCGATATGCTGGCAGCGTATGAACCGGCGCGAATTCCTCTCGTTAACCGGCGGTGCGGCTGCCGCCGCCTTCCAGCCTCCGCGCAAGCCTAATATTGTTCTGATCTACGCTGATGATCTCGGCTACGGCGACGTCAGTTGCTACGGCGCAACGCGCGTCCATACTCCGAACATCGATCGCATCGCGAGCCGCGGCATCCGCTTCACCAACGCTCACTCGCCATCGGCAACCTGCACTCCGTCACGCTACGCGCTCCTGACCGGACAGTACGCCTGGCGTATGCCGGGCACTGGCATCCTGCCGGGCGACGCCTCGCTTATCATCAAGCCGGGCCGCACCACTTTGCCTTCCATGCTTAAGCGCCAAGGCTATCGAACCGGCGTCATCGGGAAATGGCACCTGGGTCTGGGCAACGGCGCCATCGATTGGAATACCGAAATCAAACCGGGTCCACTCGAAATCGGCTTCGACTATTCATTCCTGATACCGGCCACGCTCGACCGCGTACCCTGCGTGTTCGTCGAAAATCATCGCGTCGTCAAGCTCGACCCGAAAGATCCGATTCAAGTCAGCTACAAGAAGCCGTTTCCTGGCGAGCCTACCGGCAGGCAAAATCCGGACCTTCTCAAAATGCGGCCTAGTCACGGTCACGATCAGGCTATCGTAGATGGCGTCAGTCGCATCGGTTATATGATCGGCGGTAAGTCGGCGCTATGGACCGACGAAAACATCGTCGACGTCCTGACTTCGAAAGCTCACGACTTTATCGACCATTCCAGGAACGAGCCGTTCTTTCTCTATTTCGCCACTCCCGAAATTCACGTTCCGCGCATGCCTAATTTTCGTTTCGTAGGCAAAACCGAAATGGGCCCACGCGGCGACTCCATTGCGGAGCTCGATTGGTCGGTCGGTGAAATTCTGAAATCGCTCGAAAGAAATGGTCTCACGCAAAACACGCTAATCATCCTCTCGAGCGACAATGGTCCCGTCGTCGATGATGGCTATCAGGACCAGGCCGTCGAAAAACTTGGAAGCCACAAACCCGCCGGCCCGTTCCGGGGCGGCAAATACAGCAACTTCGATGGCGGCACCCGCGTTCCCTTCCTCGTGAGCTGGGCCGGACACGTGAAACCCGATTCGCAGTCGAGCGCTCTAATCAGTCAGGTAGACCTGTTAAGCTCTCTCGCTGCTTTGAGCGGTCAGCCGCTGCCCGACAATGCCGCACCGGACAGTATGAACGTCCTCCCCGCCCTGCTTGGCAAATCCCCTAAGGCACGCCGCCAGCTAGTCGAGGACGCCGACGTCCTGTCGCTGGTCGATGGCGACTGGAAGCTGATCCAGCCCAGCGACCGGCCCGCCATGAACAAAAACACGAACACCGAACTGGGAAACGCTCCGAAACCGCAGCTCTACAATCTGGCGCGCGACCCCGGAGAGAAGAACGATCTCGCTGCCGATCAGCCTGAACGGATCCAGGTGATGCTTCAAGAACTCACGCGTATTCGCGCCGGGAACCGTACTCGCCCTTGACCGGCAGTTTTTTATGACGGAGCGGAACAAATCAGGCGCGTTTCACGTAAATGTGTGTGAGTCCCATATAAGGGATACACTAATAGACATGGCACCCAATGCGCCCGACCAGGAATGGAAGAAAGGAAGCGCCGAACTTCTTGTCCTGTCTTTGCTTGAAGATCAGCCCCGCCACGGATACGATATCTCGAAGTTGATTCAGATTCGATCCGGAGGCGCTTTGCGCTTTCATGTCACCTCCCTCTATCCCCTGCTCCATCGGCTGGAGAAAGAAGGTTTGATCGGCGGGCGCTGGGTGGAAAAAGCTGAGCAACGCCGCCGCCGCTATTACAATCTGACGCCCGAAGGCCGTAAAGTACTCCGTTCCAAGCGCAAGAGCTGGAAGGATTTTGTCGCGGTCATCGGCCGGGTAACGGGAATCGAGCATGCTTGATTGGAAACATCTCGTCGCTGAACGTCTTGCGTCTCTGCGTCTGAAGGCCACCGTCGAATCCGATCTCACGCAGGAACTGGCGCAACACCTGGAAGATTTTTACCGCGACCTGATTAACGCGGGAGCAAGCCAGGAAGACGCATACCGCAAGACCCTTTCGGAACTGGATGATACATATCCCCTGCGCAGAGGACTGGAAAGGAGCCAGCGCATGCCCAAATACGACGCCGTGCCCGCCGGCGACAGCAAACCGGGCAATTTCATCGAAGACTTCTTTAGAGATATTCGCTATGCACTCCGCACCATGCGGAAGAGCCCAATGTTCGTTCTCTTCGTAGTCCTGACATTGGCGTTAGGCATCGGCGCGAACACCACCGTCTTCACCGTAATCAACACGCTGATTCTGAACCCGCTGCCCGTCCCGAATTCCTCACAACTCGCCTCCGTGAGCCTCACGAAAATGCAAAATGCCTCGAAGGGAGGCGCCCCTTCTCCACTCTCCTATGCAGAACTGAAGGATTATCAGTCGAGGAACGCCGTTTTCGAGTCCTTCGCGGGCTATACCTCTCCGCATCCGGTGACCTGGCAGACGAATGGGGCCTCGCAGGGAATGTTCAGCGAGTTGGTAACCGGCAACTATTTCTCAACGCTCGGTCTCCGTCCCTCAAGAGGTCGTTTCTTCTTGCCGGAAGAGGATGGCACGCCCGGCGCACACCCGGTCGCTGTCATGAACTACGGAACCTGGCAGGCGCGCTTTGGAGGCGCAACGGACGTCGTTGGTAAAACGCTGCGCCTGAATAGCGTCGTTTTCACCGTCATCGGTATCGCTCCACCGCAATTCATCGGAGTGCACGGATTGTTCGGCCCGGACCTGTGGATACCAGCAGCAATGGCGCAACAACTATTGCCCAACGAAATGCAGAACGCGCTCACCGATCGCAGCAAGACGGTTTTCCAGGGCGTCGGACGACTCAAACGCGAAGTCGCGCACATTCAGGCCCAAGCGAATATGGCGACCGTCGCATCGGATCTGGCCCGCCAATATCCCGCAACCAATGAAGGCCACACGGTCACTGTGCGGCCCATTCGTGACGTCCTGTTTTCAGGCAACGGCGCCACCTCCACAACAATTCTGTTTGCCGGCGCCGGATTGCTGATCGTAGTAGGGATTGTCTTGCTCATCGCGTGCTCGAATGTAGCAAATTTACTACTGGCCCGCTCCGCGGTTCGGCAACAGGAAATGGCTGTTCGCTTGGCGATGGGTGCAAGCCGCAGCAGGTTGGTGCGGCAACTCCTTACCGAAAGCGTGCTGCTGGGCGTTCTGAGCGGCGCTGGCGGTCTGTCTATCGCCTACGCTGGCCTGCGCCTGTTGTTCAGCGCTCTACCCTCGTCCGCCACGTTTGTGCAGCCAAAACTCGATGCAACCGTGTTTGCCTACGCGCTGCTCATCTCGCTCGCAACCGGCCTGCTGTTCGGCATTATCCCGGCCTTTAAAGCTTCCCGCGCCGGCGTGGCGGAAGCGCTTAAGGAAGAGGCTCGCACTGCGGGCAGAAGCCGTCGCAAGGTCACGGTCGGAAACGCGCTGCTGATCGGTCAGGTTGCGTTCTCATTTCTGTTATTGGTGACAGCTACTCTGTTCCTCCGAAGCATCCAGCGAGCGTACCAGATCGATCCAGGATTCCAAACCGCTCATCTGGCGGTCTTCGCGACAAATTCGGGTCAGGCTGGATACGCAAAACCGCAAGCCCGGGCATTCTATAAAGACGTCCGCGAGCGCGTGGCAAGGATTCCAGGTATCACCTCCGTATCGTGGGCATCGAACATGCCGTTATGGGCGCGCACGGTAAACGGCCTAACGATCGAAGGCCGCGAACAACGATCGCAAGCGGACACAATCGCGACAATCGTGAATACCATCGATCGAAATTATTTCGAAACTGCCGGAATCACGCTGGATGGAGGCCGCGGGTTTACTGATTTGGACCAGGAGACCTCAACCTCCGTAGCCATCGTCAACGAAAAATTAGCGCACGATTATTGGCCGCATGGCGACGCCATCGGCAAACGCATTCAGCTGCCCGGCGAAAAACAAATGCGGCAGATCGTCGGCGTTTCGAAAACCGCGAATTACACGAATTGGGCCGAACCGCCGCAACTCTGCGTATATGTGCCTCTGGAACAGAATATTTCTGGCTCGATGATTCTGTATGTGCGCAGCCAGGGCGACCCACAATCGATCCTTACTCCCGTCCAGCGCGAATTGCATGCTGCCGCACCGCAAGTTCTCATGGGCGGCCTGCGGACCGGACATCAGATTATCGACGGCGGTTTATTCTTCGCGCGCATGGGCGTCGCCTTGCTGGGTGTCTTCGGCTCTCTGGCTCTCGCTCTCGCAAGTATTGGACTCTACGGCATCCTGGCGTATTCCGTAAATCAGCGTAAGCGGGAGATTGGTCTACGCATGGCAGTCGGCGCAGCGCAGGGGAGCGTTCTACGCCTGATTGTGAAGCAAGGCATGTCGCTGGTGGTCAAAGGAATGCTGATCGGTTTCGCGGCGTCTCTGCTGGTGGGTCGCATAGTAGGCCGAATGCTGTATGGCCTTAGTGCCACCGATCCCCTCAGTGTCGCCAGCGCCGCGGTCGCTCTCCTCACCGTTGCCCTGCTCGCTTGTTATCTTCCGGCGCGCTGGGCTAGCCGCGTCGATCCATTGGCGGCCTTACGCGAGGGATGACGCCCAAGCCCGCAATCGTTCGAATTATTTGGACAATCACAGTACTCCTGATGCTGATCGGCGTGGCTATCGTACTCCGTAGATCGTTCGCCCTCTTCGCGCCCTCTCCGGCGTCATCGAACTTTCCCGAAGCGGCAACAATGGATGCCGGTTTCGCGGGCCATCGCCTCTTGACCATGCTCCACATCACTCCCGGACTGCTCTTCATACTGCTTGCACCGCTGCAGTTTGTTCGCAGACTGCGCAACCGCAATCCGAAACTCCACCGCTGGATCGGTCGGGTCGTCCTGGTGTCCGGCCTGATCATCGGAAGTTCGGCTCTCGTAATGAGTCCGCAAATGGCTATTGGCGGCCCCAACGAAACCGCCGCTACAATGCTCTTCGCCATCGTCTTTCTGTTCTCCTTGAGCAAGGCTTATCTGCACATTCGTAGCGGAAGAGTCTCGCAACACCGCGAATGGATGATCCGTGCGTTTGCCGTCGGCTTCGCCGTAGCCACTATCCGCCCGATTGTCGGCGTGTTCTTCGCCACCAGCCGGCTCACTCATCTGACCCCGCGCGATTTCTTCGGCACCGCGTTTTGGCTCGGTTTTACGATTCAACTGATGGTCGCGGAAATCTGGATCAACTACACGAGGAAACCGTCTGCTGTGGTACGGCCACAGGACTCCATGCTATCCTGATGTGGTGATAACACAGGAGACGGCTTGAAGGAGTCTAAACTCGACTTGCTGCAGGGAACCTTGGATGTTATGGTCCTACAGACTCTATCCACCCTGGGCCCGCTGCACGGCTATGGAATTGCACGGCGCATCGAACAGGTGAGCGGCGATCACGTGCTCCTCAATCAGGGAACCATTTACGCCTCCCTGGTTCGTCTGCAGCAGCGAAAATGGATCTCCGCCGAATGGGGAACGTCGGATA
>Ga0157369_10009608_pt1 | contig 11060 bp, 10 predicted proteins | sample C25metaG_FD_113461 | JGI IMG/M metagenome (GOLD analysis project Ga0157369, IMG submission 113461) | Corn rhizosphere microbial communities from Kellogg Biological Station, Michigan, USA - C2-5 metaG | ecosystem: Host-associated > Plants > Roots > Rhizosphere > Soil | place: USA: Michigan... | reverse complement strand
TGCTCATGCTCCGGGGTAATGCCGTGAGCCAGGATCTTCTTTACTTCGGTCGCTGGCGGGCCGGCAGCTTCCGGTGCGGCATTCCACGTCGCCAGCAGATCGTGCAATCGCTTCAGTTCCCGCGCCGCGCCGGGATCAGACCCGATGGCGAAACCCGAATTCAGAGTCCGTTCAATCTGCGTTGCCAGTTCGACGTTCGTTGCGGCCATCCGTCCTTGTACCTTCCAGCGCGCACAATACTTCCGCCGCGGGCGGGATACGCGCTCCTGTGAGAACATCGGCCAAAAACGGCAAACGCTTTAGTTTTGTTATTGCCGATCTGCGCCGAAACAGGACGTAGGAAATGAGAAGCCGGAACGGCCGCCGGTTGATGCTGCGCTCAGTTGTTGGGCGGAGGCGGTGGAGGCGGGACAGGCTGCTTGTGGTCGCCGGGAGACCCCGGAGTGGAGGTCGGTCCCGTGATGCCGCGGCCGCCCCTCGAGGCGTTGATGGCCGCCTGATAGAGCGCATCCGAAGCCGCCCGGGCGGCGCGCTCGAGGAAAGTGCCGTTGTCGATCATCTTTCGGGCAAGCGCTTCGTTTTTATAGACCCGGACCCATTCCCCCGGGTTGAGCACGCGGGTCTGACCTGGTTTGAGCAGATGCCGGACTTCTACCTGCCCCTCTTCATCGATGACGAGCGTGGTGTCGGTCGCTTCCTCGATTTCGACGTCGAAGACCGTGCCGCGAACGGAGATCACCGCGCTCGGCGTTCTCACCGTGTTGTGATTCGGCTGGCCGCCGAAATGTTCAATCTGGACCCGGACCTTGCCCAGCCAGACATCGAGCAGGTCTCGCCAGTCGCCGCGATTCGCGCGGAACACGACGCGGGATCCCGGGAAAACTTCGAACTTGCTGCCATCGGCGACCTGAAAAACGCCATATCCATCCGGCCCGGTAACAATTACTTGCAGTGGCTGCACTACATCCCCGATGTTCAGGGCCCAGGGGGTGTCACCGCGCATTACGGAGATCTGGCCCGTGAAAGCGAGTAGTTTGGCCGCGCCATCGAGTGGGGCAGGCACGGAATTCTGGCCGCATAGCAGCGAGCAAAATGTCGATAGTATTACCACGCCGCGCAAGACTACGCCGCGATCTGGCCGGGTTTGTGCCACCGAGTACACCAAGAATAGCACCGAAGGTGCATGGAAATTGAAAATCCGGGAGATTTTTTGCGAGCAAAGCCAACCAAATCAGTGTGTTCCGAAATGTGATCGGCCTCTGGTGCGGTAGAATCGAGACACGTTGCTGAGTCGCCGCGCCACGGGCCGTATTCGATCATCGACGCTCGTCGTGCTGTGTTTGGGTGTGTTGGGAAGCGATGCCCCGGGCCAGACAGCACCGGCTCAGACCGCGCCTGCCCGGACTGCCGGCTGGCATCGCGTCGGCGGCACCGATGTTGCCGAAGGGCTTGCCGGTCCAGCAGGCGGCCCAGTGAGCCAGGTGTGGTTCTCGGCATCCGGCGATCGTCTGCTGGCGCGGACTGCTTCAGGACGCGTTTTCGAAACCTTGAACATGGCTGATTCGGCCGTGACATGGGAACTGAATACTACGGACACGCCGCCGCGCCCCCGGATCTCGGCTCCGGACGCGTTGAAGCCCGAACCGGGCGCGCAGGTGGAAACAGCGGGCGCGCGAATGTACGCAGTCGGGCGCTGGAATGTCTTCATCTCAGACGATGGGGGCCGCACCTGGGGAAGCGTAACTTCCTCAGACGGCCAATCGATCCTGGGCGGGAATTTCACTTCGCTCGCGGTATCTCCGGTAAACCCGCAGGAGGTCGTAGTAGCCAATGCACTCGGCCTCTGGCGCTCAGCGGATGGTGGCATTTCCTGGCGAAGTCTGAATGATGGCTTTCCCAATCTGCCGGTCCGAAAGCTTGCCAGCCGCCGTTTGATCCAGCTGGCCAGCGGCGTCACAGCCGAATTGACTGCGGGCGATTGGGCGAGCAGCGCCGAAAGCGATCCGGAGATCGCGCTGCGTGCGCAGTTTAAGGCTTCAGCCGGTTCCGAGATCACCGCGGCTGCAAAGACTTCGACGGTTTCTTACGCGGGAACGGCCGACGGACGGCTGCTCGCCTCGCGTGATAACGGCTCCACATGGAGCGATGTTCACCGCGCGGCGAACGGACCGGTGAATCGCATCTGGGCGGACCCAACGCAACCCGAACTCGCGCTTGCCAGCGCCGGCGGGCATTTGCTGCGAACGCTGAACGGTGGCGGGCTCTGGGACGACGTATCAGGTGCCCTGCCTGATCCCAATATTAACGGCATTGCCGCGGACCGGTTGACCGATCACGTGTGGATCGCGACCGGGCGCGGCGTTTTCGAAGCACGTGTACCGCTGAACAGCGCTGCTACTGCGTCGCCCCAGTGGCGCACCGCCGCGGCAGGTCTTCCGGCGGCGGCCGCATGGGACGTCCGGTTCAACAACGACAACACCCTGGAAGTCGCTCTGGACGGCTATGGAGTGTTCGAGACGGATCGGGCTCAGGCCGGTGGCGTCCATGTGGCGAACGGGGCGGACCTGAGCGATCGGCCTGCGGCCCCGGGCTCGCTGATCACCGTGCTGGGAGCGAAGGTCACGTCGGGGCGAAGCGGCAATACGGCGTGGCCGGTGCTGGCTGCCTCTTCCGACAGCTCGCAACTTCAGGTGCCATTTGATGCCTCGCCGGGGGCGCTGTCTCTCACGATTGAAGCTTCCGGAAACAGCTTCACCGTGCCGGTGCAGGTAAAAGATACGTCGCCCGCCATCTTTGTGGATGGAGACGGCTCGCCGCTGGTGCTGGATTCGGCAAGCGGCCTTGTGCTCGACCCGAAATCGCCCATTCACGCGGGTTCGCTGGTCCAGATTATGGCGACAGGCCTCGGACGAGTGAATCCGGGCTGGCCCGCGGGAATTCCGGCGCCCTCCGATGCGCCACCCGCGGTTCGGGGCTCGGTGACGGCGTTCCTCGACGGTGCGCCCGTTGAAGTGACCAAAGCGACGCTGGCGCCCGGATACGTGGGTTATTACGTGGTGGAACTGAAGATCCCCACGACGATTACGGCGGGAGTGAGGGAATTAAGACTCGTTATGAATGGCGAGCAAAGTAATCCGGTGAAGATGTATCTGGACAGCGGCATTACGCAACAGCAGTAGGCAGGACACGAAAACAGAACGGGCTCCGGCAATGCCGGAGGGTATAAAACAGAACGGGCTCCGGCAATGCCGGAGCCCGGTGGAACTTCGGATCGAGGGCCGTTACACGCGTTCCACGTTTTCCGCCTGCAGGCCCTTGGGGCCCTGTTTGACCTCAAATTCCACCTGCGATCCTTCATCGAGCGAACGATAGCCCGAGGATTGGATCGCCGAGAAATGCACGAAAACGTCATCTCCCGTCGAGCGCTGGATGAAGCCGTAGCCTTTCGCAGCGTTGAACCACTTTACTGTACCTTTCTCTTTCACAAACATCTCCTAAAAATACGCTCGGGTTTTTACGGGCCCCAAAAGAAAAAGCTACGCAGGGCGTAGCTCGTTCCGTTTACCGTCGTCCACCCAATGCATGTGTACTGCGATTGGCAGTATCGCATAACCTCCCTGTGATATCAAGCACAGACAACTGGAAATGTTAGACTTCGGCATTCCCCACCATTAATGTTCAGCGAGCAATCGATCACGGACCGGCTGCGAAGCCGCACGCGATTCCCTGTTGGATCGCCTCTTGTTTCAGGGATCGGCGATGACTGCGCGATTTACCGGCCGCGCGGCTCGGCCGACGATCTTCTCTTTACGACCGACCTTTCGATCGAAGGCGTCCATTTCCGCCGCGAGACGCACAAACCGGCCGACGTCGCGTATGTCGCGATCGCCCGCAGCATCAGCGACATTGCCGCGATGGGCGGAGCGCCACGGTTTACGCTGGCGTCAATTTCAGTAGCTGCCGACGTGTTGCCCACCGCGTTCTTCGACGCGCTGGCGAAATTTGCGCAGGATTTCGGGGCGCCGCTCGCGGGCGGCGATCTGGCGCGATCGGACCGCGCCTTTTGCGATATCACGGTGTGCGGCGCGGTTCCCCGCGGAATGGCGCTGCGGCGCGATGGAGCGCGGGCGGGACACGAGATCTATGTCTCCGGACTGCTCGGCGGCTCGGCCCTCGGCCTCCAATTGCAAAAAGGCAAGGCGCAAAAAGGTAAAGCATGGAAACGCCATCTTCGCCCGCAGCCGCGCCTCGAGCTCGGCGAGTTTCTCCGAACCAGATTGCGCGCAACCTCCTGCATCGACCTGAGCGACGGCCTCTCGCTGGATTTGCGCCGCGTCTGCATCGCCTCCGGTGTGGCGGCGGAAATCATCGATCCGCCGCGATTCCAGGGCGCAAGCCTCGAACACGCACTGCACGGCGGCGAAGACTACGAACTTCTGTTCACGGTTCGCCCCGGCACGCGAGTTCCCGCCCGTCTGAACCGTTTGCCGCTGACCCGCATTGGTACGATCATCGAGGGTTCGCCCGGTGAAGTGCGATGGAACGGGCGCCCGCTCGATCCGCTGGCTTACGACCACTTCGCACCGAGATGACACTCAGCCCCGCACCGATCATCGATCTGATGGAGGCGTTCCGCAGGTCGAAGGCGATGTTTGCAGCCGTCAGTCTCGGTGTTTTCGACGCTCTCGCCGAAGGGCCCGCGACAGCATCCGGGTTATCTCTGCGGCTGAAGACAAACGCTGAAGCGCTGGAAAGGCTTCTCGACGCCTGCGTCGCGTTGCAGTTGCTTGAGCATCGCGAGGGCGCGTTCATGAATTCTCCGCTTGCCGATCGATATCTGGTTCGATCGAGCCCTGACGCACTGACCGGATATATTCGGTACTCTGACGATGCGCTTTACCCGATGTGGGCGCATCTGGATGATGCGGTGCGCGAGGCGACGCCGCGATGGAACCAGACCTTCGGCTGGTCCGGTTCACTCTTCGACAACTTCTTCCAGACCGAGGAGCGCAAACGCGAGTTCCTGATGGGAATGCACGGGCTCGGCAGGTGGACCTCGCCCGTAGTCGTGCGCGCGTTCGATCTATCGCGTTTCAAAATTCTCGCGGACCTCGGTGGCGCAACCGGACACCTCGCCATTGCCGCCTGCGAAGCCTGGCCTCAGTTGCGAGCGATTGTTTCCGATCTCGCGGAGGCGATTCCGATCGCAAACGAGCAGATCGTAAAGTCCCCCGCCCGCGACCGCATCAGCGTGATGGCGGCCGACTTCTTCAAAGACGATTTGCCGGCTGCCGACCTCTATGCGCTCGGCCGCATCCTGCACGACTGGCAGGAATCGCGAATCGAAATGCTTCTGAGCAAAATCTTCAAAGCCCTTCCACCGGGCGGAGCGCTGCTGATCGCGGAACGGCTTCTGGACGAGGACCGCTCGGGACCTCTCGGCGCGTATATGCAGTCATTGAATATGCTTGTCTGCACCGAAGGCAGAGAGCGAACGTTTTCCGAATACGAACGGCTGCTGAAGCGCGCGGGTTTTATTAACGTACGCGGCGAACGGACCGGGCGTTATCTCGACGCCGTCTTTGCTGAAAAGACGGCTGAAAAGAACTGAAATGGTCAAAATCGAAAAAACGGAATGGCGCGGCTGGCCCAACTGTTATCGCATGGCGAATGGATCGATGGAGCTGATCATAACCAGCGATATCGGCCCGCGAATTATGCGCTGCGGCTTCGAAGGCGGCGCGAATCTTTTCAAAGTCTACGAAGATCAGGCGGGAAAATCCGGAGAGCCCGCCTGGCAATTGCGCGGAGGCCATCGCGTGTGGATCGCGCCGGAGCACCGCGTCCTCACCTATGCGCCGGATAACAGCCCGGTCGCGGTCGAGGTTCAGGAAGGCGCGCTCATCGCCACCGCCGATCCCGAGCCCACGACCGGTATCCGGAAACAGCTCATGGTCCGGATGAACGCCACCGAAGCGAAAGCGGAAGTGACGCATCGCTATCGCAACACGCTGCCGTTTGCAATCGAATTCGCCGCCTGGGCTCCCACGATGATGGCCCAAAACGGAACTGCGGTAACAGGGTTCCCTCCGCGCGGCACGCATCCCGAAAATCTCGAGCCTTCGAATCCACTGATCATGTGGCCTTTCACGGATCTGCGCGATCCGCGCTGGATATTTCTGCGTAAATACCTGGTGCTGCGGCAGGACCCTGCCAATCGCAATCCCACCAAACTGGGCCATTTCAACCCGAAAACGTGGGCCGCTTATCTCCTCGGATCGGATCTTTTCGTCAAGAAATACCAGGCAGCCCCGGGGCTCAGCTACCCCGATATGGGCTGTTCTTACCAGACTTTTACCCGCGACGACATGCTCGAAATGGAAACGCTGGGGCCGATAACCCGCGTCGCGCCGGGCGAATGGCTGGAGCATAAAGAGCAGTGGTTTCTCTACGGGAATATTTCCGCCCATAAATGGGATGAAAACGAACTGGACCGTATATTACTTCCCCTTCCCGGATTGTTCGTAGGATAATCGTGGCTTAAGCGGAGGCGGCTGAAAAAGCTGATGAGAGTTACAGTAATCGGGACCGGGTATGTGGGCACAGTGACGGGCGCGTGCCTTGCGTATCTGGGCCATCGCGTCACCTGCGTCGACACAGACCGTACCAAAATTGAGAAGCTCCGGATGGGCGAGATGCCCATCTACGAGCCGGGTCTCAAGGAACTCATAGAGGTTGCGCGCGAACGCGGCGGTATCGATTTTGAAACGGACGTAAGACCTGCAGTCGCGCAAAGCGACGTTATCTTCATCGCGGTAGGAACGCCACCACTCCCTTCGGGCGAATCGAATCTCGCTTATCTTGAAGCCGCGGCCCGCAGCATTGGGGGGGCGATGGACGGCTCAAAGTTCCGCGTCGTGGTGAACAAGTCAACCGTCCCGGTTGGATGCGGAAATCTGGTGGAGACGCTGGTGCGCGAAGGCGTACTCGAATCACGCCCGGCCATCGCTCAGGATGTTCACTTCGGCGTTGCCAGCAATCCCGAATTTCTCCGCGAGGGCTCGGCGATTCACGACTCCCTGTACCCCGACCGGATTGTGGTGGGCGCGGAAGACAGCCGCACGACAAACATGATGCGCGAACTCTACGAGCCGCTGATCGAGCAGACGTTCGTCGATCCATCTTTCGCTCCGCGGCCGCGCGACATGGATAAAGTCGCGATGGTGATGACGACCCTGACCAGCGCGGAGATGATCAAGTACTCCGCAAACGCATTCCTGGCTCTTAAAATCGGCTTTTCGAACGAAATCGCGAACATTTGCGAGCGAGTCGGCGCGGAAGTCACGGAAGTGATGACGGGCATCGGCCTCGATTCGCGGATCGGAACGGCATTCCTGCACGCGGGCCTCGGCTGGGGCGGCAGTTGCTTCGGCAAGGACGTCAGTTCGCTGCTGCACACCGCGAGCGAGTACGGCGTCAATGCGCGAATTCTCGAAGCCTCGCTGGCCGTGAACCGAATGCAGCGGAACGTCGTCATCCAGAAACTGCAGGAAAAGCTGTATATCCTGAAGGGCCGCACAATCGCCCTGCTTGGCCTTGCTTTCAAACCGAATACGGACGATCTTCGCGACGCCCCAAGCCTGCAGATTGCGGAGAAGCTCCTGCAAATGGGCGCGCGGCTAAGGGCCTACGATCCCATTGCGATGGACGCCTGCCGCGAGCAGCATCCCAATCTGCGCATCTGCTACTGCAACGATGCGCTCTCCGCCGCCGAACACGCCGATGCGCTCGTGCTGGTGACGGAATGGCCGGAATTCGCGGATCTGAATCTCGCCAATCTGGCTTCGCGGATGAATAATGCCGTCCTGATTGACGGGCGCAATCTATTCAGTCCGGAAAAAGCGCGAGCGGCCGGATTCGAATACGCGGGTGTCGGACGCGCTAACCACCGCAGCAATGGTCACGCGCATGCGGCGGCGCAAGACGCGAAATCGACCGTCGTTTAGAAGTCTGAATCGGAAACAGACAAGAAGGAGAGCTAGTAATCGCTCCCTCTTTCTATTTGGCTGGTTCTAACTGCCTGCCAACTTCTGATCAGCCCGGGGGAACTCACCGCGCCATCAGCATGTTCGAAACCTTCGACAACAGCACCAGATCGTGCTTCGGCATTCCCAGCGTCGCCGCCGCCGTTTCGGGCGCGATGCCCGAACGTAGCAATCGCAGGGCCTCGGAGCGCGTGGAGCGGTCCATCCGTCCTTCCGCCAGCGCGCGTTCCGGGCCGCGCAGCCCGGCCTCGAGCGATTCGATAGCGCTCTTAAACTCCGATTTCAATTCCGTCTTCAGCTCTTCAGCGCGTGTTTCGCACGCCTGGCGCACATGATAGGCAGCCGTTTCCGCCGCTTCCTGCTTCTCGTTGCACCGCTTCTTCTCCTGGTACACCGCGATCAGACAAACGGCCGCAATCGCAATCGCGCCGCCGGCAAGAAGAAAATTTAAATCCATCGTCATGGACGACCTCCAATTCTGTTCTGTGCTTCCCTTATTCCGGACCTGAGCCGGTCTTCCCTGCTCGCAAGGTGCGTAATACGGACGCCATAATTCCCATCCACCACCACCACTTCGCCGCGCGCAATCACGCAGTCGTTCACAATCACATCCACCGGCTCGGAAACCATCCGGTCCAGTTCCACGATCGACCCCGTATTCAGCTTCAGGACCTCGCGAATCTGCAACGTCTTTCTTCCGAACGAAACGCTGACGGGCAGCGCCACATCCAGCAGGAGATCGAAAGTTTTCGATACCGTCGTGTTGCTCGGCGTGGGCTGTGCGTCGGGCGTGCCGGTCGGCTCATAAAGCGCCGCCACATCAGGCGACCACGCCACGCGCAGTCGGAAGACTTCGCCATCCTGATTGCCGATTCCAAACGTGGTCCATTCGATGGATTCGGGCGGCGCGGCCTGCTCTTTGCCACTCTCCGCCGTCACCTCGCGGCCGATATCGGCGGTGATTCCCGAGGCGACGCCCGCGATCGCCTGGCCACAGATCTCAATCCAGGTCGAGCGGCATTCGTCCTCGCCGACCTCCTCGATGCCCGCGGCCTCGAGCGTGACCCGCCCCGCCATATTCCAAAGCTCGCGCGGCGCCACGAACCACAGTTCGGCGGTTGGGGACGCGGAAAGCGCTTGACGCCACACAATCGAATTCGCGAACGAATCGGGTGCGTCCTTCCGATCCGGAGTAATCGAAAACTGGCGGCCGGTCATGCTCTCGAGAGCTTTGCCGAGCCCCTGTTCAATATGCTGCGCCAGGCGCGAAGCCGGATCCATCATCATGCCGCCACCCCCGGCCATCTGCGCGCGATCGCCGTGCGCAATCGCAGAATCGCCTGCGATTTGATTTGCGAAACACGCGAAAGGTGAATTCCCATAACTTCCGCAATTTCACGCAACGTCAGCTCTTCGAAGAAGTACAGGCTGAGTACTGTGCGCTCCGGCCCGGGAATGCGATCGATGGCGGACGCGATCAGCTTTTCCAGCTCAGTCCGTTCGAGCGTAACCTCCGGCGATTCTTGATTCGAGACTGCGTACTGCAGGAGCGTAGGCGAATCCTGCTCGTTGCGCGCATATTGCAGTTCGCCGATGTCGAGCGCCGCCACCTGATTGAGCTTGTCGCGATACTCCTCAACCGGAATTCCGAGTTGGGCGGCGATGTCCGATTCCTCGGGAGCGCGCCCCAGCGCTTGCTCCGCCCGCGTTACCGCCGCTTCGAGTTCGCGCGCGAGCTTCCGCTTCATGCGCGGGGCCCAATCGCCCTCCCGAAGGCTGTCGAGAATCGCGCCGCGAATGCGGAACTCGGCATAAGTGCGCAGTTTTACCCCCTGCGCCGCGTCGAAGTTGTCGATCGCCTGAATCAGGCCGATCACGCCTGCGGACAGCAGGTCATCGAACGCGACGGACGAGGGAACGCGTTCGTGAATTTTTCGCGCGATCAGGCGCACCTGTGGCAAGTGCTCCATGATCAGACGCTCGCGTTCAGCCTCCGTCATTTCATCGACCGGAATGTAATAGGCGAGCGCAGCCACGCTTCACACTCAGGCTGCCACTGCCGCGAAACGGGAAACGGGTCGCACACCCTCGCGAGCCGCCGCCAGAAGCTTCCTGCTGTCCGCTTCCTCGATATCCTCCGGAATGCGCTGGCCGTTCGCGACGAATGTCGCTGCAATTCCGCTGCGCACCAGAGTGTCCACCGCTGCGGCCGTGCTCATCGCTTCATCCAGACCGGTGAACAGAAGCCGGTCCGGCGAGATGGCCTTAAACCGCGAAATCACGTGGTTCATATCGGCCGAAGTGGAATCGGCCCGTAATACCAAATGCTTTTCGATATCGGACCGGCGGCTGAAGAAGTTCGTAAATTCGGTGTACTCTGCCCGATCGGCAGGGGAGAGCCCTGGCGTATCGATCAGGCACAGCCCTCGCCACGCCTCTCCGGAAAGCGCAAGCTGCAGGCTTTCGAGTGATTCGTATGCTTCCCACGGCGCGCCGAGGATGGCTGCGTAGCGGGCCATCTGCTCCTGCTGCCCCACGGCATGCGCGCCGGCGGTATAGATACGAACCGGCGTCTGCTTCGCGAGACCATAGCGCAGCGCGATCTTCACCAGCGATGTGGTTTTACCGCGCCCGGCAGGTCCCACGAACGCGAGCGTACGGGATTCGCCCGGCTTCATTTCCCGAAACGGCGCAATCGGGATCTGCGGCGCAGCTGCGGGCGCGATTGGCGTAACGGACGGAGCCGGAGCCGTGAACGGAAGCTCGGCCGGCGCGGCGCCGCGCTGGATTGCCATTCGCAACGCGGTCAACTGCTCGCGAATGTCTTCGAGCTCGGTTTTGGATTTCCCGGTGGGCTCGGCCGGCGTACGGTCAAACGCGAACGTCACTTCGAGCTTTCCGAACTGGCGCGCGTGCTCAGGCGTGGGACGTGAGGTCACCAGCATCGCCTCCGGGCCGAGTTCCTGACGGGCGACTTCCAGAGCCGCCGGAACGCTGTTTGCGAAATAAGTTTTG
>Ga0157369_10009607_pt1 | contig 11061 bp, 11 predicted proteins | sample C25metaG_FD_113461 | JGI IMG/M metagenome (GOLD analysis project Ga0157369, IMG submission 113461) | Corn rhizosphere microbial communities from Kellogg Biological Station, Michigan, USA - C2-5 metaG | ecosystem: Host-associated > Plants > Roots > Rhizosphere > Soil | place: USA: Michigan... | reverse complement strand
TGAGCGAGGGCGCCGGCGTACTGGTCGTGGAGCGCCCCGAGCACGCCGCCGCGCGTGGCCGGGCCGGGTACGCCGAGCTTGTCGGCTGGGGCGCGTCGACCGATGCGTACCATCCGATGGTCCCCCGCGCCGACGGCTCCGGCGTCGCCGAGTCGATCCGGCTCGCGCTGGCCGACGCCGACCTCGAACCCGCGGACGTGGACTACGTCAACGCGCACGCCACGGGTACCAAACTCGGCGACGCGGCCGAGGCGCGCGCCATCCGGGCGGTCTTCGGCGCCGACGCGCCCGCGGTCAGCTCGACCAAGGCGGTGACCGGCCACCTGCTGGCCGCGTCCGGAGCGGTGGAGGCGGCGGCCACCGCGCTGGCAGTCCACAGTGGACTCGTACCGCCCACGCACAACCTGGACGAGCCGGATCCGGAGTGCGATCTCGACCACGTCCGCAAGGCGGCCAGGCAGGTACCGGTACGGGCGGCGCTCTCCGGTTCCTTCGCGTTCGGCGGGCACAACGTGAGCCTGCTGCTCACCCGTACCGGAGGTCCATGATGGACATACACGCCATCGACCATGTCGAGTTCTATGTCGAAGACGCTCAGCGCAGCGCGCTCTACCTCTCCGCCGCCTTCGGCTTCCGTTGCTACGGCAAGGGCGGGCCGCTGACCGGTCTGCCCGACCAGCGATCGGTGCTGCTCGGGCAGGGCGGCATCCGGCTGCTGCTCACCTCGGGACTGACCGCCGGGCACCCGGCGACCCGGTTCGTACGCCAGCACGGTGACGGGGTGGCCTGCGTGGCGCTGCGTACCGACGACGCCGCCGCGGCGGTCGCCGAGGCGGCGGAGCGGGGCGCGCGGGTGGTGGCGCCGCCACGGGTGTGGCGCTCGGCCGACGCAGAGGTGGTCACCGGTACCGTCTCCGGGCCCGGCGACCTGACGCACCGGTTCGTCGAGCGGCGCTCGCCGTCCGCGGAGTTCGCCGCCGCCGACTTCCTGCCGGGCGCGATCGAGGCGTTCGAACAGGACGGCGCCGCGGGGGAGCAGCTGCTCGAGGTCGTCGACCACGTCGCGCTCTGCGTCGACAGCGCGGAGCTCGCCAGCACGGTCCGCGAGTACGAGGAGGTCCTCGGGTTCCGCGAGATCTTCCGGGAGCGGGTCGAGGTGGGCGACCAGGCGATGGACTCCCACGTGGTGCAGAGCGCCTCGCGGGCGATGACGGTCACCATCGTCGCCCCCGATCCGCAGACCCGCGACGGACAGCTCAACGACTTCCTGCGCGCGTACGCCGGCTGCGGCGTCCAGCATCTGGCGTTGAGTACGAGCGACATCGCGACCGCGGTAGACGTGTTCACCGAGCGCGGTGTGGGCTTCCTGCGGGCACCCGACGGCTACTACGACAGCGTCGCGTCCCGGCTCGGCGCGCTGCGACTGCCGGTGGAGACGCTCATGGCCGCCAACATCCTGGTCGACCGCGACCACTGGGGTGACCTGTTCCAGATCTTCGCCGAGCCCGCGGTGCCGCGCCGGACGTTCTTCTTCGAACTGATCGAACGGCACGGCGCGCTGACCTTCGGCAGCAACAACATCAAGGCCCTGTACGAGGCCAAGGAGCGTGCCCGGGCCGTGCAGGCCAGGTCCTGAGCCACGAGCGGTAGGAGTGACATGCTGACAACCGGGTTCGCCGGTACCGAGCAGGAGCAGGCGCTGCTGCCGACCGACGAGGACGTCGCCGGGTACGCCGAGCACGGCTGGTACCTGTCCAAGAAGCTGTTCACCGACGCGGAGGTGGATCGGCTGCTCGCCGCGAGCGAAGCCTTCTATGCGGGCGCGCGCGACCGGCGGTTGCCGCTGCGGCCGCAGACGCTGGCCTACTGGGAGCCGTCCGACGGCGAGGTGCAGCGGCACAACGACTACGTCCACTACGAGAGCGACGAGATCGCGGCGATCCTGCGCAAGCCGATCATCGGCGCGGTGGCGGCCCGGCTGGCCGGTACCGCGGAGATCCGGCTCTTCCAGTCCACCCTCATCTACAAGCCGCCCCGACCGGATGAACCGTCCAATGTGGTGCCCTGGCACTTCGACCGGCACTACTGGCAGACCTGTACCTCCGACCGCATGCTCACCGCCTTCATCCCGTTCCACGACTGCGACGAGCAGATGGGCACCATCACCATGGTGGACGGCAGCCACCTGTGGAAGGAGCTGCCCGCCGGCGACGGCGTCACCCGGCACTTCGCCCACCGCGACCCGGCCGAGCTGGAGCGGATGCTGCACGAGAACGCCCGCTACAACGACCGGGAGGTGGTGAAGCTGCCCATCACCATCCCCAAGGGACACCTGAGCTTCCACCACTGCCGCATCTACCACGGCAGCGGCCCCAACCTCTCCGACCGGCCACGCCGGGCCGTCTCGCTGCACCTGCAGGACGGCGAGAACCGGTACCGGGCGGCGAGCCTGTCCGACGGCACCACCGTCCGGTACAACCACGACCACCTCGTCCGCCGCACGCCCGAGGGCGTACCGGACTACGCCGACCCGGACTACTGCCCGGTCATCTGGCGAGCCCATGGTGGCTGAGCCGCCCCGCCCGGATCCCGTCGCCCTGTACCGGACCATGCGGCTGATCCGCCGCTTCGAGGAACGCGCGGTCGAACTGGCCCGGTCCGGTGAGATCGGCAGCGGGGTGCACGCCTGCATCGGGCAGGAGGCGGTGGCGGCCGGGGTCTGCGCGGCGCTGCGCCCCGACGACATCATCCTGAGCAACCACCGCGGGCACGGTCACCTGCTGGCCAAGGGCAGCGAACCGGGCCGCCTGATGGCCGAGTTGACCGGGCGGGTGACCGGGGTGTCCCGGGGCCGGTCCGGCTCGTTCCACCCCGCCGACTTCGGCGCCGGCGTCTACGGTGCCAGCGGTACGGTCGGCCACGGCGCGGCGATCGCCACCGGTATCGCGTTCGCCCTCGCCCGGCAGGGCGGCGACCGGGTGGCGGTCAGCTTCTTCGGCGACGGCGCGGTGAACCAGGGCGCGATGCTCGAGTCGCTCAACCTGGCCTCCCTGTGGCGGGTACCCGCGGTCTTCGTCTGCGAGAACAACCTCTACGCCACGACGCTGCCGGTACGGACCGCGGTCGCCGGGTCCATCGTGGCGCGCGCCCAGGCGTTCGACATCCCGTCGTCCACTGTGGACGGAATGGACCCGGACGCGGTGTACGACGCCGCCGCGGCGGCCGTGGCCCGGGCCCGGGCCGGCGACGGCCCGACCTTCCTGGAGCTGCTCACGTACCGGTTCGAGGGGCACCACACGTTCGAGTACCGGACCCAGCCGCAGTACCGCGACCAGGAGGAGATCGACCGGTGGCGCGACCGCGACCCGGTGCCACGCCAGGCGGAGCGCATCCCGGCGCAGGCCCGGGGGCTGGTCGACGAAGAGGTCGAGGCGCTGGTCGAGGAGGCGGTACGGTTCGCCCTGGACAGTCCGCGGCCGGATCCGGTGGATGTGCTCGACTACCTGTACGCCAACCGGATACCGCTACGCGCTGGAGTGGCCGATGCCTAACATGTCCTACACCAAGGCGTTGAACCGGGCGCTCGGCGAGGAGATGGGCCGCGACCCGATGGTGCTGGTGCTCGGTGAGGACATCAACCTGGCGCTGAACAACGTGACGACCGGGTTGCTGGACCTCTTCGGGCCGGAGCGGGTGCTGGAGACACCCCTGTCGGAGCAGGGCTTCACGGGCTTCGCGACCGGGGCGGCGCTGGCGGGAATGCGGCCGGTCGTCGAGTACCAGATCCCGTTCCTCACGCTGCTGGTGCTCGAGCAGATCTACAACCAGGCGAACCGGTACTCGCTGATCACCGGCGGCCAGGCCAGGGTGCCGGTGACGTACCTGTTGCCGGCGACCGGCTGGCGGCCCGGTTGGGGCGCGCAGCACTCGGACCAGCCGTACGGCATCTTCGCCCACACCGGAGTGAAGACGGTGCTGCCGGCGACGCCGAGCGACGCGTACGGGCTGTTCCTGTCCGCCATCCGGGACGACGACCCGGTGGTGCTCCTCGCGCCCCTACCCGCGCTGGGGCTGCGGGAGAACGTGGTCTACGCGGAACTGGCCCCGATACCGCTGGGCGTGGGCCGGGTGCACCGGGTCGGCGACGACGTCACGGTGGTGGCGACCGGGCACCTGGTGCATGACGCGCTCGCGGTCGCCGAGCAACTCACCGACGAGGTGTCGGTGGAGGTCTTCGACCCGCGCACCATCTACCCGTTCGACTGGGCGGGGCTGGCCGCGTCGCTGGAGAAGACCGGTCGGCTGGTGGTCTTCGACGACACCACCCGGTTCTGCGGCCTGGGCGCGGAGATCCTGGCCACCGCGGTGGAGCAGATGCGGCTGGTCGCCCCGCCGCGGCGGGTCACCAGGCCGGACAGCGCGGTGGTGATCGGCTGTGAGCGGGCGCTGGACCTCGCGGTGCAGCCCAGCCGGGAGCAGCTTGCGTCGGCGATCGAGACGGTGGCCAAGAGCTGACGCCTCTTGCGTCAGGCCTCCTCGGCGAGCGCCGCCAGGCGGCGGGCCGCCTCGCCCGCCCCACCCGCCGCGGTGAACGAGGCCCGGATCGCGCCCGCCGCGGCCCGATAGGCGGGGTCGTCCAGCACCGCGTACAGCGCGGCGCGCAGCTGCTCCGGCCGGCACCGTCCGAAGTGGACACGGACGCCGGCACCGGCCGCGGCAACCTGTGCGGCGTTGACCGGCTGGTCGTGCTTGATGGGCGCGACGACCACGGGTACGCCGTGGGCGAGCGCCTCGCACATCGTGTTCAGGCCGCCGTGGCAGACGACCGCGTCCAGGGTCGGCATCAGGTCCAGCACCGGAACTCTCGGTGCGACAAGGACGTTGGCCGGCGGATCGGGCAGCACCTCCGGCTGGGCCACCACGACCGCCTGCACGTCCATCGGTGCGAGGGCCGACATCACCCGGGGATAGAAGTCTGCGGCCAGATCGTTCGCGAGCGTACCCATGGTGACCAGTACCGTGCGGCGACCGGGAAGCAGGCGGGAACGGTCGAAGTCGCCGGTGTCCGGCCGGGCCCCGAGCGCCGGCCCCACCAGTGCGAAGTGCTCGGCGAACCCGTCGCCGGCCAGGGCGTGGCCGGTGAAGGCGAGCACCAGGTACGGCGAGAAGCGCGGGTCCACGTACGAACCGGTGGGCAGCCCGGCCTCCGCCCACAGCCGTACCAGTTGGTCGGTCACCCAACCGTCCACCTTGGGCAGTGCGCGCAACGGTCGGGTCAGCTCCATGGACTGCGGCGCCAGGCTGGCCCAGCGCAGCCCGTACCGGTTGGCCACCAGCGCGCCGGCCACGGCGTGCTGGTCGATCACCAGCACGTCCGGCTGGTACTCGCGCACCGCCCTGTCCACGGCGGGCAGGGTGAACCGGGCGAACGGCACCACGAAGCCTTCCCACAGCGACTTCAGCGCCAGCGCGCCCCGGTCGCGCTGCCCCCGGTACGGGCGCATGCCGGTGGGGAACACCGTGACGTCGGTACCGATCAGCGGCCGCAGGTACGTCTCGGAGCCGGCCCACGCCACGTCGTGGCCACGTTCACGAACCGCGCCCGCGACGGCGGCGGCCGCGTAGGCGTGACCGTTCAGCGGCAGCGTGACGAACAGGAACTTGCTCACGCCGCACCGGCCAGGGCCAACAGGTCCTTGACGCGCAGCTCGATGAGCTGGTCCAGGTCCAGCCCGGCAAGGTAGGCCGGCAGGTCGATCCGGTACCGGTGGTGCAGCAACGCACCGAGCGCCGCCAGCTCCACGCTGTCCAGCCACAGGTCGCCGTCCAGCCGGCTGTCCGGCGTGACGCGGGAAACCCAGGCGGCATCGGCGCCGGTCACCTCGCGCAGCATCCCGGCCAGGTCGCCCAGCAGCATGCACGCGACGGTAGCCGACAAGGGTCGCGCCCGGCCGGCTTTCCGTTGTGTTCCAAGCGATCCTCAGTCGGTGTGCAAGGCGACGGGCGCGCCAGCTTGTACCGTGCATGTGTGATTAGGACTACCGGGCTGCGCAAGTCTTTCCGTACCCGCCACCGCAGGCAGACGACCGTGGTGGACGCGGTGCGCGGCGTCGACCTCGATGTCGCCGCGGGTGAGATGTTCGGTTTCCTCGGCCCCAACGGCGCCGGGAAGACAACGACCCTGCAGATGCTCGCGACCCTGCTCCGGCCCGATGGTGGCGAGGCGACGATCGCCGGCATCGACCTGCTGGCCCACCCGGCGCAGGTGCGTCGCCGGGTCGGCTATGTGATGCAGGGCAACAGCACCAAGGACGAGGTCACCGCCCGCGAGGAGCTGGTGATGCACAGCCGGATGTACGGCTTCAGCAAGGCCGAGGCGCAGCGCCGGGCGGCCAAGGGGCTGGAAGCCTTCCAACTCACCGAGTTCGGCGACCGCCGGTGCAAGACCTACTCCGGGGGCCAGCGCCGGCGGCTGGACATGGCGCTGGGCGTCATCCACGAACCCAGCGTGGTGTTCCTGGACGAGCCGACCACCGGGCTGGATCCGCAGAGCCGGGCCCGGGTCTGGGAGGAGGTGAGGCGGTTGCGGGACGGCGGAATGACCGTCTTCCTCACCACGCACTACCTGGACGAGGCCGAGGCGCTCTGCGACCGGGTGGCCATCATCGACCACGGCGAGATCGTGGCCGAGGGTACGCCGGAGAAGCTCAAGCGGGAGATTTCCGGGGATGTGGTCATCGTCGGCATGAACGGCGCCACGCCGAAGGCGGCCGAGCTGCTCGACGGCGCGGCGTACGTGCACCGGCTGGAGACCGCGGCGGGTAAGGGACTGCGGCTGTATGTGGACGACGGGGCGACCGCGATCCCGCACATCATGCGGACGCTGGAGAGCGCGAACCTGGAGCTGGAATCCATCGAGCTGCACCGGCCGAGCCTCGACGACGTCTTTCTCGCGAAGACCGGCCGGTCCCTGGAGGACTGAGCGCGATGGAGGCCACGCGGCACCTGATGGTCCGCTTCGACGGCGAGGGTTCCGGCGAGGCGGAGATGAGCTGGGGCCAGTTGGAGATCTGGGGCGCCATGCAGCGCCAGCAGACCCTGATGCCGTTGCATGTCAAGGCACCGCTGGCACCCGGGACCACGCTGGAGGAGGTCGCGGACTGGCTGCGGTACATCGTTGACCGCCACCAGACGATGCGCACCCTGCTCCGGTTTCCCGCCGGGGAAACGCCCCGTCAGGTGGTGTACGAGTCGGGCGAGATGGCGGTCAATCTCGTCGAGGCGGGCACCGAGGACCCGGCTGAGGTCGCCGACCAGATCTTCCTTGTGGGCGACCGGTACTTCAACCACGAGTTCGACATCACGCGGGACTGGCCGGTGCGTCTCACCGTGGTGCTGCGCGACGGCGTACCGACGATGACGGTCTTCACCGTCTGCCACATTGTCCTGGACGCCTCCGGCGGTCTGGCCCTGGTGGCCGACCTCGCCGAACGGGACGCCGGCCGGACGGATCGACCGGTCACCGCGCTGCAGCCGCTGGAGCAGGCCCGGTGGCAGCGTTCGGCGCCGGGCCGGCGGCACGGCGATGCGGTGCTGCGGCACTGGGCGAGCGCGCTGCGCCGGATACCGGCCCGGCGTTTTCCCGCGCCGGTGGACCGGGGCGTGCCACGGTACTGGCGGGTGCGCTTCGCCTCGCCCGCCACGCACCTGGCGGTCCGGGTCATCCGCGAGCGGACCGGGATGAACAGCGCTCAGGTGGTGCTCGCGCTGTTCCTGGTGGCGCTCGCGCAGGCGACCGGCATCAACCCTTCGGCGGCCCGGGTGGCGGTGAACAACCGGTTCCGCCCGGAACTGGCCGACTCGGTCAGTCTCGTCAACCAGTACGGCCTGTGCGTGGTGGACGTCGCCGACGTCACCTTCGACGAGGCGCTGTCCCGGCTCGGCCGGTCCATCTTCGCCACCCTCAAGAACGCGTACTACGACCCGTTGCTCCTCGCCGAACTGGTGGAGCGCGTCGGCCTCGAGCGGGGCGAGGAGGTGGACGTGCACTGCTACTACAACGACCGCCGGATAAGCCAGGACAGCGAGCCGCCGGGCGGCGCGGTGCCGACCGCCGCGCAGCTCCGGGCGGCCCTCCCGCTGTCCACCGTTCTGCACCAGGAGAAGACCTACGCCGCCGAGCGCCTGTTCGCCGCGATCGAGGAGGCGCCGGACACGTTCCAGCTGACCCTGGAGGCGGACACGCACCACCTGTCGCGGGAGGCGATGGAGGCGTGTGCCCGCGCGATGGAGTCGGTCGCGGTGGCGGCGGCGATGGACCCGGCCGCGCCGACGAACGTACCGGCGGCTATTCCCATCGGCGCCACCAGCGCGAGCTGACGCCGTACCCCTCCTCGCCCTCCAGCGCCACGGCGGCGCGGAACCCTTGCGGCGCCGCGATGTCCCGCACCAGGTACGGCCCGGGCAACGTGTCGGCGGTACCGCGCACCAGCACGCCACCGGCGCGGCCTCGTCCCCGCATGGCCGCGTGGACCGGCAGCGCCATGCCCTGCATGAGGCGCCCGCCGCTGGCCTTCACGCACGCCTCTTTGCGCGCCCAGAGGCGGGCGAACCGGCCCAGCTGGCCGGCGCGCCGCTCGGCGGCGGCCACGAACGACGTCTCCTGGCCGGTGAAGTACCGCGCGGACATGGCGACCGGGTCGAGGTCGGCCCGCAACCGCTGGATGTCCACGCCGACCGGACGCGTCGCGGAGACGACGAGCATGGCCAGGTCGCCGGAGTGGGAGAGGCTGACCCGGGGCGCGCCGGGTACGTCCAGCTCCGGCTTGCCGTGCGGTCCCCGTACCCAACGCAGCCGCCCGGGCGGCACGCCCAGGTGCCGGCCGAGAATGAGGCGGGCCGCACCGTGCGCCACGACGAACCGGCGGCGCTGGTGCTCGAACAGCAGTCCGTCGGCGCGCCGGCGCTCCTCGTCGTCGAGCACAGCCACCAGGCGAGCCAGTACCCGAGCCGACCGCGGCGCTCCGACCAGCCACACCCGTACCGTGTCGGCGGCCACGCGCTCACCGTACCGGCCGGCGCTCGCGGAAGCCTCGAGCCCCACTTGACGCCCCAAGGTACTTTCATCGCAGGGTATTGAGGAGGAATCCGTGCCGGACGACTTCATCATCGTGACGGGCGACATGATCCAGGTGACGATCCCGCCACCGGCGATCGTGCCGATGCTCATGGCGCCGGTACCGCTGACCGGTACCAGCCAGAAGGTCACGGTCGGCGGCAAGCCGATCTGCCTGGAGGGCGACGAGTTGCCGCCGTCGCTCAAGTCGCCGATGCCCTACACCGCGCCGCCCTACGTCACGCCCGGCACGGGCACCCTGCAGATCACCCTGTTGCCGAACAACAAGACGATACAGACCGAGAACGGCAAGAAGATCCTCATCAAGGGCGCGACCTTCACCGTGAAGTTCAATGTCCAGACCCCCGCGCAGATGCCGACGCCCGGCGGGCCGGTCCCGGATCCGGTGATGGTCAAGCCGGGCACCGCGCAGTTCATCACGACCAACGTGCAGGTGAAGGCCGGCTGACCCGCAGAGGGGCAATGACCTTCGACTCGACCCGTCGCGCGTGCTACACGGGCTACATCACCCAGGCGATCGTCAACAACCTGGCGCCGTTGCTGTTCATCGTGTTCCAGACCCGCTACGCCGTGCCGCTGGAGATGCTCGGCCGGCTCGTGTTGCTGAACTTCGGCGTCCAGTTGCTGACCGACATCGTCGCCGTACGGGTCGTGGACCGGCTCGGCTACCGCCGGCCGCTCGTACTCGCCCACGTGCTGTCCGTGGCGGGTCTGGTCCTGTTGGCGGTGCTGCCATCCGCACTGCCGTTGCCCTATCTCGGCCTGAGCATCGCGGTGGTCGTGTACGCGGTGGGCGGCGGTCTGCTGGAGGTACTCGTCAGCCCCGTAGTCGACGCGCTGCCGGTACCCGCGAAGGGCAAGGCGGCGCGGATGAGCCTGCTGCACTCGTTCTACTGCTGGGGTCAGGTCTCGGTGGTGGCGGGCACGACGCTGCTGCTCGGGCTGTTCGGCCAGTCCAGGTGGTACCTGCTGCCGCTGGTATGGGCACTGGTACCGCTGGCGAACCTGTTGGTGTTCCTGCGCGTTCCCCTGCCGACGACGGTGCCGGACGAGCATCGCACGCCCGTACGGGCACTCCTCGTGGCGCCCGCCTTCGCCGCCGGGCTGGTGCTCATGCTCTGCGCGGGCGCGGCCGAGCTGACCATGTCGCAGTGGTCGTCGCTGTTCGCGGAGGAGGGTCTCGGCGTCTCGAAGGTCGGGGGTGACCTCGCCGGGCCCTGCCTGTTCGCGATCCTCATGGGCATCGGCCGGGTCGCGTACGGCCTGTGGGGCGGAAGGGTTCCGCTGGCGCCGGCGCTCGCCTGCTGCGGCGCGCTCGCGACCGCGTGCTACCTGACCGCGGTGCTCGCCGGCAACCCGGTCGTGAGCCTGATCGGGTGCGCGCTGTGCGGCCTAGCGGTGAGCCTGATGTGGCCGGGCACCTTCAGCCTGACCGCCGCCGGTTTCCCGTACGGCGGTGCGGCGATGTTCGGCGTGCTGGCCGTGTTCGGCGACGCGGGTGGCGCGATCGGGCCGTGGATCGCGGGCGCGGTCGCCGAAACGTCGACGAGGCCGGCCGGCGTACTGCACGGCCTGGCCGGCCTGCTGCCCGACGACGGCGGCTCCGGTCTGCGGGTCGGTCTCCTCGTCGGCACCGTGTTCCCGGTCCTCACCGTGATCGTGGCGCAGGGCCTCGCGTTGCGCCGTCGCGGCGACCCCAAGCCTCGTCCGGCGGTGTCCACGATCGAGGCGGGGTGACGCGCGGGGGTCAGGCCGGCGGTGCGCCCGGCGTGTACGCGGTGCGGGCCCAGGGCGGCGGGGATGCCGCGGTCCAGGTCGGCCATGATCTGTTGCCGACCGGGATGTGGCCGAACGGGGTGGCCAGCACGAGGGCGGACTCTGACGGCCAGGCGTTGGTGAACGCGAAGCCGCATTGTGATGGTACG
>Ga0157369_10009606_pt1 | contig 11062 bp, 8 predicted proteins | sample C25metaG_FD_113461 | JGI IMG/M metagenome (GOLD analysis project Ga0157369, IMG submission 113461) | Corn rhizosphere microbial communities from Kellogg Biological Station, Michigan, USA - C2-5 metaG | ecosystem: Host-associated > Plants > Roots > Rhizosphere > Soil | place: USA: Michigan... | reverse complement strand
GTGAGAATCGAACTATCTGGAAGCAGCTTGAGTGTTGCGCCACCCGCGGATTCGTAGTGAACCGGTTCGAGCGGCGACCATTGCGATTCGCTTTTCCCAATGGCCGCCTCCCAGGTTTTTTGCGTCCGATCCAACTCGGGTGTTTGCGTATCGAGTGCACTCTGCAGCTTCGCCATCTGTGCACGAATCTCCTTGCTCTGTTCGGCTTGTTCCGGAGTCGGCAATTCGAGTTCGGGTTCGTCCATCCAGCGGTCGCCAGGGTCGGGTGATGGATGGTGTTTTGAGTGATCGAAAAACGCCAGGAAGCGATAGTAATCTTTCTGCGTGAACGGATCGAATTTGTGGTTGTGGCATTCGGCGCAAGCGAGAGTCGAGCCGAGCCAAACTGAGGCGGTGGTATTCACCCGGTCAACCAGACTGTACCAGTAATACTCGTCGATATCGATGCCGCCTTCCTGATTCAGCATGGAGTTCCGGTTGAAGCCAGTGGCGACGAGCTGTTCTTTGGTTGGATTGGGCAGCATATCGCCAGCAATCTGCTCGATTGTGAACTCGCGGAATGGCATGTCCTGGTTCAGCGCACGTATCACCCAATCGCGATACTCCCAGGCTGTCCGGCGGCGATCCTTTTCATAGCCGTTGCTATCGGCGTATCGGGCCAGGTCTAGCCACGGCCGCGCCCATCTTTCTCCATAGTGAGGCGACGCGAGTAGGCGATCCACCACCTTTTCATAGGCATCCGGACTCTGGTCCGCTACAAAGGCAGCTACTTCCTGCGGGGACGGCGGCAGCCCCGTTAAATCCAGATACACACGCCGCAGTAGCGTACTTTTAGGCGCCTGCGGGGCAGGTTTCAATCCTTCGCGCTGGAGCCGGGCCAGGATGAAATAGTCAATCGGGTTGCGGCACCACGCCGCATCCTTTACTTCGGGCAGCGCGGGCCGAACCGGCTTTACGTAAGACCAATGCCTGGGGGCCTTGACGGCTGCGAGCGGAGCGTTCGAATCCGGCCCCGGCGCCCCGTCATCAATCCACCTCCGGATGGTTGCGATTTCATCTTGTGGAAGCTGGGGTCCACCGTACGGCATCATTGGCCGTTCCTGGGCGAGCAAGCGCGAAATCAGGCGGCTGTTCTGGCTGTGTCCGGGAACGACGACTTTGCCTGAATCGCTGCCTTTGAGAACCCCTTGGAGGGAATCGAGGCGCAGACCGTTTTGCTGGAGATTCGGCCCGTGGCAGGAGTAACAACGGGCGGCCAGAATCGGGCGCACTTTGGTCGCGAACTCCGTCGATTCCTTCGCCGGAGTGGCGGCCGCAGAAACGGCAGCGCTCGCCTGCGAAGTATCAAATTTGCCCTGATCCACCCAAGCGCGAATCAGTTTTACCTGCGCGTCTGAAAGGGGAGAGCCGCCCATTGGCATGCGGGGCGCATCGTTGAGCCCTAAAATTCTCTTGACGAGCAGGCTGTCGCCACTCTTGCCGGCAACGACGGCAGGGCCCGACACCCCACCTCTCAGAATCTCGGCTTCCGAATCGAGCCGTAGCTTTCCCATGGCCATGTCGCCCAGATGGCACTTGGCGCAAGCCTGTTCAAAAATCGGGGAGATATCCTTTTGAAACGAAACATCCGCGGCGGGTACCGCGCGCATTGAGAGAAAAACCGCCGCCGTCGCTAGCGGCCAATTCACTGGCATCACTTCCTATTTCAAAAGTGTATCGCTACCACGAGGCGATAGGTTGATCTCTTTGGAGATCTAGCTCACACTCTAGGAATTTTGCGGGGCTGAGTCCACGTGACGGGCTTGGTTGTCTCAACGCTTGCGCGCGGAATCGACACAAATAAGGCGATTTTTTAGTGTGATGACGGTAGCGGCATCGACTCCCGCCGGCGCGCCACCTCTGCTCGATGCACAAAGTGGCACTCCGGCATGGGTAACAAGTACTAGAAATGGCTCCAGAGGAATTGGTTATAGATCTCGTGGTGGTACTGCACTTCCGCCGGTTTCACAGACGTGCCGAGCAATCGAGCACAGCGATCGGCCGAAGCCTTCTTCAGATCGAGATAACGGCCCTTTACATCTTCGCCGAACAGCTTCGTAGTCCACTCGGCCTTCTTGAAGTTGTCCATGGCGTCGTAGATATTGTCCGGCAGGTAGCGCGCGGCGCCGCGCAGGTTCTTCACATTAGCGATGTCGCCATCGATGCCGGTCTTGAAAATCGAATACAACAGCATGTACGGATTGGCGTCGGGAGCGACCGAGCGAACTTCAACGCGAGCGCTGCGCTCGTTGCCGATCGGAACACGCACCATGGAGCCGCGATCGACCGCGGACGCTTTGAGCTGGTTCGGGGCTTCGAAATGCGGATCAAGCCGCCGATAGGAATTCACGCTCGAGTTCATCACCAGGCACAAATCATTGCCGTGGGTGAGAATTCGATCGATGAAGTTCCAGGCCTGCTTGCTGAGATTCTCTTCGCCTTTCGGGTCCCAGAACTGATTCTTTCCGCCCTTACTGATCGACACGTTGGTATGCATGCCGCTGCCGTTCACGCCGACGACCGGCTTCGGCAGGAAGCTGGCAGTCATGCCGAATTTGGTGGCGACCTGGCGGCAGATCAATTTGTAGATCTGAATGTGATCCGCGGCAGCAACTACTTCGGCGTATCCGTAGTTGATTTCAAACTGTGACGGAGCTACTTCCGGATGGTCCTTCTCGTTTTGAAATCCCATGGCACGCTGCACTTCTGCGGCCGTATCAATGAACGTGCGCAGCGGATCGCCGGGTAGCGAGTGATAGTAGCCGCCGGTATTGACGTAATCGAACTTGCCAATTTCGTGATAGCGCCGTTCGGCGTCCGCGCCTTGGAAGAGAAACCCTTCGATTTCGTTGGCGGCGTTCAACGTCAGGTTGTTCTTTTCAAAAACAGAAGTGGAGTACGCCTTCAAAACGGCGCGCATATCGGCGTTGTAGGCGCCGCCGTCTTTGTCAATCACATCTCCAAAGACCATCACCTTGCCGGATCCGAAGATATCGGCGGGCGCCCAATAGAACGCGTGCCAATCGATGCCCAAGCGTAAATCGCTTTCGCGCTGCGCGGTGAAACCGCGAATGGAGGAGCCGTCGAAAGTCAGGTTGTCCCAGCTCTTAATGAGAAACTTCTTGTCGTAATCGAGCATGTGCAACCGGCCTTCGAGGTCGCTGAACAGGACCGTTACGGCCTTAATGCGCTTTTCATCCGTCAGGTATTTAAGCCGTTCCTCGCGAACCTGGCCCAGCGGCGCCCGCTTCAGCCGCTGCTCCTTAGACTTGAGGTTCAACGTTTCCAGCTCGCTGTAGGGCAGTCTTAGAAAGTCTTGCAAATCGGTGCTCATTGGTCCTCGTTGGAAATGTCCAATTTTTGATTGTCCATGACAACTGGTTTTCGAACCAAGCTTTTACCGATAGATTCTATTTATGGGACCGATGCCCGAGCCGAGAACAAGACTCTGACGCGTCTGGATCGAAATTCGTTATGAGCCCTTTAGAAAATCGCTCCGGTGCTGTCGGAACTTTTCGCTCGAAAAGTCGATTGGAAAAATTCGAATGGTACAGGCGGGCGAGATAGTGGCTTGAGTCGTTCGTAGGCCAGGCCACCAGGATTTCTTGAGTGTCCGAAATCGCCGGGAAGCGACCCAACCAAGGTTACGGTACTTATAGTACGCTATGGTGCTCTGATGCCACTATGCGACTAGCTTTAGCAATATTGCTTAGCGCTTTCCTGGCGTCGGCACAGCCGCTCACTTTTACCGTCCAAGCCGCCCCGCAACAGAGTGTCGAGTTCGACGTGTTCCTCCCCGCTGCGAAATACCGACCAATTGGACGCACTCCTCGAGACGCAAAACACAAAGGGATCACCCAATTATCATCGCTGGCTCACGCCCTCACAATTCCGCGCGCGCTTTGGACCGAACCCGCAAGCCGTCGCACGAATCAGCGCGCGCTTGCGTGCTTCCGGGCTCACGGTAACCGCAACACACTCGCACGGAATCCGCGTGCGCGGCCCAATAGATAACGTCCAATCGGCGTTCGGGGTTCTTTTGTGGAATGCAAAGACACGACGCGGCCACGCAGCGTTGGCGGCGCGCCGCCCACTTATACTGCCGCAAGAATTCGTGGAAGCTGGCGCGCACGTGGTGGCGTTTTCTCCTACAGTGAATATGCGAAGCCACACCCCGCGAATCGCGGCGATTCCTGCAAACCGCTATGGAACCAACGGGCCATACTGGTTTTCAGATCTCAAGCAAGCATACGATTTTCCTTCCGTCCAAGCTCTGGACGGCAGCGGCACAGCGATCGGCATCGTAATTCCCTCGGACGTTTTGGACAGTGATATTGCGGGCTATTTCGCACATGAGAGATTGAAGGCTCCGACCATACGGCGCAGGCCTGTTTTTGGCGGTGCGCAGTTTGACCCGAAAGACGGCAATGCACTCGAGGCGGCACTCGACGTGGAACAGAGCGCGGGCATGGCTCCCGGAGCCACGATCGTGATCTATAGCATCCCGGACTTCCGGAACTCATCGGTCATCGGTGGTTATCTTAGCCTGGTGGAGGCCAACGAGGTCGATATCGTCAATTCCTCTTTTGGCGAAGCCGAAGGATTGTACACCGCCGCTTACAATGCGGGCACCGACGTTACTTATCTGATGCGGATCCAGGACGAGATATTTAAGCAGGGAAGCGCGCAAGGCATTACCTTCGTCGCAAGTTCGGGCGACAGCGGCGGGCTGGGACTGCCGCCGCCCACGTATGTGACGACACCGCCACAAGACCCTGCAGTGGTAGTTGGTTCCTACTTGCCGGGCGCAGAATTTCCAGCCTCGAGCCCGAACGTTACAGCGGTGGGGGGCACCAACCTGGTAACGACCTCTAATCCCTCAAGTCTTGAAGCAAATTATGTGTCAGAAAATGCATTCGGTGACCCCGAAGAGCCGAACGATCCCTACGGCATGGGCAATCTGCTTTCTGGCGGTTACTGGGGGTCAGGCGGAGGCGCGAGCGTTTTTTTCGCAAAGCCGGATTACCAGGAATTGGTGACAACGGGTGCGAATACGCGAGCGGTACCGGACGTTTCGATGCACATGGGAGGCTGTCCGGCGGGAGCCGTAATGCCGTGCGGGCAGGACCGCAGCGCCGTGGTGGTCGCCTGGAATGGCGCATTGCACGTGGTAGTCGGCACAAGTGCATCGGCACCGGAATTTGCCGGACTACTGGCGCTGGAAGTACAAAATTTGGGTGGCCGGTTGGGCAATATCAATCATTTGATCTATGCGCTGGCGGCGGCGCAGGCGACTAACGGCGGGTACAAGTCCTTCCGTCAGGGGATTCCGGGATTTAACGGCTACTATTCGACGACCGAGTCTGGCTACACCACCAAGATCTGCACCACTAAGATCTGCCCCACTTGGTGGTGATCAGCAGCACGCTGGCCAGCACCAACGCGGCGCCGCTGAGAGTGCGTGCGGCCAGTTCTTCCTTTCCCATGAAATGGCCGAGAAGAAGCGCTACGACGGGGTTGACGTAGGCATAGCTCGTCACCGTGGTGGCGGGCATGCGGCCCAGCAACCAAAGATAGGCGGTGAACGCAACGATCGAACCCGCAACAACCAGATAGGCAATTGCGACGGCGGCGCGCGGCGAAACATGCGGAACCGGATGCCACTCGCCTGCGAGCGCTGAAAAAAGGAACAGCAGCACTCCGCCCACGGCCATCTGGGCGCCGGCACTCGTCACCTTCGATTCTGGCAAGACAGCCGCTTTCGCGATTACGGTTCCGAGCGCCCAGGAAGCGGAGCACAGCAGCAGGACCACGCAGGCGACAAAATTCGCCCCACCCGGCCGGGAATCAAGAGCCAACACGGCGACCCCGGCGAAACCCAGACAGAGTGAACCCAGGAGAGACCAGCGAAACCGCTCTTTGCGGAAGACGAAGATTTGCAGCAGAGCAGTGGAAACCGGAATGGTGGCGACCAGGAGCGAGGCAATGCCCGACGGCACCGTTTTCTCGGCCCAGAAGAGTCCACTGTAAGGAATCAGGAACAGAAGGCCGCCGAGGATTACCAAATTGCGCCATTCTCGGATGGTGGGAGGGCGCACACCGCGGGCGCGCGACCAACTATATAGAACACAACCGGCGAGGGTGAAGCGGATGCCGGCAGCTAGCAGCGGCGGAACCGTTTCTACCGCCACTCGAATGGCGAAAAACGTGGAGCCCCAGAGCACGTAGATAGCAGAGAAAGCAAGCACGACGCCAATGGGAGAGCGAGTTACGGCTTCTGTCGTCATAAGCGCATGATAAGTGGCAAACCCCGCCTGTTACGATGAGGGTTTCCACTCTCCGCGATGATGCTTCGCGCTCAATCCGGCATCCTTGCCGAGATCGTTTCACACAAACGGCAGGAAGCCGCCGCCCTGGGGGTTCGTGTGGCCGAACTCGAGCGCGCTGCGCACGAGCGCAAGTCGCGTCCGCGGCCGTTTGCCGAGGCCTTGCGCTCGCCGGGTGTTGCGATCATCGCCGAGATTAAGAAAGCTTCGCCCAGCCGGGGCGTATTGCAGGCCGATTTTCATCCCGCCTTTCTGGCTCACAACTACGAAGCGGGGGGCGCGGCGTGCCTTTCCGTACTGACGGACAAGCCCTATTTTCAGGGCTCGCTTCACGACCTGGAGGCTGCGCGGGCGGCGGTGGCGCTGCCGGTACTGCGCAAGGATTTTATCGTCGACCGCGTGCAGGTTTGGGAGTCGGCAGCGCATAACGCCGATGCCATTCTGCTGATTGCCGCTGTGCTCGAAGAATCCGAATTGCGGGACCTGCGTGTGTTGGCGCGATCGTTAGGACTCGCGGCGCTGGTTGAAGTGCATGATCCGGACGAGTTGGCAAAGGCAGTCGCTTCCGGGGCCGAAATCATCGGCGTCAACAATCGCAACCTGGACACTTTCGACGTGTCGCTCGATACGTCGCTTCGGTTGAGCTATCTAATGCCCGCGCATGTAACACGCGTAAGCGAGAGTGGCATTTTTACCCGCGAGAACATTGAGCAATTGTCGGCTGCGGGTTTTCATGCATTTCTGATTGGCGAATCGCTGATGAAAGCGTCCGATCCCGTGGCGGCGCTGGGCGCGCTACTCCATTCCGGCCATGCCTGAACCCGACATTCCGTTCGTCATCAAGGTTTGTGGCATCACCAATGAAGAGGATGCGCAGGTGGCGGTGCATGCCGGCGCGAATGCGCTCGGGTTCAATTTCTATCCGAAGAGCCCGCGTTATATCGACTTGGCGCGCGCATGTAAAATCGCCGAGTGCGTTCCTGCGGGAGTGCTTTCGGTTGGCGTGTTTGTGGACGCGAGCGAGGAAGACCTGATTGAGGCCTCATCGGAAGTGCCGCTCGATGTGTTGCAGGTTCATGGCGAGTTTTTACCGGTGCATTTGGCCGCTTCGCTCCGGGTGTGGCGCGCCATTCAAGCCAGTGCTCCGCCGGCTTTTCTGGATCCCCTTATGGAAGCGCATCTGCTCGATTCGATAACGCCACAGTTCGGTGGCTCCGGTACGACGTTCGACTGGATGCTGGCGGCCGCGTTTCCGCTCCGTAAAATTGTGGCCGGGGGACTGGACGCGGCGAATGTGGGCGAGGCAATCCGTGTCGCACGGCCATGGGGCGTGGACGCATCTTCGCGTCTGGAATCGGAGCCCGGCAAAAAGGATCCCGTGCGCGTAGCGCACTTCGTACAAGCGGCGTTGACGGCATTTCGCCAGCCGCAGAAAGTATCTACATGACCATAGCTAGTTTGCCCGATTTGCTGGGCCACTTCGGGCCATATGGCGGACGCTACGTGCCGGAAGTGTTGATGTCGCCACTCGAAGAGTTGGAGGAAGCCTATCGGGCCGCCCGGCTCGATCCAGCTTTCGAAAGCGAATTACGAGATCTGCTCCATCACTACGCCGGCCGTCCCACCGCACTCTATTTCGCTTCGCATCTGACGAAGACGCTCGACGGAGCGCAAATCTGGTTGAAGCGTGAGGACCTGCTCCATACCGGGGCGCACAAGATTAACAACTGTCTGGGGCAGATACTGCTGGCTCGGCGCATGGGTAAGCGCCGGATCATCGCCGAAACGGGCGCAGGCCAACATGGCGTGGCTACCGCCACGGTGTGCGCTTTGTTCGGTCTCGAGTGCTTGGTTTACATGGGTGAAGAAGACATGCGCCGGCAGCGATTGAACGTTTTCCGCATGCGTTTGCTCGGCGCCACGGTAACGCCTGTGACCAATGGCAGCCGAACTTTGAAGGATGCCATCAGCGAAGCAATGCGCGACTGGGTGACGAACGTCGCTACCACGCATTATCTGCTTGGATCGGCACTAGGCGCTCATCCTTATCCGATGATGGTTCGGGATTTTCATAGAGTGATCGGGGAGGAAACTCGCGCACAGGCGCTGGAGCAGATCGGCCGTTTGCCGGATTCTATCTTCGCCTGCGTGGGGGGCGGGAGCAACGCGATCGGCATGTTTTATCCGTTCGTCGCCGATAGTGATGTGAAGCTGATTGGCGTGGAGGCGGGCGGCAAAGGGAAAAAATTGGGCGAGCATGCGGCGCGATTCAGCGGCGGTGCTCCGGGCGTTTTGCACGGGACATTCAGTTATCTTTTGCAGGACGAAGAAGGGCAAGTCGGGATGACCCATTCAGTTTCCGCGGGCTTGGATTATCCGTCTATTGGGCCGGAACATGCGTGGCTACACGATCAACAGCGGTCGGAATATACTTCCGTGAGTGATGCGGATGCGCTGGCGGCGGCGAGAACACTGGCAAAACTCGAGGGGATCATTCCAGCGCTCGAATCCTCGCATGCGGTGGCCGAAGCGATGCGGCGCGCGCCTGGGGCTCGAGACAAGGTGTACATAGTCAACCTATCGGGCCGCGGCGATAAAGACATTGATATTTATCGCGAGAACATGCCGGAGCTGGATGTTTGATGGCACCGGTCCAAACCGCCACCCGTATCGGTAATATGTTTGCCGCAAGGCGGGCGGAAAGCCGCAAAGTTTTCATCGCTTATCTGACGGCCGGCGATCCCACGCCCGCGCATACGGCGTCGCTGGTTCTCGCGCTCGAACGCGGCGGGGCGGATTTGATCGAGCTGGGTGTTCCCTTCTCCGATCCGATCGCCGATGGTCCCGTGATTCAACGCGCGTCGTATCGGGCCCTCGAAGCCGGCGCGACCCTGTCCGCTCTGCTCAAAACTGTGAGGGAGATCCGCCGGCACTCGCAAATTCCGCTTCTTCTATTCAGCTATTTGAATCCGCTGATGCGGCACGGATTTGGCAACCTGGCACGCGAGGCCGCTGACGCCGGAATTGACGGCGTTCTCTTGACGGACCTTTCGGTCGAAGAAGCCGCCGAGCCCGTAAAACGACTCCGCGAGCATGCGCTCGATACGGTATTTCTCGCAGCGCCCACTAGCAGCGAACGGCGGCTTCGTCTGGTGGCCGAGCATTCCTCTGGCTTCATCTATCTCGTATCGCGTACCGGCGTCACCGGCCAACAGGCTTCACTCTCTTCAGCGGTCGCACCGCTAGTAGGGCGTATCCGGCCCCTGACAGATCTTCCGCTAGCGGTCGGCTTCGGCATCGGCAATCCTGACCAGGTGGCGGAGGTATCTCGACTCGCGGATGCGGTCGTGGTGGGAAGCGCTATTGTCCAATTCATCGAAACGCATGGCAACTCGGGTGACTTGGCTGGCGAACTCGAAACGTTCACCCGCGGCTTGACCGCGCCTCTTCGCACATCATGAGTAATTTCAACCCGGAAGATCTGGCACGCTGCCGCGTCGAGATCGACGCGCTCGACTTGCGTCTGCTCGAGCTCTTGAATCAGCGGACACGGATTGTGGAGCAGATCGGCAACGTCAAGCAGGCGCTGCATATGGGCATATACGAACCCAAACGGGAGGACCAGGTTTTCGCCAACGTGATCGACCACAACCAAGGACCGCTACCTAACGACGCCGTCAAACGCATTTTCGAACGCATCATCGACGAAATGAGGAATGTGCAGAAGCTGAAGATTGTCGCAAAGGACTCCAAGTGCTCGTAGTGATGCAGGAGGGTGCGACAGTTGCGCAAACGGAGGCCGTGATCGCACGGTTGGTGGAAATGGGTTTCACAGTCCACCGCTCGACCGGAGTGCGGCACACGGTACTCGGTGGTGTGGGGCCGTTGGACGATTTCGATCCGGCGGAGTTGGAGGTTCTCGAAGGCGTTAAAGAATGCCATCGGATTGTTTCGCCATACAAACTCGCGAGCCGGAGTTTTAAGCCAGCAGGCACGATCGTCAAAATCGGAAACGTAGAGATAGGCGGGCCGAGAGTGGTGTCGATGGCCGGTCCGTGCAGCATCGAAACGGAAGAACAGATAGAGACTTCGGCAGCCATCGTGGCGCGAGCAGGGGCGCAGATTATTCGCGGCGGCGCGTTCAAGCCGCGCAGTTCGCCCTATAGCTTCCAGGGACTCGGCGAAGCCGGGCTCAAGATGATTCGCGCGGCGGCCGACCGGCACGGGTTGCTCGTGATCAGCGAGGTGATGGATGCGGTTCAGATTCCGCTGCTGGTCGAGTATTCCCACATCCTGCAGGTGGGCGCGCGCAACATGCAAAACTTCAATCTGCTCCGGGAACTGGGCAAAGTGCGCAAGCCGGTGCTGGTAAAACGCGGCATCGCGGCGACCATCGAGGAGTTGTTGCTGTCGGCCGAATACGTGATGTCGGGCGGGAATTACGAAGTGATCCTTTGCGAGCGCGGCATCCGGACGTTTGAAACGAGTACACGGAATACCATGGACATCTCGGCGATTCCGGTGTTGAAACGGCTGACGCACCTTCCCGTGGTGGCGGACCCATCGCATGGGACCGGCAAACGTGATTATGTTTCGCCGATGGCATACGCCGCGGTAGCCGCGGGTGCAGATGGATTGCTGGTCGAGGTGCATCCGGATCCGGATCACGCAGCGAGCGATGGAGCGCAGACGCTACG
>Ga0157369_10009605_pt1 | contig 11062 bp, 10 predicted proteins | sample C25metaG_FD_113461 | JGI IMG/M metagenome (GOLD analysis project Ga0157369, IMG submission 113461) | Corn rhizosphere microbial communities from Kellogg Biological Station, Michigan, USA - C2-5 metaG | ecosystem: Host-associated > Plants > Roots > Rhizosphere > Soil | place: USA: Michigan... | reverse complement strand
GACTGGACGTGCAAGTTAGGTAGTAGTAGGTTGTTATAGCACTGCGTTTCTAATTAACTACTTAGCTTTGCTTCGTTGGCTATGAGAGATGCGCGTATATCTTGCTTGTTTGCCTGCCAGTCGGTGTCACTGACGCCATCCGGTTTGTATTGATCTGGAAAACGCTCGTCCCAAGAGAGCACATCCTGTATTGTCTTAACTAATTTAGTCTTATCTTGCAGGGCATAGTCAGAAAGAGCACTGCCTTTGTAGAGCATATCGCCTAAATCTGATCCGTATTCGTTGTCATATTTAATCTGATAGCGTATGCGCAATTGAGCGGCATAGAACCAGAAAATTCCTTTGTCTTTGTCCGTGGTATCGCCGCGGTTGAACAAATGAACTGCCGCAACCTGAAATGCATAGAAATCATGATAGGCAGGATAGGTAATGACACTACAGGTGAAGCTATCAACTTTTGAAATATTGTTCGGATCGCTTTTGACGTCGGTGACGAGTCCCTCTGCCTGCTGCACACTGGCGGCGTTCACGACATTATCTACCGTAGTGCAGTCCAGCGGAGCCGTGGCCGTACTCACGTTACGGCTAATGCCTTTGTCATTGATAATATTCGAAAAGATATGGTGTCTACCGGCGAGAACTAAGAGGCAAGTAGTGGCAACTACTAAAAAGATCAAAGAGAGCGCAGTGCCCACTATAGAAAGCGTGCCCTTAAAGCCGGCCCGCCTTGATCTCATGAATCCTATAATCCCGACAATGGCGCTCATCCATGATAGCCAGAAAAATACGATGCTAACAATGCCTAATGTTTTGCCGGGATCCCGGGTAGGTACTGGCGGTTGCTGGGGCTGGGGTAGTGGCGCGGCCATTTGAGGCTGATTTGAAGATGACGTTTGCTGGTTGTCTACTGAGTCGGGATTCATAATGCTCTTTGTGTTTAAGTTTTTATTTGCTGAGAACAAACTGTACTGTATCATAACCAAAATGTGGGTTCAATAAATCTGCGTGTGGTTCGAGTATGCGGCCTTGCTTATGCATGAATAATTCAGTAAGATGATGCTAAAGCTTAAATAGAACCGGAGCAAACAGGTGTCATTCGGCGGAATCAACAATGGCGGTAGTCGTATTTCGACCAGTGGCGATGTGGCCTTGAGTAACCCGACCGACGGGCAGATACTGGCGTATAACGCCTCGCTGCAAAAGTGGCAAAACCAAGGGGTAGGGAATGGATTCAGCCAGCCGCTGACAATTGTTACCAGTGCGCCATATTCGGCTGACAATACAGGGGTAAATGACGCCCGTGGCGCAATCCAGAGTGCCATTAATGATGTGGCGGCGGCCGGGGGCGGTGTGGTATTTTTGCCGGCGGGAACGTATCGGATTGAATTTTTGGTGGATGGACTGGGTACCGGCCAAGGTTGTGGGTTGCAGCTGAAGGATAGTGTGATACTGGCGGGCGAGGGGTTTGCGACCATGTTGTATCCGACGGGCACCTGGGCTCAGGAAGCGGGTGTCGTGGGTATCGGTAACTTTGCAACGACAGCGGCGGTGCGTGATGCGCAGGTGCGCGATCTATTTATTAAAGGCTCGAATTCGACGTCCAGTCACGTTACCCCGACATCGAACCGGGACGGCATCTTGTTTAATACCAACGCCATTACGACAGAGCCGGACGCGGTGCATCGGATTAACAATGTCTGGCTTTGGGATTGCGACCGCAGCTTGGTGCTTATGGGTGACGATGATCAAGCGATTGTAGTTAATACGGTGCGGGTTCGCTGGGCGCTCCGGCAGGGAGTGTTACTCGGGCGTGAAGACGGCTCGGGCGGCGGCCCAGATAACTTTTTGGCGTTTGTGGATGTATCGTCTGCCAATAGGGGTGGGGGTACGTATGCCCGTTTTGAAATTTGGGCCAGCAATGTACACCTGAACAGCTGCAAATCCTGGTACACTAAGCGCTCAACCGCTTTCACGACAGGAATTGGCTATAAAGACGGGGCGGGCTTTTATCTGTCGGCGACAAGAATTTTCGCCTCAAATTTGGAAGCACAAGATAATGGTGGCCACGGCGTGCTGATGCGTTACGGTAATATTAACATCCAAGGTTTAATAGCCGATAGCAACTCATACTATGCCAATGTTTCGGGTTCGGCGGCGACTAATGAATGTTATGGGTTGTATATTGGGGCGGGAGTGGCCTCGGCAACAGTATCAGGTATTAATGCACTGAACCGTTCACCGCTGCATCAGGATCAAAAATACGGTGTGTATATTGACTCGTCTTCACGTAACGTCGAACTATCGGGTACAGCCAAAGATAATGCTTTAGTGCAGAATACCCCAGTTACGGCGGCAGGTGTGGCATGGTCGGCAGCTCCGGACTCATCGCATTTAGTGGCGATTGGGGTGACGGCCACAGGTGTCGGCTCAACAACGGTAGTGAACGGATATGCAACCTCTAGTACCGGACCCTATACAGGCTTTAAGAGTACGAGCGCCCAAGAGGTGACAGTGACCGGTACCACCTTAACGGCTGATGCCAATGTAAAGGCGGACGTGCCGGGCGGTGGTATTCGCTATGCCATCGAGGGAACGATTATTTATCATGCTGATGCCACCCAAAAGGCCAAAATCACCCTGTTGCCGACTGTGGTCAGTGGCACGGGCACGCTGGACGGGTACATTCAGCTGACGTACACCGATACGACTGGCACGAGCAAGATCTCGCCGGTGTATTTGAATGGCAGTGGCTCAACAGCAGTGACGGCCGATGGGGCGGGCAATGACACGCAAACGACTACCACGCGCATGGTGCGAATTAGTGGTGCCTGCTACGTGGCGACGACAATTACGACTGGCCGCCTGAGCTTGGCGGTGGCAGAAGCGAACGGCACTGGCACGGGTATTAAAGTTAATACGGGATCATGGCTGCGGCTGACGCTGCTGGGTTAGAAATTATGAAACAAGTATTTACAAAATTATGGCAGCGCCAACACTCTTGGGTAATGGTTTCTTTATTTGTGATAGTGTTTGGGGGTTTTGGCACCTATTTATTAGTAGAATCACATGCGACCACTCCTACTGCGGGTATAGAAGGGGAAAGCGGCACGGCCTCTACGCCGGCTGGGGTAGTAAATGACAGTACAGCCTCCGGTGGTAAAGCGATCAAATTCGGTCCGGGGAACGGTTCGGGCAATTTAGTATGGGATGATGAATTTAACGGCAGCTCGGTGGATACGTCTAAGTGGACGGTCTGGGATACCACCCTCAGTTATGATGCCGAATACAACACTAGTCGGCCGCAAAACGTGTTTGAACAAAACGGTATTTTGACAGAACGGGCGATCAAGGAAAGTTACGGTGGGCGTTCGTATACTTCTGCCTACCTGAATACTATTGGTAAACAGAATTTCGGCGTTGGCTATGCGTACGAAATCCGGGCCAAAACACCGACGCAACCAAATACCTCGGCGGGTATTTGGCCGGCCTTTTGGTTGCGGTCCAATGAAACGACAGCCGAAGTAGATATTGGTGAATGGTACGGAACACCGCAACCGGCTGATCCGAACAATCACTCCAACAAAGTTACCATCACAGTGCATTCTGATACTACGGGCGGTAGTACTGATACCAAAGATGGCTATGATGCAGTCTTTGATAATTTCTTTCCGGTTGGCACGACGCCGTGGAGCGCTTTCCATACGTATCGCTGCGAAGTTAAGACAGACGGTTATTATTTTTACATCGATGGTGTATTAGTACACTCGGTATTACTTAAAGACAAGCCATGGATTGCCGCTGGGCTAGGCAGTACTTGGAACATGCGTTTGAATTTACAGATTGGTTTGGCTGGCAAATGGGCCGGGGCGCCGGATGCCAATACTATTTTCCCGGCTGATTTCCAGGTGGATTATGTACGGATTTACAAACTATAGAGATGACAGAGGCGGGCAGGACACGATAAAATGATGCTTATGATTACCCAGGAAATCACGAGATGAGTGCTACACGGTTACCGATGCCCGGATCGGACGACGGTACCTGGGGTGATATTCTTAACGCTTTCTTGGAAGTTTCGCATGACACGGCGGGTAATTTACAGACAGCGGCGGTACAACGCGCCGGTGGCGTAACGTCGGTAAACGGGAAAACACCTATCAACGGCGCAGTGACATTGACACCAGCTGACATTGGCGCTGGTGACGCTAGCTCACTGCAGGGCAGAGGGGTGGCCACGACGACTCCTAGTGACGGTCAGGCCTTGGCCTATGACGCTTCGGCTCAAAAATGGACCCCGGTGACTATAACATCCTCTGGACCTGTCAGCGATGCGACGAATAGCACCAAAGGTATCGTGGCCTTAGCCGGTGATTTGAGTGGCACGGCCGCTGCACCAGTAGTAGCTAAGGCTAATGGGGTGACCTTGCCGGCCAGTGCGCCTACTACCGGGCAAGTATTAACTGCTACAAGCAGTGCTACAACTGCATGGCAAGCTCCCGTCAGTGCGCCTGTGAGTTCGGTCGCCAATAAGACCGGTGCCGTTACTTTAACAGCAGCTGATGTTAGTGGTGTGCTGGCAGCTAGTAATAATCTAGCGGATGTGTCATCGGCCAGCCAAGCTCGCAGCAATCTGGGTCTTGGTACTGCTGCTACTGTCAGCGCTACATCTACAAGCGGTGACTTGAGCGGCACGTTGCCAAATGTCACGGTAGCTAAAGTAAATGGAATCAGCATTAGTGGTACGCCTAGCAGCGGTCAAGTGCTCATGGCCAGCGGTAGCACGGCTGCTAGCTGGCAAAATCCAGTAACAGGGCTGGTTGACCCGACAACCACTAAAGGTGATTTGATTGTCCACGGTGCGTCTACCGGCCGCTTGGGTGTGGGCAGCGATGGCCAGGTATTAACGGCTGATAGCACGCAGACTTTAGGCATGAAGTGGGGCAATCCTTTTGTCAATAACTTCACTATAGTGACAAAAACTGCCAACTATAGTGCTAGCAATTATGATTTTGTGGTAGGCGATGCCAGCAGCGCCGGCTTTACAGTTACGCTACCGACTGCGGCCGTAAATGCGCTTGTGCGCGTCAAAAAGATTGACAGTAGTGTTAATGCCATCGTGGTCGTGGGCCAGAACTCCGCTACCATCGACGGCGCGGCCTCACAGACGGTGAATAACCAGTTGCAGACCCAGGACTTTTTATCTGATGGTACAAATTGGTATCAAGTGTAGTTTTGTTTGCCTAGGCGAACGTTACACAGGCGTGCTACAGTAGAGTAACTATGGCAGGGACAAAAAACCGGGGACTAGGCACCAGCTTTAGTACGCTGATTCCGCAAAATTTTGATAGCACTCTGTTGGTGGAAGAAAATGAACGCATTCAGAAGCTGGCACTCGGTAAACTACAACCTAATCCCGACCAACCAAGGCAACATTTTGACGAAACAGCTCTGCAGGAACTAGCAGCTTCGATTAAGCAATACGGCATTGTGCAGCCACTGGTTGTAAGCCCAAATGGTGATACCTATATAATCGTGGCAGGCGAGCGGCGTTGGCGGGCCGCTAAACTGGCCGGCCTCCAACAAGTGCCAGCGCTTGTGCGTACGAGTAAAGAGTTAGAGCAGCTAGAAATTGCCATTATCGAGAACGTTCAACGAGTAGACTTGAGTGCATTGGAACAGGCAGTATCGATTGAGCGGCTGCACCAGCAGTTTAATAGTTCGTATGATGAGATTGCCAAACGCTTGGGTAAGGCTAATTCAACAGTAGTGAATATTGCCCGCTTGTTGCAACTGCCGGATGATGCAAAAAAAGCCCTGACCCATAAAGACATCACTGAGGGTCACGCCCGACAGATATTATCGCTTAAAGATCACCCGAAAAAACAGGCCGAATTATTAGAATTGATCATCAAAAACGGTTGGTCGGTGCGTCAAGCCGAACGCTATGTGACGAGCCACAAGGAAGGTGTGCAGGATAGCCAGCAGGTAAAAGAACGGGTAGAAACTGAAACACCTGCCACCAAAGCGCTTAGTAAACGCTTGTCTACGCCCGTACACATCAAGCGTATGGCCCACGGCGGCCGCCTAGAAATCACCTTCAAGGACGACGAGCATCTGGCAGCATTACTGCAGAGTCTAAAGTAGTCCACGCTATTGACTTTAGGCAGAAATATAGTATTATACTATATAATAAAGTATGAGCAGTGAAGGTTCGGTTATGGCCAGTGAATTATCGCGTTATGAAGCAACGCGCCAGCTACACGATATCTTTACCCCTCTAGCTGAAGAAGTTGTGAATTCGGCGCGTGTAATTGGGCCTAGGCAATTATATGAGGGCATAAAAGGATGCAACCCCGTGGAAGTGTCGAATGCACAGCTTTACGTAGATTTACCGTGGGATGTCTTTGAGGGTATAGATGCCGATGATATCGCGTGGTTTGCCAGGGGAAATCCTTTCGGTAATGCTGAGCCAATAGCTGGAAATGGCTTTATTGAAAGAGTAGAAGCGGCTAATGCCAGGCGTCACCCTACTATTTATGGGGATGTGACACAAAGTACAGATTATTTATCCCATAACCCCTCTATGAACCGACTTTTTCTTCGGGATGCAATTAGTTCCAATCTCTTTTACCGCCATGAGCGGGCAGCCGCAGACATATTTGATAGCGTTCGATGGAAACAGTTTGAGTCAAGTATGAGGCAAATACCTGAAGTCGAACGGCCAAACATTGCTCGGTTACTAAGGCAACGAGATACAAATATTAGAAAATGGGATGGTTATGTGCCAAGCTTGCAAAGAGTTGATAGGTTAGTGTATGGCCAGAAGGGAATGGCTTCAAGCTATTTATTAGATCAGGTGTTATTACCGGTCGGAGATTATGGAATCGAATACGCAAAAGAATTATCGGCTACCACTCTTGCTATGAATACACATGCCCAAAGCGTCCTTCTTGCACTTCCAAATATAGTCACCCCAGACAACAAACAATTACTGACTACCCACACGGCTCGAGGAGCTGATAATGGTGCAGATCAAAAATCGACAGTAACAACTGTGGCGGAGGGTATCCTATCCATAGGTCAAGCGATAGCGATCCTCACTTGTGAAAGTTGGAAGGATACGATGATCCACATGATTTAGTACGCGATATCGTTAGTAGCGGCTTAGCAGAAAAGCTTGCTCGCTATTCTCCCATGGGCTTTACAGGGCCGATGGCCTTGGGTGGGTATTATTTCCCGGGGGCAATAAAGAAAACTGAAGATGGTTTAGATTTTGGTGAGGAGTTTAAGAACTATCTAAAAGTATTGAAAGATAAGTATATAGGAATAATCATGGTAATGGCTCAGTACCATGCTAACCTAGGCCTGGAATATCTTGGGACAATGTGTCCTGTAGCAGATGAAGGTGGGGGCATACATCAGCTGGCCGAAGTCTTTGCGGCCTGTATTGCCAAGTTGCCAGAGCTTCGTACTAACTAGCTAGAAACGTTCGATTTGATTGAGTGGCAGGACACGGACGGCCAGCTTGCCGATAATTTGATTGGTTTTTATAGGGCCAAAGAAACGGCTATCGAGTGAATTGGTGCGATTATCACCACAAACGAAGAGTTGATCACTACCGAGGGTAACATCGATATTTTGCAGAGCTGGTTCGGTAATGTTTGGGCCGTAAGGCAGGGTTTTATCGGGTTGATAACCGTGGGGGTGCTGTTGGTTATAGACGGTAACCACGTTGTTCGCCACAACGATGCGATCGCCCGGGAGGCCAATGACCCGTTTGATGAGTTGTTTAGTATTTTCTTGGCCATAAGTAGCTAAACCGCTTTGGGTAAAGATCACGATATCGCCACGCTTGGGAACATATTGATGTCCAGTGATTCGAGCCCAGGTTCGGGGTAGTTTCCAGACGATAAGGTGGTCTTTGTCGTGCAGGGTTTGCTGCATGCTCGGGCCATCAACTTGATAAGACTGAAAGACAAAGGCGATCAAGCCAAGGGCCACAACCAGGGCAGCAACCAGGACCATAACGGTCGAAAGCGCGTCTTTCAGAACACTATTCGATTTTTTACGGGTGACTTCCGGAGAATCTGCCGACATTGTGGCCGACTTGTCCGTATTGGTTGGTTCGGTGGGGCTCATCAAGTTTTAACTATAGCATACACGCTGGCAGATGCGGCCTAGTTTTATACTACTGGCTATGGACCATGCAGCCCGCAGGCAAGCCAAGCGGCCAGAGGTGATAGTAAGATTTTTTACAATTTTTGGGTTTACGTGCATACCTAGACACGCTATACTGGGATCTACTTGCTTATGGATAATTTTCGCGTTCCTGCTCGCTCAGTGAGCCGTCCAAAACAAACACTCGATGGCTTTGTCCGTCGGCCAGTTGCTAGGCAGCCGGTGGCACCTCAGATGCCCGTCCAGCAGCCAGCTACGACGGTAGTATCTCCGGTTCAACCACCACCTGAAGTAGAGTCCACTCCAGCCGTTTCGGCACCATCTCGTAGTTTGCCGAAACTAGATCTGAGCCTCGATGACGCGCCAGCAGCCGAACGTCGCAAAAATCGTTTGAGTGCCGGTCGGACATTCCGCATGTGGGCACTCCGCGGTGGTTTGGCAATGTTCTTGCTACTATTTGCCGTTGGTGGCTTATTGTTTGCCCAGGGTTATTTGAAGTTGCATAAAGTATTCAAGGGCGGTGCTAGCCATGCGGCAGCGTTGCAATCAGATGTTAGCCCGACTCTACTAAAGGGCGAGGGTGATGGCCGGGTGAATATCTTGTTGCTTGGTAACGGCGGTGATGGCCATGATGGACCCGATTTGACTGATACGATGATGGTTGCCAGTATTGATCCAGTTAATAAGACGGCGGCGCTACTGAGTGTGCCGCGCGATTTGTGGGTCAAAATGCCCACCAATTTTATGGGTAATTATCAAAAGATTAATGCTGCGTATGAATCAGGTAAATATTCGTATCTGGGGAAACAAGATGCCAGCAATGGCAATACGAAGGCGGTGGAGGCTGGCTTCAAGTCAGCTGATCAGGCAGTGAGTCAGGTGCTTGGTATCACTATTCACTACAACGCCGTGGTAGACTTCTCCGCCTTTAAGCAAGCGGTTGACACCTTGGGTGGAGTAAACGTCAACGTTCCAACTCAGTTGTATGATCCGACTATGGCTTGGGAGAATAACTGGAACCCTGTACTGGCCAAGGCTGGTCCGCAAACCATGAATGGCAAGCAGGCTTTGCTGTACGCACGTTCGCGCGAGACTAGTAGTGACTTCGCGCGGGGTGAACGTCAACGGTTGTTGATTACAGCCATCAAGCAAAAAGCGGTGTCACTCGGTACGCTTAGTAACCCAATTAAGATTTCGCAGCTGATGGGTGCTTTTGGTAACAATGCAGTGACTGATATGAGTCTATCGGATGCGGTTCGTCTGTATGATCTGACAAAAGGTATTAGTGATAGTAGCATTCAATCACTCGATCTGGTGACAGCCCCCAATAACTTTATTACTACTGGTAATATGAACGGAACATCTATTGATGAGCCCACGGCCGGCCTGTACAACTATAACGCGATTCAAATATACGTTCGCAGCAACCTAAAAGATGGTTATATTGCCAAAGAGAACGCCCAGGTCACGGTTCTGAATGGTACGAATACACCGGGCCTTGCGACTACCAAGGCAAACGAGCTAAAATCATATGGGTACAATGTAACCAAGGTGGACAATGCGCCGACAACTAGTTATCCCAAAACGGTGTTAGTTGATTTGACGAATGGTGCCGACAAATATACGAAGCACTATCTGGAAAACCGCTACGGCGTAACAGCTACCACTAAGTTACCGGATAGCAGTATTCAGCCCAATGGCGCCAATTTTGTGATCATTTTAGGTCAAGACCAATTGTAAGGTGACGGATAATTCATCGTTCGCCAGGGTGAGGGAAGTAATGCGCAACGTGACAAGGTTGAAAGAGCGAGACGAAACCAGATGATAAAACCATTAGTGACTAAACTGAAGCCCGCCAGCGGCGTTTCGTACTTTTTACACCTGGGGTTATTAGTATTGTTGCCGATCGTGGTGTTTGTGTTGGTGCGAACGCAGTTTGTGCAGTTGGCCCTGATTATTGTGCTACTGAGCAAGTGGCGGATGTTTGCAGTCCGACCACGCTTTTGGCCGGCAATTGTACGAGCCAACGCTGTTGACATCATTGTTGGCTTATCGATTGTGTTATTCATGAACCATGCCGGTACGGCATGGTTACAGCTACTGTGGGCGGCAGTTTACGGTGCTTGGCTGATCTATGTAAAGCCCGCCAGCGGTATCACCATGACCTCATTGCAGGCGATGATCGGTCAACTGTTGGGTTTGAGCGCTATCTATCTGACATGGTCGGCAGCCCCTTTGGCCGGCTTGGTGGCTGCCACTGGGCTGATCTGTTACCTAGCGGCCCGTCATTTCTTCGATAGTTTTGATGAGGCGTATAGCCGTCTGTTGGCCTATCTGTGGGCCTACTTCGGGGCGGCTTTAGCGTGGCTGCTGGGGCATTGGCTACTGTTTTATGCACACGGTATCATCGCCCAGCCAACACTCATTTTGAGTATCTTGGGCTATGGTCTGGCGGCGCTATATTACTTTGACCATGCTGATCGGCTCAGTGTCATGCTTCGACGGCAGTTCATTTTTATCATTGTCGCAATTCTATTTGTGGTGCTGACCTTTTCTGATTGGGGCGATAAAGTGGTGTGATGCATGAACAACGAGGAATGGTGCAGTTTGGTTGAAATCCGAGTGTCGGAATGCAGCGTACAAAACGGTACGTGAGTACCGAAACGGAGGAATTTCGGCCAAAGAGTGCCGTTCATCGTTGTTCATTCTCAGATAGGCTTCAGCTCGTAACCGTACTATAGGGGGTATATGGAACCAAACGACAACACATCACAACCGACGCCAGAATACAGCGTTTCAACAGGAAATCGTCCTAAAAATCCTGGTAATGGCTTCAAGTTACCACATATACGGTCACATGGTAGCCGACGCTGGCGCGCTGGTG